>Ga0209755_10000546_pt1 | contig 67639 bp, 68 predicted proteins | sample TergutCo191P1_FD_187301 | JGI IMG/M metagenome (GOLD analysis project Ga0209755, IMG submission 187301) | Cornitermes sp. P1 segment gut microbial communities from Petit-Saut dam, French Guiana - Co191P1 (SPAdes) (version 2) | ecosystem: Host-associated > Arthropoda: Insects > Digestive system...
CCCCCGCCTACGGCGACCCCTCCACGGGAGGGGAATAAGGGCAAATACAATGAAGAATTAAAAATGAAAAATGAAGAATTGCGGAAAATTTGCTTACGCAAATTATTTTATTGAAAAAGGCTAAGGCAAGGGCGCACCGCACCCGTAGGGGCGGGGCTTGCCCCCGCCCGCCGAATGGGACAGCACCTAACAATCGGGCGGGCACAAAATCCGAAACCCGCCCCTACACACCACCCTCTCAGGAGGGGAATTACAAACTTCACCCCCTATAAAAGGAGAACGCACCATGGAACGAGTAAACAAAATCAACTATTATCTTGACATTGCCCAAGCGGTGGCAAGCCGCAGCACCTGCCTTCGACGGCGATTTGGTGCGATTATCGTGAAAAACGATAATATCGTTTCCACTGGCTATAACGGCGCGCCCCGCGGCAGACAAAATTGCAGCGACCGCATGAGCTGTGTGCGGGACAAGCTGGGTATTCCTCGAGGTGAGCGGTATGAAATGTGCCGCTCTGTCCATGCGGAGGCCAACGCCATTATTGCCGCCAGCCGTGACAGTATGCTTGGTGCTACCCTTTTTATGGCGTGTACCGACCCCAAAAGCGGCGAAGTTATGGGCGGATTAGACAGCTGTGCCATGTGCAAACGCCTGTTACTTAACGCAGGAGTTGAAAAAATCATTGTTCGTGAGGACAACAGCGGCGGCTACAAGGCTATTATGACCGCCGAATGGGTGAAAAACGACGATACTGACGGGGTATTTGGATATTAGGCTATGACATCACGACTAAAAGAAAAAAACGACATAAAAATCCTGATTCTTCACCTGCTTGGTGCGGTGTCATACCCTCTCGAATTTCATCACATCAACGACATGGTGTTGCAAGATGATTTTGTGGGGGGATTTGACTTTTACCAATGCTTTGCCGAGCTTTGCGACAGCGGAAATATCGCGAAAATCACAGGAGAAGAGGGGGTGGCTTTGTACGAAATAACTCCCCAAGGGCGGGATGTGGCGCAAACTTTGTCAAGCAGTTTACTGCCATATATTCGCCAGCGAAGCGAAAAAAGCGCCCTGCGCTATCTTGACTTTCAAAAACGCAAAGTGAATATAAAATCCGTCGCCACCCCTCGTGACGACGGAAAGTTTGATTTGTTCTGCTCTCTTGAAGAAAACGGCATCAGCTTAATGGAGCTTAAACTGGTGGTCGCCACCTCGGAGCGGGTAGTGAAAATACGAGAGACATTCCGCGACCGCCCGGAACACGCCTATCGTTGTTTGCTTGCGGTGATGACCGGCGAGATGGACTATTTGTTGATGTGAGTTTGTACCAAGGTTTTTGAGGTTTTTAACCCTTTTTACAAAAAGGGGCAAGTAGGGCTTGGGCAACGCCCCAAGGTAGAGGTTTATTAACAAGCTAAGTCGTGGGTTTACGCCCACGACTTTTTCCACACTATTCCAACGCCGCACCGATAACCGTTGCATACTCTGACATTTTCGGAATAATAATATCCACATCGAAAAAACTTGCAAGTGCGGTGAAAATCTTGCGGGCTTGTGGCACAGTAGACAGATACCCGGCGACAACAATATCTCGCAGGTCATAGGTGCGAGAGGCGAAAAGAGCAATCATTCCTGCTGTTTCAAACACCATGTTAATCAGCCCAAGGGCGGTGTCCTCTTTGGTGGCAAGGTCGGATAGTTTGCCAAAATTGGCGGCTGTCATAGCAGACGGAAGCCCCAACCCGCCCGGACGAGCCATGTCGCCGATTCGCAGGTCAATGTTGCCAAGCTCGCCGTGGTCAGCGAGAGCAATGACGTTCTCAAGGTTTTCCATGCCTAACAACTTTTTGGACAGCCCCATAAGTGTTCCGCCGCCCACCCCGGTACCACCAAGATGGCGGTGTCCGGCGTCAGCGTCCGCATAGACCACCGCCGTACCCGTCCCCATGCTAAGGACAATAGCGCGACTTAGCCCGGAAAGATACAGCCCCCCGCGCCCAACGCACTCAAACTCGTTTACTTGGGTAGGAATACAGCCGTGCAACCCGGCAGATAGGTCGATATGTCCGACACCTACCCCGGTGACAAGGATGCTGTCAATATCCGCAAGAGCCAGCCCGTTTGTGCTGGTGAACTTTCCCAGTGCGCCGTATATAGATGTAGTTGGGTCGGTGGCACGCACCATTTGTGGGGGGATAAGATTGCGATTGTTGTCAAATCCCACGATTTTCGTAATACTGCCGCCAACGTCGATTCCGATTTTTGTCATTTTTGTGTCCTTGTAAAGTTTTGCTCTGCTTATTATACCATACAATGTGCATAATTGCAATAGTTTGCTCGAATAACCCATTAACCCATTAACTCACTATAATTAGTTCAGACTGAAGAAAAGGTCAAGGTCGTGGGGTTTCACCCCACACCCGACCAGTTTTTTGAAAAAAACTGGACTAAAAACTTTTTTCTCAAAAGCATGAAATGCTTTTGTCAATGAGTTGTAATTTAGATATTATATCTCCCTTAACAAATAATTAACATTTTTTCTTCGCTAAAAGGCTTGACTTTTCAGCTGAAAAATGGTAAATTTATAGAGGTGTTTGGCACTCTCGTGTGCCAAGTGCTAATTCGACAGGAGGGACACCCATGCACAACATCAGCAAGCGACAGCAGGAAGTGTTGCGCGCGGTAATCGAAAATTACATACACCAAGGGGAGCCGGTGGGGTCGAAATCTCTTGCTCATTTTGGGCAATTTGCGGTGTCACCTGCTACTATTCGCTCCGAAATGGCAGAGCTTGAGCGGGCGGGCTATCTCGAGTCGCCCCACACCTCGGCAGGGCGAATCCCTACCCACTCGGGCTATCGTTTGTATGTGGACACCCTTATGGGAGAGCGCCCTCTTTCTCGGGAAGAAGTGCATCGTATCAGAGAGCATACTTTCCGTCGTGAACAGGGATACAAAAATGTCCTGCTTGCCCTATCCGGGGTGACAAAATACACTTCCATCGCATTTATAGAACAGTTGCCCTCATCGCGGATTTTGCGGATTTCTCTTATGTTTATCGACTTGCATAATTTTATGCTTGTCACCCTTACCGGGCATAAATCAGCACGGGTGCGACATATAGTACCAGAAAGGGGCGTATCTGTCGCCACTCTTTCTCGCTTCGAGCAATTTTTGAACGAAATTCTTGTGGGGCGTAACAGCAATGACATAACCTCTCACGACATTTTTCGCCTTGAAGCTATTATGGAGGAAAACGCCCACCTTGTGCGGTCGGTGGTGGACTGCATTGTAGAGTCCTGCGACACCGAAGAGGCAAAGTTGCAGGTCGAGGGGCTGGAGCTTTTGTTAGAACACGCAGAGTATGCCCGCTCACAGCGTGTGCGGGACATGATGCGACTGTTGCGAGAGCAGAACAAGCTGGCGTCTGCCATTGCCGCCGCAAATGGAGATATTACTATATACATTGGTCGGGAAAACGGAGACACCGCCCTTGAGGACTCTTCCCTTGTCATAAAAAAGGTGAAAATTGACCAGGGTCGTACAGCGGCGATAGGAGCAATTGGTCCGTGCCGCATGGATTATTCTAAGGTGGTTGCGGCTTTGCGACTGCTGGCAGACGGACTTGAAGGGCAGTAAGGGCAATGAAGAATTAAGAATGAAAAATGAAGAATTGATGTAAATTTGCTTCGCAAATTATTTAATAAAAAGGTCAAGGGCGTAAAGGCATTAACCACCCCGCATCAAGTGCGGGGCAGGCTGACACGAAAATGCACGAACAATAGGCAAAATCGTAGGGGCGACCATTGGTCGTCCGTCCACAAAACAAAAAACCAAAACCCTGTGTAGGGGTCGCACCCCAGGGCGACCCGCACAAAGGTTACAACCAAAACTCTGTGTAGGGGCGGGGTTCACCCGCCCGCAATATACACGCTGAACCACCCCGCCTACGGCACCCCTCCACGGGAGGGGAATAAGGTCAAGGACAGGACAACCACCGCACCCGCCCTTTGCCTCCCTCGTGGAGGGAGGTGGCAATGCGAAGCATTGACGGAGGGAGCAAGGATAAACTTCCCTCGAAGTGGAGGCATGGGCACAACCCAATGTTACGGGCGGGCATGGAAACCCGCCCCTACAGGACAACAATGTCCGCACCGCACAAAGGTTACAACCTGCACCCTAAATCCTAATAACCCCCCGAAAAAGTTTGAAAATAGCAAATGAAAGGACGCAAGAGGCGAAGCACATTATATTTTTTGTGTGCGATTACCCCTCGCGTGTGACGCGATACATGAAAGACGAAAACAAAAAAGGCTCTGAGGTAAAGTCTACTGAATTACCTCAGGAAGAAGCAACCCAGAACGAAGCAGAAATCATAGAGGACGAGCAACCACAGAGTGAAGATATTCCCACAGAAGAACCACAGGTTGCCCCTACCTACGAAGAGTTGCAGATGGAACTGCACGCCTACAGGCAGGCAGGGCAACAAGTTGCCGCCGCATACGAGGCTTTGCACCAAAAGCACACCGAGCAAACCGAACAAATCTCCCGCCTACAGTCGGAGTACGACAACTTCCGCCGCCGTAGCAAGGAGGAATCAGATGGCAAATTCGCCGAGGCTTGTGCGGACGTGCTGAAAGCCGTACTGCCGGTGGCGGACAATCTGCTCCGTGCCATTGCTCATGTTGACGAAGCAGAGCGTGACGGGGGATTATACCAAGGGATTTCCATGACACTTGCCCAGTTCGACGCCGCTTTCGTCGCCCTTGGCGTGGAAGAGATAGAATGTGAAACTTTTGACCCGGAGTACCATCACGCGGTTGCCCACATAGAGGACAATAATTACGGAGCAGGACAAATTGTTGAAGTTCTGCAAAAGGGTTATAAAAAGGACAACCGTGTCATAAGATATGCTATGGTGAAAACAGCGAATTAGGGCAATGGACAGTTGACAATGGACAATGGACAATTAAGGTCAAGGGCATAAGGGCGTAAGGACGAAGGTCACGGGCATTTACCACGAAAATGCACGAAAATTCACGAAAAATAGGTGAATGCTGTGTAGGGGCGGGTTTCGGATTTTGTGCCCGCCCGCTCAAACGATACAGACTGTACCCAACGTCTTTGCCGTGGGGTCGCACCGCACCTGTAGGGGGCGGCGTCCCCGACGCCCCGACGAACGGCACAACCACACCCCGCGTCCTATCGTAGGGGCGAACTGTGTTCGCCTGAAATAGCCACCCCGTCAGGCGGAAAAACACCGCCTGCCACCCCTCCACAGAGGGGAAGAAGGTCAAAGTCACAACCAAACCACACAAACAAAAACATAACATACATCAAGCTAAGAAAAGAGGAAAAAAACATGGCTAAAATTATCGGAATTGACTTGGGTACCACCAACTCGTGCGTTGCAGTTTACGAGGGTGGCGAGCCTGTAGTTATCACAAACCCTGAGGGCGGACGAACCACCCCCTCTATCGTTGCCTTCTCCAAGGAGGGGGAGCGTATGATTGGACAAGTGGCGAAACGCCAAGGGATTACCAACCCTGAACGAACAATCCATTCTATTAAACGTGACATGGGCACATCGAAAAAAGTGACCATCGACGACAAAAATCACACGCCGCAGGAGATTTCGGCGATGATTTTGCAAAAGCTAAAGGCAGACGCAGAGGCATATCTCGGCACAAGCGTGACCCAGGCGGTTATCACCGTGCCTGCCTACTTCTCGGACGCGCAACGCCAAGCCACCAAGGACGCAGGGAAAATCGCAGGGCTTGAAGTTATGCGTATTATCAACGAGCCAACTGCCGCCGCCCTTGCCTACGGCATTGACAAAGACGGCGCGGAGCAGAAAATTCTTGTCTTTGACCTGGGCGGAGGTACATTTGACGTATCTCTGTTGGAGATTTCTGACGGAGTTTTCGAGGTGCTTGCCACCGCGGGGAACAACCGCTTGGGCGGCGATGACTTTGACAATCGCATTGTTGACTGGCTTGCCGGGGAGTTTTTGAAAGACAACCCGGGCATTGACCTGCGTAAGGACAAAATGGCGCACCAACGCCTGCGTGAAGCGGCGGAAAAAGCGAAAATCGAGCTGTCAGGGGTTGCCACAGCGGCGGTGAACCTGCCGTTTATCACAGCAGACGCAAGCGGCCCGAAACACTTCGAGATTACCCTCACCCGTGCCAAGTTTGACGAACTGACTGCCGACCTTGTAGAGGCAACAATCGCTCCAACCAAGCGAGTTCTGGCAGACGCAAGCCTAACTGCGGAGCAGGTGAGCAAGGTGCTGCTTGTTGGCGGTTCGACCCGTATTCCTGCGGTGCAAGAGGCGGTGAAGAACTTCCTTGGGAAAGAGCCATTCCGTGGGATTAACCCTGACGAGTGCGTTGCCATTGGTGCGGCGGTACAGGCGGGGGTTCTTGGCGGCGACGTGAAAGACCTGTTGCTGCTTGACGTAACTCCCCTATCCCTTGGTATCGAAACATTGGGCGGGGTGTTCAACCGCATTATCGACCGCAACACCACTATCCCGGTGAAGAAGAGCCAGACATACTCCACTGCCGCCGACGGGCAAAGCAGCGTGGAAATCCACGTACTTCAGGGCGAGCGTGAAATGGCGGCTGGCAACACCACCCTGGGTCGCTTTATCCTTGACGGAATCCCAGCCGCTCCTCGTGGCGTGCCGCAAATCGAAGTGACATTTGACATTGACGCGAACGGCATTGTGAACGTTACCGCCAAGGACAAAGGCACAGGAAAAGAGCAAAACGTCACCATCACTTCTAACACTAACATGAGTGCGGAAGATATTGAAAAGGCTGTTCGTGACGCAGAGCAATTCGCCGACGAAGACAAGGCGAAAAAGGAAGAAGTGGAAATTCGCAATCGCGCGGAAACCCTTGTGTTCCAAGCGGATAAAAGCCTTGGGGAAATTGGCGATAAGCTCCCTGACACCGACAAAGCGGAAACCGTTGCCGCTGTGACAAAGCTGAAAGAAACCCTGACCGGCACAGACAGCAGTGCAATCAAAGCGGATAGCGACGAGCTGGAGAAGGCATTCTACGCCATGAGCGAAAAGCTGTATGCCGCAGGTAACGCGGACGCTGGCTGTGACGGCGGCGACTGTGTAGAGCATTGCGACGGTAGCCCTCATGGCGACCCAAGCGGATTTGATGCCCCGGGCGGAGACACATTCAACGCTGATTTTGAGGACAAGAGCGAGTAGTGTTCACACATTGTTTACAATTGTGCAGTGCTTAGTTCTTGACAAACAGTCACAAACATGGTACAATAAAGCGTATCGCCAAGTGAAAACTTGCATATAATAGCTATGTGCAGGCGTAACTGCTTGCCAAAAGTTATATCTGTTGCTACTCGATATGCAACTAAAAAAAGGTCGAGTTTCAAATATCTGTTGCTACTCGATATGCAACTAAAAAAAGGTCGAGTTTCAAATGTTGATAAGGCTCTGCTTTTCGAGGCAGAGCCTTATTTTTAAGGAGAATAGTATATGAATGTGGATGTAGGAAGTTTTTGTTTTTTGCGTGATAATTATTTTCATGATTTTCCTGATGTGAATTTAATGCAAAACAAAGAAACGATAAGCGGACAAGCTCACAATCGCCCTTGTTTTTTTGCTTTCAAGGACAAGGATACACAAATACACTGGTTAATCCCTGTTTCGTCACAAGTCGAAAAATATAAAAAAATATACAACAAAAATATGGCAAAATATAAAAACTGCGATACAATCGTATTTGGAGAGCTGGCGAACAAAGAAACGGTTTTTTTGATACAAAATATGTGTCCTGCAACGCCTATATACATAAAAAACGAATATTTAGACAAAAACGAGCAACCTATACGGATACCCAATCATATTGCTACTAATTTGATACAAAAAGCGCGGCGTGTTTTGGCACTGCAACGACAAGGCGTAAAGCTGATTTTCCCTGATGTGTTGTCCATTGAAAGAAAACTACTCAACGCTGAAGACTGTGGGCTGTGCGCCCACACCGCACAAACTTGACTTTTTGGCGCAAAGCATGAAATGCTTTTGTACAAAAGTTTTTGAGGTTTATTGACAAGCTGAAAACCCTGCCAAAAAGCAGGGTCTTGTTTTTTTGTGTCGGCACGCTCTAGAGGGTGTCTACACGAGATAAAACGAGCGAATTTTGAGAGGTTTTTTCGCCAATCTAGGCGTGAGGAGGGCGAATATCGGGAATATTTAACCGACGAACAACGACGAGTGGCGAAAAAATAGCCAAAATCTCGCCGTTTTCATCTTGTGTAGACACCCTCTAATACGCGGGAGTTTCCACAACCGCCTGCCGTGCCACCGCATTGTATAAAGCACGATAGCTACTGTTGGCAAGGGCAGCGTTTGCTCCACCGAAAACGAATGCCGGTTCGATAAAAGGATTTTGTTGCACAAGGTTAAACATACGCAACGCTCCTGCTTCTCGTACAATGTCCTGCATAAACGCAGCCGCATAAATCGCCATATAGTATTGTGCAGCAACATTTATAGACTGAATAAACGCTCCTACTGCATTTATGTTTGAAACTAAAAGGCGAGGAACAACAAACACCATTGTTTGGTCAGGGCAAAGAAAAGCAGATTGCGTTTGGTCTACATAAGCAGTTGGCAGTGGCACAAATCCCCACGAGTCAAAAGCAGTGTCCAAAAAATCTATCTCTCCAAGTCGACCAATCATGAACAACAAATTTCCGTCGTAAAACGCAGAAAGCGCAAGGTCACTTGAAGCAAAATACGTTCCTGCGTTAAAAAAAGCGGAAATTTGATTTGTGACGCCTGCCATTTCATAGGCATTAAAATTATTCACAGGGTCGGTCGGAGTGTTAGTCACCAAACGATGTCCGAAAGAATTGTATAAAGCGGCGGCGGCAACTTCGTTTCGCAGGGTTGTTCCTGCAACAAATGGTCTGTTGCTGTTTTCGTTGGCACGAGCCAGCATACTGCCGAAGACTTCCCACGTCCAGTGCCCGCTTTCCACAAGAGCATACAAGTCTTCGTATATCCCTGCGGCACGAAGGGCGGGGGTGTTGAAGTACAAAACAACCGTGTTTTTTTGATAGCGAGAAGCATCTCCCAAAATGGCATACATTCCGTCTCGCACACGGAGAGATTCCATTATATCAAGGTTGAAATGCGGTTGGCTAAAATCCGCGTTAGGCAGGTAGTGAATCGGGCGGAAAAAGCGGTTCGAGCGTCCGGAAGTTACCACCGTGCCTTGCCATGCAGCAAGCTGTGTCACAGGAATAGCGGCCACTTCCATTTGGGCGCTGTATTCGTTGTGCTGTTGGTGGAATTGGTGGCGGAGGGCGTCTATGTTAAACAAACGTGGCGGAAACACAAAAGTATACTTCTCTCGCACAGCGTTCCATTCCTCATTAAAGGAATTGCCAAAAACATTGTGACGAGGCAACCCATTATCAAAAAAGCTCCATTGCGGGGCAGAAAAAAACATTGTATATCCAGGATAAAACAGGGGCGTAAGCCCGTAAATCAAATCTCTTGGCAATGGAAAATTGTCAAACAATCCCGGGGTCACGTCATCCGGAGGGGTGTCGTTGTCGCCGTTATAGTTCTCGTTTTCATTACCGTTGTCGTTGTCGGGGTCAGGAGGCGGGGCTGTGTACGAAAGCAGTCCCTCCCCTTGCCACGGAACAAGTTCCGCACAAGCGGTCAGCAATAGTGCGAATATAATAATTAGGGGGAGTATTTTTTTTGTCATGTGATTTCCTCTGAAAAAATTAAGAATTGGCAGAAGTGTGGAGTTTGAAGAGTGCAAAGTGGAGTTAAGGCGGGGGACTTTACCACGAACAGACACGAAAATGCACGAACAACAGACCGCACGTTTCTGTAAATCCCCTTCCGTAGGCGGAAGGGGTGGCAGTCGCTGTTCTTGCGACTGACGGGGTAGGTGTGAAATGTGCAATACCAACCAAACGCTGTTGTAGGGGCGGGGTTCACCCGCCCGCTGCTTGAACTCCCTCCGTCTTGCGGGAAAATCACCCGCAAGCCACCTCCCTCGGGGAGGGAGGCTTGGGTGCGGTGCTCCCCTTGTCAACCTAATTTCCATTTCGTCCCCTGTGCCGTATCTTCAAGCAAAATCCCCATTTCTTTCAGCCTGTCACGGATTTTGTCCGCCTCGGCAAAGTTCCGCTCTTTTTTGTATGCATCCCGCTGTGCCACAAGGGCATCGATTTCCCCGTCGCCGCTTTCCTCCGCCTTTTGGAGCAGTCCAAGCAGGCCCGTAAGCAGAGCGAACCTGTCTTGCAAGATGGTGGCGGCGGCGGCGGACAGCTGTCCTGCGCCAACAAGAGTATTGACCTCCCGCACCAACTTAAACAGCACCCCAATAGCGTCGGCGGTGTTAAAATCGTCGTCCATTGCCGCCCCAAAATCGGCTTCTGCCGCGGCAAGCATGGCAAGCTCGGCAGATGTAAGCTCCCGCCCCTCACCTGCACGACTGATGTAGAAGGCAAGGTTGTCCCCACAGGTGGTCAGCCGCCCAAGGGCAGATTTCGCCTGCTCCATAGCGGTGTCGTCAAAGTTGATAGGGGAGCGATAATGGGCAGACAGCAGGAAAAATCGCAGAGCAGGATAGCCGTATTTCTCGGCAAGTTGCCGAATAGTGAAAAAGTTGCCTGCCGACTTTGACATTTTCGCATGGTCAACGTTGATAAATCCGTTGTGTAGCCAGTATTTCGCCATTGGTTTGCCGGTAAGTGCCTGAGTTTGGGCAAGCTCGTTTTCGTGATGGGGGAAGGTCAGGTCAACCCCACCTGCGTGAATGTCAATCTGCTCCCCAAGATAGCGGTAGGCCATAGCACTGCACTCAATGTGCCAGCCCGGGCGACCATAGCCCCACGGGGAATCCCAGCCGACAGCACCAGCCTCGGCAAACTTCCACAAGGCAAAGTCGAACTTGTTCCGTTTGTGGGAGGTGTCCCCTGTCCGCTCCCCCTCTTCTAATTGGTCAAGGGGCATTTTGGACAGACAGCCATAGCAGGGGAAGCTGGCGGTATCAAAGTACACTCCGTCATCCGAAACATAGGCATGGTTTGCCTCCATAAGTCGGGCAATCATGGCTTGCATTTCGGTGATGTTTTCGGTGGCACGTGGGTGAATATCCGCAGGGTTTACCCCAAGTCCGACAGAATCTGTGGCGTACTCGGCGATGAAACGCTGGGCTATGTCCGCCATAGGCACACCCTCTTCCGCGGCACGGGCAATGAGCTTGTCATCCACGTCGGTGTAGTTTTGCACATAGGTGACAGCGTAGCCGCGATAGGTCAGCCAGCGGCGAATCATGTCAAAAACCACCAGCGGACGCCCGTTACCAAGGTGGGCAAAATTGTACACCGTAGGGCCGCAAACGTACATACTCACTTTGCCATGGGTGATGGGGATAAACTCTTCTTTTTGTGATGTTAGTGTGTTGTATAGTTTCATTGTTGCCCTCAATCTCCTACCAATCATCTCCTTGTTGCTGTTGTTCGTTTTGCAACTTCTGCAATTCTTTTTGACTGGGTGCTTTTAATGCCTCGGCGCAAACGACTTCCCTTTCGCAGTAGTCGCATTTCGCCATTTTTTGATTTATGCTTACCTTTAGTGCCGCCCCGCAAGAGGGGCAAGCAAGTGCAATAATTTTTTCCATAAGCACCTCCTGCTATTTCAACGCAGGGGAAATGCGGCAGTTTGACTGTACAATAACTGACCCTTGACCTGTGAAGCGGGCAGTAGATTGCACCCAAGCCAATCCACGCTCCCGTTGGTTGGAAACATGGTATTGCAGACCGGCAGACCATGCTACCAAGTGATGAACGTCCACGTCGATAACCTTGTTGCCGTTAAGGTTGAATTTTTGCAGCGTCCCGCAAGAGTCCACAATGCACGAACCCGCACCGGAAGTTTGCAAAACGCAAACCGGAATACCTCCCGAAATCAAGCCACTCCAGCCGCTTTGCACCACCTCGAAATTAACGCCCATGTCGCACGCCAAAAACGAGCCTGCCATCATCTTCCATTGTTCTCCGTTCCCGCAATTCAGCTCGATAACATCGCCCGGAACGCAGGGCGCAACGGCAATTCTTGAGTTTGTCGCCCCGCTTTGGACAATAGTCATCAGTTTGTTGGCACTGCTGAACATACCGATTTTCTTGCCACCAGTCGCCCGTTGACGCTGTGAGTTTCGCACAGTTCGCAGGAACAGAGACGGGTCGGAGTACACTTTTGTCCCCGGTTCAATGCAAATTTGTTCGCCCTGATTCAGCGTGATTTCAATCACGGGAAATGGTGCGCCGTACTTTTTTTCGTAGTTCATGTTGATGTTTCCTTTGTGTATTATTATTATTTTGATGTGTATTATTATTTTGAGCGAGCATTTTTTGGAAAGCAAGGACGGATAGCGGGTGCGAGGGTTTAGGCTCTGTGAATACCACCCCGCGACCCACCGCACCCGTAGGGGACGACGCCCTCGGCGTCCCGCAAGTTAATATGGGTTTTTGTGGCAATGTGTCTTTGTTGTCTTATATCAATGAAAAAACATTGTCATTGCGGGCTACGACCCGCAATCTCATGATAACTTTGACTTCAGCTTAACTTAAAATGACATGACCGCATCGGGGTGCGGGATGACACAGTTTTTCCTGCGGTTTTTATCAACAAACTGGTGGAGTTTTACCCAAACCCATATTATCTTGCGGGCGCGAACCCCTCTCCTACAATGCGCTCCCACGAAAGGCGAATATTGCCCTGTCCATGTATTCTGTGCCGCCCATATATGTCCGCACCCGCACAGACCTGCAAAAATACAGGGTGAACAGCATCGGACCTATGGGCGCAAACAACAAAAGATAAATTAAACTTGAGGCAGTCATCTCGCCCTGATATATCCGTGCCGCATAAGTAGCCATATTAGACAGCATCATTATACCATAGCCAACTTGATAAAAACGGAGAAATTTGTGGTTTCGTCTTGAAATGCTGAGATATTGAAGTGTGTAAATCACCAATGCTATAATTGCAATAAAAACCGCAATCAATTGCAAAACAGCATCAGTGCCAAATTGCTCGTTTGTGTTGTCTAAAATAGTTGTCAGATTAATGATTTGAGAAATCGACATAAAAAATATCCCAATCCAGCCCACCACCACAATAAACAGCAACCAGCCCCCAAGCTGGGAATACTTAATCCGAAAGTATTCATCTATCGACATTTGTGGCGGGGTGCGGTTTTCATTATCGTTGTTAAAGTCGTTATTGTTTTCGTTCATTGTGCGTCCTTTCGGGGGAATTAGTGGTGGGGGTGGCTGTGAACGGCTTTGCTCCAAAGGCATATACCGCCTCTGTCAAATGCTCTGTGCCACCCATATATGTCCGTACACGAGCAGATTTACAAAGATAAAGCATAATTATCACAGGAAGAAAAAGACTACCTTTCCAGGCGAACAACAGCAGTAGTATCAATGGAATTTGCATTGTTTTTAAGGTGTCATATGCCACAGTGTTAAAAGTAATATACACTAAAACCCCACGAAAAAAATTAGCCCCTGCCAATACAAGCAATCCTATTTGATAGTAGTATAAAAACGACTCTCTTTTGTCTATCAGGCAAAAAACAAACACGCTAAAAAAACTTATGGAAACATAAGTCAGTATGCTTGCCATGCCCCCTACTGCCACGTCAATGCTATAAAAACCACCTCCAATATCAACTATCCCACCAAGCGAGTCAAGAAAGATTACAGGAATTGCAACAATAAACCCCACCACAATAAACAGCAACCAGCCCCCAAGCTGGGAATACTTAATCCGAAAGTATTCGTCCACCGACATTTGCGGCGGGGTGCGGTTTTCATTATCGTTGTTAAAGTCGTTATTGTTTTCGTTCATTGTGTGTCCTTTCGGGGGATGGGCGTTGTTGTGTAGGGGCGACTATCTTCAACAGATGCGGTGCGAATTTTTCGTGCGTTTTCGTAGTGGTAAAATGCCCCCGCCCTTTTCAATAAAATAATTTGCGGAGCAAATTTACATCAATTCTTCATTCTTCATTTTTAATTCTTCATTCTTCATTGCCCAGTCATATTTGCCATTCTAATTCCTGCACACGCTCACGCAGGTTTTTCAGTTCCTGCTCCACAGGGTCGGGAATGTTCACTTGGTCATGCTTGCAAGTATCCTTGTCGCAATTTATAACTTTCGCCGGTACACCAACTGCGGTTGTGCCCGGACAAACGTCTTTCAGCACTACCGCTCCAGCGGCAATTTTTGCTCCGTCGCCGATGGAAATGCCGCCAAGCACCTTTGCCCCTGCACCAATCATCACCCCTTCGCCGATAGTCGGGTGTCGCTTGCCCTCTTCTTTGCCTGTACCGCCGATTGTCACCCCCTGGTAGATAGTGCAACCATCGCCTACAATTGCGGTTTCGCCGATAACAACCCCGCTACCATGGTCAATGAAAACCTTGTTTCCTATTTCTGCGCCGGGGTGAATCTCGATTCCGGTAAGAAATCGCCCTGCACTACTCACCGCACGAGCAGATAGGTACAGATTTTTCTTGTACAATGCGTTTGCCCCGCGGTGAATAGCAACGGCGTGTAGCCCGGGATACAAAAGAAGCACCTCTGCCAAGCTATGGGCGGAGGGGTCACGCTCACGGATAGAGCGTGCATCCTGTTTTAACTGTTCAACGGATTGGATTGCTGTACTCTTTGCCTTTTTTGCAAAAATGATTGCTTTGCCAAGGGCTTCTAACCCTACTTGCGCAGCAGGTGAATTCAAGTTGTTATAATTCCAATGCTTCATATATAAGTAAACCTTTCGTTGGAAGTGATGAATTTGGATTATTCAACACTCTTCTATTATACTATAGTATACAAATAATGTAAACCGCTAATTTGTTAATTTTTAATGACAGGGTTTGAGCGTGTCATCAAGTGAAAACACTCCCTCGTCATGTTTCCACCCTTGCAGGTTTTGATGTGGTGGCAGCTACGACCAAACCTTGCAAGCCCCTGTGCCGTGTACTCGCCCGCTCCCGCCAATTGTGCATGTTCTTCGCCTACTATCGGGGCGAATACCCAATCTCGAAGTGGGTTCACGGATTGTGTTGTCAAAATTCGGTTGTTTCCATGGTGTACATCTTGAACACCCTCGGAAAAGCGTGATGCTCCATCAACTATCATTGCCAGTCAGTTACGAACACAATTGGAACAAACTATTTTCTCGCATCTTTAGTCCATAGCCAATAATCTTCGCTTAAAACTTTTGTTTCAAAACTATAAATTCTATCTATTTTAGTTTTAATCAAATTTATCGTCTGGGTCACTTTATCATAAAACACCTTTTTTTCTGTTTCGTTTGAAAACCCCAAAAATTCAAAATTCAACTCATTGTCTTCATATAAAGAATCGAACTGTTCGGAAATTTCATGTAAATATTTAGCTATTCTTTTATCTTTTATCAAAACGTCAGGCAAACAATTTTCTATAACGTCGCCGTCATCGTCTAAAATCCAAATGGGATTACATTTGTATTCAAGTGAGAATTTTAATTTTATCATTATTACCTCCTTAATATTTAGCACACTTAGAGCGTGTCGGCAAGTGAAAACACTCCCTCGGAAAGGCGTAATGCTACATCAACTATCATTGTCAGTCCGCCTAACATCACTACATTTGTTTTTGACCAACAATCTTCCCAGATTGAGGGTCGAGGATATAGCACATTGAAAATGTAAAAACATAAAAAATATTATCATCTGTAAGTGTCATATCATTGTACACACTTTTGAAATAATAATCGTAACCCTGTGATGTTTCTGTCAAACCAAAAGCATCTATTGGCTTTTCAATTTGCCAAATAATTTCACCTTTAATATTTAAACCATAAATATTATCAAAGCCCATGTTATCTTTAGCAACTTCATATGGTATTTCTAATCTGATTATATACATATTTTTAGTAAATATAACATCACCGATTTCATAATCAAACGACATTGAAAACGCATCTGTTTCCAACACATTTTTAATTACAATGTATTTTTCTTTCATTATTCACCTCCTTAATATTTAGCACACTTAGAGCGCGTCGGCACGCTCTAACCGACGAACAACGCAGAATTTGTCTGCTTCGGCATCCTTTCCCTCCCATTATACCACCTCCTTGTCACGAAAGTCAATAGGTTTTAATTTGAACGATAACGAAAATGCTTATCCGCCATCGCCGAAAACAATTGCAGGGTCTGTCATATTCCCTCGCTCTGTCGCATATCCATAGTACAAAACCAAAAAGTGCTGTGAACTGACATAGTGGCCGCTCACGCCTCGGGGGAATGATTTTCACCTATGAAGCGAGTGAATCACTCCGGCGGCGAAAATCACCCCCTCAGCGCTTATTTAAGGAGTAAAACATGACAAACACAAGCATTTATCAAGATATTTCCGTACGTTGTGGCGGGGATATTTATGTGGGCATTGTCGGGCCGGTGCGCACAGGAAAGAGTACATTCATTAAAAAAATGATGGAAACTCTTGTTATGCCCAACATCGAAAACGTTTTTGACAAAGAACGCGCCCGTGACGAGTTACCTCAATCCGCCTCAGGGCGTACTGTAATGACCACCGAACCAAAGTTCATTCCGGACGAGGCAGTTAGCATTACAGTAGACGAAAACGTAAGTCTGCGTGTCAAGTTAATCGACTGCGTTGGCTACATAGTTCCCGAAGCTCTCGGCCACATTGAAGAGGGTCAGCCCCGCATGGTGAACACTCCGTGGCAAGCGGAGCCAATGCCTTTCGTGGAAGCCGCCGAGTATGGCACACGCAAAGTTATCGCCGACCACTCAACAATCGGACTGCTTGTCACTTGTGACGGTAGCGTGTGCGAAATTGACCGCGAGCATTATGTAGAGGCGGAGGAGCGTGTTGCCCGCGAAATGAAAGAGCTGAATAAGCCCTTTGCAATTGTGCTAAATTCACGCAATCCGAACAACAGCGACACAGTTGCTCTTGCCTACTCCCTTGAAGAGAAATACGGCGTTCCTGTGGCACTTGTGAACTGCCTTGATGTGGACAGCGAGGACATTCGTCACATTCTTGGCATGATTCTAAACGAATTCCCGGTGAAAGAAATCCGTGTGAACCTGCCACAGTGGACACGCGCCCTCGAGCCAGCCCACTGGCTGATGCAAAGTGTTGGTGGTAGCGTAATGGAAGGTGCTTTGGGCGTTGGCAAAATGGGGGACATTAAAGAAATGTTCGCCGACAGCCCCGAAAGCGAGCATATCACCGACCTTGCTGTGCGAAATCTTGACATGGGAACAGGTAGAGTGACCATTGATGTTGCTCTTGACGGACGGTTGTACTATCGTGTCATGAGCGAACTGACAGGACTTGAAATTACCAGCGAACAGCAACTTATTACCCTGATGCGCGACCTTGCGGAAACCAAGAAGAAATACGACAAGGTCGAAGAAGCCCTGCGTACAGTTGAAGAAAACGGCTATGGCATTGTAATGCCAAACATTCGTGACCTGCGCTTGGAAGAGCCGCAAATCGTGAAGCAACCGGGCGGCTATGGGGTAAAGCTGAAAGCATCTGCTCCGTCGATACACTTTGAAAGCATTAAACAGAAGTATAGAATTTGGACGAAAAAAAGGAGTGCATAGATATAACATAGAGGCATTCATTTTAACTTAAAACAACCCAATACATAACCCGATGAATCCAAAACTTCATCGGGTTAAATTTATTTTCGGAGGAAATATATGCAAGAAAAAATCAAACCAAATTGCCCCCTCATCGGAGCAGACGGAAATATCTTCAACCTTATGGGAATAGCTTCCCATACGCTGAAACAAAACGGTATGAAAGACGAAGCCATCGAAATGTGCGACCGCATCACGAAAAGTGGTAGCTACAATGCCGCTCTTTGTATAATTTGCGAGTATGTCAACGCAGTTTCAGTAATCGAAGAGCAAGGATGCAATGACCAAGACTTTGGAATGGGAGGAATGAGCCAATGATAGCAGTAGTATTTTTGATAGGCATTTTCATCGGCGGGTGTGTTGTGGCTTTGGTTTCGCAGAGCGAGAAACTAAACCGCCAGCAACGAGAAATTGACAGGCTTCGGGAACAACAAAATATCGATTTTTAGAGCCGAGTGCATAAGCATTCGGCTCTTTTTATTTTCAAACCCACACAGAACGGAGGTGATAATATCAACAGTTTCATGTCATGGATAGGTGGAAAAAAGGCACTCAGAGATGAGATTTTGCAACGCTTTCCTGTGGAATATGGGCGATACATCGAGGTCTTTGGCGGCGGTGGCTGGGTATTGTTTCGCAAGTCGCCGGGGCGAGATTTCGAGGTGTACAACGACTTTAACCCCAACCTCGTGAACCTCTATCGCTGTGTTCGTGACAGCCCGGAGGAGCTGATTGCGGAGTTGGAATTCACTCTAAACTCTCGATTGGATTTCAAGCATATTCGGCGTGAAATGAACCAGCCGTTGGAACTCCCTGACGTTCGCAGAGCCGCATATTTTTATCAACTTATACGGCAAAGCTATGCCAATGGGTTAGACAGTTTCAGCAGTCAGCCACGGTGTATGTGGAACAATTTTCCTATAATTAGGGCGGCGTGTCGGCGGTTGCAGCGGGTGGTTGTCGAAAACAAAGATTTCGAGCAGCTAATTCGCCAATACGACCGCCCAGACGCCTTTTTCTACTGCGACCCGCCATACTATGCCACAGAGGATTACTACGAGGACGTGGGCTTCATCGCCGCAGACCACCAGCGGCTGGCAGAGGCGTTGTGCGGGATGCAGGGAAAGTTTTTGCTGTCATACAACGACTGCCCCGAAATCCGAGAGCTATATCAGCGTGAAGGCATTGCTACAGAAAGCATTTCTCGGCTGTCAAACATTGCCCAGCGATATGAAAATGGAGCGATGTATGCGGAGTTGTTGATTGCTAATTATGATACGGCAGAGCTTGGGAAGCGTTGCTACCAAACGACAATGGACTTTGTAATTGACAATTGACAATGGAGAATTGACAATTTAAGACAAGGTCAAAACACAAAACTCAAAAGGAATTTAACATCATGAAAACAAAAACATTCAAACTATTACCCATCCCATCGGAGGACTACGATGCCCTTGGCATCACACCGAACAGCACGGTTGAAACTTACATTGACCACAACGGAGCGTTAGTTATTCGGGTGGTGTCGAATGAGAACTTAGAGGATTTCGAGTGTAACGGCAAATGCGATTGTTGCCCCATGCAGGAGATTTCCTCTTGCAAAAATAACGAGATTTCAATTGACAATTAACAATGGACAGTTGACAATTAAGGTCAAGGGCAAAACCTTGTAGGGGAGGGGTTTACGCCCTCCGTTCGATAATTCTAAATACAAATTTGAAAGGAAAAAACAACATGAAAACGACAATAAAAATCCTCGGCAAACGAGGGCGGATAACTATTCCACAAGACATTCGGCGGGAATTGGGGCTGGTCTATGGCGATATTCTGAGCTTCGCCTCGGACGGTGAGTCTGTGAACATTAGGCGGGTGAAAATATGCAGGGAGTGCGTTTCTGTGCCAAAAGATAGCACGAAAGAGCTATACGATTTCTTGGACGAACTACCCCCTGATGAAATGCGAAAAGCGTTGCTGCATTTAACGGTACGATGGGCGAGCTTGCAAGGAGGAGTAGCGAGTGCGTAAATTATACGTTGCCAGTCATTGCATTCCACGAAGTCACCACGAGAGCTATGAAAATTCCGTCTTGGTGTTGAAGCCCGAAGTGCTGAAAGAATCATGTCGGACAGCTGAAAATCAACTGTTTTATGCTCAGCATGGCTTCGGCTGCAATCCAATGGCAAGGGGGAGAGCGGTGATGGGTCAATTCTTGATTGACGGGGAGGAAGTGCGGTTCAATCGTGATGATTTCATTGGGATTATTGACGATAAGCATTTACCAGAATGGGCGCAGGAGAGATTGCAGAGATTGCAAACTCCACAGGAGCAATCTGGTGGCATGGTCATGGGCGGTTAATATGTTGTATGTGTGAATTTTTTCGATTTTGCTGGACATTTGGGGCGAAATGGTGTAAAATAGTGTTGATGAAAGGACAACGCACATGAAAAAAAGAAAAACATTCGCACTAATCGCAATTATCGCAGTGCTATCCCTAACTGCCTGCGGTGGCGAGGATTCAGTCGATTACAACAACGACTATAATCTTGAAGCAAACACCGCAAACGACAACCAGCATGGGTGCGTTGAAGCGTATTATACAAACGAAAATGAGATTGAATATGACGAGAACTACAGCTACACAGTCGAAAGCGAAGAGCCGATAGTGGAGGAAATTTCACCCGAAGTTCCACCAATCGCAGAAGAAACTCATGCGGTAGAAAGTCCGCCAACACAGCAATCAACTCCACCACAACAGAACTATGCTCCACCGCCTGCACCGAACCCACCCCCAGCGGTACAACCACCAACAATTGCTCAACAACCAGCCCCACCCGTTATTCCCTCGCCTCCCGTGATAGAGCCACCCGCTCCGCCATCGCCCACATATGTACCAACCCCACCTGTGTATGTGCCTGCACCACCGCCGCCACCACCGCCACCAACCAACACAAACCCAACCAGCAACCCACTAAACGATACATGGGCTAGGGCGATTATGGATGCGGTGAATGTGGAGCGAGCGAACCTTGGCATAGCACCGCTTGTGTGGTGTAATCACCTTGCGAGAGTTAGTTTAGACCATGCGATAGATGCCCACACAAATGGACTTGCACACATTGGTTCAGACGGACGCTCTCCTGCTGAACGTGCAGGAAGAGGGGCTGGAGAGGTGATGGGAGGAATGCCAACAAGAAACCCAGACCCCTCAAGACCCGTGAACTCCTGGATGAATTCGCACGGTCACCAAGGTATTATAATAAGCCATAACTTTACAACAGCAGGAGTTGGGATTTGCCCTAACGGAACTGTTGTTATGAAATTATCTACAACCTGTTGTTAAATAACGCACCAAAACAAGGCAATCCATTGGGTTGCCTTTTGTTATTACTAAAATCAAAAAAACCAATCCAAGGAGCAATTCAATGCAATTACAAAAACAAAATCATATTCGCAAATGGACAAAAACAGTCCTGTTATCTATTCTCATTTTCGCTTTTTTAGCACTTCCAATCGCTGGTTCTCACGTCCCAGTTTCCGAAATCCCCACTTCCCCACAGCACGCCGAAATAGCACCATTGTCAACTGTAACAATAAATTTTCCCAGTACGGCATACGGCAGTATCATCATGACACGAATACCCGACACATGGATTTCCTCCGGCTCAAATGGGGTGCAGGGCTTTCGCTTTCCTCATAATGGCGGCATGATGACAATGTTTTGCCTACAACCGCCGCTATTTGCACCTCCTGCCGGAATATATCAAGGCACAGTTTTGGGAGCTAACCACCCAATAACTCGTGCCATTTTTTATTTGTATGGCCCGGGTGGAAATGTGTTTTGGACAGCAGAACGGCTCGCACTTTTAGAGCCGAATGGCAACGTACCATGGCCACCTGTTCAAGATGCGAACCCTACTGTAAGAGGAAAAACCGCTGGCGCGGCGGCACTTGTGTCCGCATATTTGCACGCAGGACGAACTTTTCCCGAACGATACTTCCCGAATATAAATTCCGCAGGAAGAGCGGCGATAAGTCGGCTTGCTACAGAGCTTGCCGCCATGCCGCCCGTCCCGGTAGGGGCTGTGAACTTCACACAACAAACCCTAACGGCAGTCCCCGCAAACGGCAGACTTGAAACCCCATGGACAACCCTGTCCGCCCCCGCAGGAGCGACAATATATCTGCCAATCCAGGTAGGTGTAACATTGGAACTTATTCGCGGTGGCAACATCACCAACCACAGCGGTAGCATAATATTACAAAACGGTGATAGCATCCGCTTTGTTGCTAACACAAGACCTCCTCAAACTGTATGGGAAAGCCCAAATTTGTATGGGTCTTTATCTAATTTTAACGGCGTTATTCTAATAAATCAAAATGCCACAAACAGCCAAACCGTAGGCGGCATAGAGTCTTTTTCGTACACATGGTTAGATTTAGATTGGCCTTTTGAATCTTTTGGCTCGCTTCGCATTCAGAAAACGGTGTCTAACTGGCACACGGTACAGGGCTTTCGGTTCAATGTAACTCGTGAATCAGACAATATTTTCATCGGAACATTTTACTCAGACGAAAGTGGCTGGGCATATGTGCCTAATCTTGTTCGTGGATATTATATAGTTTCCGAAGTCGTACCAATAGGTTTTGTTGCCCCACCACCAGTTAGAATTTTTGTGGAAGCTGGTTACACAGGAGAACATTCTCCCATCGCCAGCTTCCATAACATCCGCCAGCAAGCGAGAATTGTCGCAATAAAATCATGCTCCAACACAGGCACACGCCTACCTGGTGCAGTCTACGAGTTCCGATACGGCTCACCGGTCGGGGAGGTGCTGTACACCGCCACCACGGGCGAGGATGGCAGAGCCATCAGCGGATTTCTGCCGTTCGGAGCGGTGATTTACGTGGTGGAAGTGCAAGCTCCGACAGGCTTTGTGCTGGACAGCACACCGCAAAGAATGTTGCTATCATCGGCATATCAAGCTCCCGTGCTGTACTTCGGCGTGTATTTCACCAACCAGCCGCAAATGGGGCGAATCCCAATCCAAAAATTTACCACAAATCCTGCACTAACTGTCCATCACCTCGGCGGAGCGGTGTTCGATATTCGTGATTATACAGGCAATATCGTTGATACTGTCATCACGGACATTCATGGGAGCGGACTATCAGGTATTTTGCCGCTGGGCGCTTACACCATCACCGAACGCACCGCAAACTACGGCTTTATTCGCAATCCCGAAGTGTTCACAGTCACTTTATCGGGCGACATGGGAACGACGGCAATCGTGTATGCACCTACAGTTTATGTGCCACAACAGCCAGTAGTGGGCAGAATCTCCATCCTAAAACGCGGATATATGCTAACTGGTGCAGAACTTTTCTCCACCCCTTTCGGCAACGCATTCAGACCAATTTTTGAAATGCGTGGGCTTCCAAATGCCGTGTTTGAAATCCAGGACCATCACGGCAATGTTCTTGACACCATCACCACAGACGAAAACGGCTTTGCGGTGTCAAGATATTTGCCCCTAAATGTAGGCGGCGAGTATTTCTACCTCGTGGAAGTGCAAGCCCCGCATGGCTTTGTCATAGACCGCACACCCGTCCCCATCAGACTTGATTATGCGGGACAATATGTAGCTGTCGTGACTGAACACAGGGAAATTGAAAACATTCGCCAGCGAGCGAACATCAGCCTGCAAAAAGACCTTGAACGTCCCGATAACTGGCATGGCAATTTGCCGTTCCAATACGTCCAATTCGGCTTGTTCGCACGTGAAAACATCTACTGCGTGGACGGTGAACTAATCATTGAATTGGGCGATTTGATTGAAGTTTTCGGAGTTGATGAAAATGGCGTTGGAGCAGTCGAAAGCGACCTGCCACATGGCTATTTCTTTATCCGAGAGCTTGCCACAGCAAACGGTTGGGTCATCTGCGACCGAGAATTTGATGTTGTATTCGCCTACGAAAACCCAGACATTGCTGTTGTTGAAATCCAAGTAAACAACGGAGAACCAATTCGCAATTACCTCATGCGTGGTAGTTTGCGAGTTATAAAGACATTCGAGGGTAGAGATTTTCCTGTAGCAAGAGTGCCATTTCGCTTTTTGGGACAGACAGTCGGCGGCGAAGTGATAATTTACGCCGAAACGAACAAAAACGGCGAGATTTTGCTTGAGGGGTTGCTTGTTGGCGTTTGGACTGTGACAGAATTGTCCAACGATACCAACGTGGGATTCGTGTTGTTCGAAAGCCAAACCATCGAAATCTCCGCTGATACTCTCGCCAAAATGAGCATTCACAATACCCGCATTCGTGGCGAAATCCACGTCCTAAAGACTTGCTCCAGCACAACTTACCGCCTACCCGGAGCGACGTTCGGTCTGTTCCAAGGCGACATCAAATTCGCCACAGCAACCACAAACGAGGACGGCGTAGCCATCTTCGAGAACATCCCATTCGGCGAGTTTGAACTGCGAGAACTGTACGCTCCGTATGGCTGGGTACTGTCTGACGAGGTGGTTATCGTTGTAATTTCGGAGCATGGTGCGGTGGTTGAAATCTCATTCGAGAATGAGCCATATGTGCCGGAAATTCCAGAAGAGCCGAAAACTCCGCAAACCGGGGAGGGTGGTCTGGTGATGATGGGTCTTACAATCGTTGGTATAATCCCGATAGTTATCGCAATGTTCATACTTCGCAGAAAGAAAGGGGGACTGTAAAATGACAGGTTTCATCATCGGATTAGTCTGTTTCGTAGTCGGCGGAATAATCGCCGCTATCATTCTAAAAAATAAGTTTAGAGAGGATTAGAGCATGAAAAAAGCAATAAAAATAACCGCTGTTGTCATTGTGATAATGGCGGTTTTTGGTTTCATTGGTGTCGCCGCATCTACGAATGTGTCAGATGCGGTGGAAAGCACATGGACAGCCGCTCGAACGCAGATTGAAGCTGTGGTGGACAACGTAGTTTTCCCTGTGCTTACGCTGATTTTAGCGGTACTGTTTTTTGTAAAATTAGGCACAGCATACTTCGATTACCGCAAGCAAGGACAATTTGAATTCGTTGCCCCGGCAATACTTTTCTTCTGTCTTGTGTTCACTATCACCGCTCCGCTCTATATTTGGACAATTATATGAAGCAAGCGAAAAAGAGAGGAGGTGATGGTGCGTGTTTGATTGGTTAGGCGATATAATCGGTGGTATTGGGAACTTTTTCGGCGGTATTTTCGGCGGTATTGGTAGCTTTGTCACAGACGTGATTTGGGATGTGATGCTCCGCTGGGTGTACACCGCAATCTTTGATGCCATCGCATACGTGTTCTACTGGATAGGCGGTTTCGGTGCAGAAATCTTCGAGCTACCGTGGGTTGAAGCGATTCTGCACTTCTTTTATCTCTGTGGCTGGGCGTTGTTTTTGATTGGCGTGGTTGTGGCGATTTTCGATGTGGCAATTGAAGCTCAGACCGGACGTGCCAACATCAAAGGCACGTTCATCAATGTACTCAAAGGATTTTTCGCCGTGAATTTGTTCACCGTACTCCCGATTGAACTGTTCCGCTTTGCAATCACTCTCCAACACTCGCTAGCAGGAGATTTAACGAGAGTTTTCGCAGGAGAACAGCTGAACCTCGGCACGATTTTGCCAACGGTGGTGATAAGATTTAATCCGCATTTGAGTTCAGTCGTGAGCATTTTCATGTTGGTGTCACTAATCGTGCTGGCGTACTGCGTCTTCCGTGTGTTCTTCGACAACCTAAAGCGAGGCGGCATTCTCGTCATACAAATTGCGGTGGGAACGCTGTGTATGTTCAGTATCCCGCGCGGCTTCAATGATGGATTTACCGCATGGTGCAAACAGATTATCGCACTTTGCCTCACCAGTTTCATGCAGATGACCCTGCTCTTTTTGGGCTTGCTCACTTTCGCAGACGGACACATTCTTCATGTGGGTAACATGATTTTGGGCATTGGAATCATGCTTGCGGCGGCTGAAGTGCCGAGAATTGCGGGGCAATTTGGGCTTGACACCAGCTGTAAAGTGAACATGATGGGTGCTGTGGGCATCGCCAATTCTGCCATGATGCTGACCCGCAATGTAGCAAAGGCGGCATCATGATGACATTAGGCAGCCTTTTTGATGGCATTGGGGGCTTTCCTCTTGCGGCAATTAACAATGGAATCACCCCGGTTTGGGCAAGTGAAATCGAAGCCTTTCCCATTGCGGTGACGAAAATTCGCTTCCCCGATATGCTCCATGTTGGGGATATTACACGGCTGGACGGAGCGACCCTGCCTCCTGTGGACATAATCACCGGGGGCAGTCCTTGCCAAGATTTGTCCATCGCCGGCAGTCGTGCAGGACTGATGGGGGAACGCTCCGGGCTGTTCATGGAGCAGATACGAATCATCCGAGAAATGAGAAAAGCAGATGAATTACAAGGCAGAACAAATCTCGCTATCCGACCACGAATTATGGTCTGGGAGAACGTCCAGGGCGCGTTCAGTTCAGCCGGAGGCGAGGACTTCCGCGCGGTACTTGAAGAAACCGTCCGAATTGCGGACAGCACCCTATCTGTGCCTCGACCTGAGGACGGGCGGTGGCGGTCTGCTGGGTGCATTTTGGGAGAGCAATTCTCCGTGGCTTGGCGAGTATTGGACGCTAGATACTGGGGTGTCCCCCAGCGCCGCTGTCGAATCTTCCTTATCGCAGATTTTGGAGGAAACTCCGCTCCCCAAATATTATTTGAGCAAGACAGCTTGCTTGGGGATACTTCGGCGGTCTAAAGCGAGGGGAAAGGCGTTGCCAGAGCAGTTGCGTAGGGCGTTGGAAGTGCAGGCTGAATTGACAATTGACAATGGAGGCTTTCAATTGACAATGGACAATGGAGAATTGACAATTGAAGGTCAAGGGCAAAGTCAAGGTCAAGGACGAGGTCAAAGTCAAGAGCAGGAACAGCCGTTAGTTTTGGCTTCACAGCAGGGTGGAGCGGACATAGGCGTTGGAGTTTGCCCGGCTATTACGGCGGCGGCCGGGACATCTGGCAACAATCAGCCTGTGCTGTTTGAAAATCATCCGCAAGATGCACGTTTTACCGGTCCGCTTGAGGTGTCGCCGACCATACTTGCCGCCTTTGGCACAGGGGGCAACAGAGTACCCCTTGTGAAGCAGGAACAGGATGAGAGCTATTGCATTGCGGGCAATGTTATCGGCAGAGAAGAAAAGAATGGTGGCAATGGTTTCGGCTATCAAGAGGGGGTCTGCTACACCCTGAACACCATAGACCGCCATGCAGTATATAATCGGCGTGGATACAGCGATTTCAGCGAAAACCAAGTCGCTGGTACACAATGTGCCAGGCAATACAAAGACGCAACAGACCTTGTTTGCGAAAACGGCAATCACCAAGCCGAACCCCGCAACCTAATCCGCCGCCTAACGCCTCTCGAATGCGAACGGCTACAAGGCTTTGCGGACGGCTGGACGGATATTCCAACCGCCTCGGACAGCAAGCGATACAAGGCTCTCGGCAACAGCGTGGCAATTCCTTGCATGAACTATATCATGCGTGGAATTGGGTTAGCAGCGGCGAAAGAAAAATCCTGCGGTTAGTTGATTTATTCGGAAATGTGTGGTATAATAAGGGCATAGGAGTGTGACTGCGCATGGAAACAATGAGAAAAGTGCTACAAAACACAGCCCTTGGCAAGGATTTTTACTTGCTACTGGGCGATTTTCTCGATGCATTTTATCGAGCAGAAAACTCCGAACGCCAAGCCATGATTAAAGAAATTCCCTGCGAAACCGGCCTACAATGCCCACAAGAAATCCTCGCTTTTGCCGCCGCCACCGCACACAAACTGGCGAACGAATATAAACTTGATGTGCCACGCTGGGTGTTTGACAAACGATTTTACTCTGTCAAGCCGCACTTCGGGTGCGGTGCAAAAGGAAATTTGCGACTGCTGTTCATGTACAAATCTCCAGCGGAGTTTAAGCATCGGAATTTATTTGTGGACGAAAATGTGTTGGTACGAGTGTGAAAACCGGAGGTCATTATGCTTTCTCGTGAAAATATTTTGAATAACTTAGCCCGTCTTGGACAGCTTTTGAAGGAACAAGGCATGGAAGGCGAAATCCTTTTAACTGGCGGTGCGGCAATGTGTCTTGTGCATTCGGCGCGTGACATGACCAAGGATGTTGATGCGTTGTACGAGCCAAAAACTATTGTGAATAGGCTGGTTGCACAAATCGCCGAAGAAAAGGATTTGCCCGCCAATTGGATGAATGACGGCGTTAAAGGTTTTGTCACCGACACCGCACAAGTGGAAGATTTTATGCAGCTTGAGGGCTTAAAAATCACAACAGTTTCAGCGGAATATTTGCTGTCAATGAAGCTAATGTCCGCACGATTTGGCGAAAAAGATTATGAAGATATAGCATTTTTGCTGAACAAACTGAAAATAGGCTCTGTGGATAAAGCAGCGGAAGTGCTGACCACTTTCTTTCCTGCAAACAAAATTCTGCCAAAAACAATGTATGTGCTTGAGGAATTCTTTGCGGAGCAGGAAAGCGTACAAGAACCCGAAACAAACCCAAACCAAGGCATGAAATTCAGCTAAATATCAACGAAAGGAGACCCCCCATGCCCCTAAACGGCGAAATATTGTCCCGCGATATTGTTGTTGCCACCGTGGAAAACGGCGTTATAACCAGCTTTGACGAAGATAGACTACCCATGTATCTGCTTCGCACCATGGACGTGGAGGGCTGGCTGTGTTCCCGTGCCATCGACCCCCACCGCACCAATTCACGCCTGCTGAAAAGGGCGTTGCGTATTGGTAGCACGGACGATTTGGCGACTGTTCTCCGTGTTCATGCCGCCACAATCACGGACACCTATTGGTTCAGGTCGGCGGGCGAAAATCTCTGCTACGAGGACGTAAAATTCAAGGAAAATCAGTTTGCATCCCTTGCCCTGCGAGGCGACCCGGACAGCTTCAACAAAAATTATTCCCCAACCCCGGAGCTAACCAACATCGGCTCATACGAAAAATGCTGGCGACAGCAGGATGGTGGGTGGTTTCTTGTGAAGCGTGGGAGCGAGTTGGAGCGGTTCTCTGAACTGCTCATATGCCGTCTTGGCAAAGCTCTTGGTTTCCCGATGGCAGAATACTTCGCCGAAGGGGACACGGTGGTTAGCCCGGATTTCACAGACGGAGCAACACAAAACTTCGAGCCTGCCATGGCATTGATGGGCGACAGCGAAGATTATGCCGAAAACTTCGAGAAGTTTTGGGAACTTTCCCCCGAAATTGCAAAGGAATACCTGCAAATCATCTACATGGACGCGCTGTGCTTCAACATGGACCGCCACACCAACAACTATGGCTTGCTCCTCGACCCAAACAGCGGCGAGGTGCTGTCCATGGCGCCTAACTTTGACAACAATATCGCCTTGTTCGCACGAGGAATTCCTGCAAATCTTGCACGAAAAAATGACAAACTCATTGCATTATATCTTGACCTTTTGGAGCAAAACAGCCGTGCAAACGCCATTGCGACAGGCTTTCCTGCCCCAACAAGAGAGATGCTGCAACGCTGTGTCGAGGAAACCGGCATAGAAATGGACGATGAAACCATAGCGACCGCTTGTGATTTTATCATGACGGGCAATGAGATAATTCAATTGACAATGGACAATTTACAATTGACAATTAAAGGTCAAGGTCAAGACCAAGGCTTAAACTTCAGCTAAATATCAACGAAAAGGCTCTGTCAAGCGACAGGGTCTTTTTTCGCTTTTAGGAGAACCTATGAACCATAATTTTGAAGAATGGATGAATGAACTGCTTGAATTTAACAGCATCAAAAGCATCGATGAACTGCGACAGAGCATGATAGCCGAAGAAATTCAATCGACAAAGGAAGCTATTGGCAACGAGAAAATTTGGGCGCAGGGTTCGCTTGGCGAAGTTGCGGTGATGCACCGCAAAAACATCGAAATGTTAAGTGCGTATATCTCGTATCTTGGCAGTTTGAAGCCAAATATGAACCAAGAACCCACTCAGGGCATGACCTTGAGCTAAAAGGAGCAACTGCATGAAAACCTACATCTACCCGCAAAACCTTAAAGCCTCGGCGAATATATGGCTGTGGTCGCTGAAAGATTTTAGCATACTGGCAATCTCCCTCCTTATCGCCGTGATTGTTTGGGCGAACACCGCCTTTTACCTCCCCCTTGTCCTGGTTTTGATTTTCGCTTTCATGACCATCCGCTATGACGAGGCGACCGTGATGGACTTCATCCGCTGGGGAGTTAAGTTTTTTGTGACTACACAACAGGAATTTCAATGGACAATTGAAAATTGACAATGGACAATTAAAGGTCAAAACCAAGGTCAAAACAATGGAGAACTTTTGAAAAAGTTCTCCAAACCTCTCAAAACTTTAGTCCGCAAAAAGCACAGCTTTTTGCAATTTGAAGTTTTTAGTCAAGTTTTTTTCAAAAAAACTTGTGCGGGTGTGGGGCGCACAGCCCCACGGGAAAAAGGAGAAAAAATGAAAATAAAAAAGCAAAAATCCACCCAAGAACTCATTGGCATCAAAGGGTTTTCGTCATATGGGCTGTCAACGGCTCACGGAGAAATCATATATTATCACGTCAGTCCAACTAATATCAGCGTGCTGTCGGCGGCGAACATCGAAGCCAAAGTCCGTAATTTGAAAGCCGTGCTGCAGAGCCAGCCGGACATCGAAATATTGTGCTTAGACTCCTGCGAATGCTTTGATGGCAACAAATTTCACATTAAGAGTCGGCTGGAGCAGGAGCAAAATCCTGCTGTTCGTGCTGTGCTGGAGAAAGACTATGACTTCCTCGACAGCATTCAGCTTGAAATGGCAACAGCACGGAATTTTTATTTTGCAATGCACATTAAAACTTCCGCAAACCCATTTTCGCCAACCGGGTCTCCCGGCGAGGAGCAAATCTTCAACCATGTGAATAAGGTGCAAAAGCTCATCACAGAGCATGGTTTTGAGGTGAAACGGCTTAGCAAGAGCGACATCAAACGCCTGCTGGCATTGTATTTCGGAGCATCCATGAGCGGCGAATTGATGGGAGATTATGATGGCGAAAGGCATCTTCGCAAGCTAAAAAAGAGCAGAAAAGAGCTGTCGGCAGAAGAAAAAGAAGCCGTTGCGGTGAAATCTTTCTTCGATATGATACTGCCCGGCACCATTAAATTCATGCCGGACCACTATATCTGCGGCGACAAGCGGTGCTGCGTGTGGGCAATTCGGGAGTATCCGCCCGGCACGGAGGAGCAAGCGATTTTATCCCACCTCGCCGACAGAAATGGCGTCACATTGCGGGTTTACAACCGCCTTGTGGACAGCATCACTCAGCGAAAAGTGATACAAAACGCCACCCGTAAGAACAGGCTGATGAGCGGCGGAGGCGATGTGCAGGACACGGTGAACGCCGAGGGCAACCTGCAGGATGTGGTGGAGCTTATCGCAAATATGCGGCGAGAAAAAGAGCCGCTACTCCACACCGCCGTCTACCTGGAGCTTCGTGCGGACAGCATGGAAAAGATGAAAGAACTGCAGTCGGACATTAACATGGAGCTTTCTCGCTCCAAAATCACCGTGGATAGGCTGACCCTGCGACAAAAGCAGGGCTTTCTTTCTGTCCTGCCAGTAGGCGCGAATATGTTCGGCACGCAGTTTGAACGCATATTGCCCGCCTCCAGCGTGGCAAATATGTATCCGTTCAACTACAGCGGCAAGACCGACCCCCGGGGGTTGTACATCGGGCGTGATAAGTACGGCACGAATATTCTTGTGGATTTCGACCGCCGTGCAGACGATAAAACCAACGCAAACTGCCTAATTCTCGGCAACAGCGGGCAAGGCAAGAGCTTTTTGCTGAAGCTACTTCTGACCAATCTTCGCCTCGTTGGAAAAAGCATCATCACCCTTGACGCTGAGGCAGAATACGAGGAACTGACACGCAATATGGGCGGCTGTTATCTTGATTTCATGAGCGGGGAGTTTATCATCAACCCATTAGAGCCAAAGTCTTGGCAATTGACAATTGACAATGGAGAATTGACAATTAAGGGCGAAGGTCAAGGGAAAACAGACGGACTTCCTGTGCCTATTGCGTTCCGCAAAGCCACACGGCTCTCCCAGCACATCGCATATCTCAAGGATTTTTTCCGTGCGTACAAAGATTTTTCTGATGCACAGATTGACACCATCGAGATTATGTTGTCCAAACTGTACGCTCGCTGGGGCATCACAGATGACACAGATTACAGCCAACTAAAGCCAACCGATTACCCTATTATGTCGGACTTTTACGAGCTACTTGACAGCGAATTCATGGGCTATGACCACAGTCAAAAAAGCCTGTACACCGAGGAAATGTTGCAAGAAATTTGCCTTGGGTTGCACTCTATGTGCATCGGTTCGGAGAGCCGATATTTTAACGGACACACGAACATTAAAGACGATCGCTTCCTCACATTCGGCGTAAAAGGCTTGATGGACACCAACAAACGGCTGAAGGACACCATGCTGTTCAACATTTTGTCCTACATGAGCAACCGCCTGTTGGGTGAGGGCAACACGGTAACGGCGATAGATGAGCTTTATCTGTATTTGTCCAATCTCACGGCAATAGAGTATATCCGAAACAGCATGAAACGTGTTCGTAAGAAAGACTCTGCGCTTATCCTCGCCAGCCAAAACATCGAGGATTTTTTCATCGCTGAGGTGCGAGAGTACACCAAGCCCCTCTTCGCTATCCCTGTGCATCAGTTTTTGTTCAACGCCGGCAACATCAACCCGAAAGACTTCATGGACACCCTCCAGCTTGAGCAAAGTGAGTTCGAGCTTATCAAGTACCCGGAGCGTGGCACGTGCCTGTATCGTTGCGGCAACGAACGCTATTTGCTTCAAGTGATTGCCCCGGAGTATAAGCAGGAGTTGTTTGGTGCGGCAGGAGGACGGTAGGAGCAATTGACAATTGACAATGGAGAATTGACAATTAAGGTCAAGGGCAATTAAGGCGTAATTGCGTAATGGCGAAAACATTTTGTTGTTGATTTTTCTCTCAAAAGATGGTATACTAATGCTATCAAGGGGGTGCCCTCTAAGACGGATTCAGGTCAATCATGTCCTCGCTCACGCATTTCGGCGACCTGTTTGACGGCAAAGCCGCCAATGCCGTCGCCTACAGCGCTCACAGAGGCGTTTCAACCTCGTTTTTCTTACTTCGTCAAAAATCGTTGCTACGCAACGAAAACCATTTTGACAAAGCAAGAAAAATACGCTCCAGGCGGAAAACCACCGCCTATCCGCCGAGATATTCAACACACTCATCAAAGCAAACGAGGGATTAAAAATGCAATATATTACTGGAATTCACGCACTAAATTTGCCTTGTTCCCTTGAAACTTGTGGGGATTGGCACGGGTCTGCGTTGAAGTGGCAAGACATTTCCGTAAGAGATACTCGCTCCGCTTTTTACGGAGATTACGGGATAGAGCCGAACAAGCAAATACCCGAACACAGCGGAACTTATGCGGTGGCAAACCACATTCGGGCGTTATTAGATTTGCTTGAAATGGGCAAATTTAGTGTTGCCGGTGGCATGAATAAGGATTATATTTGCAACGATAATTACACAAACGAAATATTTGAAAAGGTGTCCCAGATGAAAAACCTGCCCCATTGGAACGAGATTGAACGCTTTATGGGGCGGGAATATTTGTCCAAGTGGTTAGATTATAAGGAGGCGAACCTATGACAGACTGGAGAAAACACCACGGCGAAGTAATTTAATGCATACACTAACCGCGATAAGATACGGGATTTGTATGATGTTACTTTCATCAGCAAACATTACCATGATGTTTTATCGCCGCAAACCATTGTTTTAATGCGAAATTCCGTGGAATACAAAGGGATAGAACATTTCGATTATATCATCAGAGAACAACAAGATGAATTGATTGACAACGACAAATTGTCAGAAGATTTCCTAACAATGTTCGACCGACCTGGGTTGTTACACGATGATATGGATATGGACGACCAAGACCATCACGGTGGCATGACAATGATGTAAACAATAAGCAGACCGCTCACTTTTATGTGGGCGGTTTTGTATTTTCAAGAATAGCAGGAGGAAGAAAAATGGCAGAGCCAATATCAATGACGCTGGTGGTTAAAAAGGTTGCAGTTAAGGCACTTACAAGCAAGAAATTGCGGAATGTTGTTATAGGAACAGTTCTCGGAGTGCTACTTTTGCTGGTAGCACCTATCGCATTTCTGTTCGGTGTGGTGGAGTCTGGGCAGTCTCTCGACTGGGATTGCCCGGATTTGCGGTGGTATGTGTACGAAAATATGCCACCGGAGGGGCGAGAACAGATAGAAGCCCTCGGCGACTTGATGGAGCAAATCGCGTATGAAGTCTATGCCCAGCAAGTAGGATTACCTGCACTCACGGTTCAAATTTTCTTCCTCGGACTTATGTATGAACACCCCCTGCTTGAATACACAATCGCCCAGTTCGTGGGGTGTTTTGTCCTTGACGAGGAAGATGAATACGCCTGTGTGTTCGTGAATTTGTATGCCGCTTTTGGCATCTGGTTGACAGAGGAAGATCAGGAGATTATGTGGGAAATAGCTTTTTCAATTGACAATTGACAATGGAGAATTGACAATTGCTTTTGTAAGCGCTGGAGGCGACAGTATGGCTGGTTCTGCGTTTTTGTGCTCCCTGAGCGGTGTCGGCGGCTTAGCCGTCGAGTAGGCTCAGGATAATTTCGTATCCAGCCAGCAGGTCGCCGAAATGCGTGAGCGAAAGCAGGTCAAGGGCAGAAGAAAGGAAAAACGGATGAAAAAAATCAATCTATCCATCACATACAACGAAGAAAAGCTGGCGGCGCTTCGTGTGTTTTTGGAACAAAAAGACTCTACCTTAGAGGGAGAGCTTGCCGCTGTGTTAAACATTCTCTTCAAGAAGCATGTGCCAAACTCCGTGCGGGAGTTTATTGAGTTGAAAGGTACGAACAAGACAAAGGGAAAGAAGGGGGAATCGCATGACCCATCAGAGATTCGGGGTTGAAATAGAGCTAACTGGCATCACTCGTAACGCTGCGGCGAAAGTGGTCGCCGGTTATTTTTCTACTCAAGCAACCCATTTCGGTGGGCCATATGACACATATAGAATTTCAGATAGCTCAGACAGGCAATGGCAAATAATGAAAGATGCCTCTATATATCGTGAAGCCCGCGGCGGCCAGTCTGCAAGCGACCTATATTCGGTGGAACTTGTTACCCCAATATGCCATTACGATGACATTGAACGAATACAAGATATCGTGCGTAAGCTCCGAGAAAAGGGGGCAAAAGTCAATAGCTCTTGCGGCATTCATGTTCATGTAGATGCCGCAAGCCACACCCCACAAACTCTTCGTAACATTGTAAATATCATGGCTTCCAAGGAAGAATTGCTGTATAAAGCCTTGCAAGTTAAGGTTAATCGGGAGCATTATTGCAAGAAAATTGATACTCGTTTCCTTGATGAACTGAACCGAGTGCGACCAAGAAGCCAGGAGCAATTAAGTCGTATTTGGTACAACGGTAGTTACGGAGGAGGACGCTACAACGAAACTCGCTATCATGGACTTAATTTGCACAGCGTGTTTAACAAAGGTACAGTAGAATTTCGTTTGTTCAATTCCACACTTCATGCTGGGGAAGTAAAGTCATATGTCCAGCTTTGCCTTGCCATCAGCAACCAAGCTCTGCAACAGAAAAGTGCATCCTACTCACGAACCCAGTCTACTAACGAAAAATATACTTTCCGCACATGGCTGTTGCGAATGGGCTTGATTGGCGAAGATTTCAAGACTGCAAGATTGCATTTGTTGAAAAATCTTGAGGGAAATATCGCATGGAAAGACCCAGCACAGGCAGAGGCGCAAAAAGAACGGCGACTCTTGAAAGAAGCCGAAAATGCAGCAAAACAAGAAACTTCTGAACCAAGCAACGAACTTGAAAACGGTGAACAACAGGAAAGTCAGGGCTTTTCTTTGTCAATGTAAGGGAGAAAAAATCTATGTACAAAAAACTTTATATTGCTTATGGTAGCAACCTAAATCATAGGCAAATGGCAATGCGTTGCCCCACCGCCAGGCTGGTCGGCACAGGGGTAGTTGAAGATTACGAGCTACAATTCAAGGGTCATCCGGAGTCTGCTTTTGCTACAATCAGCGAAAAAACAGGAGAGTCTGTGCCGGTGGCGGTCTGGTCGCTTCGCCCAAGAGATGAGCGGTCGCTTGATGTTTACGAGGGATATCCTAACCACTATCACAAGGAAAATCTGTCTGTTCAGATGGATGATGGAACTGAAATCACCGCAATGGTTTATGTCATGAACCACAAAATGGATTTCGGAATTCCAAGCCAGCGTTACTATAATGCGGTCTACGAGGGCTATGAAAACTGCGGTTTGGACGTGGACATTCTCAATCGTGCGGTAGACAAAAGCATCAGTTTGTACAGAGAAAACCACGACTGGGGCGAGGACGAACAGGACTTTGATGACCAAGATTTTGGTGGCGGTGGTGGAATACAAATGACTTTTTGATGAAAGGAAAATGGATATGAGAAAGCGAAATTCTTTGAAAAAACAGCTTGGCGAGAACTACAACTACGAGAAATCACACGGCACTAAAGAAATATTCAAGCTGTTGAACCGTTGCCCAACAGCCGTGCGTGATACTATTCTTGCCACCCTGACGGTTGGATGTTTGCGACTTGATGCTGTGCTTTTTGTTGTCGCCGGAAAGCTCCAACTATGCTATGAAGTGTTGGTGAAAGACCATATTGACAGCCCAAACTGGGTCTGTTATGACAACATTTCAATGGACAGGAGCAGAGTAACCAAGCTATATGAGAGCGCAATGTTCGAGCTTTTAGACAACTATGCCGAGCAACATAGGCTGTCTTACACGGAGTGCAACTTTGAAATCTTGGATGGTAAAAGCGAGGGGAAACCTGAGTGACCGCCACCGCCAACCTTGTGACCCCAAATCCAGCCCCTGTGTGGCATTATATCATATAAGCAGGGCGATGTCAAGCTCGCTCCCAATCTTGCCCTTGTTGGGCGAATGTGAGCCTTGTGTGGAAAATAAATATTGTAGCCACTCACGCCTCTTGTGCTACCAGGCAAAGTGAATTTGCCTTAACGCACAATCCGGCGCTTACACTTGTCGAAAATATAGCAGGTTAAAGCCTGTGGGTCAAAACCACCCCCACAGGCGGTTCACAGCGGACGGCAACGCCGACCGCACAAGGCTTTTCGGGATTTAGGGAAAGTGTGTAGAAAATCCAATATTTCATAAAACCAATGTGCAGAAGGAGGAGAAAATGGCATGAAACAAACAAAAAGTAGTGTGCCGTTGCAATTGACAATTGAAAATTGACAATGGACAATTAAGGTCAAGGGCAAGGTCAAGGGCAAAAAGCGAAAGGACAAAAATCATGAGCAGAACAAAGAAACTTGAACAGAATGATGGTTCAAATAATTGTCAATTGTCCTCTGTCAATTGTCAATTGAAGCGCCGTTTTTCTTGGTGGGTGGACCAGTCCACCATAGACTTGATAGAGCAGATACACCAGTCCGACAACTGCCGTAGCAAGTCTGAATTCATCGAGAAAGCGGTGCAGTTTTACGCCGGCTATCTTTCCCACGGCAAGAACAAATCATACCTGCCGCAAGTGTTGGTGTCCACATTCAAGGGGATGTTAGATTCCTACGAAGGCCGCCAAGCCGCCCTGCTTTTCAAGCTGGCGGTGGAAGTTTGCATGATGCTCCACGTCACCGCCGCCACCCATGACATTGACGAGGACAGCCTCTCTCGATTGCGTGGCAAGTGCGTTCGGGAGGTGAAGGCACTCCGTGGGGCGATAACCCTTGATAGCGCGGTGAAATTTCAAGGAGAATAATTCATGGCGAAGTTAATATTCACTTGTGAGTATATCAAAAAAGGCAAGGCTGGTGGCTATGTGAAATACATTGCCACACGTGATGGAGTGGTTGTTCCACGGCTTGAAAACCATGTTGGCTACATCGCCAATCGCCCCAATTCGCACGGACTGTTCACTTCCTCGGAGGACACAATCCAGCTTGCGAAAGTGGCGAGGGAGGTGGACGCTCATGGCGGCAATGTGTGGACAAATGTCATCTCCTTGCGGCGGGAGGATGCGGTTCGACTGGGGTACGATAATCCCGAAAGTTGGCGAACCCTCCTCCGCTCTCATGCACAAACTTTTGCGGAGCAGATGAAAGTGCCGCTTGAGGATTTGCGTTGGTATGCCGCCTTTCATGACGAAGGTCATCATCCTCATTGCCACATGGTTGCGTATTCCGTGGGCAAGCAGCCATATCTCTCGAAAGCTGGAATCAACAGCATTCGCTCTGCCTTGGCAAGAGATATTTTCAAGCAAGATTTGTTGCAGATTTATCAAAAACAGACGGAGCATCGGAATGCTCTCACCTCAAAGGGTCGTGAGGTTATCTCGGACATCATTCGGCAGATTGATGGCGGTGAATATTCCAACCCAGCGGTGGAAGATTTGCTGATGAAGCTGTCTGACCGGCTGGCGAACCACAGGGGAAAGAAAGTCTACGGCTACTTGGACCAGCCCGGTCGCCAATTGGTGAACGCCATCGTGGACGAGCTTGGGAAAGACGAGCGAATCGCCGGGCTGTACGATTTGTGGTATGAGCAGCGGGAAAATGTGCTTGCCACCTATCGCAGCTCTATGCCGGAGCGGATTCCATTGTCGCAGAATTCGGAGTTTAAGGCGATAAAGAACGAAATCCTAAAGCAATTGACAATGGACAATGGACACCTCCAATTGACAGTTGACAATGGAGAATTGACAATTAAAAGGCAAGGTCAAGGGCAAAACCCTGTAGAGGCGATCTTTGCGGTCGCCCGATATGATGACTTACCGACCGAAGAACTCACGGAAGAATTCGACCCGGACGATTACTTCGCTGATTGGAATGATGCGTACAAGCTGGCTCGTGCATATTTGTATGGGAGCGATTTGGTGGAGCAGAATTTTGACGATGCGTTTGCTCTTATGCTTGTCGAAGCTGAACGTGGCAACGCTTTTGCGTTGTTTGATGTTGGGCGAATGTGTCGTGATGGGCTGGGCTGTGAGCAGGACGAGGAAAAGGCTCACGAGTGGTTTGCAAAAGCCTATACTGCGTTTCTTGTTGCGGAAGTGGACTGGAAGCACAACGCCTACATCCAACATCGGCTGGGCAAAATGCACGCCCAGGGGTTTGGCGTGGAGCAGAGTTATGAATCTGCCGCCGGGTGGTATGAAAAAGCTGTGGAGCAACGAAACCTCTTCGCTGCCTATGCTTTGGGCAAGCAATATTATCTTGGGCAGGGGGTGGAGCAAGACTTCCATCGCGCATTCGAGCTTTACAAAATGGCTGCGAACAGTCAAAGAAATCCCAACGCATTCGCCATGTACGAGTTGGGGCAGATGTTCTGTGATGGGGTGGGGACGGAGGTGGACGAGATTGCTTCCGCCATGTGGTTCGCCCGTGCGTTCGGCAGATTTGTGTCCCTTGAAAGGCGAACGAAAGATGATAAATTGCAGTATCGGCTGGGGCAAATGTGCATGAATGGCGTTGGTACAGAAATGGATTTGCAGTCTGCCCACGACTATTTTGAGAAGGCGGCGAAGATGGGCAACCTAAATGCCATCTACGGACTTGGCAAGGTTTATCTTGACGAAAACTTCGCCGGACACAACCCCGCCAAAGCCGCCGAATGGTTAGAAAAGGCGGCGGAGCAAAATCATATGTGGGCGCAATTCCGCCTTGGGGTGATGCTACTTTACGGCAAGGGCGTGGAGCAGGACACCGAGCGAGGACTGCAACTGCTGACTGCCTCCGCCGACCAAGGCAATGAGATTGCCACCGCAGTCATGGACAGCTATCGCGAGTTCGTGGAGCGGGTGCGAGAGAATGCGAGAGCCAACGCCAAACATCACGCCGCCGTAGCGAGCTTGAACCTCCTCCGAAACCTTGCAGGGCTAATACAAAACCGCCTTGATGAAGGGCACCAAGACGGCATTGTTGTTGATAGCAAACTCCGCAGGGAGATTGCCGAGAAGAAGCGGGGGTTGGGGTTGCGGTGATAGGGCATCTCTTACCTACAGCCCAATCAACTCCCTATCCGTTTCAAAATTAAACTCACGATAGTCAGCAGGAATTTCAAAATCACTTGCGGAGACGTCCCAGTCAATATTTGCCAAAACCACTTCCTCTAAACCAAGAAACCTTGAACCATGAAAGGAGCGAATTAAAACTATCTCGTCATTGTTATCAAACAAAAATTGCATTGACCAACCATTTTCAAAGGTGTATTCTTCAAATTCGTGTGGTACACCATTGAAAGTAGTTACACCGAACCCTGTGAAGAGAATCAAATCGTCAAATATTGGAATTGGGAGATATGTTGTATACCAAAACACATCCTCTTGCCTACGATGATAAATGCCTGGTAATCCGTCTCCTAACATATAAGTATATCCGTTGCGATGAATTAAATGCATTTCTTCGCTGGAGAAAGACTCATATTCATTATATCGTAATATCGTTATACGCTCTGCCCCGCGCGAGTCGGGGTGTGGATGCAACACGTAAAATTCTAACCGAAGGTTATCGCGCTGAACTAAATCAAAATACAGTGGAAATGCACGTCCACGGTAATTGTGGTCGATAAGACGAGGGAACGGATAGTTATTAACGATGTCATTGTCGTTAATAGATGGGTCGTTGTTGGTATAATCATTGTCGGTTTCTTCAGCTGTGTCACTACACGCAAACAATGCTATTATAAATACGATAGATAGAGTTAGTAAAAATGTTTTTTTCATGATGTTTTCCTACACTTTCTTTTTATGGGTTTGATAGAGATAAAACAAGCAGGGTATGATTGATAAGGCTATTGATAGAATCCATACTAATAGAGCTTGTGCCACAGTTAAAGCATTAAATGGATTTGATGAAATTCGATTGTACAATAGAAAAACAATCATAGGTAAAAGCGTTAATGTAAAAGACATTGCCGACATCACTTTAACGTACTTTTCAATAAGATATGGATGTTTTTCATAGTCAACAGTTATTTTCATATACCATATAAATATGATAAAGCATAGAGTCTTCAATGAATATTCTAATTGAAAATACAATAACTTTTTGAATAAAGTTTTATTATCCATTTTATCGCCCTCCCCCAAATACACGGTTGAAATCCGCTCTTGGGTTGTTACCAAGAGTAATCATTGTCCATGGAATTGATATGGATGAACGTCTATGTTCTGAGTGTATATATCTTGTGAAAATCAAATAGGTACCCTGACTGCATCTATATAACGCTGTAACTTGAACATAGCGACCTGATGGAACAGTTAATCCTGGTCTTGCACCAAGGTTCATAATAGGTCTAAATAGAAAGTTATACACTAATTTATATGTGATATAAGCATAATATACAGGAGGTGCAACTTTTTTAACCAATAACATTGCTACATCCAGCTCGCTAGTAGGTATAGACACACCTAACTGTGCTTGCGCTTCATGAAATAGAAATAAGGAAAATATTCCTCTTAATTCATTATTAAGTTCATCACGCATTCCTTGCAAAATTTCTGCCGCAAGAGATGGAGAAACAAATCGAAAATCCATACTGTAATCTACTAGTGTAAATCTCCCGCTAAGTCGAAAATCAAACGAAGAAAAATACTGGTATGGTGGCGGATATGTACTATTGTAAAGATAATCCCATTGCCCAGTTCGGAAGTCTGCTGGTTGACCTGGTACTACACCAGGAATAACTCTAAACGGAATAGGTTGGGATTGAACCCCATTTGACGCTACTGCATACAAATATGAGTAATGACCAAAACCACGGGCATATATCCAATAACGACCGTCTATTACTTCAATTGTAAAAACAGATTCGTCTGAACTACGCCATGTGACCGTTTGGTCTGCCTGTCTTGGATAAACAGTTGCACTAGACCAAAGTGGCATCCAGCGACTGCACAACCTCATAGGCGGATATATTCTTCCTCCCATGTTGATGTCAACTCTTTGTGGCTGAACAGGTGGAGTAGCTACAACTCTAAGCAATCTAACTATTTCCGCGCCGTTGGGTGCTATTGCATAAATCAACACATCACCAACTCTATGAGCAGTTAGAACCCCATTTGACGAAACAGTAGCAATTCGTGGGTCTCTGCTTTCCCATTGAACAATATTTACAGAATCTAAAGTAAAAAAGTTTCTGCCTTCGTATCTTTGTGTAACTACAAGCTGTCGAGTAGTTCCTACAACAACAGGACCTCCTCCTCTGAGTTCCATAGCCCAGAATTCGGGGTTGTTTGGGTCATATACTCGAACATGGATAATTACAGTTAAGCCGTTGGAAGTAGTTCCTGTTACGCGAGCGTAGCTTGTTACACTATTACCTCTAATTATAACACCATTTGCTCCGCTTGGTTCAACCGATACCCCGCCTGTAGCTGTCCATGTGACAGATGAATTTATAGCATTATTTGGTTGTAAGTTTGGTATCACCAAATGAGGTCTACCAATCGCTACAACGATTTCTTGGTCGGGTACGGTAATTCTTGTAGGCAAAGCATTGGAACCCCCTCCCCCTTGGTTCGGAGGTGGTTGCTGTGGTGGCGGTGTTGTCAAAGTCCTCTCTGTTGCCGTTTCGCTCGGAAAACTCCGTCCGCCCGGTCCAGTTGCTACAACGAAAAATCCGTAACTCGTTGCAGGCGTTAGACCAGTTATCGTCAGCCTCGTAGAATTTCGCCCAGTCGTAGAGCCAACGAAAGTGCCGTTAGCACGATACACACGATAACCCGTCACATACCCGCTCACGGCAGACCAAATCAGCGTGGTAGAATTGTGCGTAGTGCCACTAAATCCAAGCCCAGTCGGACGGGATGGTGCAGGTGGGAGAAGGGTTCGCTCGGTGGCGGTGGCACTCCGTTCGCTGCGTCCACCAGCACCAATAGCGACCACGAAGAATGTGTGGTTGGTGCTATGAGCGAGATTTCTGATAGGTAAACTCGTGTTAAACTGCCCGCTGGTCGTACCAACAAGCGAGCCATTCGCACGATAAATGCGGTAGCCGCTCACATTCCCGGTGGACGCCACCCAATGAAGAATGGTGGAGTTATGGGTCGTTCCGCTGAAAGATAGGTTAGTCGGCGGTGAGGGTGGAGCAAATGGTGTGCGGACAACCAAATCCGTTGGCGCAGAACGAATTCCGCCACCGAGGCTCTCGGCGCCATAGCCAACAGCAACGGTAGTCAGAGTATACAGGGTATTCTCTTGCAAGCCAGTAAAATCAAACCGCATAACACCAGTCGCATTTTGCGTTGTACCAACGAATCTGCCGTTCAAATAGTGCCTGTAGTAGCTTGCACCGCCGACAGAACTTCTGAACTCGATAGCAACGAAATTGTGCCGTAAATCGCGGGCATATATCGGGCTTGGATAACGCGGTGCAGTCCAAAATTGCACCTCAGTGGTGAGTAGCGAATCCCCCGTAAAGCCCACAGCACGAACGGCAAAGGTATGCTGGGTGTTGGGCGCAAGGCTGTCTAAATCGAAGTGGCGATTTTGGGTGATTGAGATGAGATTTCCGTTCAAATAAATGCGATATTCGGTCGCCCCGCCGAGAGGTGCAAGCCATGTTAGGCGGGCAGAATTAGAGGTCGCATCAGTAGATAAAAGGTTCGTCACCGCTCCAACGAGGGTGTGGAAAACCGTTGGTATACTGTGACCCGATGGGTTGCCGAAGGTGTCCACGGCGACAACGGTCAGCAGTTGCTGGCTGTTTGGAATCAGCCCGCTAACCGCAAGACTTGTGTCGTATGTTGTTCCAAGAAGCCTGCCGTTGGCATCGTAAACACGGTAGGAAACCGCACCGTCAACCGCATCCCAAATAAGGGTTGCGGAGTTGTGGTTCACATTGTTGTGACGAAGATTTTCCGGCGGACGAGAGCGAGTTTGCACGGGGATAATGTTGCTGTGAAGCGAATATCCTCCCGCGCCAACCGCCACGATTGTGAAGTTGTGGTGGGTGTGCGGAGCAAGGTCACGAATGTCAAGATGGGTCACATTGCCCGCGGTTGTGCCGAAAATCGTGCCGTTTAAGTATATGCGATACCCGATGATTATACCATAACTGGCGCGCCATGTCAAGCGTAAAGAATGATGGGTAACGTCAACAGCACCCCCATCTGTCGGTGCGGATGGAAGTGTCCATGCGGTGGCTGTGGGGCTGGCGGGAGAAGCCCCACCTGTTCCTACAGCAACGATTGTGAAGGTGTGTTGAGTGTTTGATTTTAGCCCAGTAACGGTGAAAGTCGTTTCGTTAGCTGAATTGGTTGAACCTTGGAAAATGCCGTTAGCGTAAATGCGATAACCTTGTGTTGCCAAGGGGTTTGGTATCCATTCAAGGCTTGCGGTGGTGTCGGTAGTACTGCGGACAGTCAAGCCAGTCGGCGGCAGAGGAGGGGCGTAGTTGGTGTGAATGCTCGCAGGGTTGCTGGGAGCAGAGTCACCTCCTGCGGATGTTGCTACAACAACAAAAACGAAGGGTGTATTCTCCGCAAGTCCACGGAGGGTGATGCTGGTGTCTTGGGTCACGCCGGCGAGTCTGCCGTCACCGTGGTAAATGCGGTAATTCGTTGCTCCAACAACAGAATCCCAAGTGAGAGTGACCCCCTCGTGGTTCACGCCGCTGACGGCGAGGTTAGCGGGAGCTTGTGGAACAACGAAAAAGTGAACGTAGCGAACCACCAAATCTTCGCCGTAATCGTTGCTACCACGGATAACAAAGGTGTAGCGACCGGGCAAAAGATTGGCGAAAATGGCGTTTTCGCAGATAACTGAACTTGCTAACTGAAAAATATTTTGCCCGGCGGTCACAGCTTGTGAAAACTGTTGCAGTTGCTGGTTATTATCACGGTTGATGAAATAACTGCGGACGTTGGTGACATAAGTCCACGAGGTGAGATAGCCCTGCAAATTTATCTCATCGCCGTGGGTGATAACCGTTGGTATCGCAGGGGGATTCACCCACACGATAGGGTCTGTGGTGCGGACTTGGAATGGGGTGCGTTGTAGCTCCTGTGTTCCCATTTGGTCTGTGGCTTCAAGGACGAAATAGAAGTTGCCGTTAGGTAAGAAATGAATGCCGAGGAAGCGGCAGACCGGGCTATTCGCAAGGTGAAACTCTTTCGTACCAAGGAAATTTGTGCTTTCAGAGCGGACAACCGCACCGGTTTCTGCACGAACGATAAACGCGCGGGCGCTGGTTATGTAGTAATTTGAGGTGATGGTAGTGTCAAGCAAAATCGGCTGGCGGCGGCTGACGAAGCGATGCGGAATCGCCACATCATGAGTGATAGCAAGGGTTGATGGGGGTAGCGACGTGCCGACTGTGGCTATTGCAACAGAACTTCGAGGCCCGATTGTGCCGATAATCATTGCTGTGCCGGGCATATTTGCCGTAACTGTGCCGTCTGCGGTAACGCTGGCGACATCAGCGTTGGCTGAACTCCAAGTTATCAAGCCATAGGATTGGGGCGTTGGAGAAACCGTTGCTGTCAAGCGGTCTGTGGTGAACATGGGAAGGGTAACTTCTGTTCGGCAGACTTCAACCTGCACGAGGTATTCGTTGGGCAAATAATTTAACATCGCCGACATTTGCTCTTCAACATCTAACGCATCAAAGATTGAGTAAAGTGCCGCCGGGAGAATGGCTGACAAAGGCGTTAGAGGGGTCAGAGATACGTAGTTTTTATGGACATATTGCGGGCTTGCATGAAATCCCCACCAATCATAATTTGCGTCAGCAATAATCCAAATCATATAACCTCTGAAAATATGACGGAGTCTATTATCGGGATTAAAATTGCTTAAAACAGGGCTACTACGAACATTAACAGCACCTTGCGGACCGGGCTGACTGCTCACCCAACCTTGGCGTGGATGAATTGTGATTTGAACACTATTGCTAACGCCATAAGCAGTTGCGGTGAACGTTACGGTTACAGGGGTTAAGTTAGGTATCCTACTTGCGTGAATCTCGCCTGTTTGTGGATGAATTGTTGCAACTGCTGGGTTACTTGAAGTCCATTCAATCCAGCGTGGTTGTGCCTGTGATGTCAACACATAGCCTTGCAAGCTACGCCGCTCTCCGATTAGCATACTGTTGCCAGCAGGCAAATTCCAAATATAAACCCCACTCGGCGCAGGCCAAACAACATTCAACACAAAAGTTGCATAGACATTATTGTTCACACGAGCGATGATAACTGTGTCGCCTTGAGCGTTCGGTGTAACAGCCCCAGTATACACGTTTACCGTTGCTACAGCAGGGTTTGTGCTGTACCATCTAACTGTGCGAGGTTGGGCATTAAGGGGATGTACGGTTGCGGTTAAGTGATGATTCGAACCTCCCGCGATTAGCGCGACGCCGGGTGGATTGTTGACAACAACCTGCGTTGGTGCAGGCCAATCTACGTGCAAGGTGAAATACTGCGTAACATTCGGATGACCAATGACAGTAGCTCTAATCGTTGTCGTACCAGCGGAAATCGGTGTGATTGTGCCGTACTGATTGATGGAGGCGACACCTGTATTGGAGCTATTCCACTCCACCACACGAGGTTGGGCTTCGGGCGGGTGAATTATGTTGCCGAGGGTGTGGCTTTGACCCACAATGAGGCGGTCTCCTGCGGGTCTGTTGTTTATGGTGATAGTTTGCGGAAATGGCCAGCGAACAGTAAGCTCGAAGCTATCTGTAACAATGCCTCCCACGGTCGCGGTGATGGTGGTTGTACCGGCATCAATGGCGGTAATTGTTCCCGTGGAAGAAATGACGGCAATGTCGTGATTGGAACTGCTCCATGTCACCTCTCGAGGTACAGCATTGGACGGCAGAACGGTGGAGGTTAATGCATGAACTTGGTCTACGACAAGGGTATCCCCACTCGGACGATAGTTGATGACAACGCTGGCAGGAAGCGGATAACGGACGGAAAGTGGGAAGCTATCATACGTGCCGTTTGGCGTGCGAGCGGTGATGGTTGTCTGCCCTGCGGTGACCGCAACAAGCTGTCCCGTGGGCGACACGGTGGCGTATTGCGGGTGGGAGCTAACCCACTCAACCTCACGGTCGTAGGCGAATGTTGGCAGGACTGTGACAGTAAGCTGATGGCTTGGCGCATCAACGATAATTTCGTTATTCGCCGGGCGATTTCCGATTTCAACAGAGGTAACAGGGGGGCGCGGAATAGTAATTTGGACAGTCTCATAAACGCCAAAAACAGACATGGCGGTAATGGTCGCCGTGCCGGGATAAACTGGTGTGATAAAGCCATTTTGGTCTACTGTGATGATGGTTTCGTCCGAGCTTGACCATGTAATTTCCTGTGCATTTGCGTTAAGTATGGACAGCGACGCACTAAGCTGAACGCTGTCTCCGATTTCGGTTAAGTAAAAGTCTGCGCGGTCTAAGGTGATGCCGAACTGGGGGGCGTTTGGGTCTGAAGATGTTGGTATAAACGCATTCGATGGCGAATTAACACCCACATTAGCACCGAGAGAAGTAGCTTCATCTATGAAAGATAGCATGGAAAATGTTCCAAGCATCATCACTATGGCGAGAAAAAATGAGAGAAAGCGGGACTTGGATTTATATGTTGATTTCATGGTGATTTATCCTTTGAGAGCATTATTCGACTATAAAGTCGTAGTTTTATAATTGTATTATATCGCATTTCCTTGCAATATGTCAACAACTTCCACCTTCTTGTTTTTATTTTTACAAACTATAAATACAATGTTCACAAAAGGCTCTGCATTGAACTTCTCTTTTTTACACAAACTAATCGAAAATCAATCTATGGAGCAGAAAATGAAACAACTAAAATTTTATATTTCGAAAATTCGCAAACAAAAAGGATTATCGGCTAAGAAATTAAGCGAGAAAGCAGGCATATCCTCTCGTGTAATTGACCGAATTGAAGCGCATAGTGTAAATCCACGCTTAGAAACAATGTGCAAACTAGCAGACGCACTAGAAGTGCCGATAACGGATTTGTTTTCGTATGAATAAAAAACAACATGAAACGGAGAAACCCCATGCCATACATCCACCTAACAGAAGAACAAAAACAAGCCGCGGGTCGCACAGATTTGGCGGCTTTTTTAATTAGCAGAGGCGAGAAAGTTCGCCGCTCAGGTAGCGAATACGAGTGGGTAGACCACCACGTCACGTTGCGTGGCAATATGTTTTTCAACCACTACGAGCAGCGAGGCGGCAACGCCACGACGTTCGTTCGGGAGCAGTTTGGGCTGTCATATCCCGAGGCAGTTCAGCTTTTACTGGGAGAGTCTGTTGGATTTTCACCTGTCACACAATTACCCCCAAAAGAACAAAAAGCGTTCGTGTTGCCGCCTAAAAACGATAACATGAGGCGTGTGTACGCATATCTCATCAAACAGCGTGGGATTAGTCGGGAGGTGATATATCATTTCGCCCACAAAGAGTTGATATATCAAGACTCGCAGTACAACAATGCGATTTTTGTTGGCACAGACAAGGATGGCGTTCCCCGCCACGCTCACAAAAAATCAACAATATCAAAAGACGGTAGTTTCAGAGCCAACCAAGAAGGTTCTGTTGCTGCCTTTTCTTTTGCCCATATTGGGAAAAGTGCGGTCGTTCATGTGTACGAAAGTCCGATTGATATGCTCAGCTACCTCACTCTGCACTCGCAAGACTGGGAGCAGGACAGCCATATCACTCTCTGCTCGGTGGCAGACCACGCATTATTCCAGCGACTGAAAGACTATCCTCGCCTCCGAGAAGTCGTGGTTTGTTTGGACAATGACGAAGCAGGAAGGCTTGCTACAGAGCGGATAGCGGCGAAGCTCCATGAACAAGGATATGATGAGGTTTCGGCGATTTTGCCGAGGGGAAAGGATTGGAATGAAGAGCTCGTTCAATTGACAATGGACAATGGAGAATTGACAATTAAGGGCGAAGGTCAAGGGCAAAAACATGAGGAAGGAAAAATGGCGTGGAAAGCAATATCTATGTGATTGTTTTGGTTGGTGTTATCGCATTTCTCTTGTTTGGAGGAATACCATTGCTTGCTAATCTGTACAGCTTAAACGGCATCAAAAGCAAGACGGTGGGGGATGGGCAACATGGGACGGCACGGTTCGCTTCACGAGGCGAAATTCGCCGCACATACAAAGCTGTCCCGTTCCAGCCAAAGGCATGGCGAAAGGGGAGAAGCCTCCCGCAAACCCAAGGTGTCGTTGTCAATTGTGCAAGCAAAAACATTGGTACTACTGCGATTGTAGACCCTGGAGATGTTCATTGCATGATGATTGGGGCGGCGGGTTGTGGCAAGACCGCATACTTTTTATACCCCAACATCGAGTACGCCTGCGCAAGCGGTATGAGCTTTCTATCAACCGACACAAAGGGCGATGTAGCAAGGCATTACGGTCGCATTGCTCGTGATTTCTACGGCTACAATGTGGCTGTCATAGACCTGCGAAATCCAACTCGTTCGGACGGGAACAATCTGTTGAATTTGGTGAACAAATACATGGATATGAACCTCGCCAACCCAACAGACATCGCCTCACGAGCAAAAGCAGAAAAATACGCAAAAATCACCGCAAAGACCATCATTGCGGCAGATGGTGACGGTAACTATGGGCAGAATTCTTTCTTCTACGACGCTGCAGAAGGGCTTTTGACAGCGTCAATCCTCTTGATTGCAGAATTTGCTCCGCCGGAACAGCGGCACATTGTGTCTGTGTTCAAGCTGGTGCAAGACCTGCTCGCACCAAGCGAAACACCAGGCAAAACCCAGTTCACAGAGCTTATGGAAAAGCTCCCGGAAAATCACAAGGCTCGGTGGCTTGCAGGAGCGGCTCTCAACGCTGGCGGGGAGAGTATGAAAAGCGTAATGTCCACCGCACTCTCCCGTCTAAATGCGTTCATAGATAGCGAATTAGAGCAAATCTTGTGCTTCGACACAGCCATCGATGCAGAGCGATTTTGCCGTGAAAAGTGTGCAATTTTCGTCATAATGCCGGAGGAGGACCCAGGCAAATTCTTTATGGTCAGCCTCATCATTCAGCAACTGTATCGTGAGATTTTGTCTGTGGCAGACGCAAACGGCGGCAAGCTGACAAGCCGTGTCATGTTCTACTTGGACGAGTTTGGCACGCTCCCACCAATCGCCTCTGCGGAGATGATGTTTTCCGCTTCCCGCTCACGAAAAATGAGCATTGTGGCGGTCATTCAGTCCCACCAGCAGTTAGAGAAAAACTATGGTCGCGAGGGGGCGGCGATTATCATGGATAACTGCCAACTGGCCATCGCTGGAGGCTTTGCTCCGGGGAGCGAAAGTGCTGATATTATCAGCAAAGCGATGGGTAGTCGCACGGCACTCTCCGGCTCTGTCAGCCGTGGCAAAAACGACCCCAGCCAGTCTCTGCAAATGATTGAACGCCCCCTCATGACCCCAGCCGAACTGAAAAGTATGAAAAAGGGCAATTTCATCGTACTGAAAACAGGGGCAAATCCATTCGTAGCAAAGCTAAAACTATTCTTCAAGTGGGGGATAAAATTTGACGAGGACAAGCCATATATCGTAGCCCAAAATGGAGCGAGAGCGGCGAGTTATGTGTCGAAATCTCAAATTGAAGATGCAATCGAAAAGAACCAGCCCGCAATTGACAATGGACAGTTGACAATTAAAGGCGGGGGGCGGAAGGTCAAAATCAAAGACAGAACCAAGACCAGTAAAAAACTTAAAACATGAGAAGGAGAACGAAATATGCCATACTACAGCCATATTTATGAAGATGACCAGCTTCCTAACAGGGCGAAGCTGGTCTATGTTTATCTTTGCGATAGAAGCGGTAACGCTGGCGAACCCGCCTGGCCGGGAATAAAGCGAATTTGTGCAGACTTATCCCTTTCACGAAGCACAGTCAAGCGAGCAATATCAGACCTGGTGAACGCTGGATATGTGAGGAAAGAAAAGGCTTTCCGAGAGAACGGTGGATGTACAAGTAACCGCTACTTCGTGGTGAAGTAACTCAATAACAGGCTCATCTGCCGCCAAGGGACAAGTGTTTTTTATTGCCCTTACGCCCTTGACCTTCAATTGTCAATTCTCAATTGTCCATTGTCAATTGCTGAACCAGGGACTGGTTCACCATGACCCCCCACGAATATATCACTTTAAGAAAAACTATGGCAGAGAAGAAAGTAACAACCATAATTACTGCATAATCCACCCCAAAACCTCCCCATACGTTCGTAAATCATCGTCCGGGCGGATTTTCTTCGGTTTGTATTTTTCATTGTCTGAAATTAGCCGAATAACTCTGCGGTCATGGTCAACTTCAAGGCGCTTGCACAGTCCGTCCCCGTTTAGACAGAAAATGCCCACTTTTCCGCTTTCGATAGCGGGTTTAGTCTTCACGAAAACAATGCAACCATCGGGAATATCCGGCTCCATGCTGTCACCGCTAATGCGAACGCCATAATCCGTTCCCCGTGGCACAGATGCCGCCGGGAACATCACTTCTTCGTAGCCGTCCTCGGTCAAGTAATTGTTCAGCCCAGCCGCCGCCGCTTGAAAGTGGACACGGACACCGATATACGCTTCCCCGCTTTCCTCTGTAACTGGATTTGTTGTGCGGTTAAACTCATAATCCAGCACAGTATCAACCATGTCGCGCCCTCGCTGGTCGCACCCGCGATACTTTTGAATGTGAGATTGCTCATCAGGCGTGGCGGTGAAATCTTTGTCTGCCTTGCCGTCAATTAGGTGCGAGGGAGTGGTGTTCAACACCTCACACATCTTGCTAACAAGCAGAATATCGGGCTTGCTGTTGTCAACCTCCCAGCTTGAAACTGCTGCTGGCTTTGCTCCAATTAACGACCCAAGCTCTAATTGGGTCAATTTCTTTTTTATCCGTGCTTCTCGTAATCTTTGTCCGAATGTGTCCATAGTCGCTCCTCGTAAATCCTTGTATAATATGATTATAGCATACTTTGAAGAGTTTGTAAAGGAGTATTCACAAATTATTTTTGATATTTTAGAATTTTCTATTGACAAAACGAATGTTCTTATGGTATAATACCTGTACAAACAATCGCACATGACAGGAGAACACAAAATGAACATCCAAACACGCCCACCGAAACCGGACAAGGCACGGAAAATAAAATGTCCCCATTGCAAAAAGGGACGCATCTGCGACATTTTCACGTCCTCTGTCGCACAAGTTTTAGTTAGCAATGTGAGCAAAGATATTTCTATCAAATGCCCGAAGTGCGGAAAGGTTGTGAATTTAGAAGTTAAGTAATCGTTGATGTGAAACAATTTAATAATTATTTTGGGTACTGAGATAAATACCCGGTGAGGGTTGAGTCTGCGTGACAATAATACCACATCTTTCTCGCACATAGCACCAGCCGCCGGACAAAAGCAAGCCGGACACATCGAGTTAGGAGCATGGCAGATAGCTTTTAAGGCTATTTGCTATGCTCCTATTTGCTTTTAGTAAGCGCTGAAGGTTGGTTATTTTTCGCACGAAGGGGAATTCATTTCTCTGTAAGCGAAAAATAACCATGCCCGAAGCGTGAGCGACCCTAACTTGTCGCTTTTCTTACTACGACAAATATGACATCTCCAGTCAGCTTTGAAAGCAGAATGGAGATTTTATGTTGATACAAATAGGTTGTCGTGACCCTCCAAGATTTTGATTTTCCTAAATAAAAATCAAAAATCCTGGAGGTAACGGTCATGAAAGACCAAAACAAATGCTTTATCCTTGGGGCAGACGGATACGAGGAAATAACATATTCTGAACTGAAACATCGGAGAGAAACTGAGGAATGTTTCGCCAGAAAGTGGTTTATTCGCTCTGGCTTCATGCTGATGGAAGCGAGTGAGTCCGACTACAAAAACTTCATCCGAGATGAGCGGCGACAGAAGTATGTCGACTACGAAAGCGTTCGTGCAGGTGCGTTTTCACTTGATGAGCTTGATACAGACGAAATGCTTGGCTCGGATATTCTCATAGACCCCGCCCCACCAATAGACGAAGCTGTGGAGGACAAGCTGATGAGAGAGTCTGTGATATCCTGCTTAGATATGTTGAACACAGACGACCGAAAAATTATTGAAAAAACATTTTTCGATGGATTAAGCGAACGAGAACTTGCGAAAGAGCTTGGTATACCTCGCATGACGCTTGTCTATCGCAAGGCAAAAGCTCTCGATAAAATCAAAGAAATGATGAAAACTTGAAAAAAGTTTTCGTCCACTTGCTCATTTTTTTGACAAGTAATAGTGAGGGGGTGTGAAACATCGCTCCCCCTCTGCTCCATGACAATTGAATATACCTTACAGCAAATACGTTGCCGTTGTAGCCCTCACGAGGGGCAGCCGTAGAAGCAACCACGCCACGATTCGGTTATGCCGAGGAGCGATAATGGTGAAGATTTCGACCGATGGAGTGGTATCCATGGGCAGGCAATAACCCACAGCGGTGATAATGATACTTCCGTCCAGCCACAGTCCGAGCGTTGAAGCGAGAGCAAGAGTTTGAGCAACTCTCTCGTGAGCCGTCGCAGGCAATGGGGGCGGCCTGCGGAGATCCCGGGGGTGGTGAAATTCCAATGAAGGCTACCAAGCCGTTTGCTGTATTGCCCGGAAATTTGACGAAGTTTTCATCGGGGGTGTCGTGGACAAATACGAAAAACCAGTTGACAGTTGACAATGGACTGCCCAATTGACAATGGAAAATTGACAATTGACAATTAAAGGCAAGGTCAAAACCACGGTCAAGGGCAATGGCATTGAGGGGCTGTCAGCTATACTTATTAAAAGATTTGGAGGAAAGTAAAGTGAAAGAAATTAGACGCGGAGATATATTCTACGCAGATTTAGACCCTACTGTTGGGTCTGAACAGCACGGAGTGCGACCGGTGTTGATTTTACAGAACGATGTGGGAAATCGCTATAGCTCCACAGTAATCGTAGCTGTCATCACCAGCAAGAAGAAAAACAAGTTGCCCACTCATGTGGCGATTGAGATTGCGGAACTGCCCCAGCCATCATTTGTGCTGTTAGAGCAGATACGAACCATAGACAAGCAACGATTGGGGGAGTTTGTCGGGGTGCTGAGGGATATGGGGGCGGTTGAGGGGGCAGTGAGGATTAGTTTGGGGATTAAATCGCAATATTAGTGTTTTTAATACCAATTCGGCAGTTCTATAATTCGTCCAAAAAAAATATTTATGTTATATCAAAATATCAAACAACGGAGGCAGTTATGCAAACGAACGAGAAAGCAAAATCCAATCTTATTGCGGAAGTTAAGCTAACTATTAATCAACGCTTATTTGAGAAAAACATTATAACTGAAGAAATGTACATACGGGCAAAAGAAATAATCTTACGAGGTTAAATTCACAGAAATATATATCATAAAACACTTGATTTTTTATCTCGAATGTGATATAATAAATACAATACAGAAGTCGAAAGGTAAAGAGCATGGATTTATATAATGTTAGAGGAGAGCTTAATTCGGGCAAGTCAATCTACGACTTGCAGCTGAAGGTAACATATTACGCCAGAGTGTCAACAGAAAAGGACGAACAAGTTCACTCGCTTAAAAATCAAATAGATTATTACAGCGATTTTATTTCACGCAATAGTAACTGGGAATATGTTGACGGGTACATTGATGAAGGACTGTCCGGGACAAGCGTATCCAAGCGCGACAGTTTCCTCCGCATGATTGATGATGCAAGACTTGGCAAGTTTGATTTCATCATAACGAAAGAGATAAGCAGGTTCAGCCGAAACACCCTTGACAGCATAAAGTACACCCAGGACTTGCTCCAAAGCGGTGTGGGAGTGTTGTTTCAATCGGATAACATCAATACTCTGATGCCTGACAGCGAACTGCGACTTACAATCATGTCAAGTATAGCACAAGACGAAGTCCGCAAAATATCTGAGCGAGTAAAATTCGGCTTCCGCCGAGCGATTGACAATGGAGTAGTGCTTGGGAACAATAGAATATGGGGCTATGACAAAGCAGACGGACGACTTATTATCAATGAAGAGCAAGCAGAAATCGTGCGGTTGATTTTTGAAATGTATGCTACTAATAATATGGGAATGCGAGCTATATGCTTAGAGCTTGCGGAGCGAGGCTATACCAATACGCAAGGAAATAAGTTTTCTTTCTCCACAATAAAAAACATACTCATAAACCCCAAGTACAAGGGTTATTACTGCGGAAGCAAGACTCACAAATACGATTACCGCACTAACAAACGAAAACATTTTGAAAAAGACAATTGGGTAATGTACAAGGACGAAGAAAATGTACCACCAATTGTTAGCGAAGAGCTATGGGATAAGGCAAATAGAATTTTAGCCAACCGAAGCGAAAAAATGTCCAGCGACAACCCCTCCAGCTACAGTAATAAGTACACATACTCTGGCAAAATAGTTTGCCCTGAGCATAACTGCCACTATCAGCGGGGGATGTATCGGTACAAGAGCGGGAACAAAGAGGTATGGCAATGCCGTGAATACCTTGCAAAGGGCAAAGCGGGCTGTACCATGCCAATTCTTTACTCCACGGAGCTTGACCAAATAATGCGTGAGTGCTATGATGCCATCGTCACCAACAAAGCAGACATAATTCACGAAATGGTAAAAATGTATTCCTCCCTGTCGCAAAAATCCACTATAAAAGAGGATATTGCAAAGCTACGAGTGAGCATCAATGAGTTGCTTAAACGCAAAGACAAATTGCTTGATTTGTCCATCGCCGGCAAATTATCCGATGAAGAATTTGAGGCGAGAAACGAAGCATTTAATGAAGAGCTTAATAAAGCCAAAGGCAAAATCGCCGAACTTGAGAAAGAAGAGCGAACCAATATTGAGGTAGAGGAAAGCGTGGAAATGCTTCGCAAAATGATAGCGAAAGAAATCGATTTTGAAAGCGGATTTGACAATGCCATTATCGATAGTATGCTTGAGAAAATCGAAGTCCGCCGAACAGAGCAAAAGAACGAGATTGACCTGAAAGTTTATATCAAAGTGACTGATGATACTCTCGAATATCGCATAAATAGAGGGCGTGGCAACACTTCTGTTAGAGCCAAATCATACACATGATACGCGCAGACATCGAAACCGAAATCAACCCTATCGTAGGCAGTGAGCAGCAATCGGAAGACCTTATCAAATATATGCTGTCCGAGTTTGAGTCTGACCCGACGAAGATATGGGAAACCAATATGTTCGGCAAGACGTTGCATCAGCTTATGGCAGAGGGACTTAACAGTAAGCTGGACACCATGTCCTCCGAGGCGAGGCACAAGCTGTCTGACACTCTTGGGCGTATTATCAACGAGGGCAGCGGCGGGCTGATTTGTATAATTCTATAATGAGTGTGCCTTCTATCTCGGCGGATAAGCGGTGATTTTCCGCTTGGAGCGAATTTTTTTGGTTTTTCAAAAACGCACTTCGTTGCGTAGCAACAGTTTTTGAAAAACGCCAAAAAAACGAGATTGAAACATGATTGACCACAAACCCTATTAGAAGGCACTCCTATAGTAATAGCATTGCAGGGGCGGGCGGTTGCGTATCGTTCGCCCTTGATTGTTGTTTCGTAAACCAACAAAAGGGGCAAACCATGAAAATTCAAACATTTTCCGACCTACGAGGAAAAGAAGTGCTAAACATCTGCGAGGGCAAGCGTCTTGGATATGTATGCGACCTTGAGATGGACATCACCTGCGGCAAAATCATTGCATTGATTGTGCCGGGAGAAATGCGCCACTTCGGGCTGTTTCGCGGAGAGGAATTTCGCATTCCTTGGGAATGTATCGACCGGATTGGGGACGATATTATCCTTGTTTCCCGCCACCACGCCCACAGTCGCAAAAAGCACGGGATAACAGACTGAAGAAAAAACCTAAAACACCTTGGGGCGTTGCCCCAAAACCCACCCCGCCTACTTTTCCAAGTAGGCGGGGTGGAGTGTTTTTCATTTATATTCCATAAACATTTCTGGTACTGCCGACAACCGCAATAACTTCTCCGCGAATCTCACTCACCGCCTGAGTATACAAGTCGTGGAGATGCTTTGCCGTTGCTCCATGGGCGGAAATGCACAAGTGTGCCGCCAAAAAGTAGGCACACGCCGCACGAAATCGGTCGGGCAGCGGCAACGGGTCGTCCAAATTGCGGATAAAGAACAACGCAAAGGGAAGCCCGGTAGAGTTTTCCCTACGGTCACGGGTGTACGCTTCCGCAAGAGCGGACAGCTCCAATATGGCGGCGTTCAGCACCGTTGGCACACGGTCACAAATGTCCTCCGGCTCGAATGACACACAGCCAAACTCACAGTCACTTGGAACAGGAGTGGCGGGTATCAGCTCTGACGCAAGGGCGCAAATTTCTCTTCCTGTCATGCCGCCCCCTTAATTTGTCAAAAGCGACACATTCATAATTTCGTTGGGGTAAACTATTTCTGCGCCGTACATATGCAGACCTTTGACTGCGTCAGCAAAACGAAGTTCCGGGCGATATGCCTCGATTTCATGAAGTTGCTCGGCAAAAGCGACTGCACGTGTAGTTCTGGCAATACACATATCCGCACTGGTATTAGCGTTAAGCGCGATATTGTTAGACACATACACACGGAAGCCAAGAAAATCGCCGATATAGCCGTTTGAAATTGCAGCAACATTGTCGCTGGTTTGCAAAATCTTCGCTTTCAAAATCACAGCAGCCACAGCAGGTGATACCTCAAGAACGGTGTCGTGGTTAGTGTTCACCCCTCTTGTAAGCAAATGCCGCTTTACTCTTAAAATTGTGTCTACTGCATTATCCACATTAAAGTTATTTACTTCAATTTGGTTGCCGAATCCAATAGCATGCTCACCTATTCTTTGAAAAAGAAATTGGTCGGCTGTGTTGGCAAGAGCATTCGCCGCTTGGCGCATTGCACCCTGCATAATGTTTGGCACTGATTGCGCGCGGTCAACGTCGTCAAGCTGGAAGTTAAAGGCTTTCACCTGGTCGATGTGAATGGTGCGCTTTGAGCTGTCAAGGGTTTGCGGCTCGTCCATGTTAGTGTCTTTGTGGTACGCGAACACATCGATTTCTCCAAGAGCGTTTACATGAACAGCGTCACCGAATTTTCTAATATCGCCCTCAAAGTCGCGATTACTGTTTTTTACACCAATATACTCTCGGTCTAACTCCTGCAAAAGCGAAGCACTCCATACTTGTGGGATAAAATTACATATTGACATTTTTGATTCTCCTTGTTGTGTTGTTTTGTGGGGGGAATAACAAAAAGCCCGCCACTTCGCGAGTATAACAAGGAACCACAGTATTATGAAATTGCCGCAGGTGCGAAAACTCACCAAAGATTCGTTTTTTATAGAGCGTGTCGACACGCTCTAACCAGCACCGCCAACAAAAATTCGGTTGCTACCAAGGTTGAATAACGCTGATAACATAGAGATTATTTCCTGCTGCAAAACAGGATTGTCCCCTCCGCCTGCCACCACCGACACCCCTCGCACTGTTGGAGTGATTATCCGCACACGGGTGCTGCCTTGATATACAAATTCGCTGCCGGACTCCACAGTAAGCATTACAGTCACATTGGTTACTCCGTTAATTCTGGACAATTGCTCTGCCACACGGGTTTCAAGCTCGTGGACATATGCCGGATTCACTTCCTGTTGATTTGCATCTATCGCAGGAGTGCGTTCTCTGGCTTGATTATTCCCGAAAGAACCCATGCCGCCAAGGATAATTAAAAACACACCGGCGCATATTCCGATTAACAGCCATATCCCTCTCTTTCGTCCTTTTATATTTTTGATAAATTCTTCCATGTGTGCCTCCACAGTTTGTCTTGGTGTAATTATATTCAAAAGCAAAGAGTGATATGCGAAACAAACTTGCGAAACAAACTTCCACAAAATATCCTTGACAAAGTCGAAAAAATAATATATTATATTATCAGAGGTAAAAATATGCTAACATCAAAAAATCGTGCGCAATTGCGTGCAATGGCAAGTAAACTTGAGCCAATATTCCAAGTCGGCAAAGGGGGCGTGACCGCAAATATGCTCGCCCAGTTAGACGACACTCTCGAGGCACGGGAGCTTATCAAGTGCCGAGTATTAGAAACCTGCCCCGCCCCGGTAGAAGATGCGGCAACTGCTGTGGCAGAACAACTTGACGCCGATGTAGTGCAGGTAATCGGGCGGGTGTTCGTGCTGTACCGCGAGTCGGTGAAGAATAAAGTGATAGAATTAGAGGATTAGGCGGGGGAGGTTTTTTGTCTTGGGGCGTTGCCCCAAACCCCACCAGAAAACTTTTTGAAAAAAGGGGCTAAGAACCCCAAAAACCTTATTAAGGTTGTGTCGAAACAAAAACAATAGATAATTTCATGTCTTAAACCAAAGAAACAGCCTCGTCATTGCAAAGCGGTGATTTTCCGCGTGCAATCCAGTCGTTGTACGAGAAATTGCATTGTTTTACGGGTTGATTTATGGCGATTTCTTGCCCTTTCACTGGATTGCACGGCACAAACCGCCTTTGCAATGACGTTCCGAGAGCTTGAATTAAGACGATAAGTTTGTTTCGACACAAGTCTATTGCAAAAGCATTTCATGCTTTTGAGGAAAAAGTTTTTGTTCCACCTTTTTGCAAAGCCCTTGTGAGCGCTGAAGGCGACAGCATGGGCGGTTTGCTGCTCCCTGAGCGGTGTCGGTGGCTTTGCCGCCGAGCAGGCTCAGGATAATTGCACACCCGTCCAGCAGGTCGCCGTAATGCGTGAGCGGGCAAGGTGGTCGGGTGTGGGGTGAAACCCCACGACCTTGACCTTTTTTCACTTTACTTCGTTGCATAGCAACGATCATCCCTGAAAGGGGAATTACGGAAACATTTCGTTGCATCACAAGAAAGGCAACAGCATGAAGAAAATCGGTATTTTCGGGGGTAGTTTTTCCCCGGTGCATAACGGGCATATCCGCGCCGCCCTCGCCTTTTACGACGGGGTAAAGCTGGACAAGCTGTACATCATGCCCTCTCGCACCCCACCCCACAAGCAGTTGGACGGCGACGCCGCTCCCCACTTTCGCCTTGATATGCTCCGCCTTGCCTTTGACAAGGCAACTGTGGGCGGGCGAAATATCGCCATATCAGATTTCGAGCTTGGGCGTGACGCGGTGAGCTATACTGTGGACACGGTGGAGCATTTCGAGAGCAGTGAAGAGGGCTGTGAGCTGTTCCTGCTGTGCGGCACGGATATGTTCACCTCCCTTGAAACATGGCACCGAGCAGGGCGAATCTTCGAGCTTGCCACCATCGTGCTGGTACGGCGAGAGGATGAGGGGGTGCTTGACCAAGCCCTGCACGACCAAGCGGACGGCTATCGTGCCGCCCATGGCGCGCGGGTCATCTTCCTGCCCACCGAAGCCTATCCTGCCAGCAGTAGCGAGATTCGTACCGCCGTCACCGCGGGCGAACCGACACCACATCTGCCGCCTGCGGTGGAGGAATACATCCACAACCGAGGGCTGTACGGGTCGGAGGTGGTGTTGCCCAAACTGCGAGAGCGGGTGCGGGAGCATATGTCCGAAGATAGGTTCGCCCACACCCTGCGAGTTGAGGCGGAGTGCGTAAAGCTGGCGAAACTGTTCGGGCTGTCCTCGGTGGACACCCACCGCCTGCGTGTGGCGGGGCTACTGCACGATATTACCAAAGAGCGGACGCGGGACGAGCAGATGGGGATATGTGAAAAAAGCGGAGTGCCACTCCCGGACAGATTGCTCCCTGTGTTCCCCCTGTGGCACGGATTTACCGGGGGAGTTTTTTCCGCTGACGTTTTCGCCGATGTGGTGGACGAAGAGATATGTTCCGCTGTGTCCAACCACACTTATGGACGACCGGGGGCGAGCCTGATAGAAAAATGCGTGCAAATCGCCGACATTATCGAAGATGGGCGGGACGATGAGCATTATATTGCGATGCGGGAAATTTTATACAGCGGTGTTTCCGCAGGTAAATCACCCGACCGCGCGTTAAACGAAGCCCTGTTTGCAAAGTACAGATGGCGTGCCGACTTTTGCGTAAACAGTATACCTGCACGGGATTATCTAAATAGTGTGTTAAAAGACGAGGTATCGTCCTAAACGCAACAGTTGGAGCACTCCCTCCGCCTCCTATGTCGGCACCTCCCTCTCGGAGGGAGGCTGGGTGTAGCGGTATCACATCACAACAAAGACGGAAAATAAAACTAACAAGGAAAACTACCATGGAAAACAAAAACATGACCACCGCCACCCCCGAAGAGCTTGCCCACGAGGTTGTCCGCATTCTGGACAGCAAAAACGCACAGGGGCTGACCCTCTTGCACGTTACGGACAATACCATAATCACCGACTATTTTGTCATCTGCACAGGAAACAGCAACACACAGATTAAGGCTTTTGCGGGAGAGGTGGAGTTTAAGCTGAAAGAAGCAGGGCTTGAACCCCGTCGCACCGAGGGCTATCGTGAGGCGAACTGGGTTGTTATGGACTATGCCAGCGTGATTGTGCATATTTTCAACAACGAACAGCGGAGCTTTTACAACCTTGAAAAACTGTGGAGCGACGCGGTTGAAGTGGACATTAGCGAATTAGTGACAGAGAAGTAGGGGCGGAAGGGCAATTGACAATGGACAATTGACAATGGACAATTAAAGGTCAAGGGCAAACACGCACCGCACCCTTAGGAGTCGCAACCCACCCTCTCCCCAAAAGAGGGCTAAGGTCAAGGGCATTTAACCATGAACAGACACGAAAATGCACGAACAAATTCGCACAGCACCCGTAGGGGACGACGCCCTCGGCGTCCCGCCGAACGGTGCAACCGACACCCCACATCCTAACCACACCACACCAAAACGCACCCGCCCGCCAAAACGGCATAGATAAATTCCCCTTCACGGAGCAACAATGAAACAACCCAAAACCAAAAAACGAACATCCTCATCCGCCCTCCTTGTTGCCTTGTGGGGGCTGTTGTGCGTTGGGGCATACTTAATCCTGTCCGAAGTGCTTGACACAGGCGGCATAGGCGTTTATGTTCTTGGAGCATATGTTGCCGTGTTGCTTTTGGGGCTTTTGCTTTCCCGCATTGCACAGGCACGGCGAACAGAACGCCACGACAATACCGCCCTGCCGCCCATGACCAATGTAATGCTTGAGTTACTTGTGAACTTTTCCGTGCCTCTTCTTATGTGTAGTGGCGACGGGCGGATTATATGGAAAAATCGTGAGTGGACTCGTACTTTACCGGACGAAGAAATCATCGGCAAAAACCTTGCCGTTCTTTGCAAAAAAGAGCTTTCAGAGCTAACCGACATTTCCCTTAACCCGGACGGCGTTGACTGCTATTTTGGCAATCGTCGCTTTTCACTGCGACCATACGAGCTTAGCGGAGAAGAAAATATATATTACATTGCCGCCTGTCTTGATAAAAGCGAGGAAGATGAGCTATCAAAACTCCTGCGTGAAGAAGATACCATGATTGCGTACATTGTCATCGACAACATGGAGCAATTTTCGGGAGCAACCTACGGGAGCTATCGCGCCGCCGCCGGGGAAGCAAGTGCGATTTTGCGTGGGTGGGCAGAAGAAGTTGGAGGGGTAATCGAGGAGTATGAGCGGGATAAGTATGTATTCTTTTTCCGTGCAAAGCACTTGACAGACTTTTTGGACAACAAGTTCCCCATACTTGACCGAGTGCGTGAGCTTAAAGTAGGCTCGGACGAGTTGCCTGTGACAATTTCTATTGGTACAAGTAAACAGTCGGGCAGTCTTGCAGACAAAGCGGCATACGCCGCAAGCAGTCTTGACATGGCGCTCCAGCGCGGCGGCGACCAAGCGGTGGTTAAAATCGCCGACGGCATCGAGATTTTCGGCGGGGTGACTCGCACAGTACAAAAGCGGACAAAAGTACGTGCAAGGGTGATGGCAGGGGAGCTTTGCGCCCTTATTTCCCGCGCCAAAAACGTCCTTGTTATGGGACACCGCAACGCAGATTACGACAGTTTTGGTGCAAGTGCAGGTATTGCGTGCCTTGCTATGCACTGCGGCGCAGAGGTGAAGATTATTATAAACCAACGGGATTCTGCCATCTCTCGCGGACTGGAGTTTGCCCGCACAATGCCGGGGTTCGAGAATATTTTCGTTGCGGCGGAAACTGCACAGGACAAACTTTCCCCGGATACTTTGCTGATTATTGTAGACGTGAACAATTTCGCCGAGTTCGAGTCGCCGGAGCTTGCGTCGAATGCAAGTAATGTGGTATTCATTGACCATCACCGCAAAACAGCGGAACACCAGCAAACCCCTGCGATTACTTATATTGAGCCGTCTGCAAGCTCCACCTGCGAGCTTGTCAGCGAGCTTTTAGAGCAAACTCTACCCCAAGGGGAGCTGTCAAAGGGGCTTGCGGAGTTGCTGTTTGCGGGAATTGTGCTTGATACCAAGCGATTCACCTATAACACCGGAACGAAAACCTTTGCCGCCTCGCAATATCTTCGTGACGAGGGGGCAGACCCCGGGGAGGTGCAAAGCCGCTTTTTCTCGGTGGAGCTTGAGGAACTTATGCGAGCGGCACACTTCGAGTCAAACGTGATTATTTACCGCGGAAGCATAGCCATTTCCCTAAACGAGAGGAATGACAACACCAACGCCGACCGTGTTGCGGCGGCAAAGGCGGCGGATATGCTGCTTACTGTGGACGGCGTGGACGCCAGCTTTGCCATGTGCCGTATTGGGGAGAATGTCCGCATCTCTGCCCGCTCAAAAGGAAGCATGAATGTGCAATTGATATTGGAAAAGCTAAGCGGCGGCGGAAGCTATACCTCTGCGGCAACCCAGCTTGACGGAGCGAACATGGAGGACACCCTTGTACGCCTGAAAGCGGCGATTGATGAATATTTGGACGTAGATGTGAGGTGAGCATGGGCAAAGGGGGCTTTGCCGAAACATTTCCTTATGCCCCAATCGGGCGCGAGGGGGGTGGCGGTTGTTCCGAGAGCTTAAATTAGGAGTGTAAGTTTGACAATAATAAGAGAAAGGATGCGTGAGAGAAAACACAAATTTCATCGATTTTTGTGCGCGATTTTCCCTCGCGCGTGGCGCGGACCTATGCCACAACTTCTTTCCCCTGCGGGGAATATGGATAAACTAAAACTTGCCCTGCTGTACGGCGCTGATGCGGTGTACCTTGCAGGGCAGGAGTTCGGTATGCGTGCCGCCGCGGACAACTTCACCACCGAAGAGCTTTTCACCGCAGTGGAATACGCCCACGCTCACCGCAAGCAGGTGTTCCTCACCCTAAACACCATGCCCCGCTGGGACGAGTTCCCCGCCATAGAGCGATTCCTCGACTCCATTCGCACCCTTGCCCTTGACGGGGTTATCGTGGCAGATGGGGGCGTGTTCAACCTTGTGCAAACGCTACTGCCCCACGTGCCGATACACATCTCCACCCAAGCAGGGGCAAGCAGTCACGCCGACTGTGCGTTCTGGCACAATCTTGGGGCGTCGCGTGTGGTGCTTGCGCGGGAGCTGTCCCTTGCGGACATCCGAGAAATCGCCGACCGCGTGCCACAGGGGTTAGAATTAGAGGCGTTTGTTCACGGGTCAATGTGCATTTCGGTCAGCGGGCGGTGTCTGCTGTCGGACAACATGACCCCGGGGCGACAGGCGAATCGTGGTGCTTGCACCCAGCCATGCCGCTGGAACTACGACCTGTTCGAGATTGAGGACATCACCCGCCCCGCCATTCGCTATCCTGTGCGGCAGAACACCCGCGGCAGTTTCATCATGGCGTCCCGCGATATGTGCATGATTGAGTATATCCCCGAGCTGATGCAGTCCGGGCTGTCCTGCTTTAAGATTGAGGGGCGAATGAAGTCGGGTTACTACGCCGCCGTCACCGCCAACGCCTATCGTATGGCAATGACCGCCCACCAGAGGGGCGATGGGTACAATCCCGCATGGTACGCCGAGCTTTGCAGTGTGTCCCACCGAGAGTACAGCACAGGGCATTACTTCGCCAGCCCTATGGACAACGCCCAGCTTGTCACAAGCGAGGGCTATTTGAAAGAAAAATCCTACCTCGCCGTTTGCTCCGGCTACGAACCTGCCACCAAGCGGGCATATTTCACCCAGCGAAACAAAACCCGCCAAGGGGAAGTCGAACTCTTAACCCCCGGGCAGGTGGGTGTAGCCTTTGTGGTGGAAGATATGCGGGACGCGGAGGGGCAACCTATCGAGAACGCCCCCCACCCGTACATGGAGTTTAGCGTGTACAGCGAGAGGGCGCTTGTGGTGGGGGATATTTTGCGGGAAAGGTGAGACGAGTGTGGGGTGTGGAGAGTGGAGCGTGGAGTTAAGGGCAAGGGCGTTTTTACCACGAAAGTTCACGAAAATCCACGAACGGAACGGGTGCGTCCGTAGGGGCGACCCTCAACGCACGCAAGCTAATATGGGTTTTTGTAGCAATGTGTCTTTGTTGTCTTGTATCAATGAAAAAACATTGTCATTGCGGGCTACGACCCGCAATCTCATGATAACTTTGACTTAAATTTAACTTAAAATGACATGAGATCCCGCATCGGGGTGCGGGATGACACAGTTTTTCCTGTGGTTTTTATCAACAAATAGGTGGAGTTTTACCCAAACCCATATTATCCCATATTAACTTGCGGGCGTTGGGGGCGACCCTTGCGGTTGCCCGCTGTTCGGTTCAACCTGCACCGCACGTTATCGTAGGGGCGGGGTCAACCCGCCCGCCGAAATACCCGCCGAACCCCCACACCCTAACCGCAGGGAATGTATTTATCCATTCCGCTACTCTGCTGAATGCATAAATCCGTTACCTACCAACAATGCCCGCCAGTGTGCACAGCGAAAGGGCATCAAAAGAGGGTGACATTACTCACCCTCTTTTACTATATCGCTCCATGTCCCTATCAGCTTGTTTTTTCGCCTCCACGTCACGTTTGTCATACAGCTTTTTCCCGCGACAAAGTCCCACTTCCAACTTAATTTTCGAGCCTGAAAAATAAATAGACAGTGGCACAAGGGTGTACCCTTTTTGGGTGACAAGCCCCATGAGTTTCATTATTTCTTTTTTATGCATTAGCAGGCGACGAGTGCGCAGCGGGTCACGATTCTGCATATTCCCTTGCTCAAATGGGGACACGTGCATTCCCATGACGAAAAGCTGACCGTCAGTAATGACACAATACGCATCTTTGAGGTTCAGCGCTCCGTTACGAATCGACTTAACTTCTGTTCCGAACAGTTCCATGCCGGCTTCATAGCTATCATCAACGAAAAAATCATGGCGTGCTTTTTTGTTTATAGATATTATTTTTTTGCTTTTAGCAGAATTTTGTGTCATGGTTGTTTCCTTAGAGGGTGTCTACACGAGATGAAACGAGCGAATTTTGAGATGTTTTTTCGCCAATCTAGGCGGGCGGAGGGCAAATACCTTGCATATTTAGCCGACAAACAACGACGGACTGCGCATTTTTTCATAGTCAAAATGTGTAATGTTTATTCGGCGGAGCAATAATAGTATTATACAGCAAAACCATTATATAGTCAAGGGTATTTTCTAAAACAATAATGAATGTGCTTTCTATACTCGAATTCCTCAAAAAAGCGCCAAGATTTGCGAGGCTGTTTTTGATAGACCAAGGCGGGAGGAAGGCGAATACCTTGCATATTTAACCGACGAGCAACTGCCTGCGGAGCGCTGTAGGTGGTAGTATGGACGGTTTGCCCGCCCAGCAGGCCACCGAAAGCGTGATTGACATCTTCGACGAGTGGCGAAAAAATTGCCAAAATCTCGCCTTTTTCAGTTTGTGTAGACACGCTCTATCCAAAATACGACACAAGAAAAAAATAACAAAAAAACGCTTTCAGAATTATTAAAAGTTAGTTTAAGAGCCATTAAAAGCATTGAAGCAGGAACAGCCAATCCCGCAATATCAACACTTTGCAAACTCGCCGACGCACTAGAAGTACCAGTCACAGCCCTATTCTCATACGAATAACGAACTTTTTTCCAAAAAATAAAATAAAAAATAAAAATATTTGTAACCGTCAAAAAGAAGAGCACATAACCAACCGTTCACATCTACGATAGAATAGAGTAAAAGGGGTGCGAAAGAATGATGAACGAAAAGAAATACTGCCAAAGTTGTGGAGTAGACATTACAGAAAAATAGCGGAGTAACAAGGCTAATGATTACAAATATTGTTCAAGAGGGCGCTTTTATGATGGGTATTCCGCACACTAACCTCCCCGGCAGAAATCGTGCGTGTTTCTCCTCCGACATTAACAATCAAGCCGCAGTCATCGTCAATTCCAACCACCGTGGCATGATATTGCTGTGTTCCGTAAACAGTAACTTCTTTCCCGATAAGCACACTTCTGTGGCGGTATTCGTTCATAAAATCACGGGTAGCAAGCCGCCGCCTGATGTCCACAAATTTCTCTAACACAGCAGCCGCAAGGGTGGCATTGCAGGGTGCGTTCCCTGTTTCGC
>Ga0209755_10000547_pt1 | contig 67291 bp, 70 predicted proteins | sample TergutCo191P1_FD_187301 | JGI IMG/M metagenome (GOLD analysis project Ga0209755, IMG submission 187301) | Cornitermes sp. P1 segment gut microbial communities from Petit-Saut dam, French Guiana - Co191P1 (SPAdes) (version 2) | ecosystem: Host-associated > Arthropoda: Insects > Digestive system...
GGTTTGGGGGAAAACCTTTTGTTCACAAAAGGTTTTCCCCCAAGGTCTCCATTAATTGTTAAAAACCCATCTCTTAAACAACCGATTCATCATTTCACCGGCGGATACACGCTCTATATCCTCCGGGATTATAAGCTCGCTGCGGCCTACTTCTGTGCCTTCCCATGTGTATATTACTTCGCCTGCGGTTGTGCCTGCGGGTAGGGGAGCGTCAAGGGCTTCTGCGATTATTACTTCGCCGTCGAGGGTTACATGTTTGCCTTTTGGCGCGAGCATGTTTACTTGCTCTTTTATTACTACGGGTGAGGATTCTGTCGCACCTTTGTAGATTTTAATTTCGCCCATGGGTGTGCCTGTTTCTTCTTTGGCGATGAGGGCGTAGTTGGCGTATCCGTAGTCGAGCATTTTCATTGCGCCGTCAAAGCGGATGGCGGGGTCGGGGGCGGCCAAGACGACGGCGATTAGCTGCATTCCCTCCTTTTCGGCGGTGGCAGAAATGCAGTAGAGGGCTTGGGAAGTTGAGCCGGTTTTCAGGCCTGTCGCACCCGAGTAGCTACGAATTAAGCGGTTTGTGTTTGTTAGTCCGAATTCTTCTTCGCCGCGAGCGGTTTTGTGCGTGATGGTATCTAGGCGGGTTTTTGTGTAGTCGAATACCTCGGGGTATTTTATTATTAGCTCACGCGACATAAGTGCGATATCGTGTGCGGTAGTGAGGTGGCCGTCGGCGTCCAGCCCGCACGCGTTTGCGAAGTTGGTGTTTTCCATGCCAAGCGCACGTGCCTTGTTATTCATTTGTGTAACGAATGCCTCCTCGCTGCCCGCGACAAATTCCGCCATGGCAACGGCGGCGTCGTTTGCGGAAGCGATTACGATGGATTTTGTGAGGTCGCGCACGGTTTGTCGTTCCTCCTGCTCCAAGAAAATCTGCGAGCCGCCCATGGAAGCCGCGTGCGCACTTACGGTGACAACATCGTCCCATTTTATACGCTCTTGGGCGAGGGCCTCGTAGATGAGCAGCATTGTCATAACTTTTGTAACAGAAGCGGGTGGAAGCTTTTCATGTGCGTTAAATTCGTGCAAAACCTTGCCCGTCTCCGCCTCCATGAGAAGGCTCGCCTTCGCGTCAATGGAGACGGTGGCCAGTGCAGGGGTGGAAATCAGCGCGATTAACAGCGCGGTAAAAAATAATTTTTTCATGTAAAAAAAGTCCTTCCTGTGTGTTTAAACATAGGTTGGACTTTTTGAGAATTTTTATGCATTTATTTACGGTCTATCCGTACGTTTTTTCCAGTCTCTCAGGAATGGTGGAGTTATGTCTTCGTTTATGAGTCGGAAGTTGGATTCGCGGATGGGTTGCAGTTCTTCGCGTTCTTCCAGTGCTTCTTGGATTTCCGGTGGGCGGTCGTTTGCGTTTGCTGCTGCGGGTCTGGCGTAGGGGTCTGCGGGGCGGCGTTGCTGACTGCCCGCTGACAGGGCTTCTTCTTCGTCGAGACCGGTGGCTACTACGGTTACGCGTACTTCGTCTTTCAGCGAATCATCTATTGTCGCGCCAAACATTACCTCGGCGTCGGGGTCAAGTGCAGAGCCTACAAAGTTTGCGGCGGCGGAGAGGTCTTTCAGACCCATGCTTGCGTCGCCTGTAAAGCTTATGATTACGGCCTTCGCGCCGCTGATGGAAGTTTCGAGCAGTGGGCTGTTGATGGCCTCTTTAATTGCGGTTTCGATTTTGTTTTTGCCGGAAGCGCGGCCGATACCCATATGGGCAACGCCTTGGTCTTCCATTACCGTACGAACGTCGGCAAAGTCGAGGTTTACAAGGCCGTCATCGAGGATAACGCCGCTTATTCCTACTACGCCTTGGTGCAAAACTTCGTCTGCGCGTCGGAATGCGTCTACGAGAGAAACGTCGTCGCCTACGATGGTGAGCAGACGCTCGTTGGGGATAATTACTAATGTATCAACGTGTTTGCGGAGTTCTGTGATGCCTGCGAGGGCGTTGCGCATACGTGGGCCGCCTTCGAAGGAGAAGGGCTTTGTGACTACGCCTACGGTGAGGATGCCCATTTCGCGGGCGATTTCTGCGATTACGGGGGCTGCGCCTGTGCCTGTGCCGCCGCCCATGCCCGCTGTGATAAACAGGAGGTCGGTTTGCTCGATGGCATTGGCGAGGATTTCGCGGGTTTCGTCTGCGGCTTTGCGGCCTTTTTCGGGCTTACCGCCCGCGCCGAGGCCGCGTGTGAGTTTTTCTCCCAATTGTATACGAATAGAAGCCTTGGACTTAGCCAACGCCCTATTATCCGTGTTTGCAGAAATAAACTCTATGTTTGTAATGCCGCCTTCTACCATGCGGTCTACGGCGTTTCCGCCGCCGCCGCCGACGCCTATTACTTTAATCCGAGCTTTGAGTTCTTGTGTGTTATCAATATCAATCACGTAAGTACCCCCGAACAAAATAAATTCGAATAAATTTCATCTCATTTAATAATACACAAAATATCGAAAGTTGTCCACACTAATTTTCACGTAAAGTTTTTACAATAGACAAACCTGCCTCTGCGCCGTCGTGTACGGCCTTTGCGATTTGCGCGAGGCCGCCTGTGCAGTCGCCTGCCGCCCATATCCCGGGGATTGTTGTGTACTTTTGTGCGTCGGTTTTTATTGCGTCCGCGGATATTTCCGCGCCTAGCTTACGTGCAAGCTCCGTGCCGCCTGCGACGCCGAGGGCGATAAAAAGCCCGGAAATCGGGATTTTTTCTTGGTTTTCCAAAATCACACCTTGCAAAACCTCGTTTTTTATCAGCCCTGAAGAAATCCCACCAAAAACATCCAAAATTTTCTCCCTGCGAATCAAAACGGCGTCGGGAAATGCAACAGAAGGCTCCTCCCCGTCCGTAAGAAGCGTAACAGAAGCCGCAAGCGGCAACAAATCGTTAACCTCATGCAAGGCATACGCGCCGCTGCCAAGCACGGCGACATCCTTTCCGCGATAAAAAAATCCGTCGCATATGGCGCAGTAGCTTACGCCGCGCCCCTCGAATTTTTCACCGATTGAATTTTTACGGCTCGCGCCCGTAGCGATCAAAACCGCTCGCGCTTCAAAGGATTTTTTAGCCGTCTCCACGGTAAAAACGTCGCTTTCGTCATTCTTTTTAATGTTAACCACTTCGTCGCGGATGATTTTTACGCCAAATTTTTTCGCTTGGCGCAGGCCTTTTTCTACGAGGGATTTTCCTTTTATTTTTGTAAAGCCGTAAAAGTTTTCTACGTCGGCGTTTTCCAGCGCGCCGTGATTTTTGTAGATTATTGTCGTATTAAAGCCCGCTCGGGCGGTGTAAATTGCTGCCGTTACGCCCGCAGGGCCTCCGCCTATGATTAGTACGTCAATCAAAACGACATATTCCCGACTGTGCGGGGGTATGCGATTACGTCGCGAATATTTTTCATGCCCGTGAGGTACATGATTAGCCGCTCAAAGCCAAGCCCAAAGCCCGCGTGCTTTACCCCGCCAAAGTTGCGCAAATCCATATACCAGTCGTAGTCTTTCGGGTTTAGCCCAAATTTTTTTATGCTCTCTTCCAGCACCTCCGGACGTTCTTCGCGTTGGCTTCCGCCGATAAGCTCGCCTACGCCGGGGACAAGCAGGTCGGCAGCGGCTACGGTTTTTCCGTCCTCGTTTACGCGCATGTAAAACGCCTTTATATCACGCGGATAGTCGGTGAGATAAACGGGTCCGTTGTAAACTTCTTCGCAGATATAGCGTTCGTGTTCGGTTTGCAAATCCGCACCCCATTTTACCGGGAACTCGAATTTCTTACCGGATTTTAACAACACATCAATAGCCTTGGTATAAGAAAGACGCGTAAACTCTGCCGCCACGATAGCTTTTAGCCTATCCGTCAGTCCTTTTTCTATCCACTCGTTAAAAAATTCCATTTCTTCTGGTGCATGTTCCAGCACGTAATTTATCACGTATTTAAGCATTGCTTCGGCAGTCTCAAGGTAATTGTCAAGGTCGGCAAAAGCCATTTCCGGCTCAATCATCCAAAACTCGGCGGCGTGGGTCGTAGTATTGGAGTTCTCGGAGCGGAAGGTAGGCCCAAAGGTATAAACATCGCGCAAAGCCAAGCAAAACGGCTCCACCGCAAGCTGTCCGCTAACGGTAAGGTGCGCCTCCTTGCCAAAAAAATCCTTACTAAAATCCGCCTCACCCGCAGGAAGCGTTGTCACCCGAAACATCTCCCCCGCGCCCTCGCAGTCGCTCCCCGTAAGAATAGGAGTATGAATATAAACAAAGTTACGCTTTTGAAAAAACTCATGTATAGCGTGCGCCGCAAGCGACCGCACACGAAAAACAGCCGCAAACGTGTTTGTCCGAGGCCGCAAATGCGCGATTGTGCGCAAAAACTCAAACCCGTGACGTTTCTTTTGCAAAACGTAGTCGGGCGGGCAAGAGCCTTCCAATGTAATTTTCTCGGCCTTTATCTCAAAGGGCTGCTTTGCGCCGGGGCTTTCCACCACAGTCCCTTCAACAGAAATACAAGAGCCTACACCAAGCTTTACAGCCTCGTCAAAATTTAGGCCATTTGGTTGAAGGATTACTTCAAGTACTATTTGCACGGGCTTAAAGAAGCTTCCGTCATTAAGTTCAATAAATCCCAAATTTTTATTATTACGCGATGTGCGAATCCATCCGCCCACGATAACTTTTTTCCCAATAAATTTGCCCGCGTCTTGGTACAAATCCTTCAGACGTGTGTACACATTAATCATCCTCTTTCAGTGATATTGCGTCTACTTTATGATATTTCCCCGGGAATTGTCAAGGTATCATAAAATCGTGCATTCACACGATTTTGGTTTTAATGTTAAAGTTTTTGCCTCGCTTTTTTCAAAAAGCGAGTGGGGTTTGGGGCAAAGCCCCAAATTAGATTTGCGTAAGCTTTTCAATAATATCTGCGTAATCCATGCTGTCTGCGGCTTCTCTTATCCATGTTACAAGCTCGCCGCCTTTGGCGTATTCGAAGCTGTCAAGCTCTGCGATTATTTTATCAATTTCATTTAAATCATTGCGTTTGCATGATTCGAGTAGCGCGTCTAATAATTGGGGGGATGGTTCGTCGGCGTGTGCTTTTTGTTTTTGGGCTTCCAGGTAGGTAATAACCTTGCTGATATCCGCCAAAAGCTTATTAACATTTTCTATAAAGTCCGAGTTAAGCGCGTGGATTACGTCGTATTTTTCATTTTTGGCGGCGTTTTCCAGTATATTTGCCAAATTTGCCGTCTCGTCTGCGCAAATGCCGTAGCAAGAGCCACGTATGCCATGCACCGATGTGATATATTCGGAGGTGTCGTCTGTGATACCTAGCTCCGCTTTTTGCAAAATCTGCGGGACGTTTTGTGCAAACATACGCAGTACATCCAGATAAATGCCTATGTCGCCAAATTTTTGGACGCCCCTGTTTATGTTAATGCTTTCGATATCAAAATCCAAAGCTATGGTTTGTTTGGGTTGTGCAACGAAAAGAGTACTGTCGCTCGCCACCCACTTTCTTATGATTGTGTCCAGCTTAAACGAATCTATCGGCTTTGAAAGATACCCCTGAAATCCCGAGCGCAAAAACATTTCTTCGTTACCTACGAGTGCGTTTGCGGTAAAGGCGATGATGGGAATATCATTTGCGGATTCAATTTCCCTTATGTGGCGGGTAGTCTCGATACCGTCCATGCCGGGCATCATATGGTCCATTAAAATAATGTCGTAGCTTATGTCGCTGTTTTTTACTGCGTCGATGGCTTCCGGGCCGCTTCGTACGCAGTCGGTTTTTACGCCGTATCGCTTTAGCATACCGACGGCAACCTCCAGGTTTACGTCCACGTCGTCTACGACCAAAATACGGGCGCACGACAAATCAAGCGGCGGTAGTTTTTCTACCTCGCTTTGCATTTGCTCGTAATAGCATAGGTTTTGGAGACTGTGGATAATTTCCGGGGTAAGAATTTCTTCGGATACTAACTGCTGTTTAATCAGTACAGAAAAAATGCTGCCCTTGCCGTATTCGCTTTGGACTATGAGGCTGCCTTCCATCAGTTCGCAAAGCCTGTGCGCGATAGATAATCCCAGACCCGTGCCCACTATTTTGCGGTTGGCAGTCATGTCTGCCTGCATATAGTCGTCAAAAATATGAGACAGCTCCTCCGACCGTATACCAATCCCGGTATCTTTTACAGAAAAACCCACCAAAACAGTATTGTTTTCTCGGGTGCTTGTGATTTCAAGCTCCACCGAGCCTTTTTGTGTATATTTGAATGCATTGGAAAGTAGATTGTTTAAAACCTGCTTAACCCGCAGCTCGTCACCAAAAAGTTTAGCCGGGAAATCCTCGCCTATCGTAAGTACAAAATCTATGTCTTTTTCATTCCTGTGCAGTATGCTTTGTGTTGTCGCGTCACTAATCATATGTGCGGCGTCATATTCTGTTCGGATAAAATCAAATTTACCGGATTCTATTTTCGAGACATCCAAAATATCGCTGATTATACTAAGCAGCGTTGTCCCGGCTTTTTTTATATTTACAAGGTTATAGTAATTTGTACCCGGGTCCTCGAGTGATATTTCGGACAAGCCGAGTATGGCGTTTAGCGGCGTGCGCATTTCGTGGCTCATTACGGCGATAAATGCCGATTTTGCTTCGTTTGCGGCGAGCAGCTCCCGTTTCTGTTTTTGCAAAAGAATTTGTACGTCAACGCGCATTTTTAATACTTCTAAAAAAAACGGCTTTTTAATATAATCGACCGCACCCTCACGCAGAGCGCGCAACTCGCTCTCGGAGTCGTTTTCTGCCGTCAAAAAAACAACCGGGATATTTTCGGTTTTTTCATTCGACTTTAGCATTTTGATGGCGGCATAGCCGTCGATATCGGGCATCATAATGTCGAGCAGTATTAAAGAGGGTGTCATCTCTTCCAAAAGCTCAAACATCATCTTGCCCGATATCGCTGCGTAAATGATATACTCGCCGCCAAGGGCAGCGGCCACCATCTCTAGGATGATTGCGCTGTCATCGACTATAAAAATAATTTCTTGTTCGCCACTTGCGACGTTCATGGGTTACCCCTTATTGTTTGCTATCATGCTGAACGGTTTCTATAATGGAATTTAGGCTTTGGCTCATTACGGAGATACTGATATGAGCCTTGTCGTAGTTTTCTGCAATGCTGGCAATCAGCTCATTTACAGCCGAAATCGAAGTGAGTGATTGGTCAGAAATAGCGTCCGACTCGGATACAACCTCTTTCGATTTTGCGGCAAGCGCACGTACTTCTTCCGCGACCACGGCGAAGGCTTTGCCTGCTTCGCCTGCGCGTGCGGCCTCTATAGAAGCATTTAGCGCGACAAGGTTTGTAGACATGGCAATAGAAAGAATATTTGACGAAATGGTTTTGAATTTTTCAAAGCCATCATTAAGAGTAGCCATGCACTCGGCAATTTGGGCTGATTTGCCTTTGATGTTTTCGATATCCTTCAAAAGAAGGTTCGCGCTGTCCACGTTGGATATCGCGATATCCAAAACGCCTACGATTTCTTCGTTAAGCATTTGGATACAGTTTTGTGAGATATTGTCGCCGGCGACTATACTCCTTGCCATTTCGTGGCAGGTGTCGCAGCCGCACGCACCGCAGTCAAATGTTTTTTGACGCTCGGTGGATTTGCCCATGGTCTTGTAGCCTTTTTCTATTTGTGCCTCGGTAAATACCCGCTGGGCTACGTTTTGCGGTCTGTAAGTCCTTATAAAGTCGTTCATGTTAAGCTTTTGGTCGTAATGGCTTAGCAGCTCGTTGTAATGGTCACGGTCGTAGGACTGTGCCACGGCTCTTCTGCCTTCCTCCATGATGGAGCTTGTTTCAAAGCGGCTTGCGGTATGCTCCACCGCCGTACCAAGGTTACAGCCCTCGCCGCAGTTTAGTACGTCAAAAACTGTGGGCAGGTATTCTTCTTTTTCTTCCGCGTAGGCGTCGATAGCTTCGTATACTACGCCATGGCCTTCTGCTTGGTCTACGCGCAGAGTCTTTCCGAAATAAAACTGCATATTGTCCTTCAATCCGCCCGGCATGGAATACAAACGCCCAAACGCCGCCTCGGGATGGTCAAATTTAGCGTCGTAGTCCGGCAGAATTATATCGTTGTCGCGCACGTATTCGAACAAACGCTTAAACGTAATGTTATATTTTATTTGGCCTGTGGCCTCAAACTCGTGGGATTTTGCTATACATGGTGATATCGCGGCTATACTGTCGGTTATCCTGTCGTGTTTTCTCATATATATCGCGGTACAAAGCATGGGGCTGTGTACGGGCGAAAGATATTTTACGATATTATGCTTATATTTTATGATATAGTCCACAATCGCGGGGCAGGGCTGAGTGATAACCGATTTTGGTTTTTTATCCTCGATGTAACGGATATGCGCCCATGTACATATGTCTGCGCCGATAGAAACGTCGTATATTGTCCTTACGCCCATTTGTTTTAGCCAAGCCAAAAGCCTGCCGCCCTCAGAATTAACATAAAGTGCGGGCGCGACAAGGAGCGAAATAGGCTCTCCATTTTTTAGGTCGTTCATAAAGCGTGCCATGTCGTCGTCGTAGTCTCTTACCTTGTGGCGGCAAGTAAACAAACAAAAGCCGCAAGCGATACATTTGTCCGAGTTTATCGAAACGCGTATTTGCCCTTCATCCGAAAAAACATGGTTGGCCCCCTCAATCGGGCATACACGGATACAGCGGTTACAGCCTACGCATTTTGATAAATCTTCATTGATAAGTTTACGCATTATATATTCCCCCCAAAAGTTATTTTGCTAGATGCTTCCTAATGCACTGTCTTAGTTGTTCTGCATTTACGGGCTTGCACAGATAGCCGCAGGCTCCTCTTTGTGTCATTTCGTGTTCCATGCGGTCGCTTGTTTCGGATGTCAAAAAAATCACCGGTGTGTCGCTTATGGATTTATTCTGGCGTATTTGCAACAAAATTTCAAATCCCGTCATTTCCGGCATGTAATAGTCAAGGAAAATCAAATCGGTCGTGTTTTTTTCGAGGTAGCTAAGCACGTCCCTTCCGCTTTTGAATGCATGTACCTCGCAGTCATCCTTTAAAAAATTTGCGACCTCCTTGCAGATTGATGGTTGGTCATCCACTACCACAATGTCCCACTTTTTCATAAAGCAAACATCTCCTTTTTTTATTCACAAAATTCAATCACAAGAGGCGCGGTATTTGGTATTAAAACCCCGCGCCGATTGACTTTGTATGTAATTGCGAATAATCTTCATTTTTCATAATCATCGCTCCACAGCAAATGTACTATAAATAAATAAAAAAAGCAAGCGATTAGCTCCACTTTGCTTCAAGCTCTCCAAACAGAGCTTCTATCTTTTTGAAAAGCTGTTGAAGGGCTTCTTCCGACGTTTTATTTTGGTCAAAGAGTTTTTCCAGTTGTGCCGCCAGGCGGCCGGTTTCTTCGTATCCCATAAGTAAAACAATGTTTTTTATGGAATGCGTTAAATAAGACGCATGTTTGTAGTCGTTTTTATCGAGGGTATCTTTTAATTCTTGTACAAAGTTTTTATACCCGCTCAACAATTTTTTTTCCAGCACATCCAGCATACCCGGTTTTGGCAGATATTTGTTGACTGCTTGGGGAGAAATATATTTTTTTAAGACTGTGTCAAGCTGTACAGCCTGAATCGGCTTTGAAAGAAAACCGTCAAATCCATTTTGCAAAAACTTTTCTGCCTGCCCTATCATTGCGTTTGCGGTAAATGCAAATATGCAACCCTTGTAACCGAGACCGCGTATGATACTTACCGCTTCTTCTCCGTCCATTTCGGGCATCATATGGTCCATAAAAATTATATCGTAGGCTTTGCCTGCTTTAATTTTTTCTATGGCTGCCGAACCGTTTGTTTCGGTTTCTATTTTCAAATCGTAAAAACTCATAAGCTCCCGTGCTACATACAGATTGGCGTCCAAGTCATCTACTACCAAAACGGAGCCGTGTGGCATGGATTCGTATTTTAGCCCCTCGTTACGATTTTCTGATAGCGAGCCGATTTCGTAGCGGGCTAGTTTTTCTACGGTTTCTTTGCCAAGCACTTCTTTGCCGAAAACAACCTGCGGTATGGAAACACGGAAGGCTGTGCCGATATTTAACGTGCTTTGTATTTTAAAAGAGCCGTCCATCATATTAAGCAGGCCTTGCATGATTGCCATACCAAGCCCCGTACCCGCAGTAAAGCGGTCTTCCTTTTCGTGGAAGCGGGTGTACTCGTCTGTCAGCATTAGTATTTGGGATTCCGACATGCCTCTGCCTGTGTCTTCTACGTCAATCACAAGGGATACATTGTCGCCCTCTGCATGTTCGCAGCTCATACCAAGCTTAACACTGCCCTTGTCGGTATATTTGAAGGCATTGGACAAAAGGTTGCCGATGATTTGTTTGATACGCAAATCATCGCCTATGAGATACATGGGCATATTTTCGTCGATATCAATGATAAAGTTTACGTTTTTGCTTGTTACATGTGCGATATAAAGCTGCGTAGCGTCTGCTATAAGGCCTTCGGTTTTGTAGCGGTCGATGATTAAATCCATTTTGTCGGCTTCTATTTTAGAAATATCGAGGATGTCGTTTATTATCCTAAGCAGATTTTTTGAAGAATCATAAATTTTTGCAAATGCCTCCATAACAGGCACAGAAATATTTCGGTCGCGAAGCTGTATCTCGGAAATACCCATGACTGCCGTGATAGGCGTACGGATTTCGTGGCTCATGCGTGCGAGGAAGCGGCTTTTTGCCAATGAGCTTTCCTCCGCAAGAACTGTACGCAGGTTTGCCAAATGGTTGTTTTCTATAATCCCTATGAGGCTGTTTACCTTCAAAAGAACTTCTCGGTATCCGCCCTCAAAGCCTGCTATATCTATGCGTGCGTCCATATTGCCTTTTTCGTTTTCCGCAACTACTTGGTTAATGCGGTTTATTACATCAATCATGGATGAGATTGCGTCGTTAACAAGCCGCGAGATTTCGTTTTCGCCGCCTTCAACCAAGGATATGTCGCCCTGTTTAATCCGCAGTACATTGCGCTCTATAGACTTAATCCGCAATGTAAAGGCATGGATAGTGTGCCACGCCAAAAACGAAGACAGCAAAACTATGGCGACAATAATAAGGGATAACCTAAAGGTATGGTTTTGCAAAATTCCGCTTATTTCTATTTCCATATACTCGGCTTCTGCGTATAAGTAGGGTCTTAGCCTGCTGATATTTTCTTCCACCATCCGTGTATGGACGGCTATGGCAGTCAAATCAGGCCCGTTTGCAGTGTCTCCGTTAAAGAAGGCGTCGTTTACTGCGCGGTAAAGATGCTGTACATTCATTTGGACAGAACTCATTATACCGACGCCTGTCAGTCTGTTGCGCTCGGTTATGTAATCGCTTGCGTTAACCAATTCTATATAGTTTAAAGTGATAATCTGCATTTCTCGCACAAACTCCGTAATTGCTTGGGCATTGTGCGCCAAGATATCATCGTGCATTTCGATATCAAACTCGTGATATAAAACAAAAAGTCGGACGATGCGGCTAAACTGCTCGAAAACCGCCTCAAACATATCTACCTCCGAGTGTCTGGTCACAACAAAATCGGCCATATATTGGTGGGTTACGTTAACGCGGTTTACAATCGAGTTTGAATACACCATTACGACAACAAACAGTGCGATTATTATATAAAACGCGATATAAAATCTTGTTGTTAGGGTTATCTTATTCAACTGTCGTTGCATAATGCAGGCTCCCCTCGTTTGCTATCTTGCAATCACTTAATCGTTTGGAAATGTCGTCATAGCTCATCTCGTCGGCCATTTCTCGCAACCATGCCACAAGCTCTCCTCCGTTTGTATACTCGAAGGCGTCCAGCTCGTCTACTGCTGTGTCTACTGCATTCATATCGTGGCGTGCGCAGGCTTCTTTCAGGTTTTTAATCAGCGCAGGGTCTGGTGCATCTTTTTTTTGCTTATTTTTTGATGATTGTATCAGCTCCAAGGCTGCTTTTAGCTTCGACAGCAGGCTGTTTATATTGTTAATAAAGGCGTCGTTGTTTTCTGTAATAAAGGCGAAATCCTCTTGCTTTGCGGCTTCCTCCAGGGCGTAGGCGAGGGCGGCTGTTTCGTTTGCTTCTATGCCGTAGCACGCGCCTTTTAGGCCGTGTACTGCTATTGTATATTCATAAATGTCTGCTTCCGTTACTTTTATCACTTTTTCCATTATCAGAGGGGTGTTTTGGGCAAAGGTACGCAAAACACTGTAGTACGCCTCCCAGTCGCCGCCAAATCGCTCCATTCCTTTGGCAAAATCAATGCCGTCTACGCTAAAATGCGGGGCTTCGGAAGATGTGCTTTCCGGTAGGGTGCTGATAGCCGCGTTTACACATATCCATTGTGTAATTATGTTATGGAGATTTTGCGGCTTTATCGGCTTTGTGATAAATGCTTGGAGTCCATTTTCCAAAAACATTTCTTCGTTGCCTGCGAGGACATTTGCGGTAAGGGCGATAATCGGAATATTTGCTGCGTAGTCTGTGCCGATTTTGCGTATTTGGTGTGCCGCCTCTATGCCGTTCATTTCCGGCATCATGTAATCCATAAATATGGCGTTGTAGCGGATTGTTTCGTTTTTCATGGCTTCTATGGCGGCGGAGCCGCTTTTTACACAATCGACTTTGATAGAGTATCGCTTTAACATGCCTGCGGCAACCGCAAGGTTTGTATCTATGTCGTCTACCACAAGAATATGAGCGTCGGGTAATTTTAACTGAGGTATGGCTCTTGTTTTTTCGTTGCTTAGCTCGGAATAGCGGAAATTTTTGATATCTTCGATGATTTTTGGGCTTATTGGCTCATCGGATAAGGCTTTTTGCGTAATCCATGCCGTAAAGGTGCTGCCCTTGCCAAACTCGCTTTTTGCAGAAACGCCGCCGCCCATCATTTCTGCCAGCATACGCGAAATAGGTAAGCCCAGCCCTGTACCCATGATTGCGTTGTTGGAGGGCAAATACATTTGTGAATAGGCATTAAAAATGTTTGACAGATGTGATTCTTTTATTCCAATCCCGGTGTCATTAACCACTGCGCGTATATACTTTACGCCGTCGTCTGTTATGGTATCAATACTGAGCGTAACCTCGCCCTCCAGAGTAAACTTAAAGGCGTTTGATAAAAGGTTGCACAGGATTTGCTTTACACGCAGCTCGTCACCGATGACGGTGCGGGGAAAGCTCTCGTGGATATCCAGCTTAAACGAAATCGGCTTTTCTCCCCTGCTTAAAATACTTTGGGTGACGGCGTCCTGTATCATGTTTGCGGTATTGTACTCTATGGGCGCAAACTCAAATTTGCCGCTTTCGATTTTTGAGATATCCAAAACATCACTAATAAGGCTGAGCAGTGTAGCACCCGCGCCTTTTATATTCATCAGATTTATATATAGTTCTTCGCTTAGGCCGCCTATATCCAGCGACATCTCGGAAAACCCGATAATCGCGTTTAGCGGAGTGCGCATTTCGTGAGACATATTTACGATAAAGGCGGTTTTTGCGTTGTTTGCAAGCTGAAGCTCTACCTGCCGCCTTTGCAGCAGGTGCAGGTTAACACGTATTTTGAGGATATCCGGAATAAATGGCTTTATAATGTAATCGACTGCACCCTCGCTTAACGCTTTTAATTCGTGTTCATGGTTATTCGCTCCCGTTAAAAAAATAACGGGAATATCTGCGGTTTTTTTATTGGCTTTTAGTTTTCTGTTAACATCAAATCCGTCCATGCCCGGCATTTTTATATCCAGAAGAATAAGCGCGGGCACTGTCTCTTTTAGGAGATTAAACAGCTCCTCGCCCGAGGAAGCTGTATACACGTCATAGTCGTCGTCTAATATAGACTTAGCCAAATCTGCAAAAATATCTGCATCATCTACGACTATAATTGTGTCGCGGGGTGCGTCCATGCGGCTTCTCCCTTCCGTGACGATAAATTAGAAACTATTATGACATTTTCCAAGAGTTTGTCAAATCCTCCGACAAAAGGGTATAATACACATAACACCCGAGAAAGGTTGCGTTTTATTATGAGAAGATTAAACGAATTTAATAATTTTCGCTCGGGCTTTGTGACGCTGATAGGCCGCCCGAATGTAGGCAAATCTACGCTAATGAATTATTTCATAGGCGAAAAAATCTCGATAGTGTCCAACAAGCCGCAAACCACACGCAATAAAATCCGCAGTATCCTAACAGGCGAAGGATATCAAATAATATTTATAGACACCCCGGGTATCCATACACCCACCACAAGACTGGGCAGTTTTATGGTAAAAAGCGCGAACACAGCACTAAACGAAGCCGACGCTGTAATATATATGGTAGAGCCACGGGAAAAAATACACGAAGGCGACCGCGCAATAATAAAAAGCCTGGCAGGGGTACGTCGCCCTGTTTTTCTAGCCGTAAACAAGGTAGATACCGTGGACAAGCCCATGCTACTAAAGGTAATCGAACAATACCACGCAGCATATAATTTTAGCGGCATAGTACCATTATCCGCACTCACGGGCGAAAACGTGCAGGCACTGCTAACCGATATCCGCGAAATCCTGCCCGAAGGCCCGATGTACTTCCCGGAAGACCAAATAACCGACCAGCCCGAACGCCAAATAGCAGCAGAAATAATCCGCGAAAAAGCCCTGCAATACCTCCAGGACGAAATCCCGCACGGCTTGGCCGTAGACATAACCGCAATGAAATCCCGCGACCCCGAAGACCCCGACGCCATGGTAGACGTAGGTGCGACAATATTCTGCGAAAAGGAATCCCACAAGGCAATAATAATAGGCAAAAGCGGCGGAATGCTAAAAAAAATAGGCTCGGCCGCCCGCCGCGACATACAGCTACTGCTAGGCTCACCGATATTTTTAGACATCTGGGTAAAGGTGAAAAAAAATTGGCGCGACAGTGATTTTCTGCTAAAAAGCTTTGGCTACCACGAGCAGAAATGAATCGTTCGCAGGTTTTCCATATTTTCGATAGGATATAAAAACCGTAGGTGCGGAAAATAAATTCGCAGCAAATAATTCCTACGGGGGTAATTACATGGACAATATGCAAGAGCAAGCATGGCGTGCGTTCTCGGTGAGCGGCGACCCGCTTGAGTATCTCGAATTTTCTCGCTACCGCGAAAATACAAACCGCGGCGCGACCGAAAGGTTTTTAAATGACCACCATAAAAGTAAGAGGCTTGGTAATTAAAGAATACGAAACAGGCGAAGCCGATAAACGGCTTTTGCTTCTATGCAAAGACGTAGGACGAGTGATGGCTTATGCGCGGGGGGCGCGTAAGCCACGCAGCAAGTTTATGGCGGCGGCGCAAATATTTACATATTCCGACTTTGTACTGGCCAAAGGAAAAGGCTTCCACTCCGTAGCCCAAGCCGACGTAATAGAAAACTTCTACGACCTGCGCACAGACTACGATAAGCTATCGGCGGCATACAAAATAGTAGACGCCTGCGCAAAAACAGTGCCGGAAAAACTCGAATGCAACGACCTGCTACGCCTTATTTTGAAGTCCCTAAAAAAATTAATGAAAAAATCAACTGACGATAAATTATCGTCAGTTCAAATTTTAAATATTTTTTTTCTGCGCTTTTTTGACTTCCACGGACTACGCCCGCATTCGGAAGAATGCGCAGTATGCGGCTTGCCCGTAGGGGAAATGAACGACGGGATACACTGGGGCGCAGAAGGCATAACCTGCGCCACGCATATCACCCCCAAAATGTCAAAGTCTTTTGAAGGGGGTGTGGGGGAAACTTTTCTACAGAAAAGTTTCCCCCACGGTCTTGAACTTTCTCCTGCGGCGGTTGCAGCGATTTCCTATGTTTTAAACAGCAATTTATCAGTGTCTTTTAATTTTGAAGCAAGTGAGAAGGTTTTGGAAGAATTGAGTAAGGCAAATAAAATGTTGTGGGAGTGGCATTATGGATAAGACGCAGGTTAGGCGGGTAAATTTGCATGGGATGGCTTTGCAGTTTGCTTTTTGGTTTGGGTGTTGTACGTATATTGGTTTTTTTGTTTCTACGCTTATTTATTATGGGTGGGAAGCGGGTACGGCTGCGCTGGTGGTTATGACGATGAGTGTTATGGTGATGTTTACGGAGCCGCTTTATGGGTATGTGAGTGATAGGCTGGGTAGTGAGAAGCGGATTTGTGTTGTGTTGTTGCTTACGTCTGCGGCTTGTGTTTTTGTGTTTCCGTTTGCGCTGGAAAGTGGGAATATGGCGTTTGTGGTTATGGTGTTTGCCGGGTTTGGATTTTCTTGTATGCAGATTGCGGGGCTGATGGACGCTTGGATTGTGGGGCTAAAGCAGGAGAATGAGGCGGTTAACTATGGGTTGATTAGGGGTACTGGTGCGGGTGCTTTCGCGCTTTCTGCGCAGGTTAGCGGTATGGTGACGGCTAGTTTTGGACACGAGGCCAGGCTTTGGATGGGCGGTGTTTTCTTTTTGCTGGGGGCTGTGGCAGCGATTACCTTTCGGCCTTCTAAGCGGGAGGTGCGGCGCGGGGAAATACGTGGGCTTTCTGTTGTTAGGACGATTTTTTCTTCTAAGAGGTATTGCTTGTTGTTGGCTACGGCGTTTTTTCTTTTTTTGAGCAACGCGCCTATGCTTACGCTTTTGCAGCTGCTGATACCCGAGTTTGGCGGCACAACGGCACAAATAGGCACTGCAATAGCTATGATGGCGGTTACAGAAGTCCCCTTTATGTTTATGACCGCGTTTTTGATACGTAAGGCGGGGTATCAGCGGTTGTTTGTGATGTGTGGCGCGTTTTGGGTAGTGAGGCTTGTGCTTACGCTTTATGTAGGCAGCGTCAACGGACTAATCGCCGTACAGATGCTGCAAGGGCTTACTTTTGCCGTAGCTATACCTGTCGCAATGAGCTATTTGGCTAAGGTCGTGGACGAAAAGGTACGCAGTACCGCCGTTACCATTTTTTCTGTGTTTATGTTTTCGATACCGGGGATTTTGGCCAATTTGATAACTTCTGCGTGGATATCCGCAGGTAACTCGGCACAGAGTGTGCTGGTGTTTTTTGTCGCGTCCGCGTTTGTTGGGCTTGGGTTGGCGGTTTTTGGGTGGATTAGTGGGATTTGGGGGGAGTAGGGGTTATTCCGTTTTTTATGGTAATGTAGACGTTATGGCGTGTGTTTGAGGGACGTGCCACAAAATAGGTATCCACGATGTCTTGGATGATGAAGGTTATATTTTGTGGGTGGTCGAGGCTTATTTCCCGGAATATAATTTCGCCGTCGGCGTTAATCGCCATCACCCCTGTGGAGGGTAAGGCTTCTGTCGGGTAAGGTGTGGTGACAGGCTCTTCCATTGGTGGCTCGGCGCGGTTTAGCATAAAGCCAAGCCCAAAGATTACTGTTGTTACTGCGGCAAATGCCACAAAGATTTTCGAGTGTTTTTTGAAATTCATTACATTTTTCACCCTTTCATGTATTCCGCGCTCTCCGAAGGACAGAGGTGCGGCGGATAGAAGCCTTTTTTCTGTTGCGAGGTTTACCAGTGACATGGCGTAGGATTTTTTTACATCGTTGCCCAGTTTTTGCAACACACACTCGTCACATGACATTTCCATGTCTGTCGCCATTAGCCAAAATGCCAGCCATGCCATTGGATTAAACCAGTGCAGGCATAAAACGGCGTATGCTAAAAATTTTATTATGTGGTCGCCACGCCCAATATGTGTCTGCTCATGCAGCATGATGTACTCGCGCTCGTCTTCCGTCAAACTGTCGGGGAGGTAGATTTTTGGCGAAAAAAAGCCAATCACAAACGGCGATACTATTACATGCGTGCCGTTTTTTATACGATGCTTGAGTATAAAATATGAAGCAACTCCGTACAACAGCATTCCTGCCGCGCCTGTAAACCACACATACGAGTATAGACGCACCATGTTAAAGGTAGTAAGTTGCTCTGTCACGGTATAAGAAATCCCATACTCATTTGCCAGCGCAAATGCGGAAAACTTTCCTATCGGCTGTGTCCCAAACGGCATAAGGCTAAAAAAGCTTTCAAAAGAAAACGGAAAAACCAGCCTAAACCCCGCCACAATCCACAAACAGTAAGAAATAATCTTAGGCGCAAGCCTTAGCGGTAACCGCGCAATACATATTGCCAAAATCACAAAAGCCCCGGTAATACTCATGTTTAAGACGGTCAAAAAAATACGCTCCATGCTAGTCTGCTCCTTCTTCGTAGCTTTCTATGAATTGGCGCAGTTCTTCGGCTTGCTCCGCAGAGATTTTATTTCCGCTGAAAAATGCGGCGATAAATTTTGGCAACGAGCCGCCAAAGGATTCCTTCACGTACATACGGCTTTGGTGCGCGGTTAGCTCTTCGCGGGTGAGCAGAATGGTGATGTTTGCGTTCTCGTTTTTAAATACGCCCTTGTCGCAGAGCTTTTTTAAAATCGTGTATGTCGTGGATTTTTTCCAGTTTAGCTGCTGCTCGGCAAGTGCGACGAGGGCAGGGGAAAGAAACGGCGCGTTTTGCCATATAATCGCGGCGAGTTTTTCTTCTGCGGTGGTTAAATGGATATTTTGCATTTGAAAGCACCTCCTGTTTGCAGTCTATCCGATTTAGACCGCGATTGTCAAGATTTTTTTTTGACAAATTCCAAGAATTTGTCTATAATGGCACGCGTTGTAGAAATTCACTACACACACGGCTAAAACCTTCTTGCCGTGGAGGAAAATACCCTATGGAGGTGCCAACTATGGCAGTAATTTCAATGAAACAGCTCTTGGAAGCAGGTGTGCATTTCGGCCACCAAACAAGACGCTGGAATCCAAAGATGGCGGAGTATATCTTCGCAGAGCGTAACGGGATTTACATTATCGACCTGCAAAAAACCGTTCGCAAGGTAGACGAGGCTTACAAAGCAGTAAGCGAAATCATCGCAGACGGCGGCGAAATGCTGTTTGTAGGAACAAAAAAGCAGGCGCAAGAATCCATCAAAGAAGAAGCCCTGCGCTGCGGAATGTACTTTGTTAACGAACGCTGGCTCGGCGGAATGCTAACCAACTTTAAAACAATGCAGCTCCGCGTGCAACGCCTTAAAGAGCTTGAAAAAATGCAAGAAGACGGCCGCATGGCACTTCTTCCCAAAAAAGAAGTTGCAAAGCTGGAGCATGAGATGGACAAACTCCAACGCAACCTGGGCGGCGTAAAGCACATGAAACGCGTACCCGACGTACTCTTTATCGTAGATGCACGCAAAGAGCGTATCGCAATCCAAGAGGCACGTTCACTGGGTATCCCCATCGTGGCAATCGTAGATACAAACTGCGACCCCGACGAGGTGGACTATGTAATTCCCGGCAACGACGACGCAATCCGCGCAATTAAGCTAATCGCGGGCAAGTTGGCCGACGCAATTTTGGAAGCAAAACAAGGCGAGCAAACAGACGACCAATACGACGAAGCCCAAGCGGCTCCCGAAGCTGTAAGCGAACCTACATCTATAGAAGAAGTAGTAGAGAATGAAGAGGTGGCAGAATAATGCAAGTAACAGCAGCAATGGTAAAGGAAATCCGTGAGTTAACGGGCGCAGGTATGGCAGTATGCAAAAACGCACTGGTAGAAGCCAACGGTGATATGAAACGCGCCTCAGAAATTCTGCGCGAAAAGGGTCTCGCCGCCGCCGCGAAAAAAGCAGGCCGCGTAGCAGCAGAAGGCCTTGTAATGTCCGCAATCTCCGACGACCGCAAAAGCGGCGCACTCGTAGAAGTAAACAGCGAAACAGATTTTGTTGCGAAGAATGAAGATTTTATCACCTTCGTACAAAACATGGCAAAGCAAGCACTGGCCTCCAAAGCCGACAACGCAGAAGCCCTTCTTGCAGAAAAATGGGTTGCAGACCCAAGCCAAACCGCACAAGACGTACTCACAAATAAAATCGCCACCATAGGTGAAAACATCGGCCTTCGTCGTTTTTCACGTTACAGTGTGGACGGTAACAAAGCTGTGGTTGACTATATCCACGGCGGCGGAAAAGTTGGCGTTATCCTCGTGGTAAGCGCGGCGGAAATCAACGACAAAGTGCTGGAAGCAGGGCGCAACATCTGTATGCAAATCGCGGCCATGAATCCGCAGTTTAACACCCGCGACGACGTACCCGCCGAGCATATAGCAAACGAAAAGGCGTTCCTTCTAAAGCAGGCACAAGAAGAAAACGCCAAAGCGGCAAAGCCAAAACCAGACGGCGTTATTGAAAAAATGCTGGAAGGCCGCCTTGCAAAAAGCCTAAAAGAAATATGCCTGTACGACCAAGAATATGTAAAAGAAGACAAAGTCACGGTAGCCGAGTATCTCAAAGGCGTAGGCTCCGACGTTAAAATTGAGTGCTTTACCCGCTACGAAAAAGGCGAAGGCATCGAGAAAAAAGAAACAGATTTCGCAGCCGAAGTTGCCGAGGCAATGAAAGGCTAAAAAACAGAATAAAAAGCTAGGGGGCGCGATATGCCGGAGGACATTATTATTTATTTAATAGCTGCGGTTATCGCGCTTATTTTAGCTTTATTTTTGCAAGGCTTTAGGCACTCACGCCGTAACGAGGAGAACATACGCAAGCTAAAAGATGACATCTACTACCAATTGTCAAACGAAAACCGCTTCTTGCGTGAGGAGTTGGAGGGGCGGCTCGACCGCCTTCGTGACAGTCTTATGCAGGTATTTGAATCGGGGCGCGAGAGCAATCGCAAGGCAATCGGCGCGCTTTCGCAGGAAATAAACGAGACATTGCACCGCTTCCTGCGCCACACCACAGAAGGTCTTGACGGAATCCGCAGCAATGTGGACGAAAAGCTAACAGGAATCCAAGCCTCCAACGAGAAAAAACTCGACGAAATGCGCATAGTAGTAAACGAAAAGCTGGAAAAAACTTTGGAAACACGCCTGCAAAAATCCTTCGAAACGGTAAGTACACAACTCGAAAGCGTAAACCGTGGCCTGGGCGAGATGAAAACAGTTGCGCAGTCCGTTGGCTCGCTTAATCGGATACTGGCGGGCTCCAAGTCGCGTGGGATTTTGGGTGAGGTTCAGCTTGGCAGTATTATTGAGGATATGTTGCCTTCGCAGCTATATGAGCGCGAGGTTGCGACCAAGGTTGGCTCAAGCGGCCGTGTGGAATATGCCGTAAAGCTCCCCGGCGCGGAAGAAGGAGGTCATGTTTACCTGCCCATTGATTCAAAATTTCCGTTGGAAACCTACGAGCGTCTAATGGACTGCTACGAAATCGGTGACCCCGACGAAATCGACGCCGCCCGAAAGGCTTTGTTTGCGCGGATTAAAGCCTTTGCCAAGGATATCCGCGACAAATATGTTTCGCCGCCGGAGACTACGCACTTTGCGGTGATGTTTTTGCCGACGGAGGGGCTTTATGCGGAGATTGCACGAGAGGCCGCGTTTTTCGAGGCTTTGCGCCAAGACGGAATCATCATCACAGGGCCGACGACTTTTTCAGCGATGTTAAACTCGTTGCAGCTTGGCTTTAAAACCCTGCAAATCCAAAAAGGCGCGGCAGGTATCGAAAAAACCTTGGGTGCGGTTAAAAAAGAATTCGAAAAATTCGAAGACGTTTTACAAAAAGCCCACCAACGCATTACACAAGCGGGCAGCGAGTTGGAAAACCTTCGCGGCACACGCACAAACGCCATAAACCGTAGCCTTAGAGAAGTGGAAATTTACAAAGGCGAAGAAAACCTTCTCGGTATAATGGAGATGGACTATGGCAGTGATTAGGCTTGCGGAAGTGGATATAAACACCGACGCGGCGCGACTTTTGGGCTTCGAAAACGCGATGCGGTACACCGCCTTGCCGATAGGCTTTGACGACGTGAGCAGCGAGCATTTGCGTGTTGCTATGTGCGAGCCGTTTGATACCGACACGCTTGCCCATTTGACCGATATCACCGAGCATTTTATCGTCCCCGTATCCGTCGAAGAAGAGGATTTGCGATTTTACATAAATAAAATTTTTGGCGAAGAAGAAATCGACTCGATAGCATCGCGGTTCCTACTGGACGAGGTTTTGAAAAACCACGGACAGGGTGCGGAGATTTCCGAAGAGATTATGGCGGAGATTTCTTCCGCGCCTGCTGTGCAGTTTATTGATTCTATGCTGGAGGCGGGGGTGATTAACCGTGCAAGTGATATTCATATAGAGCCGTTTGGGAAATTTTTGCGGGCGCGGCATCGTGTGGACGGTGTGCTTGTTACCTACAGCACCGTGGATATTTCGCTTTTGCCAAACGTGATTTCACGGCTAAAAATAATCGCAGGGCTGGATATAGCAGAAAAACGATTGCCGCAGGATGGACATTTTTCTAGCGACGGCGTGGATTTTCGGCTAAGCACCTTGCCTACCGCTTACGGCGAAAAGGCAGTTATTCGTATTCTGCAAAAAATAAGGCTTAAAAAGAGCGAGCTTGGATTTTTCGAGGACGACTTAACACGGCTTACCGAGCTTTTTTCCCGCCCATACGGCGCGATTTTTATGACAGGTCCCACAGGCAGCGGAAAATCCACCACGCTAAATTGCTTCCTTGAAGAACTCGACAGCGAAGCCCTAAACATAGTCACTGTAGAAGACCCCGTAGAAAACCCAATCACGGGCGTAAGCCACGTAAACGTAGACAAGCACACGTTAACCTTCGCAGGCGCATTACGCCACATCCTACGCCAAGACCCCGACATAATAATGATAGGCGAAATCCGAGACGAAGAAACCGCCCGTATAGCCATCCAAGCCGCAATCACAGGCCACGTGGTACTAAGCACCCTACACACAAACGACGCCGCAGGCGTAATAGAACGCCTCTCCGACATGGGAATAGAAACATACCTGGCCGCAGCCGCTCTAAACGGCATAATCTCGCAACGCCTGGTACGCAAAATCTGCCAAGAATGCACCGCACCCACAACGCTAACCCCACGCCAAGCCCAAATCCTACAGTTACCCCTCGACACTCCAATACGCAAAGGCAAAGGCTGCGTCCACTGCAACCAAACAGGCTACAGCGCCCGCTTCGCCGTATACGAATATGTAATCTTCACCGAAAAAATGCGACGCGAAATAACCGAAAACCCAATAAGCTTCGCAACAAATCTACGCGAGCGCGGGGCATTAAAAACCAACGCAATCCGCGCCCTAAAAGCAGGCCACACCACCGCCGAAGAAATAATCCGCGCACTAAATCGCGATGCTGTGGAGGAGTAAAAAATGTCAAAGTTTGGGGGAGGTTTTACCCTAATAGAAACCGTAATAGCACTGGCACTATGGTTAATTTTATCTGCGGGGATTTTTTTGGTGTGGCAGCATTCCGCGCTTTCTGCGACGGGGATGATGGAGCGTCAGAGGGCATTCGAAAATGCCAGAGGCTCTATGGACTTGCTGAAAATGAATATTCAGATGGCGCGATGTATCGGAATCACAAAAAACGGCGATGTGATGAATGTATTAACGCTAAACCAGCGCAGGCGAGAGGGCAACACGTTAGACTGGCACAATTTCCAATATCGCTTTAGCGGGAGCGCAAGCCAACTGCAAATCGGTCGTCTGGGGGCAGACGGCCTCGCAGGAACATGGAGAGAGGTTGCCGCAGATATCTACTCTATAAGGCTGGTCTACAACGATGACAGAATCCGAATAACAATAACCACAACCTGCGAAGACCCGCAAATACTGGAAAGCAGCGTATGCGTCCGAAACAAATGCCTAACAATCCGCGGTGCGCGAATCAACGCAGCTACGCAACAATGCCCGCAAGGTACGCATTAATAGCCACCAAAAAATGCACAGGAAATCCGCTTTCGTTAGGCACAAGAAACGCACGGTTAAATTCGGAGTAGGGGATGGATTTGCGTCCGCCGCCTTCCGCATTCTTATGAAATCGCGCTAAATCTTCACCGGGCAGTAAAAAAATTTCATTCTTGGTCGTGAAGTGGACAAGCAAAAAGCTAACACCGTTTTGCTTACGGAAATCCTCCATAAACTCAATCTGGTGCGCATGGATGTTTCGCAAGGGCAAGCTCAACTGCCGCGTCTCCTTAGCGTCAAAACAAATCGCAACCCCCTGAGCCACACCAATAAAATCCACCGTACTCTTTTTTTCAAAATAAGCGTGGGTGATAGTTCGCGCCTTGTTATCCACCGCAATCGGCGTAATCGGTGTGGGAACCTTTTGGATGACAGCCAAACCCTTCTGTACATAAAGGCGGTTTGTAAGGTCTATCATTTCTTCAAACGCGCTGCCGCGCAGGCCGCGTGTGTTCCAGTGTGGCATGGGTTACTCCTTTCTCTGTATGTACATCGAATTAATCCGTTATAAAACCCCGCGTGACATTAACCACGCGGGATTTTTAACGATACCTTTAGGTTGAATCAAATCAATCCTGCGGATTTAGCCATCTCCTGGATTGCTTTTTTGGAAACTCTGCGTCCGTTGTATTCAACAAGGTCGTCGGCGGTTCCGGTAAAAATGCAAGCCGGGTCGTACTTTCTAAGAACAATGGTGTCTTCATTAACAAAAAGCTCCAAGTAGTCCTTGTCCTTAATGCTGAGCATTCTGCGAAGCTCTACAGGAATGACAATCCTGCCAAGTTCGTCTACTTTTCTGGTGATTCCGGTTGCTTTCATGGCAACAATACCCCCTTAGTGATATAAAATGACAATTTTCTACAGGGAGAATATACCACGTCCTGTAAAAAATTGCAAGTGTTTTGTCAAATTATGTAAAAAAAATACGCACTCACAAATGTAAGTGCGTTAAAGATAGGCTCAAATGAGCGTTCTACAGTGCCACAACCACGCCGCCTCGGTTGGCGTACGTTGTTGTTATTCCCCGACATTCTTGGATTATTATATCTTTTGCTTTTAGATGAGTCAGTAGCTCTTCCTTTAGCTCCAGTGCTTTTTCGTAGGCTTTTACGTGGGTGATTCCTATTATGCGGTTTTCTATGTCGGGGGTGTTTTCTTTAATTATTTGCACAAGCTTTTTTACGGCTTTGGTGTAGCCTCGGGCTTTGTCTATCATTTTTATTTCGCCGCCTTCTTCGCCGCATATGGGCTTTACATTAAGGAAAGAAGCGGCTTTGGCGATATACGGCTTTACGCGCCCGGTTTTCACGAGGTTGTCAAATTTGTCGAGGATAAAGTAGGTGTTCATATCACGGATGTATTTGTTAACCTGCTCTACGATTTCTGTCGCGCTTGTACCCAGCTTGGCAAGCTCCGCGATTTTCATGGCTATTACGCCTTCGCCTATGGCCGCCGTCATGCTGTCGAAAACATGGATAAACTTTTTACCGCATTCTTCGATATACATGTCTTTTGCGGACATCGCGCTTTGGTAGGTCGCGCTTAGTTTGCCGGAGAGGGTGACTACAAATACATTTTCGCCGTTTTTGTACTGCTCAAAAAACAGGCTGGGCGAAGGCGCGGAGGTTTTTACCGCTATTTTGCTTGCTTCCATCGCCGCCAAATAATCGTCCAAATTCAAATCGTCACTGTCTATAAAGACAGTATCCTCTACTTGCATGTTAAGCGGGACGTGTGTGAGGGTGCAGTTTTCGCTTTCGATAATTTCCTTGCTTACGTCACAACCGCTGTCTACTACTAAGTTGTACATTTTTTTCCTCCTATGATTTATTGTTTATTATATAGGCTCGGGACGATATTCCCATTAGCCTATATTCGGTGAAAGGCCGCTGTGCGGCTATTTAAATCCGTTGAGAAGCAAACCCTCGTTAGTGTCCACGGTTACGGGGATGCCTGTTTTTACATGGTCTACCACGCGTACATTTGCGCGGAGAAGGGGAATATTTAGGGCTTTTGCCACGGTTTTTGTGTGGCTGAAGTCCAGCTTTTCCCAAGAGCCGATTACCAGTGCGCGGGCAAGCTTAATGCATTCCAGCATGGAGTCGTCGGTTTGTGTGCATATAAGAATGTCGCCTTTTTCGAAGGTGGCGATATCCTCTTCGTTGTTGATTACGCGGGTTGTGCCGCGCACAATGCCCTTGTTATTGCCTTTTCCGCTGATGATAACGTCGCCTACGGTGCGCACGCGAATGGTGTTTGTCGCGCCTGCGGAGCCAACGGGAACACCCGCGAGCGCGACCATGATTTCGCCGTTTTTAACATGCCGAGATTGCAGAACAAGTGCCTCAGCGATATCAAAAACCTCGCTGTCGCCTTCGAAGGGCTGTGGCGAAAGCATAGGCGTGCAGCCCCAAAGCAGGTTAAGCTGGCGATAAACCACAGGGTCGGAAGTCGCCGCAAGCACGGGGCATTTAGGTCGCGCACGGCAAACCATACGTGCCGCAAAGCCGGAATCCGTCACGGGTACGATACATGCTGCGTCCATCTCCGTCGCGGTGAAAACCGCCGCGTGGCTTATGGCGTTTGTTACGTTTTTATTTAGGTTTTGGTGGTTGGAAGAAAACTGCATGTCGTAGTCAATGGTGCTTTCGGATTTTCTGGCTATACGCGCCATCATTTTTACTGCTTCTACAGGGTATTTGCCGCCTGCTGTTTCGCCGGAGAGCATTACGCAGTCTGTGCCGTCAAAGATGGCGTTTGCTACGTCGGAGGCTTCTGCGCGGGTGGGGCGTGGGTTGCTACACATGGACTCCAGCATGTGGGTGGCTGTGATAACGGGTTTGCCCGCCAAAATACAACGGCGGATAAGGTCCTTTTGCACTACGGGTACTTCTTCCGGTGGGATTTCTACGCCAAGGTCGCCGCGTGCCACCATTACCGCATCTACCACGTCGAGTATGCTGCCGATATTGTTTACGCCGTCGCGGGATTCTATTTTGGCTATGATTTGCACATGTTTTCCGTCGTTTTCGTGCAGAACCTTTCTGATATTTAAAATATCGTTTGCCGTACGCACGAAAGAGGCCGCAATCCAGTCCACGCCCTTTGTAATCCCGAATTTAATGTCCTCGACGTCTTTATCTGTGAGTGAAGGCAGGTCTACAAATACGTCGGGTATGTTAATGCCCTTGCGATTGCCCAAAAAGCCCGAGTTTACAAGCTCGCATTTGATTTCGTTGCCTTTGATTTCGGTTACTTTCATTTCGATAAGGCCGTCGTCTATCAGTACGCGACTGCCTACATTTAGGTCGCGGGGCAGGTTTGCGTAGGTGACGGCCACGCGGGTATTGTCGCCCACTATGTCATCGGTGGTTAGGGTAAACTCCTGTCCCTGCTCCAAGTAAATTTTATCCGTGTCGAAGGTTTTTGTGCGGATTTCCGGCCCTTTTGTGTCCAATATTAACGGAATGGGCTGGTTTAGCTCTTCTCGCGCCGCAATTACGTTGTCCATCAGTTTGCCGTGGAAATCGTAGTCCCCGTGAGAAAAATTAAACCTCGCCGCGCTCATCCCTGCTTTAATCATTTCCCTGATTGTATCAAGCTCGCAGCTTGCAGGGCCTATCGTTGCTACAATTTTTGTTTTTCGCATGATATTTCCCCCTCCTATATGGCCATTATTTTTATAAGGTCGTACATTTTTGGGTCGTATTCTCTTTTTGCGTTTAATGCGTCGTTGATATCCATTAGCTCATGTTTGCCGTTTTTGTAGACTACCACCTTGTTTACCGTGCCGTTTTTTATGGCTTCTACGGCGGTGTGTCCCATTATCGTCGCGTGCATTCTGTCTACGGCGGTGGGTGTGCCGCCGCGTTGTAGGTGGCCGAGTACCGTGCCGCGGGCTTCTATGCCGAGTACGCGCTCTATTTCTTTTGATAGGTTTACGCTGTCACCTATGCCTTCTGCCACTACTACGAGATTGTGGCGTTTGCCCTTTGCGCGGTTTTCCAAAATCTGCTCGGTTACGGCTTTTATGTCAATTGGGCTTTCCGGGATAACAACTTCTTCCGCGCCGCCCGTAAGCCCGCACCAAAGCGCGAGATATCCTGCGCCGCGCCCCATAACCTCCACCACGGAGCAACGCTCGTGGCTGGTAGAGGTGTCGCGTATACGCACAATCGCGTCCGCAACGGTATTTACCGCCGTATCAAAGCCAATCGTATACTCGCTGCAATCCATGTCGAGGTCTATGGTCGCGGGTACACCGATAACATTTACCCCCTGTTTTGCAAGCGAAACAGCACCCTTAAAAGACCCGTCGCCGCCGATTATGATAACCGCGTCGAAGCGCATAACCTTGCATATCTCGGCTGCGCGGGCTTGGCCTTCCTCCGAAAACATTTCTGCACAGCGTGCCGTACGCAAAATCGTACCGCCGTGATGTATTATCCCGGATACATCGTCCGATGTAAGCTCGTCTATATCGCCTTTAAATAAGCCGTCAAATCCTGTTTTAATGCCATATACGCGCATTCCGTGATGTACGGCTGTACGTACTACGGCGCGGATAGCCGCATTCATACCGGGCGCGTCACCGCCGCTGGTTAATACGCCAATGCGAAGCTGCTCTTTACTCATATTTTTACACCTCCGGATATCTTCGTAAAACTATATCACATTTTTTGCGATGTTTATATAGGAAATAAAAAAAATCCAACCGACGATAAAAACCGACCGGTTGGAGAATGGTGTGCGGGTACGTCCATGCCTGTTGCGCTTGGCAGGAATCGAACCTGCGACCTACCGCTTAGGAGAAAATAAACGCTGTATTTTGTACAAGCATAGGAATCAACGAGATTGAAGAATATCAGTATTTATCAGGAAAAGCACTCACGAATATGTGTTCGATTTTGTCGGGAATTCAAAAAATGTTAGTCAAAAGTTAGTCAAACTTACGGACTAAGAAAGAATTTAATTTCTCGGTTGCTTCGATTTTTTTATTTTTATCTAAGTGCGTATAAATATCCATAGTTACAAGAATGCTCTTGTGTCCTAAAATATTTTGAGCCGTTTTTATATCAATGCCAGCGTTGTATAAAATAGTAGCAAAATTATGCCTGAAAATATGTGCCGTTAATTCTCTAGTGCCAATAGCTTTTTCGAATTTAGCCCACATTCGCCTATATGCTGTATCTGTAAATGTGTCACCCTTCGTTGTTGTAAATAGAAATTCGGATTTGCAAGATTTTGTATAAGTCAATAAAGTTTCTTTAAGTGGCTCAAGTATTGGTATTGTACGTATTCCAGCTTCTGTTTTTGTGGTGTCTTTGACTATTGATTTATTTACCATAAACACAAGATTCTTATTGACGGAAATAGTCATATTGTCAAAATTGATGTCGTTTTTTGTAATTGCTAAGGCTTCACTTTTTCTCATTCCTGTAAACAAAAGTAAGAGAACGTAGCATTTTGTTTTTATATCCAAAGATAGGGATAGTATCTTATCTTGCTCACACTCGGTTAATGCACGTTTGATGTGTTTGGTTTTAGTTACGGGCAAAACTAACCCCTTTGCGGGGTTTTTAAATAATATATCGTTGTTTATAGCCTGTTCAAAAATTTGTGTGACTGTAATTTTAAACTTCTTTACAATCCAGCTTTTTTCGCTATTCTCATTTACGATTTTTTGTAAATGTGCTGTCTTTACATCTTTTAATTTTACCGAGCCGATTGTTGCTACAATGTAGTTTTTGATTATGATTGAATACATCTCGCGTGTTTTATATTCTACTCCTGACTTGTATGTGTCAAACCATGTAGTGGCCCATTCACCTATAGTGATTGCACTATCAATAGCAAGTCCCATACTGCGCTTCATGCGGACATCAGTAGCTTTTTCGGTAACTTCTTTTTGTGTTTTTCCATAAACAAGCTTTCGCTTAGGTGAGCCGTTTTCATTGTAGCCCACCATAATAGAAAGCTGGTATCTGCCGTCTGCACGCTTTTTCATTGTGTTCCACTTCTAAAAACAGGTTTAATAATATGGTCTGTTCTCTTGTCAAGTGTTCCGATATCTCTAAAAGCTTCATTTGAAGCAGTATGCAGATATTTAACATCCTCTTTTATGACTTTGATGTCTTTTGATATTTCTTTTTGTATCATATCAGATTTAACTTGATTTTTTTCGATTTTAATAAGGCGTTTATCAATATCTTTAATATTACCTTGCATTTGTTTGAAGTCACCTTGCATTTGTGTAATTGCATTTAGTATTTTTTCTTCATTGCTCATTACTAATCTCTCCTTTTGAGGGTATGTTTTGTGCTGTGGTTATATTGTCTTCTTTGTTTATATTCGCGTTGATTATAAATGCTTCTATTGTTTCTGGCTCATTCCATGTCCATATATGATGTACAGGAAGTCCTATATATTTATATATGCCATCAACAAAGCTATCTCTTGCTACTCGGTCTGGGTTTTTATGTGTTTTATCGTCAACCTCAAAACCCATGATAGGTATAAAATTGTTATCACAAAGTAGAAAATCAATATGTTTTTGTGATATCGGATTAAAGCGTCTATAAAATTCCGTACGATTATCATTAAAGTTAATATTAAGATTAATAAAATCTGCCATTCGTGGCTTAGCGAAAATGTGAAGCTTGTGCTTTGAAGCAATGGGTAAAAGAATGTTAAAAAATGAAGCTTCTCGCGCTGTAAGGAATTTTGGGTTAAGTGTATACATCTTGCGTTCTGTTTGTGGCGTATGGTCTAGGTATTTGCTTTTCCGTGTTGTTTCGTAGATAAAAGCAAAAAACAGGCCTAGTATTGGGATTCCAAAAAGAATGATTGTTGTGAGAAATTCCATATGCCCACCCTATATTTTTCTTCTTATTTCTTTCGCTATGCCGATAACATTTAACGGCAGATTTTCTATAGCGTTATTGTTATAGAAGGTTGGTGTAAAGTCTGTTGTATTAATTGGCTGTAATACAACTCCATCTAATTGCTTTATAACCTTTTTAAAAGTAGCGTCATCACCATTAATGATTACGGCGCAGTCGTCTCCAGAATTGCAGTCATTAGAAGCAAGGAAAATAACGACATCATCTTCTAGGTATTTCGGGTACATACTATTCCCGGATATTTTTAATGCAAAATACTCGCGGCCACCCCTGCCCCATTCTGCGGGTACTTCTTCATAATCTAGTACATCCTCGACTGCTTCTATAGGAATGCCAGCAGGAATGCGCCCAAGGACTGGTATGCGGATGGCTTTAAATGAAATTTTATCTTCAAAATCATCCACGCCAAGTAATTCGCTTGGAGATATTTTTAGTGCGTTTGCAATTTGGGCTATTGTTTCTGGTGGCGGACTTGTTCTGTTAACTTCCCAACTTGCAACGGTAGGTTGGGCGACGGAAAGAATTTTCGATAATGCCATTTGACTTAGGCCATTAGAATTTCTTGCGCGTTTTAGATTATCACCAAACATAATGAACAACTCCCTAAAATAGTATACGATTACATAAAGTAATTGTACATGAATTATTACATATAAGAGTTGAAAATAAAATAAATTTAAAAAAAAGTATTGACAATTACATAATGTAGTTGTAAAATTGTAATTACAAAACGTAATTAAGCGGAAGGGAGCAACTACTATGGAAAAGAAGCAACCGAACTACTTAACCACTGACGATTTAATGGAGAGGTGGAAGTGCAAGCGAGCGTTTGCCATGAACTTCATGCACCGCAAGGGCAGCGGAGCAATAAAAATAGGGCGTAGGCTATTGGTAACAGAAAGAGAAGTAGAACGCCATGAATCAAACTGTGGAGTGCGTACAGGATACTAAAAATCAAATCTCGGAGGGAGAAATTAAGATGACAAAAATGTATGAGTACATTTACACAATGGATGGTAGCGCAGGGTTGGAATATGTTGTAGGCAAATCGGAAAAAGACGTATGCCAGCGTTATGACGGCGAAGCGGTAAGAGTAAAGGATGTAACACAAGAATTTCCAATAAGTGAAAGCGCAATCGAAGAAGCATTGAAAGTGCGTTTTGGGAATGCAGAAATAAACGCTGTACTGTCAATAATGCGAAGAAATTACGCGAATATGGTTAATTAATTCCAGCTTAAACGCTGGATTACATAGCCCAACGCACCATCAGGGCAAATAAAAAACAAAGGAGCAAAAAAAATGACAACATTAAAGAAGTTTCTTGATACACAAATTGGAGAGCATGGACGTGTTGAAATACTAAGAAGTTCTGGCACGTTTTTATGCGAAGGGATTGTAAAAGACCTTAGACAAAGTCCGCTATGGCGTTTAATGGATGAAGAAAACGCCAAATGCAAACAAGCCATGCACATAGAAAAGGCGGACGGGAAATACGTGCAAATTATGATAGCCTAACCCCCCCATCTAAATAGCGGGGGCAAGGCAAGCCCCAAGGCGAAAGCCAAGTCCCCGCACTCCCTAAAAAATCAAACGGCAACACAATAGCCGTCAAAGCCGCACGTAGTTCGCAGTCGTAGGCAACTACAACCGCGAAGACCCCTCCTCCTTGTCCAGCCGCGAAGCGCGCTTCTTTAGGGCAACGAGCCAACGCACGGCGCGGATACATTACCTTAGAAGAAAATACTAGCGTGACGGTTTTTCTCAGGCCCGTCCCGAGACGGACAGAAGCCAATAAGCGATTCACGGCAAAAAAACCAAAGGAGGATACACAATGCATTTAGTGCTAACTATGCTGGAAGAAATCAAGCGATTCATAAAAGAAAAGCCAGAAATACTATTTAACTATCTGTTAGTTCTGGCAGTAGCCGTAATGATTTTTGTTTTTGCTGTACGCATGATGGAGATAAATGTTTTTGCCGACGAGCCACACCAAATTCACTATATGCAATCACAACATCTATTAGGGATAGACATTAATCAAATGGAAAATGCAGGCATTAGAAGGGACTTGAATGCGCAGATACAAATGGCGAAAATGCATAACCCAGAACAATATACACGAGCGTCATTTAATGCACTGATGGGTCTTCTTATGAGTTCAATTACAACGGTAATAAACCCTTCGACACATTCGATTGAATTGCATTGGAATTTTAACGAGTTGCGTCGTGCAAGGGAAGGGCTTGTGCCAATACCAACAATAAAAAATTGTGCAAATAGACGATTGCTTTATTCAGACATAAAAGAATTAGGGTCGCGAGATAGGTACAGGTATACAGGTGAAACATGGAACAGTGTATCGGTACAAGTAAGGATGGCAACACAGGATATAAATAATCCAAATTTGACAGGTGGGCAGGTCTCAACAAGACGGGGGCAATTGTTGGACGCAGTCGGCAGGTTGGAAAGATTGCCTGAAAGCCCCAAAGACTGGCTGTATCCCCTAATAATGGAAACAGCCGAAGCAAAACTATCAAGCATGATATGGCTGGTCGCATTAGGCGCGTTTGGCCTTGGTATATCGGTAATGACAATATTCTCTATTTTATGGAGTAGGTGTAGATAATGGGAATGGTCGAAAGCATAGGAAAACTGGTAGGCGTAGGATTCACTGCGGGAATAGTAGCAGGAACAATGATATTCATTGTCAACTTTATACTATCATCCGTTATGAATATATTTAAAATTCCAACGAGAGGAGACTGACAAAATGACAGCATTAGTTACAAATCTAACTGAACAAGTCGGCGATATCGTTCCCGACCTCATCAGCGGTGCAGGCGCAGTAATCGGAGCAGTAGCCCCCGCCGCTCTTACAGTCGCAGGTATGGTGGCTGTAGTAACGCTCGGTTTGTCTATTTTCCGTAGACTTACAGGACGCTAAGAAACATGTAAGGGATTGTCGCAAGCGCATAACAGGCAACATTCATTGTGCGTTTGCGATAATCCCGATACATAAAAAATGGAGGGAGAATCACATAATGAAAAAATCAATAATCAAAAAAATCATAATGAAAGTCATATGTTTGTTACTACTTTTTACAATAACATCACAATCCCTTGCACCAAAAACAGTGCAGGCGGCAATTGCCCTTGAAGCTGCGAAAATCGTACAGGGTTTAGGTGATATGGCTAATGTAATCGGCGGAATACATTTGTCTGGATTTGGACAGGACGCACTAAGCGGGATAAGAGATACTGCAAATTGGGCAAGCGCAATGTCGCAAGCAAATCCGATACCACATCCCGCAGAAGTAGTACAACACCTAATGCAGACAAACAGCGCGAGGGCAGAAAACATATTGGCGCAATTAATATCATCGGGACACGATACAAGCGCAGGCGCACAAGAATCAATACAAGCCGTACTGGAAAGGCACAGGAGAGCGTTTTATATTGAGAATTTTGGATATCAAGACGTGCCATTTTTTCCAGTAGTAACAAGTGAATCCGCTTTAACATCCATGATACAAGAATTTGTGCCAGCATGGCGCAATGCTCAATGGTTTATGGATGTAGCACAAGAGCAGGCTTTGGCGGGTTATCGCTTTTGTTTCGAAAGTCAAGGTTTTCGCCCTTCCGTACCAAGCAGCCCTTATATATTAGGATTTTTCGCAGGGTTGCCTATAGTAGAAATGAATCAAATGAGAATGGGAGAGGGCATAGTTGGAGCATCTCAGCGTCGTGATTCATTAAGAGGAGTTGCTACTCAAAAAAGTGTAACTATACGAGGGATAGTTTATGATTTGCAAGGTACATCTGTTCTTGGTAATGGAGATAGATTATCTGGAGTTTGGGTATATTGGACGCGAAACGGTGGAGCAATAAGGAGTATTTTGACCCAGTGGCGCGTTAATATGCCGGCATATAGTTGGAATGTAGAATTACATGGACTTTTTTTGCAAAGAGATGGAAGTAATTATCATCTGACAGCATTGGTGGTTTATGACAGAAGAGTATTGACTGGGGGAAATTGGATTTACTATGAAATGAGAGATTTTTTTGTATTAGAAAATGTAGGAAATATAAACATAATCGGAGGTGATTATGTTATAACGCCACCTCAAGAACGTCCTGCTATACCTCCCGCAGTAGCCCTAGCCCCTACAAACGCATTGGGCAATGTTTCTGGTGTAATCGCAGGTGTTGGAGCAATAGCAGGCGCGGGATATCCCGCTAGGGAAAATGATGATGTAATTGTAACATTGCCGGTAATATATCCTGGGGCATTCCCAAACATAGCCGAGGCGGATTTCCCTGCATTTGCAGAAGCACTTCGGGCGTTTCTTACGGTGCATGATTTAGTTATGGATGGTGCAAGAGCCAAAGAAATGCAGGACATATACGATTTGCCAAGAATTGACACAGATATAACAGTAGGAAACCCACCTGTAGTAGTTCCTGATGTAGATGTGGGCGGTATTATCGGTCTGCTGCAAGGAATTATATCGGCGGTTACATCATTACCCGCCAGCATAGCAACATCTATACGCAACCTAATATTCGACGATACGCCTGTAGGGTACATTCCATATGAATTAGAGTTCGGGGACTTTGACTTCCGTATAAATTTAATGGATTACTTCCCGTTTTCGCTTCCTCGCGATTTGTATGACATCATAGCGATAACGCTGGGTGTACAACCCGCAGAAATGGCAGGGGCAACCACACAAGAACGCGCATTGATAGCCCACTGGCACGAACACGGAGAAATTTCTCCGCTGGGCTACGATATGATATCGCCGTTATTTATTCCATCACCGCGATTACCGCGAATTGAAATAGATATCCCCCTGCCTGATTTATCTGGGAGCAATACCATAGCGCATACATGGGTATTTGATATGGCCGAGTTTCCGACATTTGTAAATATTATTAATTGGGGCGTGTTTTTAACATTTTTAGTTGGGCTTTTAAGCATAACCCAAAAATTAATAACTTGGTAAGGAGGAAGTAAAAATGGGAGTAGTGGTAACAGCATTTGCAAAGACAAAAATTATACCAGCATTAAAGTCTTTTGTTACATGGCTTGTAACATCCGTACTCGGAAAGGCAATATTCAAAACCGTAGCCAAAGTATCATTTATGGGATTGTTCCTTGTTGCAATAGCAGGGGCGGGATTACTCCCGCAAAGCCCGTTACGTGTGATAAGGATACCGTTAACCAATATGATGATGGGAATACCTTATATGCGTTACATCTCGGCGTTTATACCTGTAACCCCAATTATGATGACGCTAAGTGCATGGTTGTCGGCGGTCGTGTCTTTTCACATACTAAAAGTAATATTGCGCATGGGCAAGATAATCAAATAGGTGGCATTATGATAAAAATACTGACAGGAACGCCCGGGTCGGGAAAATCCTACAATATGGCTCGTATGATACGCGACGCTCTACGCCGTAAGCAAAATGTAATCAGCACAGTACCCATAAATATACCTCTCGTAAGCAAAAACGGCAAAAAGAAAATCGGAGATTATAAGTATATCCCTATAGAGCAGATAACGGAAGAAATGTTAAGGCAGTACGCCGCAGAAAACCATATAAAGGGCAAGGAACGCCAAACACTGGTATTTATAGACGAGTGCCAGTTAATCTTTAATACCCGTGATTGGGGCATAGGCGGTCGGCGCGAGTGGATAAAATTTTTTACGATACACAGACATTTAGGTTATGACATTATTCTTGTTACACAAGTAGACAGCTATATAGACAAGCAAATTCGTGCATTAATAGAAATCGAAGTACGACATAAAAAGGCGTCAAATATGCTTTGGTGGTTACCGTGGACGGTATTCATTCATCGTGAAGAATGGTACGGCACGGCAAAACGAGAAAAGTTACGTATAGGAATGGCGGTATGCCTGCCAAGTGTATTTAAAATCTACGATAGCTACACCATCTTTGACGATATTTGCAAGGATTACAAAAAAGAAATACCGCAACCAAACCCAAAGGGCAGTGACGGCGGTGGCCGCACTGAAAAAATATAAAAAAGGAGCGTGACAATTATGTTGTTACCCGAAATGAGATGTAAGTTAGTAAAAGTGCTGCGCGAGGGCGTAAGTGAAAAAGGAAGGCCGTGGGCAATCGTCACCATTATGGATGACGACGACGAGCAAGTAGATTTAATGCTCAACACAGAATCGTCAATACCTATCAAGGAATTGGCGAGAAAGTCGTTTTACATGATGGCCGTAGAAATCCAAAATGCGGTCAAAGGCATTAACGGAACGGTGGCTATACGGAAACTATCTAAGGCCTTGTGAGCCTTGGTTTGGCCTGTGTGTGCGGTGTTGGGTTTACCCCAACCCGCGCACACAGGTCGAGCCAAGTTCGCTAAAGAATTAGTATTACCTTTAGCGAACATCTGTCGCATGTCGCAACCCCTAGATACGTCAGTAAATATGCGGGTTGTAAATATTAAAAACTTGTCGCAGTTACAAAAAAGGGGATTAAAAGGGGTGTCGCATAATGGAAAATGCTAATAAGGATACACAAAGCCGAAAATGGCAAATAACAATCAACAATCCTGAAAATCACGGATTCGACCATGACTTGATTAAGCAAATAATCGGAAAATTAAAGTCTATTGTATACTGGTGTATGGCTGATGAAATTGGAGAAAATGGAACGCTGCACACGCATTTATATATGGCATTTAACTCGGCAGTGCGGTTTAGCACAATAAAAAAGAAATTTCCGAAAACACATATAGAGATGGCGCGTGGAACAAGCCAAGAAAACCGCGATTATATTTATAAACTTGGCAAATGGGAGAAAGATAAAAAGAAAGAAACGCACCTCGAAGATACCCGCGAAGAATACGGAGAAATGCCATTAGAGCGTCAAGGTGCGAGAAATGATTTAGCGGACTTATACGATATGATAAAACAGGGGATTCCACCGCAACGGATAATTGACGAAAACCCGCAATACATGATGAAGCTTTCTCAAATTGAAAAAATCCGACAAATGATTTTAGAAGAAAAATATAAAAACACATATCGCGAATTAGAAGTAACATATATACATGGGATAACGGGAACAGGAAAGACAAGGGGTGTAATGGAGAAATACGGTTACGAAAATGTTTACCGGGTGACAAATTACGACCATCCGTTTGACAGGTACAACGGGCAAGATGTTTTACTCTTTGATGAGTTTAGAAATAGTTTGAAATTTCAGGAAATGCTCGAATATTTAGACGGCTACCCCATAGCATTAAAGGCACGGTACGCCGACAAACAAGCCAGTTACACAAAAGTATACATCATAAGCAATTATGAGTTATATCAGCAGTATACAGAAATCCAAAAGAACAAACCCAAGGACTGGGACGCATTCGAAAGAAGAATCCACAAAATGAAAGAGTATACGTCTGATGGCGTAAAAGAATACGACCTCGTTGACATGCGAAAGCAATATGAAGCAATCGCTACGGCGGTATAGAAGGAGATAAAAAAATGGATAAAAATTATTATGAGTTTCCTACAGTAGAAGAGTGGGATAAGGTAAGAGAATCGGTAGAGCGTTCTATTGACTTGTATCAACTGCTAGATTCAAAGAATAAGGAGATTGAAGGTAGTGAGCATGAAGAAATAGAAGAAACCAAATATTCACTTATGTTAGCATATTTTGCCGTATGCTATGTTATGGAATTTGCAACTGGGAAATGTGGAATTACTATAGAAAAAGAATCGGAAGATTGTGAAATGTTAATGTTGTGCGTTAACCATTAACGTCTTAGATGGATATAAATATTTTGTTAAGTAGTCAAGTGTTAGTCAAAAAATAAAAACGGCTTCCGAGCAAATGCTTTGGAAGCCTTTGTTTATGCTGTGCGCTTGGCAGGAATCGAACCTGCGACCTGCCGCTTAGGAGGCGGTTGCTCTATCCCCTGAGCTACAAACGCTTGTACTGCGGGGAAGATTATAAAACAAAAACGTCGATTTTTCAACCGACGTTTTTGTTTAATTGAAATAATCCACTATGCCGAGGTAGATACCCCATGCTATTTTTTCTTGGTAGCTTTCGTCCATTAGTTTGTTGCGCTCGTTGTAGTTTGTCATAAATCCGCATTCTACCAGGACGGCGGGCATTGCGGTTTGTTTTAGGACAAAGTAGTTGTCGTTAGCCTTTGGGTGGAATTTGTTTGACGGGTCTACAAATTCGCAGAGGCGATTTTGGATGGCGGTTGCCAGCTTTTCGCTGTTGCCGGATTGGTCAAAGTAGAAGGTCTGTGCGCCGTGTACACTGGAGCTGCTGTATGAGTTTTGGTGAATGCTCAAAAAGATATCGGCGTGGCTGGAGTTTGCGATTACTCGCCTTGCGTGCATGTCGCCTTGTTTGCTTTTGCCGAGCTCCTTGTCTTCCAGGCGTGTGACTATTACCGTTGCTCCGCCTTGTTCCAGATAGGTTTGTAGTTTTTTTGCGATTTCCAAGTTAATGTTTTTTTCTTCGATTTTGCCTGTTACTTTGCCGGGGTCCCAACCGCCGTGCCCTGCGTCGAGTACAATAATTTTGCGCGAAAGGGGCATCGCGTACACTGTTGTAGTGTTAAAAATAGCAAAGAGCAGTAGACATACATAGAATTTTCTTAGCATAAAAAAACCGCCTCGTTCAATATTTTTATTTATGTTGAACAAAGCGGGGCGATTTTATTCACGATTTTTTCATAAACTTGGTTTTGGTTTAGGTTTTCGGTTTGGATTGTTATTATTTTTTCTGTTTTGCGAAGGTATTCAAAGGTGCTGTTGTAGCGGTTGCGCAGGGCTTTTAGCTTGTCGGTTTTTTCGAATATGCTGATTTCTGCGCGGTTGGCGGTGATTCTTCTCATGCATTCTTCCGGGGCGGCGTCGAGGTATATTACTGCGTCGGGCTTTTTTGCGGGAGGATTCATAACCGCATAGTTATAGGAAAGAATCCGCTCGAAAAGCTCCGGGGTTTTGCCTTGGTATACCAAATTGGAATAGTAGTAGCGGTCGCAGATTACATATTCTCCTCGGTTTAGTGCCGGCTCGATTACTTGTTTGTAATGTTGCAAATGCTCCGCGGCAAAAAGTAGTGAGAGAGCCTCGTTATCCACCGGAAACGCGCCTTTTGTTACCTCGCGGGCGAGAGTGCCTATCGTGCCGTTGCTTGGCTGGTTTGTGGTTAGGCATGTGACACCTCTTTTGGTAAACCATTCTCCGAGGCGGCGTGTTTGTGTGGATTTTCCACTGCCGTCGAGGCCTTCTATTACTACGAACATGTGTCATTCCTCCAAAAAAGAAGCCCCTTTGGGAAAAGGGGCAAGGATTCAAAGTGTTTGGAACTGTCAAAAACGCTTTATTTCTATATAAATAGCCTTGGCGCGGAGACAGTTTCTCTCGAAACCAAAGACTATGCGCGAGTCACGTTGGCGGCCTGTGGGCCTTTTGCACCTTGAACTACTTCAAACTGAACTTCTTGGCCTTCTTCGAGGGTTTTGAAGCCTTCTGTTTGAATTGCGGAGAAGTGTACGAATACGTCATCTTCACCTTGGATAGAGATAAACCCGTATCCTTTTTCTGCGTTGAACCACTTTACTGTACCTGTTTTCATAAATCCTCCTACGGATGTAAAAAATGTGTAACTGCGCGCACATTAACATGGAACCTGTTAATTGTCAAATTTTTTGCAGAATAAAAAGGAAAAAAACACGATACGGGAAGGCGAGGACTGGAAAACGTACGTTCTCGTATCATTTTTTGCATAATTATTGTAAGATGTGCGCGGTATCGTTTGGATTTATAATAAGGGGGATTTACAATGAAAAAAATATTCGCGCTGATTATGGTGCTTTTGGCGGTTGCCGTGCCTGTGGCGGCTTTTGGCGAAGAGGTGCATTTGCCTGTGGCGAGCATGTCGCTTTCCAATACCTTTGGGCAGGTGCATGTGCCTATGGATTTGGATGAGATGGTTTCGCTTTTCCCTGCGAGGGGGGCTAATCATGTTCCTGTAGAAAGCGATATTGAGTGGAGCGTGGTTAATATCTCCACGATTGGGCCGGGTACGCTTGCGGCTGTGACTGTTGGGGAAGAAAATATCGTACCCGATAATATTTTGTATGTCACGGGCAACGGGCAGGGTACTGTGCGCTTGCGTGCTACGATTCCTACTGAGCGTAACGGCGGTGTTGATTTTACGCCGCGTTATTTTAATATTACTTTTGGCGGCGCGGGTATCACTGCGGAAATGGGCGGGCTTACTCCTTTGTTTGTTGGTGTACCTGTAAATGCGCAGGTGCTTTTTACGCTGGATGGCGGTTATTTTTTAGAAGATATTTCCCCTTGGGATTTTTGGGTTACGGGCTTGCCTGCGGGGCTTATTGCCGCGCCTGCGGAACGTGTAAGCAGTACCGTGGTGGCGATTAATATTACAGGGTCACCGATTCGTGCAATCGACACTGCCATTGAATTGCGAGTGCCTAATACCATCCATTTTAGGAATATCCGACAGGGAATCGTTAATATGCCCGTGTTTACGCCTTATGGACTTTCTGTGGGAAATGTGGCGGCAAGCTCGGGTGTTTGGCCGCTGGAATTTACCTTCGATTTAAACCCTGATGGTGCTTTGCATCGCGATTTTACCCTTCATCTTAACACTCTGGATTTTAATTTTAATGCCTTGCGATATGGGGAGGTTGATTTGCGCGAGTTTACGGACTTTACGCGTAATGCAATCAACCCTTATTTGTTTACGATTAATCGGTCGTTTTTGCGGCGGCTGCCGATTGGTAGCTGGGATTTGACTTTTGTGGTTAATCGCGGGGCTAACCCAACCGTTACAATGACAATCATTGATACATCTTTGCCGGACGCTCCTTTGCCGCCGATTGCTATTGGCCCGCACCCTACGCCGCCTACGCAGCAGCTAAACCAGCCCGGTGCAGGCTTTATGTTTTTGACGGGCGGTGCGGCTGTTAACTTGAATAATATGCGCTGGGATTTAAACAGGGCGCGAGTTAACCCGGAATTTATGGACGATGTTGCGTCGGTAATCATAGGCGCGGATATTTTGGAAAACTTGCCCGGGGAATTTGATATTGTTACGCCCATCGTGCGGCTTAGGATTCCTTCTAATTTCTTTGATATTGTCTGGGGCGGAAGGGCTGCCATCGCCGCGCAGGGGCTTACGACAAGCCAGGTAAATGTGCGCATTAGCCTTATAAACAGAAGCAACGATACCTCCAGAACGGATATGTTTTTTGCCGTTTATCCCAACGGGGAATTGCTATCGCCCCTTGTGGAGCTTAAAGTGGAGTTGCTGTTTGCCTACAGCGGAGAAGTTTTCTTTACGGCATTTGAATTTACACGTCCGCTGCAAATGATTTTTACACTTATGAACACCGCCGGGCATATGCGCCCTGCCGGTGTTATGTTTAGCCGCGCCTGGCTGGAGTTTGTGCCGTTCCGTATGCCTTCGCAAAATGAAATTGTTACCAGCACTATTTTCCCGGGCGTTCAGGCAATAATGCATAATAGGGCGCGGTTTGATGATATTCATTCTACGCATTGGGGATTTGTTCAGTCCTATACTGCGGCTTATTCCGGCCTTGTCGCGCCTATGGAATATTTGCACCCCGATACTCCCATCACACGAGGCGAGTTTGCTCAGTTGCTTTCCTTTGCTATGCAGCTTCCGCGTGCAGATGCCAATGTCTCGGGATTTGTGGATGTTCCGCCGCCTAATGTTTTCTTTGACGGCGTGAGCAGGGTTTTTGCCGCAGGCTTGCTTGGCCCCTTCGACCCGGCCGCAAGGTTTAATCCCAACCAAATCATCACTCGCGAAGAAATCGCCGCCATCACAGGCAGGGCAATCGCTCTCGGAAACCCCGTAATTCCGCCGCAAAATCGTCCGATTTCTTCGGAATTTATTGACCACGCGTACTTTACCCCGGAAAATTGGCTGTCTGCGCAAGTGGCTGTTAATCACAGGGTTATGATAGGCTATCCCGACCGCACTTTCCGCCCGCAGGCAAACGGCACGCGGATTTATGCACTGGAAGCCGTCGTAAACCTTGTGCGTGTACTGGAATTAATTGACGATATAAACTAGGAGGATTTTATGAAATACTTAACTTTAAACACAGGTGCGAAAATGCCAATGCTTGGACTTGGGGTTTTTCGCGTGGAAAGCGATGGCGACGGAGTAGGCGCGATGCTGTCGGCAGTAGAGGCCGGCTACAGAAGCATTGACACAGCCGCCGCATACAACAACGAAGAAATGGTAGGCGAGGCCGCAAAAAAATGCGGAATCCCACGCGAAGAGCTTTTTATTACAACCAAGCTCTCAAACACCTCGCAACGCGAAGAAAGCGTAGAAGCCGCCTTCGAGCAGAGCCTAAAAAACCTGGGCATGGACTATGTAGACCTATACCTGATTCACTGGCCTGTCCCCGAAGCCTTTGTAAACTCGTGGCTGGCCATGGAAAAAATTCACAAGAGCGGCCGCGCCAAGGCAATCGGCATAAGCAACTTTAACGCGCACCACATAGACGCATTAAAAAAGGTGTGGAGCGTAGTCCCCGCCCTAAACCAAATAGAAATGCACCCGCTGCTAACCCAAAAGCCCCTTTTGGAAAAATGCAAAGCCGAGGGCATAGCCCCACAAAGCTGGAGCCCACTCGGAGGCAGCAAGGACTTCGACTTTAAGGGGAATCTGCTCGCGAATGAAGCGTTGGTGAAAATCGCCAATAAATACGGCAAAACCACTGCACAGGTGATTCTGCGCTGGAATATTGAGATTGGTGTGGTGACGATTCCTAAGTCCGTGACGCCTGCCAGGATAAAGGCTAATATTGATTTGTTTGACTTCGCGCTTACTGCCGAGGAAGTTGCTGTTATCGACGGGCTTAATGTAGACCATCGTACCGGGCCTGACCCTGATACTTTTCATACTACGTTTTAGCTACGGGGGGAGCCGCCGTGCGTGTCTATTTTGCCTTTTGGCGGGGTGGGGGGTAGTGCGCCTCCGCGGTTGTCGTGGGCGTCCATCGCGGGGAAATCCCCCCGCTATGTCGAGCGCACTTCGCTCGACCTTGCTAGAACCTTCGGCCAACCGCTGCGGGGGGAATTCCCCGCGATGGACTACATGAAGTGCGGACGACCACCGTGGGCGGGCAAAATAACCACGCACGGCTGCTGTCCGTTAAAAATGAGGTTAGTGTCGGGCGGGGGTGGTGTGTCTGCTAAAACCGTTGTTGGCTCAGTGTTTGTGTGGGTTGGAGTGGTTTTGCCCAAAACATCAAAGCTAGTTTAACTGTTGTCATATCCATGGTTGGATGTTCGCCAAGGAGCTTGCGATACAATTATTTTGACTGTAGTTATGCCCGTGTTATAATAATCGTGGTAGCAGACAATCGTATGGACAAATTTATATTATAGCAAATTTTACATAAAATAATAAAAACCGAAAGAAGAAATCTTGGCAGACGACACACTGTACAATCCGATAGAATACGACTGGGGCAAAACTCACCCAACCCCAATACCATCATCATAAAAATAAAAATCGGGGTCATCATCATTGCCTTGTGTTCTGATACTGCTGTAGGGCGAAATCCCTGTTTCGACCGGGATTACTACGATGGCGACACGCCCTGTGTCATCGGTGACGGTAAACGTAAACCCACCGAGGGTCAATAACGAGACCTTGCCGTCTTCGTCAAATATAGGGGACGAAAATGGGCCGATTCTTATATATCCGTCACCAAATTGCCCAAGCTGTACATCTACCACGGTGGAATTATTAAAATGCCTTTGTGCAAAATCCCATGCTTCCTGCGTATAAAATTCAATTTCCTCTGGTGTGAGAATGTCAAGTATCGTGCTTTCCCATGCTTCTCTTAGCTCGCGTGCTTCGGGCGTTGTCGGCCAGTTTAAAAATGAGCGCAACTCGTCTTCGGAGAGTATATTTCTAATATTTCGCCCAAGGTAGGATATGTCTATCCGCATTCCTGTTTCTGCGTCAATGACAAAGGAAAACATCGGCTCGAAAAGATATCTGTCAATGGTCAACGCTTCTCGCGTTGGTGCAACCCTGCCGGACCAGTATGCCCGCAAACTGCTCGCATGGTCGGAATAATGCATTTCCACGTACATACCATCAATTCTTGCTGCAAACATATCCCAAATATATAACGCGCCCAGTTGTGCGGCTTCTTCTATGGAAATCGCGCTTGCCGGTATCGGTTGACGGTATTGATTTTGGCTTTCCAAAATCGTTATCTCAGGCCGCGTGAAAACCTCGTAATCCACATCGGGGATAATCAAAACTTGCCCAATCATCAAGGCATTTGGGTTGGTAAGATGGTTTGCGTCTATAATACGCTGCACACTGTCGGCGTCCGCCGTACCGAAATGTTGCCGGGCAATACGCAACAAGCTATCACCCGCCACAACGGTATGAGTGGTAATCGTACTGTCCAAGATAAAATCAAACTCTGCCGGTACAGCGGGTACATATCTTTCTATCGGTCTCCCCGATTGCGCTTCTACATAAAGTGTGGGGTAGTGGTCGTCAAAGCGAGCTTGCACCACCGAGCCTGCATACGATACGGCAACCCCCGCCCCGATAACAAGGGCTGCGATTATTAAAGAAAACACCGCCACACGTTTTTTAGTTTTTTTCGCGTTCATCATATTTATTAATCTCCTTTTTAAGTTTTTTTTGGAATTACATAGGCTTGTGACAAATATCAAATTGCCCTGCTTGATGTTTTGGCCTTGTTGCAGCATTTGTAAAATTGTTTCGCCGTAAAATTTCCTTTCGTCTGCGTCCATTTCTGCGGCTACCTTTTCGTCGCAGGATAATTCGCACATAATATTTAGCTGTCTGCTTAGCATATAGGCTATCGGATTGTACCAGTGGGCGGCATTTGCGATAAAGCCGACCATTTTGTACACGAGGTCTTTTCTTTTGTAATGAATCATCTCGTGTGCCAAAACAATGCGTAATTCTTCGTCCGCCATCGGTATCTGCGGTAGCACTATCACAGGCTTAATAATCCCGATAAGCATTGGAATGTGTACCATATAGCTTGTGACTACAGGTATTTTGCAATCAATATCCGTACGTGGCGTGGCTTCGTGCAGTACCATGTGGCGATAGTCCAAATATTTTTTTATGTTCACGCTAAAAAAAACTACAGTCCCAAACGCCCAAACCACAAGCATATAAGGAAAAAACCGTACGACAGTCGAAATAGGAACAGAAGTCGGCTCATACAAAGGCAAAATTATCATCGGCTCACGAATACCGAGGATTTCGGGCATTTCACTTATATCGGGATACCAAAATTGCTGCACGGACACAAAGTCGGTAAAAATCACCGCAGGCCTTCGCGCAATGCTAAAATCCTGTATCCGTCTCGCTGCCGCGCCTGCAAGCACCGCCCCACCCAGCAAAAAAACAATAGGCACAAGCAAGCTGTAGTAATGCCAAGTCTTAGAAAACATCCGCTGCGAAACAGGACGCATAATAAGAAGAATAACAAAAACCACCGTACCCACAGCCCCACTGATAAGGACACCAAGCAACAAGCTCATTTTGCCGTCCCCCTTATGTCAATGCAGTTAAACCATTCCCGCAGTTCAGCGATATCCTCTTGGCTCATATTGCCGTCGTCTGCTAGCGCGGCCACAAAATTTGTGATTCTGCCACCGTACAGGGATGATAAAATGTTTCTCCCTTCCTGCCGCTTATAATCTTCTAGGGTTGCGACTACATTGTAGTGATATGCTTTGCCCTTCATTTCCTTTCGGAGAAAGCCCTTCGTAATGATTCTGTCGAGCATGGTGGCTATCGTAGAGGTTTTCCACCCCTTGCTGTCACGGAAAATCGCCAACAATTGCGCCACCGTTACAGCAGAAGCCGCTCCCCATATCACCTGCATAACTTCCATCTCCACATCGGACAACCTACCTAATTTGTTCATCTGCACACCTCCAAAGCTTCTACGACGTGTTGTAGTAATTCGCATTGTACGACGTCACGTCGTAGATGTCAATAGTTTGGTATAAAAAAACTTGACGACATCCCCCACGTATGCTACATTCAAATCCACAAATAAATAACTCCATGAGGGAGTAGTTTGCGCTAACGCGTGGCAAGTCAACATACTGACCGCAAGGTCTGGCTTGCCTTAATTAACGAGACTCATGTATAGCCTTGGCTGTGCATGAACTCGTCTGTTAATAAAATTAATCGACCCATGAACAGTCAAATGTTCATGGGTTTTTTATTTGAATAAACAGGAGGTGTAGCATGAATCTTTTTACAATCACGGATTTATCAAAAGAGTATGGCGAAGGCGGCGCAAAGGTGGTGGCATTAAAAAAAATTAGTCTAACCATCCCGCAGGGTAAATTTATCGTAATTCTGGGCGCGAGCGGCTCGGGAAAATCTACAATGATTAACATGCTGGGCTGTATGGACAGGCCAACGTAAGGCAAAATTCAATTTAACGGAACGGACATAACAGCCTTTAACAAAAGGCAAATGACGGCCTTCCGAGGAGAAAACATCGGCTTTGTATTCCAAAGCTACAATCTGCTCCCCGATTTAACCGCCCTTGAAAATGTGGAGTTTTCCACCGAGTTGTCAAATCTATCCCGCACGGAGGCAGAAAACGCACTGCACTTGGTTGGCCTCACAGACCGCATAAACCACTACCCCGCGCAACTATCCGGCGGCGAACAACAGCGGGTCTCCATCGCCAGAGCCATAGCAAAAAATCCAAAGGTGATACTTGCCGACGAGCCAACGGGCGCATTGGATTTTAAAACGGGAATCATGGTTTTGGAAGTGCTGAAACAAATCCACCGCGATAAAAAAACATCCATTCTCTTTATCACCCACAACCAAGAAATCGCAAAAATCGCAGACATTGTTATCAGCCTAAGCAGCGGCGAAATCCAAAATATGTACGAAAACGACACGCCGCTTAACCCATCGGAGGTGACATGGTGAGTAAGCTTATAGGACTTGTGCTTTTGCTAACCGTGGGCGTAGGTTTTTATATAACACTATTCACAGTCGTGCTGCGCTACGAGGAAACAGCGGAGCAATATTTTATCGACCACGCCTATGCAGACATTACAATACACGGTGTTTTTGACGACGGCGACGTTAGTTTTATCTCGGGGTTGGATGGCGTTATTTTGGCACGCGGCAGAAATGTCCGTGATTTTAGGGAAGGCGAGCGTATTTTCCGTGCGATATCGCTTACCGACGGCATAAATATCCCATATATCTACGAAGGCAGACCACCGCAAAACAAATCCGAAATAATGCTCCTAAACCGAAACGCCAACGCAATGGGGCTGCACTTGGGCGACACATTAACACTCGGCAACAGAAATCTACTGATAACAGGCCTCGCCGCCTCCCCGGAATACATTTACCTAGTACAAAGCGAGCGCAACCCCATGGCGCAGGCGGGCAGCTTTGGCGTTATCTTTGTAACTGCCGAATTTTTCGGAGAAGGATACAACGAAATAGTAGCACTTACCAATGGCAACGTAATCCCCGAAGGCTTTAACGTAATAACACGAGGCGACCAGGCAAATTACAATTTATACCGCGAAGATTTAAGCCAAATAAGAAGCTTCGCATTTATCTTCCCATTGGTATTTGCGGTGCTTATCTCCGTGGTCATTTACGTCACACTATCCCGCACAATCCAAAAAGACAGACGAAAAATCGGCATTATGAAAGCACTCGGAGTTTTTGACGAAAAAATAATCGTCATGTATCTTACGCGATTTTGTGTAGCCGCGCTTGTCGGCGCGTTTTTAGGCGGTGTGGGGGCTATCGTTTTAAGCGATTTTATCATAGGCATTTTTTCTTCCATGTTCGAAGTGCCTACGCTTAGTTTTGTCTTTTATCCCGTATTGTGGCTATCCGCGTTTGTTATCGCCGTGTTGCTGTGTGTTGTTTCCGGCTTGGTTGCGTTATTTCCTATTTTATCACTGCTGCCCGCCCATGCCATGCGCCCGAGAATACCAAAAGGCGGAAGTCGTTTGCCGATAGAACAGACATTTTTATGGAAACGATTGTCTTTTAATACTCGATACGCGCTAAAAAATTCTTTTAGGAATAAAGGTAGATTTTTTGCCGTTATTTTAGGGATGTGCGGCTCATGTGCTTTGCTTGTTTTTTCTTTGGGATTTTACGATTCTATAATAAACACGCGGGACAGATATTTTAACGAGTTTGCTAACTACGACGTTATCATAAGCTTCGACCCAATGCCGCTTTCTGTCCCCCACCCCGCTTTGGAAAGCTTAGACGAGAGCCAAAAAGCGTTAGTAATGCCTGTCGAAATATTAGGTTCAAATTACATCCTGGCAATCGTTGACTACGATTTTGACATGCTAAACATCCCCCGCGAGGCCTTACAAAACGGCGTAATTATCCCAAAATTTTTTGCAGAAAAATGGGACACAGGCGTCGGAGAAATCCTACAAATTAACGACCACAAAGCAGAAATCTCCGCAGTAATACCACAATATCTTGGGCTAATGCTTTTCGTCGGCGGAACACCTCCCATGTACAACACCATCTACGGCAGAAGCACGGATATGGCGGCGTTAACCACTTTTCTCATAGAAAACAACATAAGCTTCTCCACGATTGACGACGACAAAACGAGTTTTTATTCTGTAATGGAGAGCATGTCGGTGCTTATTTTATTTATGATTGCCTGTTCCGTAATTCTTGGGTTTACCGTTTTATATTCCGTGGGGATGATAAACCTTTCTGCGCGAGAATACGAATACATGTTTATGGGAGTAATGGGCTATCCTCACAGCAAAATTCTGGCGGCGCATATAAAAGAAACTGTGGTACAGCTTGTTTTAGCCATACCGCTCGGGTTTATTTTGGGATATTTTTTGCTGGAAAGCATAAAGGATGTGTTTTCGGGAGAAGCATTTGTAATTTCTGCCGCAATTTTCCCGCGAAGTTATTTTATTGCGGCATTAAAAGTTATAGGTGTTACTGCGTTGATGGGTTTTATTACGTCACGGCATATTAAAAAATTGGATATTGTCGAGGGGCTAAAGGCTATTGACACAGTTTAAGACATGGTGTATTATATCATAAATAAGGCGCGACGTCTTAAATGCGACAAAGGAGAATTTTTCATGGAAAAAATAAAAAAACTACCCGACGCGGAGTTTGACATCATGCAATTGGCATGGGCTAACGAGCCACCCATCACCACATCCGAGATTATGAAGCATCTCGGCACAAAAAGAGAATGGAAAATCCAAACCGTGGTATCGCTCATGCAACGCCTGTCCGAAAAAGGCTTTCTGCGCTCGGAAAAGCACGGCAAGGAGCGTACTTACTTCCCCGTAATCAGCAGGGAGGAATACCTTAAATTTGAAACGGGCAGTTTTTTGGGGCGATTTCACAATAACTCGTTTCTTAATCTGGTGGCAACGGTTTACGACGACGAATCCCTAAGCGACGACGACATCGAAGGCCTGCTAAAATGGACAAAAGAGCTAAAAGAGCGGAGAGGTAGGTAGCCTATGCATAATTTTATGTTAACACTACTGTTTTGCTCCGCTATTATGTCGTTGATTTCACTGATGTATATGGCGGCCAACCCGCTTTTGGCAAAACGCTACTCCGAAAAAGGGCGGTACTATGTATGGCTAATCATATTGCTGGGGCTGATAATCCCCTTTCGCCCACAATGGAACAATGCCCTAATCCACGTTCCGCTCGAAACAACCCGGCTACCCCCCGTCACAATCACAACAACCCCTCTCCCGCCGCAGGCCGCACCGCTCGCCTACTCCATACCAAGCATTGAGCCGTTTCAAATTGCTTTTATCGTATGGCTCATCGGTGCGATTATTTTCCTCACCTTTCACCTTATAAAGCATTTGAGCTTTGTGAAAAGAGCCGTACGCTGGGGGAAAATCATCGAAAATAACAGCATACTGGAAAGCCTAAAATCCGAAATGGGCATATCAAAGCACATAGCCCTAATCCAATGCGAAGGAATCGGCAGCCCAACCATGCTGGGCTTTATAAAGCCGCAAATTTTGCTGCCCACCGCCGATTTGCCTCAAAACCAACTCCGCTTTATCCTAAAGCACGAGCTGATACACTACAAGCGCGGCGACATATATTACAAATGTCTGGTGCTGGTCGCGACCGCCATCCACTGGTTTAACCCAATAATCTACATGGCCGCGAAGGCAATCAACGCCCAATGCGAGCTATCCTGCGACGCCGAAGTAATAAAAAACGCCGACGACAGCATTCGCCAACAATACAGCGAAGCCATTATCGGCGTGGTACGGTATCAATCCGATTTCAAGACCGCATTATCAACTACATTTTATGGAGGTAAAAAAAGCATGAAAAACAGAATTTACACAATCATGGACAACCGCAAAAAAAGAATCGGGGCCGTAGTTATGTTTCTCGTATTGGCGGCTACGCTTTCTACGGGGCTTGTTTTGGCGGCCGGGAATTCTCCGCAACAGCCTTACTTTAACAGCCTGTATGACTTCGCAGAGCCGTTTCGGGAGCTTGGGCTGAGCTTATATATTCCCGAAGATACGCGATTCGCCATTCACTTGGGAAGAATATCACAGGACAGGCCCCTTAACATTTCCACAGAAGCCGATGTAGACCTACTGCTGGAATTTGCAAGAATGACCATCGAACAAGAACAACACGGCTTTGGCTGGGACATTTGCGTTGATGACGCGCTAAACGCAGCGGGGCTTAATGAATATTTTATGAACGGCTGGCGACAGCTAACCCGTCCATTACGCGAGCAAGCAATAACCGACCTTGCAACAAGATACACCCGAGCCGAACTCGAAGAAATGTATTTTCTGCCTGCAAGGCTGGAATGCTTTCAGGCACTTGGCTTCTTTTTGGACTAACCTTGCGCCACGGATGGTTTTGTTGCGTAACCTTTGCGGCGTTCACTTGGGCGGATACCATAGCCTATATGTCGACTAACTCCATTGTGATTTTTTTGTACCAGCTCTCAAAGCTGCCCGCATGGACAAAGCCTGCGCTTCCGTGCAAGTGAGTTTCGTTGTTATCGAGATGCTCTTGGTGGTAGTCTAGGACGGCTTGTTTATGCGCTGTCTATGTGCTGTTTACGGTTCATACCTCATATATAAACACCTCAACTTAAACCCAATGTTTTCCCAAAAAAGCACACCTTCTTTATTTTGTTGCAACACTTCTAAATCAATACTATCTACCCCAAAGTATTCAAGCAATTTTTCAAACGCCAAACGCCCTAATCCTTTATTACGATGTTCACGGCAAATAAAAAATTGGCTTAAATAATGAGGGTTTGAGACAATCTTAATAGTGGCATATCCTATGATTTCCTCTCTTTCCAAAAAATAAATAACTTCGTATTCATTGCTATTTATGAAATTTTCCATTCTCTTTTCTAATTGTTCTATACTCATAGTCGCATCTGACTGCCCATCTTCTATAAACTGTTGATTAAGAGCCACAAGTTTTGAGCAGTCAGATAATTTACATTTTATAATTTTCATATAAGATTCCCTTCTTTGATGATAGGTGGTTTGTACATACCATTATCTCGAATAAAGCCGAACTGTTCATACAAGCTGTGTGCATCATCTGTTCCAAGCACAACCCTCCCTAAGAATACTCTTCTTAGGAAGAATATCACAGGACAGGCCCCTTAACATTTCCACAGAAGCCGATGTAGACCTACTGCTGGAATTTGCAAGAATGACCATCGAACAAGAACATGAATATTTTATGGACGGCCGGCGACAGCTAACCCGTCCATTACGCGAGCAAGCAATAACCGACCTTGCAACAAGATACACCCGAGCCGAACTCGAAGAAATCTTACGCCCCGGATGATTTTGAAAAAAGCGTTACAGCCCTTGATTTATATGGGCTGCACGGCAATCCAATATCGCTGCAAAATGCTCCCGTTTTCCTCCGTTAGCTCGTCTTGCAACACGCCGCCGTTGTTAATTATCGTCTTGGCAGAGCCGATATTGCCCTTGTCGCAGGTGACAAGGGCTTTTTCTATGTTAAGGTCGCGGCATTTTTCCAGCGCGAGTGCCAACATTTTTGTTGCGTAACCTTTGCGGCGTTCGCTTGGGCGGATACCATAGCCTATGTGTCCGCCATGCTTTAGCAGAGCGTCGTTTAAATAATGGCGAACGGAAATCATGCCGATGATTTTTCCGCTGTCCATTGCAAGGTAAGTCGTGGAAGGTACATGCTCGGGCGGTATGTCGGCTAACTCCATTGTGATTTTTTTGTACCAGCTCTCAAAGCTGCTCGCATGGACGAAGCCTGCGCTTCCGTGCAAGTGAGTTTCGTTGTTATCGAGATGCTCTTGGTGGTAGTCTAGGACGGCTTGTTTATGCGCTGTCGTTGGTTCGATTAGCTCTATCATGCTAACATCTCCTTCATTTTTGCCAAGCCCTGCGCCACGGCCTCGTCTGCTTTATCGGCGTTTTTGCCGCCTGCTTGGGCGTGGTTTGGTTTTCCGCCGCCGCCGCCGCCGCATATTGTGGCCGCTGTTTTTACGATTTGCCCCGCATTTATGCCCTGCTTTACGGCGTCGTCCGTCGCGCTTGCAAGAAACTGCACCGCGCCGCCGTTTACAGCACATAGCAACAAGCAACCGCTTTTTAGCTCGACCTTTAGCTTGTCGCATAAGGTACGAAGGGCTTCTATGTCGTAGCCGTCCAGCTTGGCGGATATTAGGGTAAATCCGTTGTGGGTTTCTGCGGATTTTAAGAGGTTTTCCACGTCTTGGCCTTGTTGCTCACCTGCGATTGCGGCTTGGGCTTTTGCGGCTTCTTTTTTAAGCTCGCGGTTTTCTGCAAAAAGGGATTTTACCTTTTCGGGAAGCTGCGCGGGCGGCGTTTTTAAAATTTCCGCGGCCTCGGCAAGTGCGCGGGATTCCGACTGATACCTCGAAAGCGCGGCACGGCTTGTTTCGGCTTCTATGCGACGTACACCTGCGGCTATGCCCGCTTCCGACACTATGCGGAAAAGCCCGATTGTCGCCGTGTTTTTTACATGTGTTCCGCCGCATAACTCTATGCTCGTTCCGCCGATGTTTACCATGCGCACGGTATCGCCGTATTTTTCGCCAAAAAGGGCTACCGCGCCCTTACGGCGGGCTTCGTCGGGGGTTGTTTCTTCCGTTTTTACAGCTAATCCACTTGCGATATAGTCGTTTACCATCACTTCCACTTTTTCGCGCTCGGCGGCGGTCAGCGATTGCATATGCGTGAAGTCAAAACGCAGACGCGAAGGGCTTACATCCGAGCCGGACTGCTCCACATGGTCGCCAAGCACCGTACGCAACGCCTTTTGCAGAAGGTGCGTAGCGGTATGGTTACGCTCCGTCTCGCGCCGCGAAGAAACCGAAATCTCGGCGTTGACAACATCCCCAACCTTTAAACCGCCCGATTTTACCGTACCAACATGCACGGTATTATTACCGGCCACGTTAACGCAGTCAGAAATCTGCACCTCCGCTTCCGCAAAAGAAAGCACACCCGCGTCGCCCTTTTGCCCGCCCGACGCCGCATAAAACGGTGTGCGTTTAAGCACAATCGCAACCTCTTGCCCCGCTTTGGCTTCCGTCGCAATCCGGCCACCGGCAATAATCGCCAAAACCTCGGCCTCGCAAACATCAGCCGTATACCCGACAAACTCCGTAGCAAGCGAAGGCGGAAGCTTATGATAAACCGTTTCGTCCGCGCCCATGTATGTGCTTGTCCCACGAGCCTCACGGGCGCGTGTTTTTTGGTCTTGCATTTCTTTTTCAAAGCCCGCTTCGTCCCAGCCAAGGCCGTTGTCTTCCAATATCTCACGCGTCAAATCGGGCGGAAAGCCAAAGGTGTCATATAATTTAAACGAATCCGCACCGCCAAGGGTTTTCGCGCCGCTTGCCTTTAGTGTATCAATATGCTTTTGCAGCAGATTAATGCCCGTATCCAGCGTTTCCAAAAAGCGCGTCTCCTCACTCCCCAGCGTATTCAAAATATGGCTCGCCTTCTCAGAAAGCAACGGATAAGCATGGCTGTAAGCGTCAATAGAAGCCTGCGCAACCTCGCCAACAAAGCGCGAAAGCCCAATAGCCTTACCATGGCGCACGGCACGGCGCAAAAGCCGCCTAAACACATATCCCCTACCCTCGTTAGACGGCAAAACGCCATCCGCCGCCATAAACGCAACACTGCGCACATGGTCTGCGATAATATTAGCCGATACCAAAGCGTCGCCCTTAGCCTCCACAGCGGCCATGGCCAAAACCTTATCCCGCACCGATTTTATATTATTAATATCAAAAATCGTATCCGCGTCCTGCAAAACAATCGCAAGCCGCTCTAAACCCATTCCCGTATCTATATTAGTAGAAGCCAACGGCAAATACTCACCGCCCTCCGTTTTTTCAAACTGCGTAAACACGAGATTCCAGACTTCCATAAAACGGTCGCAGTCGCAGCCCACGGTACAATCGGGCGAGCCGCACCCACGCTCCACGCCCCTGTCAAAATGAATCTCCGAGCAAGGTCCACAAGGCCCAACCCCATGCTCCCAGTAATTTTCGTCCTTGCCAAGCTTAAAAATCCGCTCCGCCGGAATTCCCACAACATCATGCCAAATAGCGTAAGCTTCGTCGTCTTCCTCATAAACCGAAATAGAAAGCTTATCCGCAGGAATCCCCATAACCTCGGTCAAAAACTCCCAAGCCCAAGGGATAACTTCCTTTTTAAAATAATCGCCAAAAGAAAAATTACCCAACATCTCAAAAAACGACCCATGCCGAGCGTCCTTACCCACGTCGTCAATATCAATCGTACGGATACACTTCTGACAAGTAGCAACCCGCGCACTCGGCGGCTTCTCCTGTCCGGTAAAAAATGCCTTCATGGGAGCCATGCCCGAGTTGATTAGCAACAGGCTTTTATCCCCCTGCGGCACAAGCGGAAAACTCGGCAGCACATGGTGGCCTTTCCCAACAAAAAAATCCAAGAATTTATCTCGGATTTGATTTACGGTTTGGTATTTCATAATTAATCACTCCTCATAATAATCAATAACTGTTCTGTTTTGCAAAACAGAGCTTATAAACTCCGAAATTTTCACATGCTCGGGATGAATCTTGTAGGCGGACATTGTTTCTTCATTTTCGAATACGCTGTCAAAGATTATATCCATATTGCTCGACGAAAGTTCATTTATGTAAACCTTCATCTCAACGATTTCTTTTATCTTCCCTTTTAATGCTTCCAGTCGGGATTTTACTTCCTTGGCGTTTGCTTTGTTTTCTCTCTCCGACAACCCTGCCTTGTAATTCCACATTACGATATGTCTTAGCATATAATATCACATCCTCATCACACGGGTAAAAGTCGCAATCTTGCGCGTTTATCACTAATAGTTAAAATTGCACCTTTTTTAAGGTTTTTTTCATACTGCAACAACGCAGACACTATTACATCTACATATGTGCTTGCATTTAATATCGCACCGCGTATTTGTACAATGCTTGGCTTTAGCTCATGCGTCACCGACAATATTGTACTAAAGTCCAAATCACATGTCATAACAATGAAATCATTATTGCGAGCATATGACATGATTTCGGGGTCGGCGGCATTTGCCGACCCGATATCAGACCACCGTGCGCACTCCACGCCTTTATCTCTTAAAAGGTCTACATATTTTAATGGGATGTTCATATCCAATAAGATTTTCATGCAGGTATTATCATTTCTTCTTTAGTGCCTACAGCCCACGCAGCATACCGCAATGCCGCCGCAATGTCGGCTTCTGTTAAGTGTGGATATTCTTGCAACAACTCGCTGTACGATACACCCTCACTAATTTGCATAAGCAACATCCCAACCGTAATCCTAGTACCTGCGATACAAGCTTTCCCACCCATTATATCTGCATTGTGGCTTATTCTTTCAAATGGATTCATTATTACTCACCCCATTTTTAAAATACAAATTCGCCGTCTTGATAAAAATGCGTTTCTGTGCCGTCTGCGGCTATGCCCCAGATATTCATGTCGGATGTGCCAAACATGAAGTCTACATGCACCAGCGAGTCGTTACCACCTGCGGCAATAAATTCCTCGGTGGAGAGCTTGTCGCCGCCCTCGATATTTTTCGGATAGGCCTTGCCGAGTGCAAAGTGGCTGGAGGCGTTTTCGTCGAAAAGCGTGTTGTAGAAAAGCGTGTTCATTTGGCCGATGGGCGAACAATTTGAAACGATTGCGACTTCACCGAGGCGGCTGCCGCCTTCGTCCATTTCTATTATGTTTGCGAGGGCGGCTTCGTTTGCTTTCGCGCTAAATTTTTCTACCTTGCCGTCTTTAAAGGTCATTTCAAAGCCTTCGATTAGGTTGCCATTATAAGAAAGAGGCATGGACGCAACCACGCGGCCATCTGCACGCAGGCGGTCGGGCATTGTGAAAATTTCCTCGGTTGGCATGTTGGGCAGGAAGGGGATTCCGTCTTTGTCAACGTCGCCGCCGCCTTCCCATATATGCCTTTTTGCGAGGCCAAGGGTAATATCTGTGCCAATACCTGTTTTTATTTTTAATGCGTCGAATTGCTTTTCGTTGAGGTAGTTCAAACGGGCGTCGAAGGATTTTTTATGCTCCGCCCAGTCGGCAATCGGGTCGTTGCCGTCGGCGCGTGCGCCTTTCAGGAGGTACTGCCATAGTTTTTCCACGGCGTCGGCTTCCGATAAATCCGGAAAAACCTTCTTTGCCCAAGCAACAGAAGGCGTCGCAATAATGCTCCACCTGCGAAAGCTTCCCATGGTGAGCTTTCTATGCTCTTTTGTGGCCTCGCCCGATACTTTTGCAAAGCGTTTTAGCCTATCGGCTTCCACACCCGCAAGCGCGTCGGGGTCAGAAGACCGTACATGCAGATAAACCGCACCTTTATCATCTTGTTCCTTTAGCTTGTCAACGCGCCATTGCGGATACTCGTCAAAAATCTCAGCGGCCGCACGCAGATAGTTTGTGCGGTTAACTTGGTCGTCAATCCAGTCAATTCTTACCTCGGACGCTCCTGCGTCATAGGCCGCCTCTTGCACCATTCTCACAAAAACCGCATTATCTACCGAGCCTGTTATCATTACAAATTGCCCTTTTTGCACGTTTCCGCCCGAGCGTACGAGCAATGCCGCGTATTTTTCTAATTTTGTCTTATCCATGTTTTTCTCCTTTGAAATTTTTACTATATTATATACCTATTATGGGTAATTTTGCAAAAAATATCCTGTTGGCGTAGAATGAGAATTGAAAGGCGGCGTTTAAACATGAAAAAATTAATAAAAGCATTTTTATACGGCGCAATCTTTGGGCTGGGAAGCCCAATCCCCGGCGTAAGCGCGGGTACGGTTGCAATTTTGCTAAACGTATACGACGATTTTTTCAATTCCATAGGAATAGAATACGCAAAGAAAAACGCACTCGGTATAATTTCATTTTTACTCGGCTGGGGTCTTGGCCTGTTAAGCATAAGCAATTTTATGATGTTTTTGTTTGAAAACCACGAGCAAGTGGTAAGCTTTATGTTTATCGGTTTAATTTTGGGCTGTGTGCCACTGGTTTTCAAAAAAGCGACGACAGAAAAAGTACGAGTGCACAATGTAGCCGCATGTGTTGCCGCATTTTTGTTTATGGTATTTTTAGCATTTTTCGGCGGCGACATGGCGGCCAATAATACGCTGGAACAAATCGGCGGGTCAACACCCGCAAATTTATCATGGATATTTTTCGCAAGCTTTTGCAGCTCTATGGCAATGCTAATCCCGGGCGTAGGCGGCTCGCTTATGATGTTAGTCTTTGGCATTTATACAATCTATATAGAATCCGTAGCCGCATTAAACATAATCCTCCTCGCAGTCTTCGGCGTAAGCATGGTACTCGGCGTACTGGCAGGAATCGCGCTAACAAAAAAAATGCTTGAGAAATTTTCTCAAACACTTTATTTTGCGATTTTAGGATTTGTGGTGGGGTCGTTGTTGATTTTATTTCCCGGGATTTGGTTTGATTTTACGAGCGCGATTGCGCTGATTGCAGGCTGCGCGTGTTTTATTTTCGCTTATTGGCTTTCGAAGAAGGAGTGATTGCAAGTACAGAGGAGGACAACATATGGATTATGGTGAATTTACTTCGTGTTAGTATCCACAATAATCACCTCATGTTAATTATAACACATCACACCGCTTCCTCCATATACCACTGTGCCTGCGCGTTGTACATCTCGGCGTAGTGTCCGTTTTTTTCCATTAGCTCGTGATGAGTGCCGTCTTCTATAAGGCGGCCTTTTTTTAGTACGAGAATGCGGTCTACTACGGCGGTTATTCCCAGCCTGTGGGAGATTAGAATTGTGGTTTTGTCATGTGTCAGCTCCGCAAAGTTTTTGTAAAGCTGCGCCTCCGCAATGGGGTCAAGAGCGGAGGTCGGCTCGTCCAAAATCATTATTTTTGCGTCCTTTTTATACGCGGCGCGAGCCAGCGAAATCTTTTGCCACTGCCCGCCCGATAAATTGTTTGCTTTGTCAGAAAACGCGCCTACTTCTTCATTTAGGCCATTTGGTCGAAGGTCTACCACGTCGCTTACATTGATTTTTTCGAGCATTTCCATGATTTCTTCGTCGGTGGCTTTGCGGGCTTTGTCGGAGACGGTTATGTTTTCGCGGATGGTGGCTTCGTACTGCGCAAAGTCTTGGAACACCACCGATACCGCGCTCCGCGTTATTTTTATTTTACCGCGCTTTGGCTCGTGCATTCCGCATAGCAGGCTTATCAGCGTGCTTTTGCCGCTTCCGTTTTCGCCTACTATGGCTATTTTTTCGCCGTCTTTTATTTTTAGGCTTATGTCTTTCAGCGCGAATTCCTCGGAATCGGGGTAAGAAAAATCTACGCCGTCAAGGGCGATTTCGCCCGACGGGATTTCCTTTACGTCGTTGGAAGGCTCGCGTTCGAGTTCTTCCAAATAGAAGAACTCCTTCATATAAGGGATATCCTGCGCAAGCACCATCACGCCCACAAATGTATTTGCCGTCACGGTCTGCAACTGCCCGGAAAGCGCGTAAACCAGCGCAAATGCACCCAACCCAATCGCCGGATTTTGGTAAATTTGCCACGCGGTTATCATCAAAATACCGATATAAACCACGCTGCGCAAAAAATCGGCGGCGGTGTTGTAGGTAACATGCTTTCTCATCAATTTATTTTTTTTGCTCAAATACTCGTCCACGATGGCACGCCAACGTGCTTTCAGATAGTCAAACAGCCCGCCGTGACGGATTTCTTGGATTGCGGTAAACATCCATGTGCCGCCCGCAAGCAGGTTGTAATACAAAATGGCAAGGCGGCTTTCTTCCATCCACTTAGACCGCTGCCGAAATGTCTCATCCTGCTGCAAATACGATAAAATAGCGGCGGGCAAGCTCGTAGCATACAACACAACCACGATAATCCAGCTAATCTCCCAAAGCGCAACCGACGCCGCCACAAATGTAACAAATAACTGCGAAATAGAAATCAACCGCCCCATACTGGCCGCCATGGTATTGCCCGCGTATTCCTCCGCGAAGGAAATCCGCTTTTGGAAATCGTCGAAATTCTCGATGTATTTATATCGCACCTCGCATTTATGACGCAAAATCGTGCGACGGATATACGTGCGCGTTTTTTCCTCGTCCACCTTGGCTACATATTGAGAAATCGCGGTGATAAGCATTTGCGCCACATACAAGCCCACAATTCCACCGAAAATCGTGAGCGCAGCCGAGGCGTCACCCTCACCACCAAGCCCCACCAAAAACTGCAACTCATCCGTCAAATCCCTAAGCCACATTGCCAACCAAATAGGAAGCAACGCCGCCGGAAACCCCAGCAAGCTAATAAAAATAGAAAACGCACCTTTTATTTTTACGCTCACAACAAGTGCTTTAAGTAGTATTTTTAATTTATCCATCGTTTGTCACCTCCTCTACTGATACCACTGCGCCTGCTCATTAAAAAAATTAGCGTAGATTCCGTTTTTGTTCATTAAGTCCTCATGTGTGCCGTCCTCGGCAAGCCGACCATCATCCAGCACCAAAATCCTATCCGCAAGGCGTGCAAAGCCTACTCGGTGGCTTATTAAAATTGCGGTTGAGCCTTGGATTTTTTCGTGTATGGCTTGGAATTGCTTCATCTCTGCGATGGGGTCGAGGGCGGCGGCGGGTTCGTCGAAGATTTGGATTTCCTTGCTGCTCATGTGGGCGCGGGATACTGCGAAGCGTTGGCGTTCGCCGCCCGACAGCCATACGCCGTCTTGCTTTACATGCTTTTGCAGCCATTGCTCCAGCCCTTTTTCAAAGCGTTCTACAATGTGTGTCGCGTCGCCTTTTTCTAATGCCGCCCGCACCCTTTCCTCGTCGCCAAGGTTTTTTAGGTCGCCAAAACCGACATTCTCGCGGACGGTGGCGTGGAAAATATGAAAATCCTGAAAAAACATGCCAACGCGTTTCATAATGCCGCCGCGGGTTTTGTCGTCGTAAGGATTGCCGTAGAATCGCAGGTCGCCAGATGTTGGCTCAAACAGGCCGATAAGTAATTTTACTAGGGTACTTTTCCCACTGCCGTTAAGCCCTACAAGGGCGATTGTTTCGCCTTTTTTTATTGAGAAGGTGAGGTCGTGCAAAACGTCCTTTTCATCGTCGTAGGAAAAACACATGTTTTCTGCGCGGAAAACAATTTCCTCATCCGCCGGTGTAAAGCCTTCTTCCCAGTCCTTGGAATTTTCCGGAATGGACTGGATAAATTTGCGCTGGATTGTGAGGAAATATATTGCGTCGTCTATTTCAATAAAGCAGTCCGATAAGGTTTGGGTCATTTGGTTAAGACTTAACCCAAGCGCGTACAGCATAAGGAAGATATCTACAGTCATATACCCGCCCGCAACTTGTAAAATACTGTACCCAATCATCCCAATGATAAATAAGTAAAATCCGAGGCTTAGTGCAAAGCCAAACAGCCCTTTATCTTTTGCGCGCTTTAGATGAAAATTTTCCACCTCGGAATACGCTTTTTCCCAGCGAGAAAGCACCTCATCTTTTAGACCGTATACGCGCATTTCTTTTGCGACCCCCTGTGACATTGAGGAGTCCTGATAATGGGTTTGCAGGCGATTAATCCTGTGATACTCCTGAGAATCCCAAAAAAATTTATCGGCAAAGGCAAGGGTTAAAATCAAAATAAGAATAATATAAGCCAGCGATACCCAAAAAATAACGCCGGAAACCTGCACCGCAACCACCAAAAGTGCCGTAACGCCGGTAATCCGCGACACAAACATCAGACCCTCCGACATCACATTGGAAAGCCCCTGCCGCCACATGGTCGCATACAAATCATCTTGGAACTTACTGTTCATACGCGCCTTTAGGCTAATATTTTCGTAGCAGTCCATTTGATGTTCAAACATGCCGTAGTAGTAGCTGTCGTGCATGAGCATGTTTAACATGTCGCGGTTAAGCCGATTAGAAAGCCCCACAAGAGTAAGTACAATACCCAATGCCAAAATCGCAAACCGCACATCGGCAAACTCTCCCACCCCCGTGGCAATAAAATCCGAAAGAATCGCCACGGTCTCACGATTAAAATGCAACGCAACCGCAGGCAAAACAGAAATCACAATGCTGATAAACCCCAGCACATAAAATATCTTTGCATTAATTTTTAACGCAAGCTTTACCGCCCAGACCATTGTGTCGTATTTTTCTCTAAATTTTTTCATGGGCTTACCTCGTTTTCGTAGAGTGACTTTATTCTGTTTAAAACTTCCCGTTTGCGCTGTCGGCTTACGGGGATTTTTTCGCCTGTGATTAGCAAAAGGTCGTTTTGCTCCAGCTTTTCGAAGAAAAGCAGATTAACGATAAAGCCCGTGTGACATCGCACAAAATACGGCTCGAAAAGCACCTCGGCATGGGCTTTCATGGTTTTGTAGCTTATGCATGTGTCGCTTGCCGAGTGGATTTTTGTTTTTCTGCCGTCTGTTTCTATATAGCGAATGGTTTTTGTGTAGATTTTGTACACGCCGTCGTCATTGTTTTCTATGAGGAATCTGTTTTGGCCGCGCCGCGCTCGTGCTGCTTCTGCTTCTTTCAGAAAACGCGTATATCTTAACGGCTTTAGAAGATAGTTGTCGGCGCGGACATCGTAGGCCTCCAGTACGTGGCTTAGCATCGTCGTGAGAAAAATTATGCTTACATGCTCGTCTGCTTCGCGTATGCGCCGAGCGATTTCTATGCCGCTAAGCCGCGCAAACGGGATTTCTAAAAATATCAAATCCATCTCCAGCGGATAATGGCGCAATAGCTTTTCTCCATTGTCGTACGACAAAACCGTGACGGTAAGGCCTGTTTCTTCCCGATACCGCTTGATAAAATCACTTAGCAAAGTACGGACGGCCAAGTCACCGTCGCAGATTCCGATAATAAGCACAGGACAACCCTCCTCGCCAAAGTAATTATATACAATACGACAAAAAAACCAACTTAGCGCGGAAAATTGGTATGTAAAAATGCGTAATCGGTAATCGTGTGATTGACATTAACATAATTAAAGTTTATGCTTAACATTGTTAAAATCAAAACGAAAGGACGGCTGATATGGCAATACAAGTAATCCCCGACTGGCTCGCAAACCTAGAAGACGAAGACGTTATCTTTATAAAAAAATTTCTGCAAGCCTCCGGCTCGCTAAAAGAAATCGCACGACAGTACAATGTCACCTACCCCACCGTGCGCCTTCGCCTCGACAAACTAATCCAAAAAATTCAGATAAGCGAGGACATCTCCAATGAGCCGTATGTCGCGCTTATTAAGCGGCTTGCGGTTAACGATAAGCTGGACTTTGATACCGCAAAGATTTTGATTTCAGAATATAAAAAATTAGGAGGCAAATGATAATGTTAACAGGAATCGTTGTGATGAGGATAATATTTTTACTCGTTTTGCTTTTAGTTATACCGGTGACGATATTTTTGCAAGCTTATCTTTCGAAGAGGGAAAGCAAATGGTACGGGCTTATTTTGCCGTTTATTACATTGATGCTTTCGGTAATTGTGTCGCTAAACATGATTACATTTACACAAACAAACCTTAGCCACCTCCAATATATAGACGGCGAATGGGTAAATGTATTAGTGTCCGAATCCGAATGGGAATTTATCCCCGGCGCAGTAGGCGCAGCAATATTCTCACTTATACTGCTTAACATCCCAACAGGCATATTGCTGATAATTTACAAAATTGTAAGAAGCAACCAAAATCAACGCCGCGAAATGGAAAAAATGAGCGTGCAAGACCTATAGAAAGGCAGCAATTTTATGAAAAAAATATTTTCGCTAGCAACATTGTTTGCATTCGTGCTGGTGGCGGCAGTCGCTTGCAGTGCAGATAATTACACCGCCGAAATTCCAACCGAAATATATGTAGAAATACCGCCTCAGGTAGTAAAACCACCCCCTACCCCAACCCCCGAAACACCGCCGCCGCCGAAAGAAACACATCCCCCCGACGACGCGCCCCCTCCCGAAGATACGCCGCCGCCAAAGGTAGCACTTACCTTTGACGATGGCCCATCCATGCATACGGCAGCGATTTTGGATGTACTGGAACAATACGACGCACGAGCAACATTTTTTGTACTCGGCAACAGAATACCCTCGTACCGTGCAACAGTAAAACGCGCCGTAGAGCTTGGCAGTGAAATCGCAAACCACACCCATTCGCACCCGCGCCTTACAACGCAGACCGACAGCCAGATAATCCGCGAAATCCAATACACAAGTGCCGCGATAAAAGCCATCGCGGGAACATCCCCGCAAATATACCGCCCACCCTTTGGTGCAACAGACGAGCGGGTTATAAAAATTTCAAAGGAGCTGGGCTACGGCATAGTGAAATGGACACTCGACCCCCTAGACTGGCGCGACCGCGACCCAAACACCATCTACGACAGAATAATGAGCCAAGTAGAAGACGGCTCGGTAATAGTTCTGCACGACATCCACAAAACAACCGCCCAAGCCATGAAACGCGTAATCCCAAGCCTTATCGAAAAAGGATTTAAGCTCGTCACAGTGTCGGAGCTGCTGGAGCATAGATACGGCGGACTGGAAGCAGGCAACATACACGGCTCATACTGCGCATGGAGGATTTGGGATAACTAAAAATGTTAAATTGACCAATCCTCAATGGTTAGGCCAATATTTAAACCAACCACCGGGACAAAGTGCTTTTTATTTTCTGTGACCAGCGTATAACCGTTAATAATGCACTGCGATGCGATAAGCAAATCGGCATCTCCAATATTACGGTTTGTCTTTTTTAGCTTTGCCCAAATTTTAGCAGCATATTCCCACATAGCCGACTTTAGCTCTATAATTGGACAGAATGCTTTTAGTTGGCTGTAGATACGCTCTTTTTCGGCGTTCGGCGTGTGATAGAAGCCACGCATCACCTCATAATCAGCAACAAACGGGATTACAATAGGCATATTGTTGACAGCAACACTAAGAAACTTATTCTTTAGAGTTTTTCTTCCACTAATGTAATGAATTATGGCATTAGTATCAAGAGCGTATGTCATACATTTTCATCCTCGCTGTCAAAAGATATCAGCTCACGCCCAAAATCCATACGAGGAAAATCTTCCATGCGTAGAGGGGGGCCAGTAGATTCCTCAATCATGCGGTCTAGCTCATATGCCCAATGAGTCGAAGTTTTTTTTTCTTCCTGTTGCTGTGGTGGCTGTACGTCCATTATTACAGTCAACACTGCTCTAAAACGCCCGGGCAATATAGATGCTCCTGTTGGGTGAAATTGACCACCATCAACATAGCCATCAAATGCCTGTACTGCTTGCGCCTGTGCTTGCATGTATATCATCTCCCATAAATTCTTAACCGACTTAACCGAATGCGCTTGGCTTTTGCCTTGATTATAGCATAATTTATTAAACGAGGCATAGCCCCGAAGGAATCCTCAAAAACTTTCATGGTTTGGTTTTATAGCGAAATCTATAAAAACAAAACTGACACCGTTTGAAAAACGATGCCAGTTCTCTTGACTTAAAACCTTCTCAACCAGGGTTTTCGGAGGTCGCCTTTTTTTAGTAGATATAAACTGCTCTGTTTACGTCGTCCCAGCGGACTTCTGCGCCGAGGACTTCTGATACATAACGAACGGGGACGAAGGTGCGGTCGTTTTGCATTACCGCTGTACCCATTCCGCCGGGAAGCGGAGCGTCTATTGTTACGTAGGCGGTTTGCCCCTCGCGGGTAATGCTTACCGTACGAGTGACATCATCCCAGTCTACTTCTGCGCCGAGGCCTTCGGCTATGGCGCGGAGCGGTACCATTGTGCGGTTTGCCACTGTGTCTATGAAGGGTGTTGCGTCGCCGTGGGCTACACCTATCGCAAAGCGCATTAGCGCGGAAGGTACAACAGCAGGCAGTACAGCCGCAGAAACCTCGGCCACGGCAACTGTGTCCGCAACGACAGCCACGGCAGCAGTAGCAGCAGGGTCGTAGCCGATTTTAAACATGGACAGGCGGTTTGTTACGAAGGTGACTGTGCCGTTAGCCGCGTCGAATGTCGAGGGTAGCTGTTCCAGCGTGCCGTCATTGGCTAAACGCCATGCTCCTACAGGCGGCGTGCCTTCGAAGGGAACTGTAATGGAAAGGTTGCCTTCGAATTCTGTTACATATTGATTGTCGGCGGTTACGGTGATTCTGAAGACCATTCCGCCGTTAGTGATAACGCTTTGCTGGGCAGAGGTTAGTGCGTTAGGACTTACCTCTACAACGGTACTTGCAATGTTTACACCTGTAGCAATGTCGCCAATGGAACGCGCCGCGTCCGAATCGAATGCAAGTGTACCCACCGGCATAGCGATTTCTACACCACGCCCTGCGCGGGCAAAGTTATTCCAGTCGGTGCGAGCCATCACCGCCGTCTCCAAATCTGCAAGCGAGGAAAGGTCGAAGGAAACGCTTTCGTTGGCATTGTCCCTTACCTGATTGCGGATACTGACTGACATGATTATCGTTGCTTGGGTGTCACGCATTTGCACTCCCACTTGCACTGCTCCGGCATTAGCAGGAATGCTTGGCCCCGCAGGTGCTAAGGGCGCACCGGCAGGCGGTGCTGCCGGGGGTGCGCCACCTAGTGGCGGACCCGGAGGTGGAGGTGCTGGGGGTGTTGGG
>Ga0209755_10000548_pt1 | contig 67264 bp, 63 predicted proteins | sample TergutCo191P1_FD_187301 | JGI IMG/M metagenome (GOLD analysis project Ga0209755, IMG submission 187301) | Cornitermes sp. P1 segment gut microbial communities from Petit-Saut dam, French Guiana - Co191P1 (SPAdes) (version 2) | ecosystem: Host-associated > Arthropoda: Insects > Digestive system...
CCCCCCCCACATGCTCTTAAAAAGTTTCCGCTAACAGTTCTTATTTTTGTTTTTTTGTCTCTTTTTTCTGCGTGCATGGATAACCCTATAGGTCTTGGATCCGCTGTTCCGGCTATATCTAAGCCCAAATATCTGGTAATTTCAGGCATTTTAACCAAGATTCAACCTAATAAGCTGGAATATACCCATGGGGAAAGGCTCGACCTTAGAGGGCTTGTGGTAACGATTTTCTTCGATTACGAGGATGATCCCATCGACGTAGCTTTTGAAGATTTTGCGGAATGGGGAATAACGACAATCCCCGAACATAGAGATACCCTGTCGCGTACGGAGCATCACGGAGCGAATGTTGTCATATCAATATTATCCGAAGGTCTGGATTTAGACAACGAAGATGATGACGAAGAGATGCAGGCTGTTACTAAATTCTTAACCGTGAACAAAGGCGAGCCTGTCATAGAATGGCCTGATGTATTTGAACTGTCATTTTTCCAGACTCTCTCGCATATCAAAATGGGTTATATGTATACCAGCGTAGAAGGCGAGTTCACATGGGAGAATCATGATGTCCCACTCGGTGAATTGGGCAGGAAAAAATACAACCTGACATTTACACCTGAAGATACGATAAACAACAATGTTGTTACGCGCGATGTGGAAGTGGAATCCCGCCTTATGGAAGTAATATGGGTTAATCCCGGAACCTTTCAAATGGGAAGCCCGGAAAGCGAAGAAGGACGCCCTAATCCGGAGGAAAGCTGGAGTGATGATGACGAACCCTTGCATACAGTAACGCTTACGAAGGGTTTTTACATGGGCAAGTACGAGGTAACGCAGGAACAATATGAAAAAGTTATGGGGAATAATCCAAGCAGTCCTAAAGGAAAACTTGGCTTGCCTGTTAATTATGTATCATGGGTTAACGCTATCGCGTTTTGCAACAAGCTTAGCGTAATGGAAGATCTAGACCCCGTATACTTTGTAAGAGGAAGCTCAAATCCAGATGATTGGGGATCCTCAGATGAAGATTATAATAATACATTCGCATGGAGTATGACAGCCAACGGCTACCGTTTGCCTACGGAGGCAGAGTGGGAATACGCCTGCCGCGCGGGAACAACTACGGCATACAACACAGGAGCAGTCATTACAGACAACACAGGTTGGTATTACGCAAACAGCGGTGCCAGTATACAAGAAGTGGGGCAGAAACACGCTAATAACTGGGGTTTTTACGATATGCACGGAAATGTATCTGAGTGGTGCTTTGACATATACTATGCGTATTATTATGCCGAAGGACAAGTTGATCCATACAACTGTAGCAGAGGTGACTCTACTCAACCGCCGAGAGTACATAGGGGTGGAAGCTATAATTCTTCCGTAAATGAATGGTCTTCCCATGCTATTCGTTCCGCCGCACGAGGGAAAGTAGATGGTTTTTTTTCTGCGCAACCTTCCGTTGGCTTTCGTGTTATCCGCTACTAAAGGAGAAAAATATGAAAACAAAAATAAATATAGTTTGTTTATTAACCTTGTTACCGGTAATCGCTGCCGTTTTTATTTCGTGCGAAGAGGAAAAGCCTGAAGAACCACCTCACGTCCACCAATGGGGCGAATGGACAATAAGAATTGAGCCTAACGAAACAGAGGACGGAGAAGAAATCAGAAGATGTCTTGTTCCAGGATGCAAGGGAATAGAAAGAGAAGAAATTCCGCCTTTAGGCGTTATAACAGGAGATTTTTCGTTCTTGTTAATCAACGGCGGCACTGCCTACTCTGTCGCCAAGGGAACGTCAACTGATCCTGAAATAATAATCCCTGCCACTTACGAAGGGCTTCCTGTGGTCGCTATAAGAAATAACGGCTTTCAGTCTTATAAAACAATGATAAGCCTTGTAATACCTGACAGCGTAACAACTATAGGAAACGCCGCCTTCATTAATTGCGCAGACCTTGACAGCGTTACAATAGGAAGCGGAGTAACAAGCATAGGCAATAGGGCGTTTGAGAATTGTTCGAGCTTATTGAGCATTATAATACCTGATAGTGTAACAAGTATTGGAGAAAGAATATTTCAAGGCTGCGTTAAACTGACTAATATTTCGATACCGGACAACATTACAAATATAAACAGCAGGACTTTCCAGAATTGTACAGCGCTTGAGAGTATTACGATAGGAAGCGCAGTAAAGAGTATAGAAATAGATTCCTTTGACGGCTGCACAAAACTCGTCAATATCAATGTAAGTGATGATAACGAAAATTATACTAGCTCGGGCGGAATCCTCTACGACAAACCGATAACAGGAATTGTTTACATTCCGGTTGCGGTAGGCGGAAGCGTTGAACTGCATGACGCTGTAGAAATTATACATGAAAGAGAATTTTACGGCAGAAGCAGTTTAGAAAGTATAATAATGGGAAATAATGTAATTACCATAGGAGATGAAGCCTTCGCGAATTGCGATAATCTGACGAGCGTTACAATGGGAAACAGCGTTGCGGTTATTGGAAACGGAGCGTTTGAAAACTGCGCCGCTCTGGGAAGCGTAACAATACCAGGCAGCGTAATAAACATTGGCAACAATGCGTTTAAAGGCTGCGGCGATTTAACAAATTTAACAATAACAAACGGCGTAACAAGTATTGGAGACAGCGCTTTTTATGAATGTGAAAAAATCACAAGCCTTGTAATACCAGACAGCGTAATAAGTATAGGCAGCGGCGCGTTTAATAACTGCACAGGGCTTGCAAGTCTTACAATAGGCAGCGGCGTTACGAGCATAGGAAACGAAGCGTTCAGAAACTGTACAAACTTTACAAGCTTAACAATACCGAATAGCGTAATAACCATTGGTAACAACGCGTTCACTAATTGCGCTAAGCTGGTGAATATTACGATACCCGGCAGCGTAACAAGTATTGGAAACAGCGCGTTCAGCAACTGCGCAGGTCTTACTACTGTAAATATAGGGAACAGTGTAGAAATAATAGGCAACGGCGCGTTCAGCAACTGCTCTAATTTAACAAACGTAACAATAGGAAGCGGCGTAAAAAGCATAGGTTACATGGCTTTCGCCAACTGTAAAAACCTTAAGAGCATTACAATACCAAATGGCGTAACAACAATAGGCGGCGCCGCCTTTGTCAGTACAGGTATTACAAGCATTTCCATACCTGACAGTGTAACTGTAATCGGTGATATGGCTTTTAACAGCTGCTCTCTTACAAGCATTACGATACCAAACAGCGTAACGAGCATAGGACAGTATACATTCGCCAATATCAGCGGTCTAAAGGCTGTTATAATACCGGACAGCGTAATAACAATAGGCGACGGAGCGTTTAATAACTGCATAAACCTTGCGACAGTTACGATAGGAAACAGTGTAGAAAGCATAGGAGAAAGCGCGTTTGCTTCCTCCGGTTTAACAAGCATTACAATACCCAGCAACGTAAAAAGCATAGGTAACAGCGCGTTCAATCACTGCAGTAAATTGGAAAGCGTTACAATAGGAAACGGCACAGCGGACATAGGTATGTATGCGTTCAGTAGTTGCATAAACCTTGCGAGTGTTACGATAGGAGACGGCGTAATAACTATTGGTGACTATGCGTTTAAGAGTTGTATCAGATTAAGCAGCGTTACAATAGGAAACAAGGTAGAGATCATTGGAAAAAACGCGTTCCACAACTCTGGATTAAAGAGTGTAGTTATACCCGCAAGTGTAATTACTATAGAGGAAAACGCGTTTAGTTACTCCGGTTTGGAAAGCGTTACAATAGGAAACAGCGTAACGAGTATAGGTAACAGCGCGTTCGGTAATTGCAATAATATGAAAAACGTTGTAATGGGAAACAACGTAACGAGTATAGGTGCTAGTGCGTTCTCTAATACAGCTTTTACAAATATTACAATACCTGACAGCGTAACGAGTATCGGTAATGGCGCATTTAGGTACAGTGGTTTGACAGACATTACAATACCGGACAGCGTAAAAAGTTTAGGTCAAGGCATTTTTGGCTATAGTAATAACTTGAAAAGTGTTACTATAGGAAACGGCGTAACAGTTATAGGTACTGGAATGTTTAATAATTGCAGTAAATTGGAAAATGTTACAATAGGCAGCAACGTAACGAGTATTGATGATAATGCATTTAGTTACTCCGGTTTGCTCAGCTTTATAATACCCGACAGCGTAAAAAGCATAGGTAGCAGCGCGTTCAATTACTGCAGTAAATTGGAAAGCGTTACAATAGGAAACGGTGTAATAAGCATAGGTGGTCTTGCGTTTTATAATTGCAACAGTCTTACCAGTATAACTTTTAAAAGTTTAATTCCTGCGGAAAATCTATATGTTGATCAATGGTATACATCATTCGATGGAGACTTAAGAGATGTTTATTTAGCCGGAGGTATAGGAACTTATACAAAGTCTTGGGGTAATTGGTCAAAGCAGTAGGGGGAGCCTGTTATATCTTATCTATTTTTGTTGATTGTACAGCGCCATAGCGGCGCCCATTAGCGCGTGAACGTAGGGTTCGCGTCCCATTCCTTCTATTACTTTGTTAACGTCAATAAGTTCAACTTCAATAAACTCATCTTCATCAAGGTTTCGTTTGCCTGTATCGATCAAATCTTCCGCAAGAAAAAAATGTACCTTGTTTGACATAATCGCGGGGTTCGGAGAAAACTCTCCGATTTTTTTTATTTTTTCCGGTTTGTATCCCGTCTCTTCATGCAATTCTCTGGCTGCGGCTTGCTCCGCGTTTTCTCCCGGGTTAAAAACGCCGCCGGGAAACTCCAGGCTTAAACACCGAGAACTATGCCGCCACTGCCAAACCATCACAAACTTTTTCCCCTCTTCCGTTTCAATTACAGGAATTACAATAGCCCAATCCTTTGTTTCGATTACAGAAAAAGTCTGTGTTTCGCCGCTATTGCGCTTAGAATTCGCGGGAGATTTGCAATAAGATTCCCAAACAGAAAATATCTTGCAGTCAAAGACTTTTTTCCGATTTTCTTCTGTCCAGGCAAGGTTTGATTTGTTCATGAATGTAAGAGTATATTAATTTTGATTTTATTTCTACAATTTGAATCGGCTTTTATTAGGCAGACAGGCTTAGGAATACCTGTTCTTCCTTGACAATAAAGTTTTAGTATTTTACCATAGAATATATGATAAATGGTGATATAACAGCCATTAAAGACAGTATCTTAAAGACTGTGGGTAATGATTGTGAAAGAATAATTCTCTTTGGTTCTCATGCTTATGGGACGCCCAGAGAAGACAGTGATTACGATGTCTTTGTTGTTCTAAAAGATGATAGTGAAAAACCAATATTGGTATTGCAAAATATTTACGGCGGATTGGCGCAGAATCCCAATTATAAAAGCGTGGATGTCCTTGCTAATTACAAAAGCCGTTTTGAAGCAAGAAGCCAATTACCTACCATAGAACGTACCATTGCGCAAAAAGGAGTGGTTCTCTATGATCGCGCTTGACATAGCCAAAGACTGGCTCCGTTATGCAAAAAGTGACCTTAATACCGCCAGTCATATGTTTAATAATGTCAATCCAAAAGAAACAGAAATTTCTTGTTTCCATACACAGCAATGTGCAGAAAAATCTCTAAAAGCATATTTAGCTTTAAAAAACATAGCACCTCCCCGTACTCATGATCTTTTAGAATTGAACAATCTTTGCTTAGCTCAAGAACCTGAGTTCTCAGCAATGCGGCAATATTGCGTTTTCTTAAATCCCTATGGTGTTCATGTTCGTTATCCAAATGAATTAGCCGTTGATGAAGACATAACAAAATTAGCCATTTTGTATGCTCAAAATATTTTTGAATTTTGTGATAATTTAATTAAGGGAACCTCTTTTATACATGGTTAATTATTTTTCTTATCTATGCTATCCTATACCTTATGAAAGCTTACCTCGACATTGTTCAAAAAATCCTCGATAAGGGTTTCCGCAAGCATAACCGTACCGGTATGGACGCGCTGACTGTCGCGGGTACAATGTTTGAGCATGACATGGCAGACGGTTTTCCGCTTTTAACAACAAAAAAAGTGCCTTTTAAAATGGTAAGATCAGAACTGGAATTTTTTATCCGCGGCATTACTGATAAAGAATGGCTAAGAGAAAGAAAAAACTCGATTTGGGATGAGTGGTGCAGCCCCGATGTTGTCCCCTACGGCAATGATGATACCAGTAAAACCAGAATGATGAATGAACGCGAACTCGGCCCTGTCTACGGCTGGCAGTGGCGAAACTTCGGCGCGAAATATACAGCTTTTAATACCGCGCCCCAAGGGAAGGGTGTTGATCAATTAAAAAATTTGGTGCATACGCTTAAGCAGGATCCCGATAACCGCCGCATGATTGTTTCCGCGTGGAACCCCTGCGATCTGCATCGAATGGCATTGCCGCCATGCCACTACAGTTTTCAAGTATCAGTAATTGACGGTAAGGTGAATCTTCTGTGGAACCAGCGCTCGGTGGATGTTGCATTGGGTCTTCCTTTCAACATCGCAAGCTATGCGTGTCTTTTGCACCTGCTTGCTAAGGAAGCGGGATTGGGCGAAGGAAAGTTAATCGGCTTCTTGGGAGATACGCACATTTATATTAATCATATAAACGGGCTTAGTCTTCAGCTGTTACGCGAACCTAAAACACTGCCGCGAATAAAGACCGAAAAATTTACATCAATTTTTGAATGGCATTACGAAGACACTGTCGTTGATGGTTACGAACCTCATCCTGCGATTAAATTTGAAATAGCGGTGTAAGTATATGAAGAGAAAAGTTATGAAACAAGAAATAATAATTATTGCGGCAATGGCTGAGAATAGAGTGATTGGTAAAAACAACGCAATGCCGTGGACAATAAAAGGCAACCTTGCGCATTTTAAAGAAACAACAATGGGCTTTCCATGTATTATGGGCAGAAAAACATGGGACTCCCTGCCAAAGAAACCTCTGCCGGGAAGATTAAACATTATAATCTCTAATACAATGAATACAAAAGACAACCCATCTTCCTGCATAATGGTTTTCCAATCTTTATCTTCCGCTGTCGAGTACTGTTCCAATTACGAAAAAATTTTTATCATCGGCGGTGAATCAATTTATAAACAAGCTATGCCGCTTGCAAATAAAATCGATCTTACGCTGATTCCGGGGCAGTATGACGGAGACACTTATTTTCCCGAAATCAATGATACATGGATAGAAACGGAAACTGTTAGACATGATGAGTTTTCGATAATTACTTATATTAAAAAGGAGCAGATATGAAAGCGCCGATTTTAGTAGTGCTTGCCGCCGGGATGGGAAGCCGTTACGGCGGACTCAAACAGATGGAAAAAATCGGGAAAGGCGGCGAAGTGCTGCTTGATTATTCTGTGTTTGACGCCGTTAAGTCAGGATTTGAAAAAATTGTATTTATTATACGTCATGATATAGAAGAAGATTTTCGCAGGCTAGTGCTTGCCAGAATGGAATCGAAAGTAAAATGTGAATTGGCATTTCAGGATCCGGACACTTTGATTCCCTCGGATATTTTCCGCGCCGCTCAGGAAGCGGGAAGAACCAAACCCTGGGGTACAGGCCATGCGCTGATCTGCGCCGCGGATAAACTCGACTCTCCTTTTACAGTTATAAATGCTGATGATTTTTACGGAAGAGAAGCGTTTGCCGTTATGGGCAAACATCTCATCGGCGGAGAATCCGGCTCCTCTATTGTGCCTTATAAACTTGAAAAGACTCTCAGCCCTCAGGGTACTGTTTCGCGCGGTGTATGCGAAGTTGGCTCAGGCTTTCTTGTCAGTGTTGATGAACTTACCGCGATTGAAAAAAAAGATGGAAAGATTTTTAACACCGCGCCTGACGGCTCTGTGCGCGAACTTTTACCTGATACACCAGTATCAATGAATTTTTGGGGATTTTCACCGGACATCTTGCCGGAGTTTAAAAAATACTTTGATGATTATTTAAAAAATTTCGCGGCGGATCCTGCGGGACAGATTAAAAGCGAATGTTTTATACCAAAAGCTGTAGATCATTTTATTAAACAGGGATTAACAAAAGTAAAGGTACTCAGCGCCGACTCGCACTGGTTCGGCGTTACTTACAAGGAAGACAGAGAAGCTGCGGTTAATAAATTAAATGAAATGGAAAGCGCAGGCGTTTATCCGTCTGTATTATGGTAAAAACAGGAGGTATTCATATTATGGAAAGTGAAAAGATTGAACAACAGCAGGATGAAAAACCATGTTCGCCGGGTTTTAAAAATTCTCTTATAGACTGGTTTTTGCGAATGCTGAAAGGCGCGGCGATTGGTATGGATTTTGTTCTTCCCGGAATAAGCGGCGCGGCGTTGGCTGTTGTTTTTGGGCTTTATGAGCGGATTGTAAATTTTATCGCGAATATTACAAAAGATTTTATTAAAAATGTTTTGTTTTTTATACCTGTTGGAATCGGCGGAATGCTTGGAATCTATTTAATTTCTCATCCGATTAGTTTTTTAAAAGATAATTACCAAACACCGTTTTTATGGTTTTTCGTCGGAGCGATTTTAGGAACAATGCCTGAACTTTGGAAAAGAGCAGGAGGAGAATCTGTAAAGCGAAAACCGTATCACATCGTCATTTTAGCTGTTACATTTTTTCTTGCAACCTTTTTTCTTTTGTTTTCTGGACGATGGGCATTCGGTCAATTACAGTTAAATCCTGTTTCCGCTTTTTTTACAGGCGGTGTTACAGCGTTTATCGCTTTTATTCCAGGATTCAGCTCTTCAAATTTTTTAGTGCTTTTCGGATTATACGGACAAATGATTGACGCTTACAGAGAATTGAAATTTTCTATTTTAATTCCATTCGCTTTGGGTATGATAGCATTTGCTTTTCCGTTTTCAAAGTTGATTGAGTTTCTGCTTAAAAAAGTATTCACAGGTTTTTTTCATGTTATTCTTGGGTTTGTTTTAGCATCAGCGATTCTTGTCGCGGCAATCGCGTCGGGGTGGCAGCAGGAAGGCGGTTATTACAATTATTTGCAGCTTGGTACAATAGCATGTGTTATTACATTCGCCGCAGGAGTTGTTTTTTCATATTGGATGTGCAATATCAGTAAAAAATATGAAAAATGATAATATTCTCAACTTGTGAAATTTCAATTTTTAATATATAATTGCATATAAACCATAGGAGGATATTATGGCAGAATTAAAAGGTTCAAAAACTGAAAAAAATCTACAGGAAGCGTTTGCCGGTGAATCACAGGCGCATGTAAAGTATCAATACTTCGCTTCTAAAGCTGAAAAAGAAGGATACCAGCAAATTGGCGCGATTTTCCGCGAAACAGCTCTTAACGAAAAAGAACACGCAAAAATATGGTTCAAATTTCTCCACAACGACGATGTACCGCCGACAACAGAAAACCTGAAAGCAGCGGCAGACGGAGAAAATTTTGAATGGACTGATATGTACGCCGGTTTCGCGAAAACGGCGAAAGAAGAAGGGTTTACCCAAATCGCCGCGCTTTTTGAAATGGTTGGCAAAATTGAAAAAGAACACGAAGAGCGTTACCGCAAACTTCTTGCGAATATCGACGGCGGGCTTGTCTTCTCGCGCGACGGTGATCAAATTTGGCAGTGCGCCAACTGCGGTCATATCGTTGTGGGCAAAAAATCGCCTGAAATGTGCCCGGTTTGCAGACATCCAAAAGCATACTTCGCTATTAAAGCCGCAAATTATTAATCCGCGGAAATCCGTTTAATTCGCGTGAATCCGTGTCTAATGGTAACATGCCAAAAGCTATAATCGCCATGTCGGGCGGTGTCGACAGTTCTGTTGCCGCCGCCCTCATGCTTGATCAGTGCTATCCATGTGTCGGCATCACATTAAAACTTTACAAAGGCGAAAGCCGCTGCTGTTCTTTGGCGGATGTTAACGACGCGAGGAATGTAGCATTCAATCTGGGGATGGATCACTATGTGTTGAATTTCACCGAAGAATTTGACAAATATGTTGTGCGCCACTTTATTGAAACTTATGAACAGGGCGCGACCCCCAACCCCTGTATTGAATGTAACCGCCATGTAAAGTTTAATCTGCTCCTTCTGCGCGCCCGCCAGCTGAATTTTGACCTTCTTGTTACAGGGCATTATGCGCGGACATCGAAAGACCCTGTAAGCGGAAGACACCTTCTTTTAAAAGCTATAGACGAAAAAAAAGATCAAAGTTATGTGCTTTACTGCCTTACCCAGCAGCAGCTTGAAAGATCGCGTTTTCCGCTGGGCTCTCTTTCAAAAAATGAAGTGCGAAAAATCGCCGAAGATAAAAAATTTATAAATGCCGCTAAAAGTGAAAGCCAGGATATCTGTTTTGTGCCTGACGGCGATTACGGAAACTTTATAGAAGAATACACAGGTAAAACATATCCCGAAGGTGACATCATCGATTTAGAAGGGAAAATTATCGGAAAACATAAAGGTTTAATCCGCTACACAATCGGGCAGCGCAGAGGGCTTGGCGTTGCGGCTAACACTCCTGTTTATGTCGCCGCTAAATCAATCGCGGCGAATACTGTTACGCTTGCCGCCGATGAAGCTCTTTATACAAAGTCCCTCTCCGCCAAAGACATCAATCTGATTGCATGTGAAGATCTTAAAAAGCCGATGCGCGTAATGGTAAAAACCCGTTATCTGCAGGCTGCGCAGATCGCAACAGCGGAGCAAACGGCAGAAGGCAGCCTGCACATTGAATTTGACTCTCCGCAGAGAGCGATTACACCGGGGCAGGCGGTTGTTATGTACGATGGAGATATTGTAGTCGGCGGCGGAACGATAGAGCAGTGATCAGAGCTAAAATCAGCCGCCGTTTAGTTTTCTTGTAAGCGTGGGGGATGAATACCAAAGAGATACAGGTTCGTTATAACGCGTGTTTGCTTTCAGGTAGACATAACCTGTCGGCAGGTTCCATGAAGTTTCGTAAGGGCGCATTTCTCTAAGCATCTCATCGTAGAGCAATGTAGGACCGAATTGCCCGACAAGATCGTTTTGAATATTCGTGTAACATTTTTTCATATCTTCAAGAGAGGCGCTGTAAAAATAATATGTTCCGCCTTCAAGCCCTGTTCTGGAAAAATAGGCAATCATGAAAACAGGGTACCCTGAAACTGTTACATTTTCATAAACAAGCGATTGAAGCCCGTTAATTTCATCAACATGAACAGGGTTTCCCATCTTTGCTTTAAAGGTGTTTAAACTGGTTCCCCATGCGAAATTGTGAAAAGAAACGGTTACAGGTTTATCCTGAGCAAAAAGAGCCGTTGATATAAACAACAGGCAAATAATAAATGATAATTTTTTCATAATATGCCCCCACTTCATTATCGGCAGAAATGGGGGTGCATATTAGACGGTTAGCTGTTCTGCGGAATATTAGGTATTGATCCAAAACCGCGCTGTAGGTCTGCGTCGCTTGGCGTTTGGTCGTTCATGGTCTTGTTATTGTACGACTGATAGGCTGTCATATCGAAGAAGCCTGTTCCGCTTAAACCGAAAAGGATAACCTTTTTCTCGCCTGTTTTCTTGCATTCAAGAGCTTCATCAATCGCGACTTTGATCGCGTGCGAAGATTCAGGAGCCGGAAGGATACCTTCTGTTTTCATAAACTTGATAGCCGCGTCAAAAACATTGGTCTGCACTTCCGCGCGCGCTTCGAGCATTCCATCTTGATAAAGTTTTGAAAGCGTTGAGTTCATTCCATGGTAGCGAAGGCCGCCGGCATGATTCGCCGAGGGGATATAACCGTTACCGATTGTCATCATTTTGATAAGCGGAGTGGTTTTCGCCGTGTCGCCGAAATCATAGGCAAAGCGTCCGCGCGTAAATGACGGGCAGGATGCAGGCTCAACCGCGATAAAACGCGCATTTGATTTTCCCGTAAGTTTTTCTCCCATGAACGGAGCCATCAGCCCGCCCATGTTTGAACCGCCGCCTGCGCAGCCAATGATAATGTCAGGTTTTATCCCGAATTTATCAAGAGCAGTTTTTGTTTCAAGCCCGATGATTGATTGATGGAGCAGCACATGGTTAAGAACGCTTCCAAGCACATAACGGCATTTATCGGTTTTAACCGCAGTTTCGATCGCTTCGGAAATTGCGCAGCCGAGAGAACCGCCTGTATTCGGATCTGACTCAAGGATTTTCTTTCCTGACTCTGTTGTATTTGATGGAGAGGGAATTAAATTTGCGCCGTACGCTTCAATCAGCGCTTTGCGGTACGGTTTTTGTTCAGAGCTGACTTTTACCATATATACAGTTAAATCGAGCCTGTAAAAAGCGCATGACATCGCCATTGCGGTTCCCCATTGTCCTGCGCCGGTTTCAGTAGTAAGAGAGGTAAGCCCTTCTTTTTTTGCGTAATACGCCTGAGGCCCCGCCGAATTTAATTTATGCGAGCCTGAGGTATTGGTTCCCTCAAACTTGTAGTAAATTTCTGCAGGCGTTCCAAGCATTTTTTCCAGATAGTACGCGCGGATCAGCGCAGACGGTCTGTATGCCCGGTAAAAATCCTGAATGTCTTCAGGAATCGGAATTAGGCGGGTAGTCTCATCAAGTTCCTGATCGATCACCCCCTTGCAGAATACCGGAGCGAGATCCGCCGCGGTAACCGGCTGCAATGTTCCCGGATGCAGCATCGGCTCTGGTTTGTTTTTCATGTCTGCCCTCAGGTTGTACCAGAATTTGGGCATTTCCTCTTCGGCGATGTAGATTCTAGTTGGGATTTTGTTTGCCATAATTTACTCCTGTGTTGATATTTTGCTTTTTTTAAAGAATGCCGGCGATCAGACTCGAACTGATACCCCATTGCTAGGAGGGGATTTTAAGTCCCCAGTGTCTGCCATTCCACCACGCCGGCCGGTTAAAATGTCCCGCATTTGGGATATTTTCGACATTTTAACGTTTTTAGCAAATATTGGCAAGAACCCGCCGGAACCTATTGCTTTTTAGACTTCTATATTTTATAATCATATCATGATATGACATATTACGATATGATGGAGGTATGGAGATGTTTATCGGCAGGGACGAGGAATTGGAAGAATTTAACAAACTCTATAAAAGCAGCCGTCTGGAGGTTGCCATTATGTACGGCAGAAGAAGGGTAGGCAAAACAGAACTTATAAACCATTTCTGCAAAGGAAAAAAATGCATTTTTTTCACCGCTGTCGAGAATTCCGCAGAATATAATCTTAATATATTTATAGAAGCTGTCCATAAATCCCGTTTAAGACTTTCTGATGAAACATTCGCCAAAATGATCCCCAGGGATTTTATACAGTTATTGGATTTAATTGCCGCCATTGCCAAACAGGAAAAAATTATCCTTGTTATTGATGAATATCCATATCTTGTAAAAGCAGAAAAAAGTTTTTCTTCTATTTTGCAAAAATATTTAGATTATAATTTTAAGAACACTAATATGCTGATAATTCTCTGCGGTTCATCAATGAGTTTTATGGAAAATCAGGTTTTAAGCGCGAAAAGCCCTTTATACGGCAGAAGAACCGCACAGTTTAAAATTGAGCCGTTTAATTATTCGGATGCTGTAAAATTTGTACCGAATTATTCAAAAGAGGAAAAATTGTTAACTTATGGTGTCTTCGGCGGAACTCCTTATTATTTATCACAAGTGGATAATAAAAAAAGTTTACAGGAAAATATTATTGAATTATATTTTAATTCTAAAGGTTTGTTATTCGAAGAACCCGGCAGCTTAATTAAACAGGAATTAAGAGAACCGCATTTATATAACGCTATTATCACAGTAATCGCAAACGGCAGTACAAGATTATCGGAAATCGCGGACAAGGTAAGTAAACCTGCAAATTTATGCGAAACATACATTAAAAAACTTATAAGTCTCGGTCTTGTGATAAAAGAAAAACCGACAGGGGAAAAAACAGGAACAAAAAGCCTTTACATTTTAAATGATAATATGTTCAAGTTTTGGTTTAGATATGTGCAGGATAATTTAACCATGATTTCAAAAGGTTTTGGCAAAAAAGCTGCCGACAGTATATGGCCTGAGATAAACAGTTTTATGGGCAGATGTTTTGAAGAAGTCTCTGTTCAATATATGTGGAAAAATTATGCGTCGCTTCCCATTCAGCCTAAAGAAATCGGAAGATGGTGGGGGAATAATCCAAAGGAAAAACAGGAAGAAGAAATCGATATTCTTGCAGTTGACGGCAACAGAGCAATCTTCGGCGAATGTAAGTTTAAAAATATAAAAACCGGAATAGAAATTCTTGAAAACCTTGAAAGAAAAAGTAAGTTATTCAAAAAGTATACAACCCAATATTATTATATTTTCAGCAAAGGCGGTTTTACCGACCAAATTAAAAAAACGGCAAAAGATAACAGCAATATAAAGTTAATCGGATTAAGCGAACTGTTGGAATGAGGAAAAACTGTTTCTGTATGAACAGCGTTACTCCGCCGCCGCCAGTCTGTAGATCGCTTCTGCGTCTTTTTCATCCAGCTTGCGAAAATTGCCAATCTGACCGAAATGCACTACGCGTTTTGCCATTTCAGGTATTCGCGCTGTGTCGATGTTTGCATCCGCGAACCGGACCGGCATGCCGATAGACTTAAAAAAGTTTTCCATACGCAAAATACCTTCGAGCGCAGCTTGTTCCAAATCATAAAAAGCGCCGTCTACACCCCACACTTTTACCGCGAACCGCGCGAGCCTTGCAGCTGAAGCTGTCTCAGTATCTTCTTTTATGTTGTACTTCAGCCATGCCGGGAAAATAATCGCTAACCCCGCTCCGTGAGCAATTTCAAAAAGAGCGGAAAGTTCATGATCCAGCGCATGGCTTGCCCAGTCGCCGATTCTGCCCGTATCAAGCAAACCGTTATGCGCAAGAGCGCCCGCCCACATTATTTCAGCGCGGGCATCGTAATTCATTTCTCCGCCGTTAAAGATTTTGCGCGCGTTGCGTATTATCGTCCTTAACGCCCCTTCACAAAGTTCATCTGTAAGCTCGACATTTTTCTCTTTTGTAAAATAGCGCTCCATGATGTGAGCCATCATATCTGTAATACCGCATGCAGTTTGATACGGCGGCAGGGTATAAGTCAATTCAGGATTCATTATCGAAAAGACAGGGCGGATACATTGAAAATTCATCCCTCTTTTCCACGGTCCCTGTTCATTTGTAATAACGCAGCTAATACTGGATTCACTTCCCGCGGCGGGAATAGTCACAATAGTGCCGATAGGCAAAGCTTTTTGCGCGGTTGCTTTTCTTTCAAAGAAATCCCAAACATCTCCGTCGTACAATGCTCCAGCCGCAATCGCTTTGGAAGAATCAATAGCGGAGCCGCCGCCAACAGCAAGGATCATTTCAACCTTTTCTTTCCTGGCAATTTCTATTCCTTCCCTAACCAATGAAAGTCTCGGATTAGGATGAACTCCTGTCAGCTCAACCCACTCAATATTCGCTTCTTTTAAGTTATTTTTAATTCTGTCAATCAACCCGGAACGAACAGCAGATCCCCCGGAATGGTGCAGTAACACTTTTTTTGCATATTGCGCTGTTTCACTGCCCGCCTTGTTTTCCATACCTTTGCCAAATAATATTTTAGTCTTGTTACAATATTCAAAGTTCTGCATAAAACTCTCCTTGTTTATCAATTTATACTATACATCTATCAAACTCAATGGTAAACTAACAGTATGAACCCTGGATTTGCTACCCGATTTTGCCGCAAATGCCTGTACAGCTCCCTCTCAGTCGAACACATGGTTCGTTTCGCTAAAATGACATATCCCGAATACGATATTTACGAAAGTACCGGATATCCGACCGGGCATCCAATCGGCGCTCAGGACGCGTCTGACCGGATTGTCGCGGATATGCTTCAGTACGGGCTTTATATCGACTTTGTGGAAACCCTGATAAAAGTTGAATCCGACGGCTATATGGGCAGAAAGTTTGCTCTTAGAGGTCTTGATGATGTGATAGACGACGTGCTTCAGGTAGGCTACAGTTTTGACAATACCACAGGTCAGTTTTTTGAAGATCAAAGCCAGCAGATTACGCGCAACTGGGGGCGCCTTATCGAAGGCGACGAGCGGCAAATGGCTTTTTTACGGCTCGATATAGTTGATAATACAAAACTTGTTAAAGATAATTCCAAACAGTTAATAGATAAAACTTACGGCGAGTTCCGTGACATTGTAGAAGGTGCTGTTGTGGGCAGACTCGGGCGGCTGTGGAGCTGGGAAGGGGACGGCACTTTAGGCGCTTTTATGTTAGGTGAATACAGCCGCCTTGCTATTTTCGCCGGAATGGAAATAATCAATCGAATGTATATGTTTAATAAATTAAAAAATCCTTTAAACGCGCCTTTAAAACTGCGTATCGCGGTTCATTCGGGCAATTTTGTTTACTCGGAAGATGAGACTGAATGTAACAAATCGGATATAATTAAAAAAGTAAAAATGCTTGAATCAAAAGCCGCGTTTCCCAATTCTTTGGTTATTTCCGAAAGCCTTGCGATGGCTCAGGATCAGGCTATGTTAAATATTTTCAGCGAGTCGAAAGTTGTTCCTAAATTAACGGAAAAATTCAGGATGTATCAGGTAAGTATCGAGCGAAGGTTTCAGGTAAGGTAGTAACGGGGAGTATATGGTTTATATTTTTACAAAAAAAAGCGTCGCTCTTCAGTCCATATTTCCAAAAGATGCTGTGTTTGCGACATGGCCGCTTTCCAAACATTTACCTTCTTCTTCTGATATTTCCTATATTGATGTTTCAGGTCTTTCCGATGATGAAGTTAAGAAAACATTAACGCTTGTTAAAAAAATCTGCAATGATACAATATGGGGAATTATCGATCCGAAAGGAAGCGTAAAAGATCCGGCTATGCTGATTATCGAAGGGGCAAGCGATTATTTGGGGCAGGGTTTTTTTAAAGACGAAAAAAAAATCGACGCAAAACGCATTGCTTCCATATCTGAGTGGCGAAAGGCTCTAATGCGCGTTCAAAGCGCACAGGATACGTTAGTGCCGGCTGTGCCTGCAGACGGATTTTTAAACTCGGGAGTTAAACTGCCGGCTGCAAGCTCTTTTCCCGGATGGAAGAAAATGCACGCAGGAAAGGCGATGCCGTTCTATCTTTTATACTGCTCGCTTCAGGGAAAGACCGCTCTTGACGCGCGTCTTCAGGAAAAAAAACTCGCTCATGTTTATAGAAAGTTCCATTCCATTCTTGTTAATAATTTTAAAGAAGGCGAAGCGCTGCTTTGGATGGATGCCGGAAAAGACTGCCTGTTTCTTCTTCCGCCAAAAGCGCATTGTGTGTCATCAGTTATCGGCGCTTGTATCAGTTTGATTCTCGCCGCACCGCAGATCGTTATGGAGTCATTCGGGCTTTCCATTCCGGCGAATTTTGTTTTTGCTCTTCATTACGGCATGATCAATTATAATCCGCCAGGAAAAACCGGCACTGTTGTCTGTGATGCGGTTAATTCAATTTTTCACCTTGGAGCAAGAAAAGCCGAGCCCGGGCGGCTGACTGTAACAGGCGCTCTTCCCGATATTTCAATTCCTTTTGTTTTACAGGATATGTTTTCTTCCTGCGGCGAGTTCGAAGGCAGAAAGATATGGCAAACAAAAAAATTCTTTTATGCGAAACCGTGGATGTGAGTAAGGTGGGATGCAGATGAGCGCAAAACGAAAAAAAGCTATTGTCTTCACATTTAAACGCGGCATCTTCCCAAATGAACAGAAACAGTTTACCGAGAATGTTCCAATTAATACTTTGCTTCCTCCGACCGGATGCAAAATGGTTTATCCGCTTTTAATGCACATGGGCGCTGTGTGTAACCCGCTTGTAGAAAAAGAACAAAAAGTTTTACTCGGAGAAAAAATCGGCGGCAGCGATGCGCTTATCAGCGCGCCTGTGCATTCCAGCGTGTCAGGTATTGTAAAAGATATTCGTCCTCATTTAACAATAATGGGTACGATTGTAAATTCCGTCATTATCGAAAACGACGGAGAATTCAAAGAACATGAATGTATCAAACCGCGCGATGACAGTGAAGATCTTTCAAGAGAGGAAATATTAAAAATAATCCGCGAAGCAGGAATTGTCGGGCTTGGCGGCGCCGGGTTTCCGACTCATGTAAAACTTTCTCCGCCTCCCGATAAAAAAGTTGATACTATAATTGTAAACGGCTGTGAATGCGAGCCGTATCTTACAACAGATAACAGAATCATGATCGAAGAATCCAAACGTATTATTAAAGGGTTAAGGATTATTTTAAAGGTAATTCAAACAGCGCGGGGAATTATCGCGATAGAAGATAACAAACCCGAAGCCATCGAACATTTAAAAGAGTTATGCGCAAGTATTCCTGATATTAAAGTCGCGGTTGTAAGGACAAAGTATCCTCAGGGCTGCGAGAAACAGCTTGTCAACGCGATTACAAAAAGAGAAGTGCCGTCAGGCGGCATCCCGATTGATGTTGGGTGCCTTGTTCACAATGTTGACACTGTAATCGCGATTCACCGCGCCATTTTCCGGGGCAGACCGCTTATGCGAAAAGTTGTTACGCTGACAGGCGGCGCGATCAGGAACCCGGGAAATTATAAAGCGCGTATCGGAACTTTGCTAAGCGATTTGGTTGAAATGGCAGGCGGCTTTAAATACAATCCCGCGAAAATTGTCGTCGGCGGACCGATGATGGGTACGGCAATTTTTGACACGGATGTTCCGATTGTTAAAACAACAGAAGGCGTGCTTTTCCTTACCGAAGATGAGGCGCATATCCCTCACGAAAGAAATTGTATCCGCTGCGGAAAATGCGTTGAATGCTGTCCGTCGGGGCTTATACCGACAGAATTAAACGCGGATATTTTAAAGGAAGACAGTGAAGCGTTTGTAAAACACAATGGTCTTGACTGCATTGAATGCGGTAGCTGTTCTTATATATGCCCGGCAAAACGCAGATTGTCTCAGGCGATTAGAACAATTAGAAGAGTAGAGCTCTCTAAGCTTAAAAATAAAGGTTAAGGACGGCAGCAGTTAGGTGAAAATAGTAATAAATCAGATAATGACAGTTTCCTCTCCGCCTCATATGTATGGGACAGACACAATAGAAGCGCGTATGCGGGATGTTCTTATCGCTCTGGTTCCCGCGTTTTGCTTTGCTTTGTACCACTACGGAATAAAAGCTTTTTATACAACCGCGATTGCGGTAATTGCCGCGCTTCTTGCCGAATACCTTTTTCAGAGAGTTATGAACAAGCCTGTAACCATAAACGACTTCAGCGCATCCATTACAGGCGTTTTGCTCGCTTTCAATCTTCCGCCCGATGTTCCCCTCTGGCTTCCTGCTGTGGGAAGTTTTTTCGCGATTATAGTTGTTAAACAGCTTTTCGGCGGGCTTGGATCCAACTTTGTAAATCCTGCTCTCGCTGCCCGCGCGTTCCTTCTTGCGTCTTTTCCCGTGTACATGACAAGCTGGACATTCTCTCCTGACTCTGTTACAAGCGCAACTTACCTTGCAATGATTAAGCAAGATCCTAATTTTGCTCCGAATGTTTCAGATTATATGGCTTTGCTTTTCGGTAAAGTAGGCGGCTCTCTAGGTGAGACAAGCGCGGTTGCGCTTTTAATCGGCGGAGTGTACCTGCTTGTAAGAAGGATTATAAATTGGCGCATACCGGTTTTTTACATTGGAAGTTTCGCAGTTTTCGCGTTTATATTCGGACGGACAGGATTTTTCAGCGGACATGATATTTTATTTGAAGTTTTAAACGGCGGCTTGATCATGGGAGCGTTTTTTATGGCGACCGATTACGCGACAAGCCCGATTACACCCGGCGGCAAGATTGTTATGGGAATTGGCTGCGGGTTTATTACTGTGTTAATAAGATTTTTTGGAGGTTATCCTGAAGGTGTGTGTTTCTCTATCATCATTATGAATCTCTTTGTGCCGCTGATAGATAAATACATAAGGCCGCGCGTATACGGAAGAAAAAGAGGGAGACGCGCATGAACTATATATTAAAACCTGCTGCCACTCTTTTTATAATAGCCGCGCTTGTTGTCGCGCTTTTAAGTTTTGTTTTTACATACACGCTTGAACCGATAGAAAAACAAAAAAATAAAACCCAGGAAGCAGCAATGAGGGTTGTAATACCGCGCGCTGTTGAGTACCGGAAAATCCATGTTGAAAAAACAGGCAGCATTACCGCCGTATATGAAGCTCTTTACAGTTCTGACGCGTTAGATGATAAGGTATTGGTAGGCTATGTTGTGCAGCTTTCCCCCGAAGGCTACAGCGGCAAGATAGACATGATTGTTGGGATTTCAATATCAGAAAACGCCATTACAGGAATGAGAGTGCTTAGCCACACAGAGACGCCGGGGTTAGGCGCAAACGCGGTTAAAGAAAATTTTTACGGTCAGTTCAGACACAGGGATTTGGTTCCGCTTGGAGTTGCCAGAAATTCTCCCGGCGAGTATGATATTCAGGCAATTACAAGCTCTACAATTACTTCAAGGGCAATTACCGAAGCTGTAAACGAAGCTATAGAATGGTATTTACTGCAAGCTCGATCAGACGAAGAAAGCACGCCAGACAGGAGTGAAGAATGAAATATTTTGATTTAATAAAGGATGGTATCATCCGAAAAAATCCGATATTTGTACAGGTACTTGCGCTGTGCCCCCTGCTTGCTGTTACCACATCTGCTGTTAACGCCCTTACCATGGGGCTTGCGACAACTGCCGTTATGATTTGCGCAAGCGCGGCAATTTCTCTTTTTAGAAAAATTATCCCTAACGAGATACGCATTGCAGCCGCTGTTGTAATTGTCGCGGGTTTTGTTACCGTTTTGGAACTTTTGCTTGCTGCTTACGCGCCTCCCGATATTACAGCTGCTCTTGGCATTTACATTCCTCTTATTGTTGTTAATTGCATTCTTTTCGCGCGCCTTGAATCATTTGCGTCGAAAAATAAAATATTTCCGTCTATAGTTGACGCTCTCAGCATGGGGTTAGGTTTTACTTTAGGTTTGTTTGTCGTCGGCGTAATAAGAGAATTTTTCGGCGCCGGTTCTGTTTTTGGAATTGAACTTTTACACGACGAAAACTCGCATGTACTTATCATGGTAATGCCGGCAGGCGCTTTCTTTACGTTAGGTGTAATAATCATGATTCGTAAGCACTTCCAGTTATTGCGGCTGCAAAACAAGAAAAAGGCAGGTAAATAATGGAATTATTTTTTATACTGGTTGGCGCAATATTTATAAATAACTATGTTCTTGTGCAATTTCTGGGAATGTGCCCGTTCTTCGGCGTTTCTAAAAAAACCGAGACTGCTCTTGGCATGGGTATTTCTGTAATGTTCGTTATGACGCTTTCTTCCATAATGACATTCCTTTTTTACGAATTTATATTGATTCCCTTGAATATTACGTATCTTCGTACTGTTGTTTTTATTTTGATCATTGCGTCGATAGTGCAGTTTGTCGAAGTATTTATGAAAAAAATGCTTAAAACACTTTATACAATGCTTGGCGTTTATCTTCCGCTGATAACAACAAACTGCGTAATAGTAGGTGTTGCGTTAATAAATATTAAAAATGAGTATACATTTATCGGTTCGATTGTTAACAGTATCGGCGCAGGAGCGGGATTTACGCTTGCGATTTTGCTGCTTGCCGCGATACGCGAAAAGTATGAAAACAATCCTGATGTTCCGGAAATATTTCAGGGATTTCCGCTCGCGTTATTTTCCGCAGGGTTAATGAGTATTTCCTTTATGGGATTTTTGGGGTTGATATGATAGCAGGAATGGAGTTGCAAAGTATTTTAATCCCGATTATCAGTGTCGGCGGGCTGGCGCTTCTATTCGGAATAATTCTTGGATTGTCTGCTAAAAAATTTGCTGTTGAATCGAATCCAAAAGTGGACAAAATCATTAATGTTCTGCCCGGAGCGAACTGCGGCGGCTGCGGTTTCCCCGGATGCTCTGTATTCGCGGAACGTGTTGTAAAAGGGCAGGCGAGCGTAAGAGGCTGTCCGCCGGGAGGGCCGTCTGCGGCAGACGCGATTGCGGAGCAGTTAGGTGTCGATTCTGTTCCCGAGTACCGAAAAGTCGCTTTTATAAAATGCAACGGCTCAAACGATAATATTAAAAGAAATTATATTTACGACGGTCCGAAGAGCTGCGTGTCAGCATCTCAGTTGGCGACAGGCGGTAATAAAACCTGCACATATAGCTGCATCGGTCTTGCAAGCTGTAAAAACGCCTGCCCGTTCGGCGCGATAAAAATGGTCGGGAGCATCGCCTTAGTTATCGAAGAAAAGTGCAGCGCATGCGGAAAATGCGTAAAAGTCTGTCCTAAAAAACTAATAGAAATAATACCTAACAACAGCCCTGTCCGCGTTTTGTGCAATTCGCGGGATAAGGCAAAAGCGGTAAGAGAAAACTGCCGTGCAGGATGTCTCGGCTGCTCTCTCTGCCAGAAAGTTTGTAAGGAAGGCGCTATCACTGTTGTTGATAATATTGCGCATATTGATTATGATAAATGCACAATGTGTATGGAGTGCGTCGATAAATGCCCGTCCAAAGCAATTAAGGTGTTTGGGTAAAAATGTATGAAAGCGACAAGCCTTACGGAAACAATAGAAAACAGAAAAAATAAAATTGTCGATGAATTATCAACAGAATATTCTTTAAATCGCATAACGATAGAAGAATATGAAAGGCTTATAAAATACAGTCAGGATATAGAAACCGAGAAAGAACTTGTTATTTTTGAGAAAATAGTTAAGGAACATATAGCGCCTGTTACGCAGGACAGCGCTCCTAAGAATAATAAAAAAGAACTGCCCGCAAAGATAAGGCAGGATTGCTTTACGCTGTTATCTTCCAGAAAAACGACAGGACCGATGTCGAGCGGAACTTTCACGACTATTCTTGGAGAACATAAATTGATTTTAACCGAAGATGATCTTATAAACGATAAAACTGTTTTAAACGTATCTGTATTACTTGGAGAGATGATTATACAAATACCTCCAAATGTCAGCGTAATCAATAAAACTATTCCGCTGCTTGCGAATGTTAATTCGCCTGATACTGGCAGAAATAATCCTAAAAAGATAGTGATTAAGGGCAGCGTCCTGTTAGGTGAGATAAAATTCAAAATAAAGTAACAGCTCCGGTTTAATCCTGTATAACTTCTTCGCTCTTTTTAATCATCGCGGCGTAAATGCTGCTGATTAATCCCAGCACGGCCGACATTGTAAAAAGCGCTTCGATTCCGGCGGTTTTCCAAATCCATCCGCCCAGGAGAGCGATAAAAACGCTGAAGATATGATTCACCGATATGCCGGTTGAAAGAGTAGCGGTAACTTCTTCGCGGTTGGAAGAGATTCGTTGAACATATACGTTATTCGCCATGCTAGCGACAGAGATGATTTGATCCAGCACAAAATTGGCGCACACGACAATGAACGCAATATGGACCGGGAACAATCTGTGTGAAAAGCCGTACAACAGGCAAACTACGATTAATATAAGCGTATCTGCTACCATGACCGCTTTGTATCCGACCTTGTCGATCAGCTTGCCGATTAACGGACTGCAAATCATGCAGCATCCTGCGCAGACAGCCATTAGAATTGATATTATTGAAGGGTCGGCTCTGTAATGAAGGATTAGGACATACGGCGCGAATGTAAGAAATATTTGTTTTCGTGAACCGTAAAACACTTCCATTATGTAATATTTTTTAAATTTCTTCGCAAAGTAAAAACGTTGTCTTGGCGCTTTTAAAGTTGTTTCTTTTAACGCTGCAGCAACCATTGTTGCCGCGACCATCAGCGCTGTTGCAAGACCAAAAACAATTCTGTAACCGGTCAGATCAAGCCTTCCGTAGCCATTCTTCCTAAGATAGAAAAATATTCCCGTAACAAGCAGAAAACCAGCGATGTTCCCAAGCTGTCCGATAGAAGCCGATATTCCAAGAGAAGCTCCTGTTTTTTCGTATTTTGCAAGTTCCATGGCAATGGTGCTTCGCACCGGCATGATGATGTGCTCTCCTGTGCTGAATATGACCATAAAAAAGACAACAATTATTTTTGTCATGAACATTTCCATGCAGCTTGTTACAAATATTCCCGCAAGCCCCGCAGCCATAAGCGCGATGCCGATCTTAAAAACACGCGAATCCGCGAACCTGTACATCAGCGCAAGTATAAAAATTAATAACAGCCCCGGCATTTCGCGGAAGAACTCGACAATTCCTCTTTCAAATGAATCGATTTTTAAAATATCCGCGAGGTAGTTGTTTTGAACCCCATGCTTTAATCCTATCGCTATGCCAAAGAGAATGAGAACGCTTAAAAACCGTCCAATACTGGCATCGGCGCGGTAAATGTTGTCAAGAAATGCGGGACGTTGTTTCATTTATTATTTCCTTTAATTTATCTGCTGTTTCTGTTTCGTTCATGTCGCATTCAATCCAGTGCACATCCGGTATTCCTGCGAAAAACGTGATCTGTCTTTTTGCATAACGCCTGCTATTCTGCGCGATCAATGCCTGCACACCGTCTGCATCCTGCGAAAGCCGCCAGCCGCGAGGCGCTTCTGAATCTTCGACAAAAAATTCCCTGTAACCGATAGCGCGCAAACCAGGATCATTAGGCGTATACCCTTTTTCATAAAGAGACCTTACTTCGTCGGGCAAGCCCTGTTTAAACATTTGCGCGCACCGCAGATTGATTCGGTTGTACAACTCGTCTCTGGGACGTGAAAGCCCGATTATAATAAAGCGAAAATTATTGCGCGTACCGCCTGTTTGTTTATCTTTTGGATTCATCGCGAACGAAGATAAAGGTTTACCGCAGGATCGGTACACTTCTAAAGCGCGTAACATCCGGTACTCATCATTGATGTGTATACGGTTTGCGCTTATTAGATCGCATGTCGCAAGCTCTTCCATTAGAGCGGCAGCTCCTTTTTCGCTCAATTCAACTTTTAATTGTTCCCGCACTTTATAGTATGAAGGCGGCGCTTCACTCAAACCCATTATAAAATTTTTTAAATAAAACCCTGTTCCGCCTGAAACAACAGGCAGCTTGCCGCGGGAAGCAATTTCCAGGCAGGCTTCATCGGCAAGACGGACAAAATCACCTGCGTTAAACTGCTCGGACGGCTGACGGATATCGATTAAATGGTGCGGAAGGCGGCTAACCTCATCAGCCGAAGGCTTGGCGGTGCCGATATCCATACCGCGGTAAACCTGCATGGAGTCCGCGGAAATAATCTCAGCCTGCATTCCGGCTGGAGCCGCTCCGTTTGAGGAGTTGAAAAGTTCAAGAAGAATGCCGGTTTTACCGGAAGCTGTCGGTCCAAAGAGGATTAAAACCGGATTTTGGTCGGTTTTCATTGGATTTTAAAAGGTTTATTCGGCTTCCAGACGGAACTGTACTTCTTTGGTAAAAACCTGCAAAGCGGCAAGGGCGACCATTTTGCCGTCCCAATCATCCTTTTCGTCTTTTTCCAACACTGAAGAAAGCTGATATGCTCTGCGTGATGCCGCCGTTGTTACTTCGTACATATTGTCACCGTATTCGATGAGGTCTTTTAAAGGGAATATCATAATGCATATTCTATCGATTTATTAAATTATTGTCTAGGGGGTGCGATTTATGTGATTAATGGTTTGGGAGGTATTTCACGTTTTAATCCCACAGCATCTGCCAATGAATCCCCATCAGTTTAAATCCTTCTTCAACATAGTTTTCGATTTTTCTTAATAATTCATAATTGCATTGATCATCATCAGTCCATAGATATTCGCCGAATTTATCTAAAACCAGTTTTTTTAATTTTTTTTCGTTGAACGCTTCGTAAACAGTATATTCCGCAGCGAAAATTATTTTGTCCAGCGCTTTTTCCCATTCATCCTGTCCGCCGCCGATCATTATGCCGTCTTTTATCGCCTGATCATATTCTTCTTTTGAGTTCCATCTGCCGCTGGTATCTTCGTATTCAGAAAATGCCGAAGGATAACCAAATCTTTTTTCTTTCTTGTACGCTTTTAAATGAGGTAATATTAATTTGCTCATGTATGTATAACTGTTCCATGTTTCAAGATCACAAATATGATTTTTTCTAAAGACCTTTTGGAAAAACATACGAAGAGCAAAAACCGGCTTCCATCCTCTGAAGTTCCTTGCAAAGTTATGCATAAACAAACGAACGGTAGGTTTAAATACCGTATTGTTTTCCATGTATTCATCCCATTCCTTTTCAGGCAGATGGTCATTGCAGTATTCTGTAAGCCAGCTTTCTTTGTTTGACATGATTTTATGTTAACGTGTATTTTACCTTGTTTCAAGGTTTAAGTGACGTTAGACATTTATATAATAATCGCAATATTTATGTTAGATATCTGCGGCAATTCCATCATTGACAAAAAACTAACGGATAGTGTACAATGACGCATAGAGTGAAACCGCTCAAAAAAGGAGAAAATATGGCCCAAAAAATCAGTATGTTAAATAAAGTTGATAGTAAAACAATCGATAAATATAGCGATAAAGGTATTAAACTTCAAATTGCTTCCAAACTGGATTTTAACATTAATATAGCCGGGACGGAATTTAATGATCTTGAAGAAGCTATTATTTATGCATACAGATGCGGTTTGGCGGCTATGAGCTCTGAACAATCAAAAAAAGGCAAAGAAGGCATTGGTGTAGTTGATCAGGATGAACTTTATAAAATATTAAAGGAAGGTCATTCTATTGTGCATAAAGCCGACTTTTTAAGGGAAATAGCAAAAGAATGGTTCCCCATAGAACTGCACAGCGAAAAAAAGATTAAAACTGTTCATCTTGAATTAGTCGAACTTGCTGATTTCTTAGAGAAATAAACTGTAAAAGTCAGTGTATCTTATAAAAACATTCTCTCCAGATATTGCGCTAAACCTTCTTCAAGACTGGAACCGTAAATAAGATCTGCCGCGTCGCGGATACTTTCTCTGGCGTTCTCAGGGGCGCAGGCGAAGCCGGCAACCGAAAACATCGGTACGTCGTTTTCTTCATCGCCAAAAGCGATTACTTCTTCGGGCTTAAGGCCCCTGTGTTCCATGGCGATTTTTAAACCTTCACCTTTCGAGACGCCCGCGTTGATGATTTCCAAAAACGTAGGATAACTGCGCATAACGCTGATTTTATTGCCGAAACGTTCCTGCATTCTTTTGCGGACTTCATCGTGAAGGCTGGGTTCCGCTATGAACATTCCCTTGATGCAGCCGTTGATTGGAAGAGCGGCAACAGTTTTTAAATCTTTTACAACAGGTGTAATGCCGGTGTGATTTTTGTACATCTGCGCTTCGCTTCCGTAATTTTCAATTACAAGCGCTTCCCAGATTTGTTTGTGGTCTTGTCTCCCTGTATCCGGTGAAATACCTGCAGGAAGATAAACCTGATAATGAATCCCAAGTTCGCGGGCAATGTCTGTTCCAAAATCTACAACATCCATGCTTATACAGTTTGTATGTAATATTTTTCCTGTGGGAACATCGGCGACTTCGGCGCCGTTAAAAAAAACCATCGGCCCTTCCGCGCCGATTGCGCTTCTGTATTTTTCGGCGGATTCTATCGCCCTTCCTGTCGATATAATTATCTGCATTCCATTGCCGATTAAGGTTCTTAAAGTATCTCTTGTACGCATTCCAAGGACGCCTTCAGGCAGCAGGGCGGTGCCGTCTAAGTCGATAGCCAGCCCTTTTATCTTTTTATGCTCGTAATGTCTTCTCATACTAAAAATTATACAAGTCTAACGGCGCATTATCAACAGATATAAATTGCTTAAAAATCCGTTATATTGTATAATTTCCGTGCTTGGGAGTACCTATGAAAGTAATCACATTTGGTGAAATTATGCTTCGTCTCGCGCCTGAGGGTTATACCCGGTTTGTTCAAGCTATATCTTACAGCGCGGTTTACGGCGGCGGCGAGGCCAATGTAGCCGTTTCTCTCGCCGGTTTCGGTATTGATGCCGCTTTTGTAACCAAATTGCCGGAACACGAGATTGGTCAGGGAGCGGTCAATAAACTGAGAGAGTTCGGCGTGGATACTTCGCTGATAAAGCGCGGCGGCAGCAGGGTGGGGATTTATTTTCTGGAAAAAGGCGCGTCTCAGCGTCCTTCGAAGGTGATTTACGACCGTGCTTATTCATCGATTGCTCAGGCTGTTTTAAGTGATTTTGATTGGGATAAAATTTTTGCCGGAGCGGACTGGTTTCATTTTACAGGGATTACTCCCGCTCTTTCGGACAGCGCAGCGGAGATTTGCCTGGCTGCGTGCAAGGCGGCGAAAGCCAATGGTGTTACGGTTTCGTGTGATATCAATTATAGGGCAAATCTTTGGACACGCGAAAAAGCCGGAGAAGTGATGTCCGGCTTAATGAAATATGTAGACATCTGTGTCGCGAACGAAGAAGATGCCGCCGATGTCTTCGGCATAAAGGCATCCGGCAGCGATGTTGTATCCGGCAAGATAAGCCATGAAGGTTACAAAGAAGTTGCCGCCGCCCTTGTTAAAAAATTCGGCTTTAAGCAGGTTGCTATTACATTAAGAGAATCAATTTCAGCTAACGATAATAACTGGGCGGCGATGTTATGCGCAGGAGATATTTTTTACTTTTCTAAAAGATACGCTGTTCATATTGTAGACAGAGTCGGCGGCGGTGACAGTTTCAGCGCGGGACTTATTTATGCGAACCTTCAGGGGATGCCTTCTCAGGAGGGGCTGGAGTTTGCCGTTGCGGCAAGCTGCCTTAAGCATACAATCGAAGGAGACTTCAATCTGGTTTCGGCGGATGAGGTTAAAAAACTCGCGGCAGGCAATGCGTCGGGAAGGGTACAACGGTAAAAGATGGTTGATATTATCAAAGAGCAAAGAGAAAAAAATCTTCACCGGCTTTTTCATGCTGTAAATACCACCGCGCGCATTTTGTTAGCCGCAATGGAAGAGGAAACTTTCGAAGCCAGCGTTCTGGAAGGCATGAGTATTATCGCGCATTGCCTTGATTTTGACCGCGGCTATATTTGGCAGAACGAAGTAAGAGACGGCGTTCTTCATTACGCGATGCGTTTTGAATGGCAGAATGATACCGGCCGCAGGCTTAACCCTGTTGAAAATAAAGCTGTTTATCCTTACTCTGATATTCCGCAGTGGGAATCCAAATTTACAAACGGCGAATGTGTAAACGGACCTTTAAGTGATCTAAGCCAGGATGAACAGGATAGGCTTAAAATTCACGGCATGAAATCCGTTTTTGCCGTTCCAGTGTACATGCAGGATTCATTTTGGGGATGGGTCAGTTTTGATGATTGCATCGAAGAGCGGACGCTTGCAGATGACGAGCTTAGCATTCTTCGTTCAATAAGCCTGATGATGGTAAACGCCATTTGCAGAAACGAACAGGTTAACAAAAGTCATGAAGAAAGTAAATTAAAAAATTCGCTTCTTAATACCGTTAATGACGCGGCTTCGCTTCTGCTTCAATCCGAAGCGGGTGAATTTGAAAACGTTTTACTGCGCAGCCTTGGAATGCTTGGTACAGCAGCTAATGCCGATCGCGTTTATATTTTCAGAAATTATTCAGATAACGGTAAATTATTCTGTACGCAATTATATGAATGGTCAGTTGGCGTACAGTCTCAGCAGGGCAGCGATTATACAAAAAATGTTTCTTACGATGACAATCTTCCCGGATGGCAGGAGACGCTTTCAACCGGGCAGTGCATAAACAGCATTGTTTACGATGCTGATGATCGTATTAAAGCGCAGTTGATGCCGCAGAAAATATTATCGATACTGGTTGTACCGGTTTTTCTTAAAGATCTGTTTTGGGGATTTGTCGGTTTTGACGATTGCCATCACGAAAGAAGTTTTTCAGACAGCGAAGAATCAATATTGCGTTCAGGGAGCCTTTTAATCGCCCATGCGATGCTTCGCAACGATTTAACTTTGGGTATCTGCTCAACCGCGTCAGAGCTTGAAAAAGCGCTCGAGGAAGCGCAGGCCGCAAGCAAGGCGAAGGGTAATTTCCTTTCCAACATGAGCCATGAAATGCGCACTCCGATGAACGCGATCATCGGCATGACGCAAATTGGTAAATCCGCCGCAACGCTGGAAAAGAAAAATTACGCGTTCGAGAAAATCGAAGGCGCGTCAAATCACCTTCTTGGCGTTATCAATGATGTTCTTGACATGTCAAAAATAGAAGCCGGAAAATTCGAACTGTACAGCTCTGTTTTTGATTTTGAAAATATGATGCAAAAGGCGATCGGTATTACAAATTTCAGGCTGGAAGAAAAAAAACAATATTTTACGCTTTATATCGATTCTGAAATTCCAAAATTGATGGCAGGCGATGAACAGCGGATCATTCAGGTAATTACAAATCTTTTAATTAACGCTGTAAAGTTCACGCCGGAAGAAGGATCAATTTGGCTTAAGGCGCATTTTAACGGCGAAGAAAACGGCGCATACAAAATTAAATTCGAAATAGAAGATACAGGAATTGGAATCAGCAAAGAACAGCAAGAAAGATTGTTTTCATCTTTTGAACAGGCCGAGAGCAGCATCTCGCGGAAATTCGGCGGTACGGGGCTTGGGCTTGCGATCTGTAAACGCATTGTCGGACTTATGGGCGGAGAAATTTGGTGTGAATCCGAACTTGGCAATGGTTCAACTTTCACTTTCACTGTTCAGTTAAAACGCACCAACGACAGCGAGCAAGCCGAAGAGCCGGCTTTGTTAGACGATGAAGTAACAGGTGATATTAAGAATGCTTTAAAAGGCTGCTGTATTTTAATGGCTGAAGATATGGAAATAAACCGCGAAATTGTTATTACTATTTTAGAACCGTTCGAAGTAGAAATTGACTGCGCAATAAACGGCGCTGAAGCTGTTAATATGTTTAAGAGCAATCCGGATCGATACGATATTATTTTAATGGATATGCAAATGCCGCAGATGGACGGTCTTGAAGCGACGCGTATCATCCGCGGTTTAGATATTCCGCAAGCTAAGGAAATTTCCATTATAGCGATGACTGCGAATGTCTTTAAGGAAGATGTTAACAGGTGTCTTGATGCCGGCATGAATGCTCATATCGGAAAACCGATGAATCTAAACGATGTGATCGATCTATTAAAACGCTACTACATTGAAAAGCAGCTGAGCATGTTCAAGTAAATCAAATTGGCAGAAGCAAAACTGATAATCCGCAAATTAGAATAGCTGAACCTGCAAGTGCATGGGCGTATCTTTCCAGTTTATTAAATTTAAAAAGCTGAAAACCTTTAACGCCGAGTATCGTCATTAAAAGCATAACGCCGATTGTAACAACAGAAAAACTTACAGTAACCAGAACAAGCGTAAAGACATTCATCGTTGCTGCGGGGTACATCAAAAGCGGGATTAAAGGCTCGCATGGACCGAGTACAAAGAAAATAAAAAGCCCCCAAAATATATTTCCCGGTTTTTTTGAATTATGCTGGTGTTCCGCTTCATCGTGCGTATGCGTATGAATGATTGTCTGCCCGTTTTGTCCTACATGGGTATGCGTTTTGTTTTTTAAAGCCAGTTTTATTCCGTAAATTGTATAAATTAAACCGAATGCGATTAATACATAAGTAGCGATTGTTCCGCGTTTATCTTCGATGTCAACTAACGATGTTATTCCTGCGGACAGCGCGACTCCGGCAAAGCCGAGAATCACGGAGCCCAGAACGTGTCCGAATCCGCATAATAGCACAACGTATACAGTTTTTTTAAACGTCCAGTTATTCGCCTTGCTTAATGCGATAAATGGCACATAATGATCTACCCCAATTAGGGTATGAATCGCCGCGATTGAAACCGCTGTGCCTAATAATATTCCTGATTCCATAATCAAATATTTTTTTCCTTGTATATGCTTATTAAATCATAAACTGCCGCGCTTGCCAAGACCGCAAGGTCTTCAGGCGCAAACCATGTTTTTGCAGTTTTGTCAAAAAGTATATTCCCGTCCGAAGGAAACTCATCTCCTCCTTCCCAGATAATAAAAGTTAGCGGAAGGTACGGAAGCGCGTTTATCGTGACAGAAGAGTCGCCGTGAGAGCCGATCTGTCCGCCAAGCTTTGTGCCAATCTCGATCAATTTTTTTGGCTCTTTTTCAAAACATCCGACTAAAGGTTTAACCGCTCTCTTGTAAAAGTTAGGCTCGTAAAAAAGAGCGGGCGCGGCTTCCCTGTACGCGATGAGCTGCCCTGACATTTTTTTCGCGCCGTTCGCCGTTAGATAATGAAGCCACAGAATTTTTTGGGTAACAGAAGCACTTGAAAGAGATTTTTCCCTGTTAAGCCACGGCAGAAAATATTCCTCGTTTTCATAACGCGCGCCGCATGCTTCGCAAACCTCTTCAGGTTTTAATTGCGAAAGACGCTGCGCGGCAAGATCTATTGCATCATCGTATCCCATTTACGCCTTCTATTTATTGATTTTTCTGTAATTATGATACATAATAATCTATCTTTTTTCGAGGGAGTATAAAATGGCAAGACAAAAAATCACGGAAGCGCTTAAATCGGGAAAAACATTGATTTCAGACGGCGCTTGGGGGACTTTTTTACATATTAAAGGATTAAAACCGGGCGAATGTCCCGAATTATGGTGCATCGACAGACCGTCCGATGTTCTGGATGTGGCGAAGAGCTATATCGATGCTGGAGCCGACATGGTAGAGACCGACAGCTTCGGCGGCAGCAGTTTCAAACTTGCCCATTACGGGCTTGCGGATAGAGCGGCGGAAATCAACGAAGCTGCCGCAAAAATTTCACGGCAGGCGGCGGGCGACAGCAAATGGGTAATTGCTTCAATCGGCCCGACAGGTAAAATGCTTGTTACGGAAGAAGTAACAGAAGAAGAACTTTACGAAGCGTTTAAAACTCAGGCTGTCGCGTTTGAAAAAGGCGGAGCCGACGCCGCTTGCATCGAAACAATGAGCGATATCGAAGAAGCGTGTCAGGCTGTAAAAGCCGTAAAAGAAAATACAAAACTGGAAGTTATCTGCACATTTACATTTGAAAAAACCGTGCAGGGTGAATACAGGACAATGATGGGTGTCGATCCCATTGCGGCGATGAACGCTGTAATCGCAGCCGGCGCGGATGTTGTCGGCGCGAACTGCGGCAACGGTATCGAACGTATGATCGAAATCGTAAGCCAGATGCGCGCCGCTAATAAAACCATTCCGATTCTTGTTCACGCAAACGCCGGTCTTCCAAAAAACGAAGGCGGAAAAACAGTTTTCCCGGAAACTCCGCAGGACATGGCGGTTCTCGCGCCGAAACTCGCCGCCGCAGGAGCGAATATTATCGGCGGCTGCTGCGGAACCACGCCGGCGCATATTAAAGCAATGAAAGAAGCTTTGAAATAACAAACAAGGAGAAATATTATTATGATTAAGACAAAATTTTTATCAACGGCAATCGGCTCAATGCCTTTTGAAGATCCCGCGTACGCGGTCGGCGTTTCGTTAAAATCAATGGACGCGCCCATTTGGCCGCAGCTACCGCGCCTTGGCTTACTGGAGCAGATGGAAGTTCAGTATTCTGAAAATATTCCCTGTGCTGTTATTGACGCTGAAAAGAACAGAATGTTTTTTCAAACCGATGTTGATTATTCGGAAAAATTTGCAGAGTTTTACGAAGCCTATATGACGGCTTCAGATGAAGAAGGCGGTACAAAAGATTTTTCTTCCATGTTAATAAGCGAGAAATATTCCAAAGGCATTTACGCGATGTTAAAAACGGTAAAAGAAAAGGGTAAACAACCGTGGCTTAAAGTGCAGTCAACAGGCCCTGTCACCTTCGCGCTTTCCATTGTAGACGAGAACAAACGCGCATTGTATTACAACGAAGAGTTCCGCGATGTTATCGTTAAATCTATTTGCGCGAAGAGCCGCTGGCAGATTCAGCAGTTTAAGCCCTTTGCAGATAACATTATATGTTTTATAGACGAGCCTATTTTATCAGCGTTTGGAAGCTCAACTTATGTTTCCGTAAAACGCGAAGATGTAGTTTCGATTTTAAATGAAGTAATCGAAGCCATTCACGCCGAGGGAGCTATCGCCGGTATTCACTGCTGCGGAAACACAGAATGGAGCATACTCATTGATGCAGGCGTAGACATCGTAAACTTTGACGCGTTTGAATACGGCGATACAATCGCAATTTACGCTGACAGTGTAAAACAACATCTGCAAAAAGGCGGAACCCTCGCGTGGGGTGTTGTGCCGACATCTGAAAAAATCCGCGAACAGACAGCACAGTCCCTTGAAACGCAGTTAGAAAAAGTGATGGATAATCTTGCTTCCAAAGGAATCGACAAAAACTTAATTACAGAACAGGCAATTATTACCCCTTCCTGCGGAACCGGCTCTCTCGCTGTTGAAGACGCGGAAAAAGTTTTCTCGCTTATGTCTGAATTAACTAAAAGAATGAAAGAGAAATACAAATTTTAATGAAAATTGCGGTTTCGGGAAAAGGCGGCGTAGGTAAATCCACTGTTTCGGCGGCTATTGCTTTAACTCTTGCGAAAAAAGGGCAAAGAGTTCTTGCGCTGGACGCCGACCCCGATGCCAACCTTGCCGCAAGCCTTGGCATTTCGAGTAACGTAAGAATTACGCCAATCTCTAAAGAAATTGAACTTATCCAGGAACGCACAGGCGCTAAAATTGAACAGTACGGGCAGGTGTTTAAACTAAACCCCGAAGTCGGCGATGTAGCGGTTAAATTCGCGTATTCACATAACGGTGTTGAACTTATTGTGCTTGGCGCTGTTAAACGCGGCGGCGGCGGCTGTGCCTGCCCGGAAAATATTTTTATTAAAGCGCTTGTAAACGATCTTGTACTTTATAAAAACGAAACTTTAATAATGGACATGGAAGCGGGCATTGAACATTTAGGCAGAGCGACTGTAACAGGTGTGGATGTAATGATTATTGTAGTGGAGCCGGGACAGCGTTCGCTTGATTGCGCAAAGACTGTTATCAAAATGTCTGAAGAAATCGGTTTGAATAATTTTGTGATTGTTGGGAATAAAATTATAAATGAGGATGATAAGGAATTTATTTCAGAAGAATTCTCGCAATGGACGCGGAGTTTCGCAGAAGGGAAATTAAATTTGTTCTTTTTACCGTACTCCGAGAAAATTCGCAGCGCTGACAGAGACGGAGTTTCGGCGCTGGATGGAATGGGTGAGGAAGAAAAAGAGATTATTGAAAAATTGATTGATAAAATGAAGAAGCAATTGAACTAGCAGATAAATATATTGTAGAGATAAGGAATCCAAAATGGAGAATTTAGCAGTCAAAACGTAAACATGGAGCGATGTATGACCAAAGAAGAATTTAAAAGCGAATTTAAGAACATATTTGAAAAAGCGATGTTACTCAGTGAAGAAACCCGTAAAAAGGGGCTCGATGTTCTGAAAGATTATGTAAATGTGATTAAGCCTAATAAGAGTGATGTAATGGATTTTGGATTAAAATTGATTTTCGATAAAATTTCGGGTCATATAGTGGACAGCGTATTATCGAATATTATCAATATGGAAAATGATAATCAAAAAAAAATATTAAAAACAGTTCAAAAAACAGCCGTGCTTGCGATAAAGGAGGGATATAATAAAATATTGTTAATATTACTGTTAAGTTCATTTGTAAATATTGACAATATAGATGAAAATGACATGTCTGTTACTGTTTACGAAGATTTTGAAAGAGAATACAACAATATTCTGGAAAGAACCAGATTTATCAGTGAAAAAAGTCTTAAAGATGGGATGCTTTGCCTTGATCAATACATAGACGAAAATAAGTTAAGCAGAAGAGATGTAATGGAACTTGGTTTAAAACTTACTTCCTTTGGGATTGATGCCATTGTAATAGACAGAATATTAACTAATATTATCAATCTTGAAAATAACAAAAAGATATTGATCTTAAAAACAATTCAAAAAACCGCTGTGCTTGCGATACATGCCGGATGTGACGCTAATACAATTGAAATGTTATTAAGCATGGATACTGACATTAAAAATGTAATGATCGAGCCAAATCAAAAGATGATTCCCTATAAGGGAAAAGTTGCCGGTAAAAACGGCATTGTATACGAAGGAGATGTGGTTAACGGTGTCCCGCACGGTAGAGGTCAAATAACTTATGCCGACGGCAGAACTATGGAAGGGACATGGAAAAACGGAAAATTTATGGGAAGCGATAAGGAGTAATACGGGCGATGACATTTTAGGCTCGTTATTTGATGATAAAGACGCTTCGGGATACGAAGGTTATTATGCCGGTGAAGGTTTGCCTTATCATAAGGTTTCCGACATTTGAAACTATAGACGGCGATCATTGTGTTTATGTTTTCCAATAGACTACCTATTTTAACATTTAAAAAATGGCAAATTTCAACAAACCTATTATCTTTAATAGGTAGTAAATCATGTGATTAAGGTCAAGAATGTGATCATTTAAGGAGGAATTTTATATAGAAAAATTGCAATTTATATGTAATAATTATGAATATATATAAATAAAAAATGAAGGATTATTATGCAGAAAGAGCAAAAAGCAAAAACGCTAAGAGAGATTTTTATGGAAAACGAATTACTTCCTACTGGAAAATCTGAATTAGATTTAAAATACGAAGAAGCTATCGAAATCATATTAAAAGCAGACGCAATTGAAGAAACAGCATTTGATATTGATGATGAAAAAGAAAGAGAGCGGGTATTTGATAAAATAAAAAAAGATTGGGCAGAGGCATATTCAATATTTGAAGAACTCGGCAAAGCCGATCATGCCGAATCGTTATTCAAAATAGGTCTTTGCTGTTGTTATGGAACTGTTCAAGTAGATAGTAAAAATAAATACCAAAAAGCAGCCGAATATTTCCGAAAAGCAGCCGCGCTGGGACATAAGGGAGCAAATGAAATGCTTGAGGAGCTTGAGGAGGAACAAAAAAAACCAAAGTATAACTGGGACGCATGAAGAAGGTATATAATAAAGAATAATAGGAGATATAACATGGTATTAAAAGATTTCACCGAAGCCGAAAAAAAGGTTTTAGCATTGGCGGTTGAACAAATCGGTTCTGTTTTTACTGTATCAAAAATTATTGAAAATTTAGAAATAACAAAAGAAGAAGCGGAGAAAATAATAAACAGTTTAATTACTAAGGGCATTACAGTAAAAAGAAAAGAAAATGCATCGTTAGGAGAACCTACCTTAAACATTAATTACGGCTTGCGTGACGGTAGTTTTGTCGATATGGAAGCGGAAACAAATCAATATTGGGATGACTATCAGGATTATATACGCGGCACGGTTTGCCCGTAATAAATATTTAATGCTGTGGACTCTGTTGTTAAAAAATATTAAAATAGAATCATGAGTAAGTTAATCGCAATTACAGGAAAAGGCGGCGTAGGCAAAACAACAATCTCCGCGCTGATAATTAAAAATCTCCTTGACAGCGGTAAAACCCCTGTGCTTGCGATTGACGCAGATCCAAACAGTTGTCTGGATGCCGCGCTTGGCGTAACCGTTACTGACACAGTCGGCCGCGCAAGGGAAGAAGCGCGCGCTTCGGTTGGGACGAACGCAGGTGTGAGTACCCGGGAACTTTTACGGCTAAAACTGGAAAGCGCGCTTGTTGAAGCGAAAGGCTTTGATCTCATCGCGATGGGAAGGCCGGAGGGGGAAGGCTGTTACTGTTATGCGAATAATATTTTAAAAGAGGTGATAGCAGAGATTTCATCCAGTTATCCGTATATTGTTCTGGATAACGAAGCGGGTTTGGAAAATCTTTCGCGGCGCATTGTTCAAAAAGTTGACATGCTTGTTTTAGTTTCTGACGCGTCAAACTCAGGATTGCAAACCTTGCTTAGGCTTTATGAACTTGCAAACGAAATGAAAATGTCTTACGGTAAATTGGCTCTTGTTGTAAATAAATTGCGAAACGATAAACAGCCTGAAAGAATCGAAGAAATACGCGTTAATACAAAAGCGGACATTGTATTATGTCTGCCCGATAATGAAGAGATTGCAGCCTTCGCAGAAGAGAGTAAAAGTTTTTTAGAGATTTCTAAGTCAAATCAGGTTTGTCAAAAAGTCAAGTCTCTGGCTGAACAGTTTTTTTAGAACTTCTGATAATTTTTATTATATGAAAAAGATTTATTCCAATACCGTAAACATTTATTATCATTACCGGAATACTATTTAGAATAACGGCATAAACAAGAAAACAAATGGATCCTGCCATATTCAATATACGGAAATAAATCCCGCCTTTTATCGTTATAGAAATAGCTACTAATACTGAAGCTAAATAACCAACCCAGTCATGCATGATATTTTCCTGTCATGGAATAAGTATATCATAAAATTAGTATTTTTACATAAAACGCCTATTCAAATTTCATGTATTTAAAGATATAATAGTCATAATGGAGGAAAATATAATGATGAAAAAGAGAGTGATTACCGTGATACTTGCTTTAATGGCGGTTTTAGCGGTTATTGGCTGCGCAACAAAACCGAAGGTAAAAATTGTTGAGCTGGAGAACAAGGGAACCTCAATGGGGCTTGGCACTCCCGATTGGATCAAGACGTATACTGCTTATGGTATATCCAGGGTACAGGCTGCGCCTGAGTTTAAAGACAAATACTGTGTTATCGGTGAGGAAACCGGAGTGAACAAACAGTTTGTTCTCGCTTGGGCGGACAATTTCAGCGCACAGCAGAGAATCGGCGCGATGCTTCGTACAAACATTGCCAGCGAATATCAGGCAAAAGTTCAGGGTGCGGCGCAGTCAACAGGCGGAGCCAATTCAACAACAGCTGCCGGCGCGGGTTCCGGCGAATACCGCCAGGAAATTGACAACGTAATCAACGCGATTGTAAACGTCAGTTATTCCGGCGCTCAGAGAGAAGCTGACTGGTGGAGCCTTAGACGCCGCTATGATCCGGATCAGAAAGGTGTTTACAGCGACGAATTCACAGCTTATGTGCTTTACACCATCCCAAAAGCGGAAATGAACAGGCAGGTTGCCTATGCGCTGGAAACTTCGGTAAAATCTGACTCCGCGCTGTATCAAATTACCATCGATATGGCAAAAGCGATTTTAGCGAACGGCATGGCAAACTGGGGTATCGAATAAGAAATCGCGGGGGAAATGTGTATTTTATAATACAGTTTCCCCTTAACAATTCTCCAAATTTACTATAATATGTTCTTATGGAGAACAAAGACATTCTTTCGAAAGTCAGCGATAACGCTTCGGCGCAAATGCTCGAAAAGAGCCGCGCCGACTGCGTGGAAACTTGCTTTGACCGCGCGGACACCCAAAAAGCCCAGTGCGGCTTTGGCAAAAGCGGCGTTTGCTGCCGGGTTTGCCACATGGGACCGTGCAGAATTACCCCAAAGTCGCCGAAAGGCGTATGCGGCGCGGATGCCGATACAATCGCGGCGCGCAACTTTCTTCGTGAAGTGGCGGCTGGTACCAGCGCCCACTCTGACCACGGCAGACATCTTATTTTAAAATTAAAACATGTCGCAGAGGGCAAAGCCGAAGGTTATTCGATCAAAGATGAAAAGGCTCTTCTGTACACAGCTAAACTCTACGGTATCGAAACTGAAAATCGTGAAAAAAATACTATTGCTCTTGATTTAGCCAACCTGTTCCTGAACGAGTTCTCCTCTCAGGAAGAAACCTTAAAAACTTTGGAACTTGCTCCCAAAAAACGGCAGGGTATTTGGGAAACAAAAGGTATCAAGCCAAGCGGTATCGATCGCATGGTAGTTGAATCTCTGCACCGCACATCCATCGGCGTAGATCATGATTACAAAAATCTTTTAATGCATGCCTTCCGCACTTCTCTTTCCAACGGATGGGGCGGTTCGCGCATTGCTTCAATGGTATCTGACATTTTATTCGGCACTCCTTCGCCTGTTAGAAGCGCGGCTAACCTGGGTGTTTTAAAGGAAGAGACTGTTAATATTCTGATTCACGGGCATGAACCCGCGATTTCGGAGATACTTACCGTTGCGGTATCCGCTCCCGATGTTAAAGATTACGCGAAAGCGGCAGGAGCTGCCGGCATTACTCTTGCTGGTATTTGCTGTACCGCAAACGAAGTGCTTATGCGCCACGGCGTTCCGTTAGCAGGTAACATGCTCCAGCAGGAACTTGCGATTGTTACAGGCGCGGTGGAAATGATGATTGTCGATGTTCAGTGCGTTATGCCGGGGCTTGTTGATGTCAGTAAAAGTTACCACACGGAAATTGTTTCCACAACTGATATGGCAAAAACAATCGGCGCATTGCACATGGCAGTAGGGGAGAGTGATCCTCTTGCCGCGGCAAAAGAAATTGTAAAACGCGCTATCGATAACTTTAAAAAAAGAGATAAATCAAAAGTAAAAATTCCAAAAGACAACGAACAGTTAATCGCGGGTTTCAGCGTGGACGCGATTAAATACATGCTTGGCGGCAAATACAGGGCAAGTTTCCGTCCGTTAAACGACGCGATTATTCAAAATAGAATTTTAGGCGTTGTCGGAATTGTCGGGTGCAATAATACAAAACAAAGAACCGATGAATATATAAATGTTCTTACAGAACAGTTGATCAAAAACAACATTCTTGTTTTACAGACAGGCTGCGCCGCGATTTGTTCCGCGAAAGCGGGAAGGCTTACTCCTGAAACCGCGCTTAAAATAGCGGGTAACGGACTTCGCGAAGTATGCGAAGCTGTCGGCATTCCGCCCATTCTGCACATGGGAAGCTGCGTAGACAACACAAGAATTTTGGAAGCCGCTGCGGAAATTGTCAAAGAAGGCAGCTTGGGCGACGACCTTGGATCGCTTCCGGCGGTCGGCGTCGCCGCAGAATGGATGAGCGAAAAAGCAATCTCGATTGGCTGTTACTTTGTCGCAAGCGGCGTTGATGTTTTCCTTGGAAATCCTTTTTATACTTCCGGCTCGGAAAATGTTAATAATTATTTGCATAACGGCGCGACGGCTGATTTTAACGCGTGTTTCCATTATTACGACGATCCTTTAAAGGCATCAGAGCGCATTATCGAAATTATCAATAAAGCGCGTGACGCGCTTGGAATTAACAAGGCGCATGAACGTAAACTTTATGATATGAAAGACAGGAGGGAATTGTAATGTCAAAGCTAATCTGCACAAGCGCGATTGACGGAGCAGTCTCCTTTGTTACTCAGGCTCTTAATAAAGTTGACGAAGCTGTAAAACAAAAAGGTTTAGACTGCCCTGTAGGTTTCCCTGATACAAATTATTTCCTGCCTGTAATTTATTCGTTCACAGGCAAGCAAATGAAAACCCTCGCTGATTTAAAAATGATTCTTGAAGACGCAAAAGCGCTTTTGCCTGCGCGTCCAAGTGATAATATTTGGCTTCCGTATCTTGGAAGCGCGCTGGACGCGGGAGTCGCCGCTCTTTTTGCCTGTGAAGTAATCGAAGCATGCAAATATTTAATCGGACCCAATCCTGTTGACGGAATTTATCTGGGAGCTGCGAACGATGTAATCATGCGCGAGCGCGGAATCGAGTTTGTAGACGGAACCGCGCCCGGTTTCGCCGCAATTACCGGAGCAGCGCCTGATAACGCGACTGCTGTGAAAATCGCGAAAGAATTGCAGCAAAAAAATCTTTATGTATTTATGGGTGGCTGTACAAAGGGCGTGCAGTTCGCTGACCAGCTTGCGGCGGAAGGAGTTCAGCTCGGCTGGGAAACTCGCCTTGTACCATTTGGAAAAGATGTTTCTTCGTTAATTTACGCGTTAGGTTTCGCAAACCGCGCCGCCCTTTCCTTCGGCGGAGTTAAACCCGGTGATTATGATAGTAATTTAAAATATAATAAAAACAGAATTTTCGCCTTTGTTATAGCGTTAGGTGAAGTAACGCCTGATAAATACGCTGCGGCAGCCGGTGCGATAAACTACGGCTTTCCGGTAATCTCCGACACAAACATTCCTGAAATTCTTCCGACAGGCGTTTGCACTTACGAGCATGTTGTCGCAAATGTTCCTCACGATAAAATTGTAGAAAAAGCGCTGGAAGTTCGCGGCTGCAAGATCAAAATTGTAGACGTGCCGATTCCTGTCGCTTATGGTCCTGCTTTTGAAGGCGAGAGAATCCGCAAGGAAGATACTCATGCCGAGTTCGGCGGTAATAAAACATTGGCTTTTGAGTTTGTTACAAGCGCGGATTATGACAGTATCAGCGACGGGGAAATTAAAATTATCGGTCCTGATATTGACGCGATTGAACCGGGCGGAAAGCTTCCTCTTGGCATTTGGGTGGAAGTCGCGGGACGCAAAATGCAGCCGGATTTTGAGCCGATTCTTGAAAGGCAGATTCACCACCTTGTAAACGGCGCGGAAGGTATCTGGCACATGGGTCAGCGCGACATTGTATGGACGCGCGTTTCCAAAGCCGGTTTCGCGAAAGGTTTGCGCTTAAAACATTACGGCGAAATTTTGCACGCGAAACTGCTCGCCGATTATCCCGCGATAGTTGATAAAGTTCGCGTAACGCTAGTTACAGATCAAGCCGAGGTAGAAAAACGTCTTGAAATGGCGCGCAAGGTATACGATGATCGTAACCGCCGTTTGGAAGCAATGACAGACGAATCTGTTGACACTTTTTATTCATGCTTGTTATGCCAAAGCTTTGCGCCTAACCATGTTTGCGTTATCACGCCTGAGCGCCTTGGTCTTTGCGGCGCTTACAACTGGCTGGACGGCAAGGCTGCTTACGAAATTGACGAAACAGGTCCCAACCAGCCGCTCAAAAAAGGCGAGTGCCTGGACTCAGTAAAAGGTATTTGGGCAGGCGTCAACGAATACGTTTATACAAACAGCCATAAAACAATCGACGCATTCTGCGCCTATTCAATCATGGACAGACCAATGACAAGCTGCGGCTGCTTCGAAGTAATCTGCGCATACGTGCCGGAATGCAACGGCGTAATGGCAGTTAACCGCGAATTCCTTGGCGATACTCCGATTGGAATGACTTTTTCTACATTAGCAGGTTCGGTTGGAGGCGGACAGCAGACGCCTGGATTCTTTGGCTGCGGAAAAGTATTTTTGACAAGCCGCAAATTCCTTTCTGCCGAAGGCGGATTTGGAAGGCTTGTGTGGATGCCAAAAGAGTTAAAAGATTTATTAAAGCCCGATCTTGAAAAACGTTTTAACGAACAAAAGCTGGACGGCTTCTTTGATAAAATCGCAGACGAAAATAATGCTGTTGCTGCGGAGGATCTTCGCGCGTTTATGGAAAAAGTAAGTCATCCTGCGCTTAAGATGGAAGATATGTCTAAGTTCGCGGCGAGCGAAGATAAGAATGAACAGAAAAGTCCGCACGAAGGCGCAAAAGGAAAAGAAGAAGGTGTTTCGCAAAAAACGGCAAGCGGCGAATATAAAATTGAACTGAAGCCCGAAATTACCAATAAAGATCTTATTGCTATTGTTGAACAGGTTAAAGCTGATGTTACAAACGAAATTATTACAAATATATTTAATATTTTAAGCGAACGCTTCCTTGGGCAGTCTATGGCGGAAATAAAAACCGAGGTAAAGTCAACAGTTCTTTCCGGTTCAGGTTCTCATTATAAAGCATCATCCGCGCCTGCGCCGTCAAAAAGGATTGCCGCTGTTAAAAGCTTTAATATTCCCGCCGAGGCTTCAAGCAGCTCCACCTGCTCTGTAAAGCTTGGCAATTTAAAATCCGAAGGCGGCACCCGCGCAAAGACGTATTATGTCGGCGGCGCAAACTGTATGCCTTTCCATTTCTGGGAAGGGAAAATGCCGAACCGTCCGTTAGTTGCCATGGAAGTTTTCGACAGTGTAAGCGATAAATATCCTGAAGTTTTGCGTAACATTTACGGGGACGTGTTAAAAGACCCTGCGGCAATGGCAAAACTTTGCGTGAGCCAATACGGCGCGGATTTAATCAGCGTAAAACTTGACGGTACCCATCCTGAACGCGAAAACCGCAGTGCCGCGCAGAGTGTCGAGCTTGTAAAGTCGATTCTTGCCGCTGTGGATGTACCGTTAATCATATCGGGTATCAGCCACTTTGAAAAAAACAACGAAGTGATGAAAGCCGTCGCTCAGGCCTGCGAAGGCGAAAACCTGCTCTTTAACTTTGTTGAGCAGGATAATTACAGAACAATCGCGGGAGCGGCTCTTGCTTACGGACATACTCTTGTAGCGCAGGCGCCGATTGATGTAAATATCAGCAAACAGCTAAACATCCTGCTTGCGAATATGGGTATTGTGCCTGAAAAAGTTATCATAGACCCAATGACAAGCACTATTGGTTACGGTATTGAGTACACATATTCGGTTATGGAACGTATTCGCCTGACAGGGCTTGGCGGAGACAATATGCTTTTAAGCCCGATGATTGTTTCCGTTGGACAGGAGTGCGCCAAAGTAAAAGAGTTTAAAGCGCCTGAATCAAATTTCCCCGACTGGGGCGATCTTGCGCGCCGCACGGCTTATTGGGAACTTGCGACAGCTACCACTCTGTTATACGCGGGCGCTGATATATTGATAATGTATATGCCAGAAGCTGTTGCCGCGGTTAAAAAGACCATAGACAATTTGATGAGCGGTCAGGCAGGGGAGGGGGTATAATATGGCATTAAGCGGATTACAAATTCAAAAACTTCTTCCTGGAACAAACTGCAAAGAGTGCGGTTCAAGCACCTGTATGGCATTCGCAATGAAACTCGCCGCGAAAAAAGCGATGCTTTCTGAATGTCCGTACGCTTCTGATGAGGCAAAACAGACATTGGGCGCTGCGAGCGAGCCGCCTGTTAAAGGTGTTAAAATCGGAGCGGAAATTATCAGTCCGTTAGGTGAAGAGACGGTCATGTACCGTCATGAAAAAACTTTTGTTAATAAGCCTGTAATCGCGGTAAGTCTGGAAGAAGGCGCGGATATTGAGCTTGCCCAAAAGATTCGCGATTACCGCCCTGTGCGCGTCGGCGAAGAACTTTTTATCGGCGCAATCGCAATTACGCAAAAAAGCGAATCGTTCGCGGATTACTGTGCAAAGGTGTATGAAAAAACAAAACTGCCGCTGATTATCCGCGCGAAAGACTTAGCTTCGCTTGATAAAGCTTCGGCCGCTGTCGCCGGTTCTCACAGCGTTCTTTGCACTGTTGCCGCTGACATTGCGGATAATGAGGCGGTAAACATCGCAAAACGTGATAATCAGATATTGGCAATTACTGCCCCCGACATTGACGGCATTTTTGGATTAACAACGAAAATTAAAGAAAGCGGTTTTAATGATATAGTGATAGAGTTTCAGACTCATTCGCTCTGTGAAACTTTTCAAACAAATTCTATCGCAAGAAAGGCTGCGTTAAAAAACAGCGTAAAAGCTTTAGGTTACGCTTCTTTACGTTTTATCAATACCGGTAACGCGATGGATGACACGGCGGCAGCGGTTACGGAAATTTGTAAATACGGCGGCATTGTTGTGCTTCCGTCGTTTGATCCGGCGCAGCTTATCACGCTTCTTGCGTTACGCCAAAATATTTACACCGATCCTCAGAAGCCGATTCAGGTAGAGCCGAAATTGTACGCAATAGGTGAACCTGATAAAAACTCTCCGATTTTTGTTACTACAAATTTCTCGCTGACATACTTCCTTGTATCAGGCGAAATTGAAAACGCGGGAATCTCCGCTTGGCTTGTTATTCCCGAATGTGAAGGTTTCAGTGTTTTAACTGCGTGGGCTGCAGGAAAATTTTCGGGAGTAAGTATTGCAAAGTTCATAAAGGAAATAGATCTTGAAAAACAGGTGGACACGCGCGAAATAGTTATCCCCGGTTATGTCGCGCAGATTTCAGGAGAACTGGAAGAAAATCTGCCGGGTTTCAAAGTTCTTGTAGGTTCCGCGGAAGCGGCAGATTTGGAAGGCTTTATTAAGAATGTTCTTAAGAAATGATTAAAGTTACTTTTTTACCGGCAAACATCACAACAGAAAATCATGCGGGCTCATCCTTACTTGAAGCGGCGCGTATTGCCGGCGTGTTTGTTGAAACTCCATGCGGCGGCAAGGGCACTTGTCAAAAATGTTTGGTAAAAATAAAAAAGAATAGCGGACAAAAATCAGATAACAAAGAACAGTCGGCGTTAATTTGCCAAACTGTTGTCCCTGATGAATCGATAGTTGTGGAGATTTCTGATTCTTTAATCAATGTACAAGGCAAATTTGAAGGTTTCGAAGATCCGTCAAAATACCTGAATGAAACCGAAGAATCTGCGGCGATAACGTCCGGAAAAAAGTTTTTAAAAAAAATATCTGTGCAAACAGCCGCTGCCGCGCCGCTTGACGGTTTGTCAGATGCCGACAGATTTTCAAAAGCGTTTTTGAATGCTGTTAGTTGTCATGCTGTTGATATCCCGCTTAGTGTGCTGTCGGTTTTACCCGAAAAATTGAGAGAAAAAGACGGCGAAGTAACCGTATATTTCTATATGAACAACAACACCGCATACTGCGTATTGGTAACTGGTTGCTCTCCGCTGCCTGCCTGCGGCATTGCCGTTGACATCGGCACAACGACTGTCGCTCTGTCGCTTGTGGATTTAGAAACAAACAAGGTGCTTGCTTCGCGCAATGCATACAACAGCCAGATTGAATGCGGCCTTGATGTAATCAGCAGAATTAATTACGCAAAAAAATATTTACCTGAACTGCGTTCGCGAATTCTAAAAACTATAAATGAATTAACTGATAAAGCCTGCAAAGATGCCGGAATCGAATCTTCAAAAATATTGTGCGTCTCTCTTGCCGGAAATACAACAATGATACATCTGCTCTTGGGGATTGTTCCCGAATATATACGTCTTTCGCCGTACACCCCGGCAGTTTTCCAGCCGCAGGTTTACACCGCTTCGCAGATTGGAATTGAAGCCTGCGAGAACGCTCCGGTCCTTATTGCTCCTGCCGTGGGAAGCTATGTCGGCGGAGACATAACCTCGGGGTTGCTTTGTACAAAACTTGCGCAAGATACTTGTCAAACCGACAATGAATTAATACTTTTTATCGACATTGGTACCAACGGGGAAATTGTTCTTGGCAATAATGACTTCATTTTCGCATGCGCATGTTCTGCCGGCCCTGCGTTTGAAGGCGGCGGAATAAAGCACGGTGTCCGCGCGCAAACAGGAGCAATCGAACGTGTTGTAATTAACGATGATAAAAAAGCGGAAGTGCAGACAATCGGCGGCGCGTCTCCAATCGGCATTTGCGGCTCAGGAGTAATTTCCGCTGTTGCGGAACTTTTTAAAAAAGGAATTATTGATTCCGCCGGAAAATTTTCTGAAAGAAACGGCGAATACATTTTATGCGAAGCATCCTGTGAAAACCAGAAAATTACAATCAGCGAGACAGACATCGAAAATTTTATACGCGCAAAGGGAGCGATTTTTTCCGCGTGTCAAACATTGCTCAGAAGCGCAGGAATGTCTTTTGACAATGTGGATAAAATTTATGTTGCAGGCGGATTTGGCAGATTTCTTGATTTAGATGACGCAAGAACAATCGGCTTGCTGCCCAGGCTTTCAAATGAAAAATACAATTTTCTTGGCAACTCGTCAGTCATTGGAGCGTATCTTTCGCTTGTCAGCGAGGAGCGCAGGGTAAAAATGCATGAACTTGCCGGAAAAATCACCTACATGGATTTAAGCAGCGAAGCAGGGTACATGGACTGTTATACAGCCGCGTTATTTTTACCCCACACAGATAATATGCTTTTTAAATAATAGAGAATTATCCATTATATTATGTATTATAACAAAAATATGCGTAAAATAGCCTAAAAAGCCGTCTTGACGATGTGTTATTTTATGGTATATAGTAGAATCCTAACTAAGGAGAGTGAGTAATAAAGTATGATAAAAATTCTGGTTGTAGACGACAGTCAAATAATGCGGAACATTGTAAAAAATACTTTCGCTACAATGAAAGTTCCGCATCTCTGCCTTGAAGCGGAGAATGGAAAACAGGCGCTGCGGCAGCTCGAAAGTAATGACGTTAATATAGTCTTTCTGGATTGGAATATGCCGGGGATGGATGGTATGGACTTTTTAAAAGTTGTAAGAGCTATGCCGAAATATAAAGATCTGCCTGTTGTTATGGTCACTTCAGAAAGAGGAAAATTCAGTGTAATTGAAGCTCTTCAAAACGGAGCGACAGATTATATCGTAAAACCTGTCCAAGAAAAAATATTCAAGGAAAAGGTTCAGGAAATTCTAGTATTAGCGAGGTAAAAAATGGAACAATATATACAGCCTTTTATAGAAGGAAGCGAAGATGTTTTTCGCGAATTATGCAATGTAGAAATAAAAGCGGGTCGCCCGTTCTTTGTTTCTAAAGATGAATTTGATACAAGCTGGGATATTTCAGGAATTATAGGGCTCTCAGGCGAAGCAAACGGAGCTGTCGCCATCTCTATTAAGGAAGAAACCGCTTTCAAGCTTACCGGTATTCTTACAGGCAAAGAGTATACGTCTATCGAAAAGGAAGTTACCGATATGCTCGGCGAAGTTGTGAATATTATCGCCGGAAATGTTAAAACTGTTTTTGAGAAAAAACACAGAATTAAAATTTCCATGCCTTCCATTATTAAAGGTAAATCGCACTCCATTGTCTGGCCGTCGGAAAAAGCCAGAATTATCTGCATTCCGTTTTCAATATTTGAAGATCAGGAATTATGTCTTTCTGTCGCAGTTGAAGAAGCTAAATGAAAAAGAACCCGGTAAAAGATATTTTACTTACAGTTTTTCTTGGTAAACGTTACTATGGATTAACAAATGTAAAAGAACAGGTTCGTTACATGACCATGAACTGGATTTTCATGGTTGCTTCGCTTCCTCTTATTATTCTTGGCATAACGCAGATTAATCATGATATATCAAGAACAATTATAGACTTTGCGATTGCCTTTTTATGTCTGACATCTTTAGTTTTAATTCGTTCAAAAGTTCCGCTTAAGTATATACCGGCATTTCCCGTTACCGTTTTCGGCGCTTACTGCTGTTATCTTTTATACCTGGGCGATCTTAATCTTTGGGCTGCGATATGGCTTTTCGCCTTTCCGCCGATAGTGATTTTTCTTTGTCAGATGGTAGTCGGCGTCATTGAATCCATAATTGTTTTAGGCGTTACCATTGTAGTTTTATATGCTCCATTGGGTTTAAATATTCCGGAAAATGATATAAAGGTTAGAATTATCGGAGCCTATGTTCTTATCGCGAGTTTATCAATTATTTACGAGTGGATCGGTATTCTTAAGGATCGCAAGGAAAATGAATTAAAAGCAGAACTTGCGCAGGAAAGGGACATGATTCAAACCATGAAGGATAATATTAATCAGGGTATTTTCCTTATGGATAAAGACCTTAATATCCTTCCGCAGTATTCAAGCACACTGGTTTCGATTCTTTCGTATTACGAGTCAGACCTTACAGGCAAAAATTTTCTTGATATTATCCGCGGTTCGTTTGAGGCAAGACAGCTTCAGGTAATGAAAAGTTATTTCGCGATGGTTTTTTCCAAGGAGAAGAAAGCAAAGATACTGGAAGGAGCCAATCCAATTTCCGAGTTTGAGTATAAAGTTGACGATGATGTAAAATATTTAAGCACAAAATTCCAGTTAATCGAGCAGGCTTCGGCTGATCCTGTCATTATCGGGATCGTTCATGACATTTCCAGAGAGAAAGAGATCGAGATGGAGCTTCAAACGCAGAAGGAAGCTCAGGAAGTGGAAATGAAAAACATGTTCGATGTTATAAAAATCGATCCTGTCGTTTTCCAGCATTTTATCGAAGATACCGATTCAAATTTTAACAGCATTAACGCTCTTCTTAAAGATCGTAAACTCTCCGAGAAGGAAGTTGTTACCAAAATATTCCAGTATGTCCACGCGATAAAATCAAACGCGGTTATATTGGATCTTGAAAGTCTTGCTAATAAACTTCATGTCCTTGAGGACGAGGTGAAAGCGCTGTCGAACAAAGACAGAATTTTTACAAACGATGTTCTCACCTTAACGCTTAAGATAGAAACCTTTATGCAGGAAATGGATTCTTATACCGCGATCACAAAGAAAATCAGCGCGTATAAAACCACAAATCAAATCGACACGATTCTTATTACCTCGCTTTCAAAGGGTGCCGAAAAAATTGCAAGTGAACTTCACAAGAGAGTTACGTTAAAACCAGGGCAGATAGATATTAATATACTGGAATCCAAACTGCGAAAACCCATCAAGGATATTTTATCTCAGTGTATGAGGAACTCAATTTATCACGGTATCGAACCATTGGATGAAAGAATTAAAAAGGGAAAAGATCCGCAGGGGTATCTGGAATTCAGCATTGTGAATACTGACGGTAAAGCCGTAGTTACCTTCTCCGATGACGGCAAGGGTCTGGACTGGAATAAAATCAAACATAAATTCCATGAAAAATATCCCGGTAAAATCGCTGATAAAAAAGCATTGTTGGGTTCGATTTTCTCTCCTGAGTTTTCTACCGCCGATGAAACTACTACCGCGGCAGGCAGGGGCGTGGGTTTAAGTTTTGTTAAAGATCTTGTTAAAGAAAATAACGGCACCATTAATGTAAACTCAACAGAATCAGGACTTACATTTAAGTTTGTATTTCCAATTTAAAATTCAATCGGACGTCTATGGATATTGAAATGAAAAATAAACTTCTTTACCCTCGCTTGAATGTATCGGATTTTATGACTCCCGAAGAAACAAAAACAGCCGATGATTTTTGCAAATCTTATGTTTCTTTTCTTAATAACGCGAAAACCGAAAGAGAAGCGGTGCGCGCCGCGGTTACTATGGCAGAAAAAGATGGATTTGTTCCCTGGAAAAAGGGTATGAAATTGAAGAGCGGCGATAAAGTTTATTACAACCGCCGCGGAAAATCGCTGATTCTTGCCGTTATCGGAAAAAAAAGTTCTTCTGAAGGATTGTCCATTGCTGCCTGTCATATTGATTCACCCCGGCTGGATCTTAAAATGAAACCTCTTTATGAAGATTCTGGCATGGCATTTTTTGACACGCATTATTACGGTAACATTAAACCATATCAGTGGACCGGTATACCGCTTGCTCTCCATGGTTTTATTGTCCGCGAAGACGGGAAAGAAATTGACATACAAATCGGCGAAGACGCTTCGGATACCCGTTTCTTTATTGCAGACCTTCTCCCTCATCTCGGCGCAAAGCAAATGAAAAAACCTGTAAAGTATGCTGTTCCCGCCGAGTCTCTTGATTTGCTTGCCGGTCTGCGTTCCGCACCCGGTGAAAACGGAGCAGGAGCTGTTAAGCTGAATATTCTCAGGTTGTTATACGAAAAATACGGAATTACCGAAAAAGATTTTGTATCTGCGGAACTTTGCGCGGTTCCTGCTTTTCCGGCTTCTGATCTGGGTTTAGACAGAAGCATGGTAGGCGGTTACGGTCAGGATGATAAAGTTTGCGCGTATCCTGCGCTTACGGCATTTCTTTCTGTTAATGAGCCGGATTATACCAACTGTTTGGTTTTAGCCGACAAAGAGGAAACCGGCTCTTTTGGAATCAGCGGAATGCAGTCGTCTTTCTTTTCAAGTTTTATCAATGATTTGGCGCAAGCAGGCGGCGGCAGTAATTTCAACGAAGTTTTTTCAAACTCACTCTGTGTTTCTGCGGATGTGAATACATGCTGGTATCCTCTTTTCAAAGATTCTTTTGATGAACACGGCGACGCAAAATTAAATCACGGAGTTGTGTTATTCCGTTATTGGGGGCACGGCGGGAAAGAAAACACCAACGACGCTGACGCGCAAACCGTTGCGGAAATTATAAAAATACTGGATAAAGAAAAAATAATCTGGCAGACAGCCGAAGGCGGAAAGGTCGATTCAGGAACCAGCGGAACATTGTCCAGATTTTTCGCAAACCTGAACATCCCTTCTGTTGATCTTGGCATCCCTCTTCTTTCGATGCACTCTCCTTATGAAGCAGCCGCAAAAGCCGACATATACATGGCGTATAGGGCTTTCACGGCTTTCTTCAAAAGAATTTAACTAAAACTTAATTAGCGTTACGAACATTCTGTACCGGAAGCACCCACAGCCACGCGGAAGAAACCGAAAGGCCTGTGTACTTTTTATTCAATACGCTCATTCTGTACGAATAATCAAATACGATGTAAGGAACATCGCTTACTATTGTATTCATCATGTTTGATTGAATCTCAAAACGTCTTGCGGGATCGGTCGTGGTTCTCTGCTGAACGATCTGCGCGTCAATTCTTGAGTTTACATAACCTGCCGCGTTGTATCCGTCAGCAGCCTGGCTTGAGTTAAACATGATTTCGATATTGCCGTTAAGATCAGGATAATCAGCTTCCCATCCGCCGATGAGCATATCATAGTCACGTTTGCCGTTTGCGTCGCGGATACCGCCCATCTGGTGTGTATCCTGCTCATCGCCTGACATTCTTCTGATTGTCACATTGATGTTAAGAGCTTTTAACGCTTCCTGGATGTAAAGCGCTCTTTGGTTTGCGAGAGAATTTTCACTTACAATTATATTGCAGTCAAAACCATTTGGAAACGCCGAGCTGGCAAGGTGTCTTCTTGCAGCCGCGAGATCCAAAGTGTAACCCTGATTGTCTCTTATGTACTGTTCCCATTTGGAAGCATTCTCGCCGTAGAGCGCTTTACCAAACGGCAGAATGGTTCCGGCGGAACCCGCGCGTCCAATGATACGTTTCTGAAAATCGGGAATATCCAAAGCGCGTGAAATTGCCCTTCGCACATTTACATCGCTCATCGGCGGGCGTTCAGTGTTGAGCGCAAGGTATGTAAGGTGCGCGGAATCAACGCTGGAAAGGATCAGGTTCGGTTCCGCAGCCAGAAGATTGATCTGATCCTGCGGCAGATTCGCGCAGAAATCTACGCTTCCTGTCTGCAATGCGATAATTCTTGTTGTATCTTCAGGGATAATTTTAAAGACAAGAGTGTCAACAATATTAGCCGCAAGTTTTTCTTTGTTCCAGTAATTTTTATTTTTCTTTAAAATAATTTCCTGGCCGCTTGTCCATTTCTGATAAACAAACGGGCCTGTAGCGACAATGCCTCCTGCGGCAGTGCCGAAATTGCGCTCGTTTTTCTGATAATATGCCTTGCTGATAATGCGTCCGGCGCCTGTCGCCGGAACAAACTTGAACACCGCCGACGGCTGGCTAAGTTTGATTATAAACTGCCATCCGTTGACAGTAAAACTTTCAACATCGCTGAAGAAGTCGGCGAAATATGTTCCGCCGTCCGGGTCTCTCGATCTCTCAAAAGAAAAGAGAACATCATCCATAGTCATTTTTGTGCCGTCCGAGAAGACAATATCGTCTCTGACATTGTAGACGTATGTTAATTCATCGCTCTGACTCCAGCTGCTTGCAAGTTCGGGGACAATATTACTGTTGGAATCGAAAGTAACAAGCCCTTCGGTGATTTGATTTGTAACCTGATTTGTTACATAGTTCCATGCCACTCCGGCATCTACCGCTCTGATGTCTTCGCTGAGAGCTACAGTAAAAGTAACACCCTTGGAAGCACCGCCTGAACATGCTGTAAATATTAAACCAGCAGCCAGCATCAGTGTCATTGTAAGACAAAGAAATTTCTTCATAATTTATACTCCTTATAAAATTAATTGCCTTCTATAAACATATCACGATTTGCAGGGTTAAGAACAGTGGCAGCGTACCCAGTGTTCTTGCGATACTTCGCGAAGTTCGGGTATATTTTCACGGCATTGAGGTTTTGCTTCAGGGCAGCGCGGAGCGAAAGGGCAGCCTTTTATATGTGTTTGAGAGACAGGCTCTCCTTTTAATACTGTTTTTTCGTCCGCCTGCGCAGTTATGGAGTCTTTAAAAACATCGAGACGCGGCGCAGAAGAGCGCAGGGATTTTGTATAAGGATGCATGGCATTGCGGGATAATTGCGCCGCTGGAATCAGTTCCATTATAACGCCCATGTACATTACAGCTGCTCTGTCGCAGAAATATTCAACCACGTTCATATCATGAGAAATAAAAATCATCATCATGGAACTGTTTTTTCTTAGATCTTCCAAAAGATTTAAAAGCTGAGCTTGAACCGATACATCCAAAGAAGCCAGTGGTTCATCGGCGACCAGAAGCGAAGGTTCCGATAATATGGCGCGAGTTATGGCAAGTCGTTGAAGCTGCCCGCCTGAAAGTTCGCGGGGCCAGCGGTTTAATAAATCCACAGAAAGCCCGGTGTCGTTCAAATGTATTTCTATTCGTTCTTTGCTTTCCTGCACGTTCATGCCGTAGTAAAGGCAGACTTCGGTCAGAGCTTTGCCAATCCTTATTTTTGGATTAAATGACGCAAACGGGTTTTGAAAAACCATCTGCATGTTTCTGCGCTTGGAGCTTAACGCCCTGCGGCTGATGCCGGTGATTTCCTCGCCGTCAAAAAAAATCTGTCCGCCGCTTGGTTCGATGAGACGCAGTACAAGTCTTCCTAATGTTGATTTGCCGCAGCCTGATTCTCCTACAACACCCAGAACTTCATTCTTTTGCACATGGAAGGAAACGCCGTTTACCGCCCACAACTGCCGCCGTCCGCTGAGTTTAAAATATTTTTTTAAATCTTTTACTTCTAACATTCGCCGGTCCCTCTTGCCTTATGGCAGCTTACAGATTTTCCGCCGCCGAGATCGGCTGCTAAAGGCATTTCACCGCACGCGTTATCTGCTATCGGGCAGCGCGGGGCGAATGGGCAGGCTTTGATAGGTTCGTAAAGTCTTGGCGGAGAACCGGAGATAACCTGGAGTTTTTCTCTTTGTTTTATATTGTCCTGATGAGGTATGCAGTTGATTAGCGCTTTGGTGTAAGGATGACGCGGTGATTCAATTATATCTCTGACAGGTCCTGTTTCCGCAATTCTGCCTGCGTACATTACAGAAGCATTATCGCAGTTCTCTGTAACAAGCGCAAAATTATGAGTGATAAGTAAAATCGTAAGCGAGAGTTCTTTTTGCAAACTCCTCAGTAAACTTAAAACCTGAGCCTGAATGGTGAGATCCAGCGCTGTTGTAGGTTCATCCGCAATCAGAAGCTCAGGCTCGCAGCTAATTGCCTGCGCTATCATTACCCTCTGCTGCATCCCGCCCGAAAGTTCAAAAGGATACTGCTTTGCGGTTTCTTTGTGAAGTCCAACTTTTTCTAAAAGCGAAAAAGTTCTGCTTTGTAATTCTTCTTTTGAAAGTTCCAAATGATTGGACATGGCTTCTTCGATCTGGCTGCCTACAGTTTCTAAAGGCGAAAGCGAATTGAGAGGGTCTTGAAATATCATGGAAATACGCATTCCGCGGATAGCGCGCATTTCTTTTTCCGGCAGCTCTAAAAGATTATTTCCATGAAAACGGATGCTGCCTTTCAGACGTGTATGCTTTTTATCAACAAGCCCTAAAATCGCGCGTGATGTGACACTCTTTCCGCAGCCTGACTCTCCCACAAGCCCGTGGATTTCTCCGCGCTTTAAACGCAGGTTGATTCCGCTTAACGCGTAAACGATTCCTTCGACGGTAAGAAAATCGCAGGAAAGATTCTCTATGGAAAGGATGTCAGTTTCCATTTTCTTTACTCCTGCGCATCAGGTTTGCGAATCGTCTTTCCATTTTCTCAAAAGATGGAAGAACTCTGCCCTGAGGATCGATGTATTGAGTTATACAATCGCTGAATACATTTAAACTTATTACCGTGATAACGATTGCCGCTCCAGGCGCAAGGGCGAGCAGTGGACTCATTAATAGAAAGTTTCTGCCTTCCTGCAGCATGGCGCCCCAATCGGCTGTAGGCGGGCTTACACCAAGTCCGATAAAACTTAATGCCGCAAGATCCAAGATCGCGTAAGCTAAATCCAGCGTAAGCTGTACCATCATGGTATCAACGCAGTTAGGCAGGATATGGCGGAAGAGGATGTAAGGGCGCGAAAATCCGATTGATTCTGCCGCCTCAACATAAGTTTTATTTTTTTCCACTATGGTTAGAGAACGAACAAGACGTGTAATCATCGGCACATAAACAATTCCAAGAGCGATTACCGCGTTAGCCATTCCGCGTCCGAGAGCGGCAACAAAAAGAAACGCAAGAAGCAATGAAGGGAACGACAACAGCACATCACAAAAACGCCCCACGATGGAATCAAATTTACCGCCGTAATATCCTGAAAAAAGCCCCAAAGGCGCGCCGATGATTATAGAAATTAACACAACGGCGATTGCGGAAATAAGCGTTACCCTGCCGCCGTAAAGCAGCCGTGAAAAAAGATCCCTTCCCATTTTGTCAGCGCCTAAAATATGTTCTCTGGAAGGCGGCGCAAGTGATGCAGACAGATCCTGTTCCGATTCGCCGTAAGGAGCAATGACCGGAGCCAGTACGCAGAATAAAATAATCAGAAGAAGAATGGTTCCTGAAATTATAAAGGGCACTGTGAAAAAAGTCCCGTGCGTCTGAGCGGCTTTGCTTTTCGAAAAGATGCCATTGAGCATTGATCTATGCTTTGTCATGCTCAGCCTTTCTGATTCTTGGATCAATGAAAAAATAAATCAGATCTACTATCAAATTGAGGATTAAAAACAGAGATACAAGAAAAAGCATTATACTCTGCACTACAGGATAATCCGACGCCTGAATCCCCTCGATAAGCAGAGCGCCTATTCCGCCAAGGGCAAAAATATTTTCTACCAGCACAGCTCCTATAACCATTGCGCCGATTTGAACGCCTGCAACAGTGATTAGCGGTATCAAAGTATTTTTTAAACAGTGCGTCATTACGATCTTGCGAAAAGGCGTTCCTTTTGCGGTAAGAGCCAGAGCGTAATTTGATTTAAACTCGCCAATCATGCGGTCGCGGACAATGCGCCCCATCAGCGCCACCATGTTTAAACTCAATGCAAAAGCAGGCAGAGCCAGATAATAGAAGTTTTCAAAAAAATTTCCGCCGGTTCCAAATGCCGGAAACCATCTGAGTTTAAAAACAAAAATCAACATTAATAAAATAGCGTTTAGAAAAACCGGCGATGACACGCAAAAGATCAAAAAGATCGAAATAACACGATCCAGTATCGTATCCCTTTTTACAGCGCATAAAACACCCGCAGGAACCGCAAGGAGGACTGCGAAAATCGCCGCCATTAAAACAAGCTGAATTGTGGTTGGAAGCCTTGCCGCGAGAAGAGAAGTCACCGGCTGCCGGTGCCTGAAACTGTCTCCAAGGTTTCCTTTTACCGCATTGCTGATCCAGATAACATATTGGTGAGGAAGGCTTTTATCAAGATGGTACTGTCTGGTTAGCGAAGCCCGCGTCTCATCATTGATCCGCCGGCCGCTTGTTATCGAGCCTATCGGATCTGAAGGAGTAAGGCGTATCAGAAAAAAAATCAACGCCGATACAACAAGAAGTATCGGTATAATGAAGAGAATACGTTTCAAAACATATTTAACTACAAAATTCACTTTACACCATTAAAATGATACTTAATATTAATAAAATGGTAAAGGTATTTATTGATCTAGTATCTCCTGCCAGACCAGTTTATTATATTTAGGTTATGAATTTTATTACAATCGATTTTGAAACGGCTAAATACTCACGCGAAAGCGCATGCTCTGTAGGGCTTGCGAAACATGAAGACGGTCAAGTAACAGACACTTTTTATTCTCTGATACGTCCGCCGAAACTCTATATCCGCCCTGATTTTACAGATATTCACGGTCTTACCGTTGAGGATGTAAAGGATGCTCCGACATTCGCGGATATCTGGGACAGCGGTATAAAACCTTTTATCGGTGATTTCCCGCTGGCTGCGCATAATGCTCCGTTTGACATGGGAGTGCTGCGGGCTGTTCTTGATTGGTACAGAATTGCAGTTCCCAAACAACGGTACTTTTGCACATGCAGCCTTTCCCGCCGTGTCTGGCAGGATTTGGAAAGCCACTCGCTTTCTCGGCTGGCGCGGCATTTTGGAATTGTATACAACGCTCATAACGCCCTTGATGACGCGATGACCTGCGGAAAGCTGGTTTTAATGGCAGCGCAAAAATGCGGCAGCGCAAGCATTAAAGAACTGCTTAGTGCCGTGGAAATAAAAATGCATATTTTATCATAAATATGGCGTGTTTTTATTTTCAGGTGTATAATGACATCGGGGGGGATATATGTACGTTATCCATGCCGATAATAGCGGCTTTTTCCGTAAAGTCATAAAAACCTTTTTAGCAGAACTGGGCATCGATTCTGACGGCTTCGAAAGCGGAGACGCCGTATTGAACGAAGTTGGAAACCGCAAAGTTTCCTGCGTCATCACCGGTTTGGAACTCTCTGACATGACCGGCGAAGAATTAATCAGGCAGCTTCAATACTCCGGTCACCTAATGACAATCATCGCGGTAACAAGCAGCGGAAAAGAACATCGCATAAAAACCCTCGAAGAAATGGGCGTAAAAGCCACCATCCAAAAAGGCGGGGATTGGAAGGACAAATTGAGGGAATATTTTTAGGAAATTTGCAGCTCGAAATTTAAAAATTATTTTTATAATTTCAAAAACACATTTATCTGTTTTTGTTTTGCCTTAGACCACGAAATGCATTTATTATCATAGGAGAAAAACTACCAATTATTGCGGCAATAGCTCCGCCTGTGAATCCTGATTTAGCAAGATATATACATGCAAGTATTCCGCCTGCACCAAGTATTAGTGTAAATACCTGTCCGACAATCGGGACAATGAGGTTGGACAGTGAAATTCTATTTTTTGTATTAACATCAGCATTATTATGGGCTTCTGCCATTTGCATTATACGTTCGGGAAAAGTATCACCGGCATTTTTATATCTCTCTAGCATGACCGGATCAGGTAAAGGTCCTACAAACGTTTCTGTAATTTCTTGACGGGTCACAACTTGCTTGGGTGCATTTTGCACTTGATTATTAGCCATGATTTCTCTTCTAATGCGTTTGCTTGTTTTCTGACTTGGCATCCGTGCACTCTTTTATAGCATATCGTATGTCGTCTCCGGCTTGCTTGAATGAACTTGCAACGCCTTTCCATGCGGAATCAGGATGCGGATAATCAGAATAAGAACTTGGAGCAGGGCAGAGCTGCCCAACTGAATTTACACCTTTTAAAAAGTCACCCATATTTATAGTATCGTGGTTTTTCATTGTAAAGTCAAGCGTTTTTAGTTTTATTAATGAAGATAAATTTAAATTACCCCTTTAATTCTTTTAATCATATCAGGATACATTCGTTTGTAAAAATCATTGGAGATTGAGGTTATTGGGTTTTTTCTTATCATATAATTTTTTTAGCAATTTTATTTGTTAATTGTGCAGCAACCATACCTCCAATTACCCCGCCAGCTGTTTTTCTAATAAATAAGCCAATTAAGAAAATGAACAAGTTTAATGTTGAATAGCAAAACGGTTCCTGCACTAATGAAGAACTTGTTGAATTTGAGCCGGCTGATGGCTCCATTTATACCGTTAGGTGCAAAGGTACGCTAGGTAGTTATGATGGTTAGTATGTATACTTTTACCACATTTTGGACAAAACATAACTCTACCTCCGTATGGGTATATTAATCCTTTCCGTGTGCGTTGTCAATTGAATTAATTAGGGAAGTTTCTACGTCGCGCCTTGTTTTGCTATCAATGCAGGGGTATTGTTCATTAGCGCCATTTGAGTCGCTATAAAATATATATGGCTTTTGAGGAGCTATTGTATGACGTTTTGCCCCGCTTTGCCCCACTTTAGAGCTTATTGTGTAAAAAAATTCCTCTTTAGGCCATATTACGTGCCACTCGTCGGTGCAGTTGTTTTTAGCGCAAACAGATGCTTGGTACGATGACACTTTGTCTTGGCTTGTCCATGTTGCCGAGTGGCAGTCGTCGGCGGAGGTGCATTCTTGTTCTTCTTCGATATCAGGGTGCATTAATTCAATTATGCTTTGGGCGCTGTCATAGCCATTGAGGAAGTCTTGGTCATCAAAGCATGGGTAAACGACTTGACCGTTAAGTGTGGTCGAATATGCAGGGTCGGTGACCTGTTCATGGAACGCGCCGTCACGTCCGAACCACGATGACCAAATGCCGTTATCGTATGCCATACAGGAAATTTCTTTGTGTGCGCTTGCCGTTGTTGTAGTGCATCCGTCGACCACACAGTGTGCGTGCGACATGGTGCTGGCGATGCTTCGTTTAAGTTTGTTTGCTTGGGCACAAACCGCTGGGTTTGAACATGGGTCTGGGCGTTCTTCGGGTACTGGGTATGGTTCGCCAAGTACCTCGACATAGACGGTTTCCGTTATGACTTCTTTGCAAGTAGTAAAAAAAGAAACGATTCCTACAAAAATAATAGTGTAGAATATGCGGATTATTTCCATGTTCATTGAACGCATAGTAAAATTAGCTCTTTTTCTATAAAAAAGTCAATACCAAATCGCTTTTCAAAATGAGGTTTTTGACACCCTAGTGTTCTTTCTGGTATCTAGATAAACTTGGTATTAATCGGGTATCCGGTGGTTGGGCATATAGGTACTTCCTTTATTTTTTAATATTTTAGAACGTTACTTTACGTTGAACATGGTTTTTATATAATTTCCTTTAGAATTTGACAATATAATGTTTATTTCTTAAAATGTAAATCAATAAAGATATAGACAGTGAGGAGACCGATTTAATGAAAATTTTAATTAAATTCAGTATTCTTAAAGAAAGTGGTGAAAGCTTTTTATTCTGGTCATGCGTTCTTGACTCGCTGATAGAAACAGATGTTGTAGATTTTAAACATCTTAATAAATCAAATAAATATCCTATTTCAGATTGCGAGTTTTTATATTTAAAAATCGAATATTTTGATTATCGTATATTTTCAATTGATGACATAATTAAAAATTGTCAGAAACGCCCTAAGTATTTCATCGCAACAGACGGTACTTTTCAAACAGGGTCGCCTTATAAAAATGCTTCTTCTCTTGTTGAAACATATTATCAGGATACTTTTGATTTTGTTAAACGTTTAAGAAATTTTTGCGGTTTTGATTCAGATTATAAATTAAATATTTTTCATCATAATATTATTGCTTTAATTCAGGAATTGTTAGGAATAAATATTTTCAAAAATGAATCCATCCCAGGTGCATTGTCTATATATAATAAACTGCCGGTTTTTTCTGTCGAAGGGCAGTATAATTCCGGGAAGGGAGAGCGTTACATAATTGTTTCGGCTCTTGATGGTTCAATTAATAATGAAAATGTTTATATTAAATTGGATATTCTTGACAAGAATAAATATTTATTCTTTACGTTTGGTAAAATTTCTTTAAATTCAAAATATATGCTACCTGATAACCTTGAAAATTTTTCACAGCTGCGCGTATCTGTGTTCGATAAAGAAACTGATTGTAATTTGGGAAAATTATATGAGGAGAATTTTCATCTTGTCAGATCATTCAATTTTAAAATGTCGGTTGGCGGCAGTCATTCTAAAATCGTTTGTAACCGTTATTTAAACAATCAGATTGAAAAAATATCAGTTTATGATCATTTTAATAATATCTCAAATAAATCAAATGATTTCTATGATATAGAACAATCATATAAGCTGTTAGTTTTCGGAAAGGAAAAAAAGTATCTGGAATGCAGGTATTTTATAAAAAATAAGATAGGTAGAGAAGCCTTTCTGGATTGGGTTCGAAAAACTGTCCACGACGCAAATTTGGTAAAAATAATTGATCCCTATTTTGACAATTTTGGGTTGAATGATTTTATGAGCTGCTGTGATGTTAATTTTAATTTAATTGTAATTACAATTAATCCGCACAAAAGGAAAAAAACAAAGGAATATAAAGCGGATACAAAATATTTCTTAAGAAGGATTTACGACGCATTTCCGAACAGTAATGTTTATTATACGCAAAAAATCCATGATCGTTATCTTTTTATTGATTACGGCAGTGAGCAAAAGCTGTTTTCACTTTCGAATTCATGGAACGGTACTGTTAATAATTTCAGTATGCTTATTCAAGAGATACCTTTTAAAACAGCATTACAAATATATGATGAGATTAATACTTATACCAATAATGATAATCTGCAAATACCGCCTAAAACCAAAGTTAGAAAAAAACGCAAAAAGTACAACCGCAGAAAATTTACTGAAAAATATTTAAAAATATTAACTGATAAATTATTATTGATTAACGAAAAAAGTAATGTTAATGAGATAATTGAATTGACATCTGAATTATTTTTTGCAAATTATTTTGGTAAATTAGAAAAAAGTTATATTTGTCAAATAGTAAAAGAATGTTTTGAAAAGTTAACAAAGCAAAAACACATTGACATCATAAATGCTGTTACCGAGCAGCTTCTAATTTCACAAAAAAAATCATTTGATGAAGAAAATTCTTATATGGATGGATTGCCATTTTCTGAATATAATAATCCGCGTGAATGTCTTAATAGACTTTCAAATATCAGCATGTGGCCTGATTTGCGTTCATATCATTTAAACCTAAATTACGGATGGACCGAAGTATTAAATATTTTCTTTAAATTGTATCCTTTGAATGTTATCGAAACTCTATTAAAATATGAAGGTACTATTTGTGTTAAGGATAAAATTCCGTACCATGTGTCAGAGCTTATAATTCAGTCTTTTTTAACCGAGTATTATCCTTACAAAGGTGAAATATCAGATGAAGAGTGGAAATTTATTGAAGAAGCAAACTCTAATGTTTATGTACGGATGTTTTTTGCTATTTCAATTATTGATGTTGCTTTATTTCCCGATTCTGTCAATATATTATCTTCTATGTCTTTTGCTGATATTATTGAATTATTAATAAAAAGATTAAACTTGTGTAAGGAAGAGATTGCTTTGGTGTTAGCTAAAGCAATAAATACTATTTCTTTAAATAAAAAACACGGAAATAATCAGGTAATAGAAAAAGAGGAACTAATAATTGAATATATTATTAAGACTGGCGATATGAAAAGTATCGCTGTTTTTTCATTTTTAGCCTTTATTGAGCCGTACGATGTAAAGGTTACTGAATTAATTAATTTTTTAGATTCTCTTGAGAATCATAATAAGAAAGAAGAGGCAGAAACAATTAAAAAGATTTTTTTATTTTATGCTTTGAAAACAAATTTAAAGTTACAAGAAAAAGTACGAAATTTAATTGGATTAGAACAAGAAATAATTAGTAATTACTTTGCAAAAACAGAACATATTGAAGATGAGCAATCCAATGTCAGCATACGAAAATTTATTACTGCAATACCATATTTGAGTAATATTTTCGCCTATTACCTTAAAAAAAATCCTGATATGTCTCTTTTTGACAAAATTGTATTCTCGCTTCCAACTGATATGTCGTTAATTTTTAATATTAAATTTCCGGATAAAATGACCTTATTTTATTATGATTTGTATTTCTTGTTAATTACAGTAAATTGTTTGGATAACAAAAATATTGGTAGTCAAAATATTCTTGATTTTATAAGTTGGTACTTTCCAATATGTATTGAAAATTACCCTAATGATTTCTACGGGTTAGGACAGAAAATACTTTGCCTTTATGTTAATATGATAAATGAGGAACAAAAAAAATTAATATTAAGAAGATTGACATATCTCCCAATGAAAGCCTTGACAGCTTCTTCTATGATAGAACAATCAGAGCAATCAATAGAAATATATAAAAATTATATTGAACAGCATGATGTTGAAGGTTATGATAAATCAATACTTGTAGAGAATTTTTTAAATATAGGTATTTTACTTTGTATAAGATGTGCTGACAAATGCAATGAAGGTGTTGTTAGCGATATTATAGATTGTATATCGCAGATTAATAAAAAGATAAGACCATCTCTTGTAGAAACGGCTAAACCTGTTCTTGATTATGGAATGGATTACGCCAAAACAGCATCCAGTGAATCCAAAAAAACGTTTCTGGATTCTATAAAAAATAAAATATTTTTTCCTTATGCCGTGAGTTTGCTGGAGGGATGAAATGTCTAACATTTACACATTCATTGATGCAGGTTTGAACGGCTTTTCTGATAAAGGTATTTATGATGCTGAATTAAAGAGACATTGTATAAGATTAAATGAATTGCTTAATAATGTTAAAAATAAAGATTATGATATACACCTTAAAAATAATAATAAAGAGATACGCAAAGAAATAGATGGAATTAGTTTATCCATAAATGAGGTGTTATTTATTGATCTATCAAAATTAGTTAACCTTTTATTTAAATTCCAAAGAGATCACCATATTACCGCAAGAGATCATTATTATCACAGTATACAATGTTTTCTATTGGCAATAGTTCTTATAGAGAAATTTTATCCATCTGGTCCGCTGCCAGAAAATATAATCGCTATTTTATATTCATTAACTATGTATCACGATATAGGTTATTTATATGATACGTCTGTAAAGTCTGAAAAGGAAATAGATAAAAGTCTAGCGAATATTTTTGTACCTAATGATTGCTTCTACGAGAGCGATTTTGTTGATATTCTATGTTTAAGATCGGAATTTGAACGGCTTGTTGGAGAAAATAAATTTTACGAGTTAAATAATAATTTAATAAAAGTCATTAAAGAAATGAAAGAATTATATAATATTTGGGTACCAGAACCATTTGCATACAATAGTTTACTAGAAAATGATACAGGGTTGCCCCAATGTCCTGTTATATACAAAAACAAACATCCTTATAAAAGCGCATTAATACTTTATAAAGCGCTCAAAACTAAAAATCTTTTTAAAAATTATTGTGGATGGAAATTAAAAATTAATTTTTGTAACGATGATTGCGAATGGTTTAAAATGATAATAAAAGCAATTTATATGCATGGATGGAATTCTACTGTTTCAGGACTAAATATAAATAGTGATTTTTTTACTATATTTCTTATGATAATAGATGAATTACAAACTTACGGACGAGAATCATTAAATGATAAATATAGTGTATTAATTAATCCGAAAGATGTAGGATTCGAATGGGATAAAATTAATCCAAAAAAAATTATTATAGAGAATTTTACTACAGTTAACGAAAATCGAAAAACACATAATAATAGAGAGATATGGTCAAAACTAATAAAAAAAATTGATGAAAAAATACTGCTAGGTATAATTGAACTTGGTGGTTCGGAGAAATAATATTTTATCGCGCTACATGAACTTACAGAGGATATTTATGATGTAAAAATTGCATTTCCTTCTTTTCTGCCACAGCAATCCCAGTTGAACGGCTGTGTTTATACTTTTGAACTTCTTTACCCCAAAAGCGAACATACCAGACTATGCCAGACTTCGTTTTTTCTTTGTAGAGTGTAAAGGGGCGTCTCATACTACCTGACCTTTACTGAAATAAAACTGAAAAAAGTATCAGTTTTGTATCAGTCAAGAAAATCAATAATAATAAAGACCCCCCGTTTTCGAGTAGGTAATTATACGCTAATTCCTTACAACGTAAATAATTAGCAATTTGCCCGGAAGAAGACTCGAACTTCCATACCCTTGCGAGCACTAGTACCTGAAACTAGCGTGTCTACCAATTCCACCATCCGGGCTTATATCTTAAGCATATCTAAAAACAGTAATTTAATCAACATGGCTTTTATGTTGCTAACCGGAGTATAGCATGGTACAATTTTATTAAAATTCAATGATTATTACAAGATTTTTTTTGACAATCTTTAATAATTAGCAATTCCATTACGGAGAAACTTGATATGATTCGCGGCTTTTTCACTATCGGTTTACTGATTATTTCTAATGCATTTATGACAATAGCCTGGTACGGGCATTTGCGTTTCAGCCAGATGGATAGTTTAAAAAAACTGGGGCTTTTTTCGATCATTCTTATCAGCTGGGGTATAGCTTTTTTTGAATACTGCGCGCAAGTTCCTGCTAACCGTCTTGGCTTTCAGGATAACGGCGGGCCTTTCAGCATGATTCAATTAAAGGTTGTTCAGGAGGTAATCAGCATAACTGTGTTCTGTTTAATTTCTACCTTCCTTCTTAAAGGCGGCATGATTCAATGGAATCACTTTGCGGCATTTGCGTGTCTTGTTCTTGCTGTATTCTTTGTTTTTTTAAAGGTGTAATTATGAAAATGAAAATTTCCGTAAAAGTTATCCTGATTGCCGTGTTAGGCGTAATTGCGTCAAGTTTGATTGTATTAAGCCTGTCCACCTCTCTTATGGTCAAACTTTTTGATAAAACCATACAGGAAGAAATGTCCGCTATGCAGTCTCTTATATCAAAGATACAGCAGCAGGATGAAACCATGCTGTTACGCGAAGTTCAGCTTCTAGTCTCGCTGCCGGATCTTATCGATGCTGTGCAAATGTCGGATACAAAAGGCATTTTGGAAAATACAACAATAGCTTGGCTGCGTAACGAAATAGATTCGATTACTTTCACAAATTCCAGGGGCGTTACTATTGCCAGAAGCCATTCGGATTTAACAGGCGATGATATCTCAAGCCGCGACGGAATACAGTCGGCGCTTAACGGGAATGTTTCCTCAGGCGTTTTTTTTGATGAGAACGCCCTGCTTCCGTACTCTATCCGATGTTATGCGCCAATATATAAAAACGGTGTTTTAATCGGAACAATATCTCTGGGTTCAAACATCGGCACGGAAAAATATGTGGATAACCTGTATGAATTAACGGGAATGCATTTTTCTCTTTATAACGGTGATTTAACCATGATGACCAGTTTAAAAGACAAATCCGGCAAACGCAGCATCGGCGTTAAGCAAGATATGCTGCAAATAACAGATACGGTGCTTAACAAAAACGAAACGGTGCTTATTAAAAGAGATATATCAGGCGATCCTTATATGGCGATATATTGGCCGATAAAAGATTATTTTGAAGAAA
>Ga0209755_10000549_pt1 | contig 67181 bp, 52 predicted proteins | sample TergutCo191P1_FD_187301 | JGI IMG/M metagenome (GOLD analysis project Ga0209755, IMG submission 187301) | Cornitermes sp. P1 segment gut microbial communities from Petit-Saut dam, French Guiana - Co191P1 (SPAdes) (version 2) | ecosystem: Host-associated > Arthropoda: Insects > Digestive system...
CCCCCCCATATTATTCATAGCGGCGTTATGCTGCGCGGCATTATTGCCATTCCAGTTACTGCTTACTGACAACACCGCAAAACTCGCCGTGTTCATGGCTTTTCAATTTTTTAACGGCGTTTGCGCCGCATGCGCTTTTTCTGTTTTCTGTTTCAGGCTGAACAATGTAGAGCGTCTTTTTGGTATGGCGCTGATCATTTTCTATTATAGTCTTTATTACACAATCTACAGGCATTTTCCCGCGGTTCAGTTGGTATATAAAACATGGGGCGGCATCGCTGTAACGGCTTTCTACCTTGTATTGATTTTCCTGTTATTCGGAAATTCCAAAAAATCAGGGCATGAAAACGATGTTTATGAAGATACTGAAATTCCAGGCGGCAAGAGTTCTATAATTAAAATAGTTATCGTTCTGCATATCATTTATTACTCGATAATGTGTATGATCAATTATATAGAAAGCGCCGATAAAATTATCTTTAGTCTGCCGTACGGGCTTGGCCAGCTTTCTTCCATCATAGTAATTGTTTTTATAATGCTGATAAGCAACCGCAACTCGCTTTACATTTGGCTGATGTTCCTTGTATTTTCGCTTTTGGGGCTTACAATCGTTAATTATAATTCCGGCGCGGCTCATTTCGCTGGCTCGCTTATATACGGCCTTGGGGACGGTCTTGGCTACATTATAATTTACTATCTTTGTTCGGGAGCGGTTAAAAAGGGAAAATCAATTAAAATGTACAAGCTTTTCTGTTTTGTTTTATTTATCGAGTACTTTTTTATTTCCGGCATTTTATCGCAGGTTTTTGACCGTTATGAAGGATCCGGCCATGTTATCGCGATCAGCATTGTAGTCGTCTTATCTTCATGCTGTTTCCTGATTCTTCCTTATCTGCAAAGAAAACTTTTTGAGGCGGACTGGACGGACGGTCTTCAGTTAAGGGATATGGCTGAATACACTCAGGGTCTCGCGGAAACTGAAGCGATCAGCGCTAATGAAAGCCTGGATCTGACAGAAAGAGAACATGAGGTTTTTACAATGCTGTTAAAAGGCATTTCTCCCAAAGATATCGGCTATACATTAAAAATAAGCTATTCCGCTGTAAATTTTCACCGCAACAACTTATACCGCAAGCTTGGCATTCAAAGCAGAGCCGAACTATTCGCTAAATACGGCAAGAGCGCGCGCTGAAGCTGTTTTAAAATTTAAATTATTTGTCAGTAAACTCACGTTTCTAGCAGTTTAGTTTGTTAAAATTACAAACCTGAGCAATTTGTCAGGTAATAAACACTAAAAACAAGCCGAACCTGAGCAGTTTATCAGGTATGCAAACCGTAATATTCCGCTATATCACTTAATTATGAGCCGGCCGCTTACACGTAAATCCACAGATCATTCCAATACAGAAAAGTTTTCTTTCAGCTTTTTCTGCGACAAGTGCGGAAAAGAATGGGTCAGCCAGACAATTTCATTTATGGAAGGAGGTTTTACCGCCATTGAGCATGAAGAGGCAAGACAGCTTATGTGGGCGCAGGAACACAGAGCGGCTTTTGAACAAGCCAATCTGGAAGTTCATCTGCAGTTTAATCATTGCCCTGAATGCGGAAAGTGGGTTTGCGATGAATGTTTTTTTTCACTGGGGAACAGCGGAAATGTCTGCAATGAATGTTCCGGGCAGTGATTCGCTCAATTGAAATTATCCTGCGTATATATACAGCCGTTGGCTGCGGCGCGGAATTTTTTTTAAGGAGGTTTTTCGAAAATGAAAAACAAAATTAAATGGTTAGGGATTATAGCTCTTGCGGCGGTAATCGGATTTGGGATGTTCGGGTGTGGTGAAGGGCCATCAACGACAACGACGACACAAGGTTTTTCCACTTCAGGAACATTCGGGTCTTATAAGTTTACTTTAGCACAAACAACCGGAAATCCGTCGTCTTACAGGTCAGCAAGAGCATCCGCTTCTCAGCCGGTACCCATCAACGGGCGCTTGGAAGATGGCAGTATAATTTTCCTGCTTTCGGGAACTTATGATCCTGTAAGCGGTAATTACACCGCGTCCGCTTCTTCTTCAATGATTCGTTTTTCTATCAACGGAGTGCAGGACACAGCCGGTAATGTAGTTAGTTCCAGCGCGACAGTGTTAACTTCCAGTGACGGCGGCGCTACATGGGAAACAAATTCCTATGTTATAACAAAAGCCGCGGTTACCATTAGCACAAGTAAACCAATTGCAGAAGCGGATAATGGCGGCATTCCTGAATGGGCGCGCGGGTTCTGGTCATACGTGGATGACAAGGACGACTGGAAATATGAGGCATTGATTCTTTTTTCACAATGGTCTCTTAAAAGCGATGATATTACAACCGACCCTGATGGACAAAAGACCTATTCAACACAAAGCATGAATGTAATAGAGACTGAGAATAAAACAACTCACTGGGATGTTATTACAAGTTATCTTTACTATGAACCAACTAAAGCGCTTGCAGAAGAAGCCGCGGCAAAGTTCCTTTCAGGGAAAAAACTTACAGCTACCAAATTAGACAGCGATCCTTTTCCTCCTGATTCAGGAGCTTGGTGGTGTATAAGAGATAATGGTGATTTCTGGCAGGGCGGTGATTGGGGAGGAGGCCCGAATGGAGGCGGAGAAGGAGGTGTAAGCGAGGAAACACAAGCAGAAATCTGGAGTATTTTTGGCAGTAATATGACAATTGCGCAAAAAAGAACCGCTATATCTAATGTCCTATCTGGAGCAGGAATTGAAGCAACTATGGTCACATTGCCAAACGGCTTGTATTACTATTTTTATGATGATGGATATTGGAAAGATATTATGTTTGGCGGAGCTTCTGAAGCTCAGTGGAAGACAATAGACCAGTGGTATAGTTCAAACTACCTGGAAAATTATTTAATTGAAAAGGTAACGCCGCAAACTCTTTACAATAAGACAAAAATCGTATTTGGCAATAACAACACAGAGCTGACAATGTATCCTTATTGTGATGAATTAAGTTTTGAATGGAATTCTATTGCGGGCGCCAGAGCAGCTACTGAAACATGGGAAGATGAATATGCATTTCTTACACGTTAATTAAGAGTGTATTGTTCATTGAATTAACTGTATAATTAACCGCCGGTATATCATTACCGGCGGTTTTTTTTACGCCGCTTTTTCAAAGACCGGAAGACCGTTATTGTAAAGAATGTCTTCTATAAGCACAAATGATCCCTTAATATTGCTGATATACATCATGCCGTCCCTGATAGTGTATTTCAGATTAAATTCTTTCGGCTGCGCAGTATAAATGCAATTCGCGTGATCCACAAATTCAACCGATACACGATCGCCGAATACTTTTTTCCAGCTGGTCCATTTTGTGCCGATAATCTGTTCCGGCTCAATCGCTGTGTCTTTCTGTAATAAATCGTTTCTCATAAATCCTCCGTTATAAAAATAATTTTAATATGTATATGAATCTACGCCGCGATTGCCTCAGGCAGGCGCGGACCGCAGGTCATTCATGTACTATTATTAATTTACGAAAATTCGATCACGGCGGCAAGCAATTAATATAAAATATTATAATTAAAAATGTTGTTAATTCCAATAAAATTTATTTTAATCAGGTTAACATTAAATGTTTTACCAGAGAATCAGCTTTCCCCTGTCATTTACGTATCCCTGATCGATAAAAAGCGGGGCGTAACAGCTCTGCGCGGCTTCTTTTCCGTTGATTTTTTCCGTGACAATTTTCTTTTGCGCAAGGACTGACCTTGTGCGCGGTATTTTAAAAAGCGCGATTAAACGCGAAATATCAGGATCATTCTCTTTTATGTTAATTTGAAGCTCCTTGCCGTTTTTCGCGGAGACAGCGATCAGATCCTGGCCTTTAAAATAAATTCTGTTATTTACGCTTCTTGCGCATTTATAGTTAAGTCCTTCAATCTCTAATCCGGCGGGGCTTGCCGGATCTGAGGCGTTCATCCAGAATAATCCGCTGAAATTTTCCGCGTGTTCCAGCTCTGAGGCTATTGAGGGAGAAGCGAATTGAAGCGAATTAATCCCTGAAAAAAAGCGTCCTGTAACAAGCTCGCCTGAAAGTTCCATTCGCCGCATCGAAGGCAGCAGTTTTGACCATGAGAAAACAGGAGCTTCCGCTGTAAGGAGCGGTCTGCATAAAATACCCCAGCGGTCAAGAAGGAACCTGACGCGATCGCGGCAGAGCGCGTCTTCTTCCATAGGATCGTCTGTGTTTTGCTCATCCATGATAAGGGAATACCAGTTTCCGTGTACAGGCGCTCCTCCTTTCCAGCGGTTTTTAAGAGCGCTTGGAATCCGCACATTACGTCCAAACTGGCGTGAGCTGTCATTTAACTGCGGAATTTCTATTTCCTTTGGAATAAAACCGTATTCAATTCCCTTTCTTACAGGATCGAATGAATCTGCGCTGAGATCTCCGTTCCATACCTGTTTCCATAACGCCTGCGCGCATGTGCGGCTGTCGGTATTCAGTTCGTTTTTTATTTCCCAAAAATCACGCGGCCGGTTGAAAAAATGAGAAGCGTAAAGCCGCGCCATTTTTTCATCATTATCAGTTTCCTTGTTATTTTCCAAAATTAAATCCAAATCTTCGGGGCGGCAAAATCCCAGGCGCTCCTTTCCCGCTCCATACCAAACAATCTGCCCTTCGTGAATTTCGCGGTTTAATTTTTCCCCGTCATAAAAAGGATTTCTTGCGCATAATATTTCTGTTTCCCATAATTTCGCAGGCGCTGTCCATCCATACAGATTTTTTCTGAAACTGCCGCCCTGGTTTGAAACTTCGCCGGTTGTTAATCCCTGGCGAAGCGCGAGGAAAGGAACAAGCAGAGATGAATGGCGCTCTTTAATTACAGGCCGCTCTTTTTTTCGCGATATGCGCAGCAGCATTTCCAGGTTTTCGCGATCACAGATTAGCGGGAGGCATGGAGCCTGAAGTGTTGAATGTAAAGCATCTGAAGAAAACGGTTGATTCTCTATTATTACATCGTTAATAACTTCATCGACTTCGGCAAGCGCGTTTATCGCGTCCTGCGCCTGAGAATGTTCAACCCCAAAGACTGCGCAAATTCGTTCTATGGATATTGGCCCTTCATAGCGTAGCCACTGCCCAAGAAGGCTAAGCGGCTCATTGTTCCACGCGTCTTCCCATTCGCGGTGAACCATAGAAGAAACCGCGGCGTTTTTTCGCGTAACAGATTTTATTTTAACCGTGTCAATGTTGTCAGGCAGCGCCTGTGGCATAATTTCGCATAATGTTTTCCATTCGTCCTGCGGAACCGCTATGCGTTCTTTTACCCATTCGTTAAGCGAAAGCGTGTCTTCCGGGGCATAGCCTTGTATTTCCCTTCTGAGCCTTGAAACGAAATTGTCAACTAACGACGTTTTTAAAGCGGGACGTAAAGCGGCGTTGTATACGGCTTCTTCTATTACTTTATCGGAAAGCGTCGCGGATTTAGCGCCCGCAAGATCGCTTCTTTCGTCATATTCGTACACAAAAGCGTTTGTTTCTTCTCTGACAATGTCTCTGGAAAACGGGCTTGGATTGGCGGTTTTAAAAAAAGAGAGAGTAATGCTACCGTTGTTAATCGCGCTGATAAGATCGCGAAAGCCGTCCATGTCAAAAGTATCCACAAGGCAGCTGCGCCACGCTTCGGCGGTAACGGGAAATCCGTCTTCGCAGGCGACTGAGTCAAAAAGGCGCTTTGAGCGCTGGCGCATGATCCAAAGCGGAGTGCGTTTGCCGAAAGGCGCTTTCGGAAGAAGCAGACTGCGTTCCGCGGATTCCCGGAAAGCCGCTCCGAAAACACCTGAGCTTTCTAAACGGTTTCTGAACAGGCGCTCAGCGCGGGTAAGACCGTTTTTTTCTGTTTCGTTTAACGCAGAAAAAGCGCCTCGAAAAATATTTTCAATGTTGTTAATGCCCGCTTCATCAAGACCAAGGCGCGGTATTAAAAAAAGTATATTGTCATTATTTGAGAAACCCGCGACTTTTAACCTTACTGACTCTTCAAGCTCGGATGACATAGCGAGCGAAAGCGGATAATTTATTTTAGAACCGCGGAAACTGTGAAAAACGACAGAACAAAAATCCCTGTTAATCTCTGTCCCTTTAATTATTTCGATGGATATATTTTTATTGTCAGTTAACGGTTTTTCCTGCTGTGAAGATGCCTGCTGCGATTTACGCTGCAGATCAAGAAAATCCTTAAGAGAGTCATTTGCGGCCTGTGTAAGACTTGCCGAAATTTTTCCTGTCCTGTTGTATTCATCCAGAACAGTTAAAAGTTTTTCTGTTAAATTGGAGCTGCGGAACGGAATCTCGGCTTTCCAGAACGGTATAAAATCAGCTCTTTTATCCAGCGGAACAACTTCGACTGATTCGGAGCTTATGCTGGTTATTTTCCAGCCGCGTCCGCCGAAATCAAAACAATCCCCGACTGAGCGCTCCCATGTAAACTCTTCGTCAAGCTCGCCGATTTTTACGCCGTCGGAAAGACGCATAGAATAAAGCCCTCTGTTAGCGATTACTCCGCCCGATGAGTACAGAAGAGTGACTGTGCCGTCAAGCCTTCCGGTTTTTCCTTCAATGCTGTCAAGCCATATCCGCGGTTTTATGTCGCGTAACCTGTTTTTCTCCCCATAACCGGATAACATTCGCATAACGCGGTTGAATGAATCGTAGTTAAGGTTTCTGAATATATAAAATGTTTTTATATGATCGAATAACTTGTCAATTGTCCATTCTTTCTCGCAAAGAAGCGATAGTATCAGCTGCGCGAGTATATCTAAAGGATTTTCAATAGGGTGTATTTCTTCGATGTCGCGCTCGTCAACCGCTTCTTTAATCGCGGCAGAAAGCAGAAGATCTTTTCCGTGAAAAGCGAAAAGTTTTCCTTTGCTGACCTGTCCGACGCTGTGGCCGGAACGCCCTATTCTTTGCAGCGCCTGCGACACATTCCCGCAGCTTCCGGCAAGAATAACTTCGTCAATATCGCCGATATCAATTCCAAGTTCAAGGGAAGCGGTCGCTACAACGCATGGAAGCCTTCCCTCAGCAAGTCCTTTTTCCACGCTCCGGCGCAGTTCTTTGGAAAGCGATCCGTGATGAGGGAACGCTACAGCGTTTTTTAAATCACGCCCGGCAATGCTGCCGTTACGCGCATAAAAAAGAGCGGCCTCTTCATTTATAAAATGACAAAGACGTTCAGCTCTGCGCCTTGATTCGGCGAAAACAAGCAGGGTTGAGCCTTCCCAAATCCGCCTTAAAATATAATTAACTAATGGGGTGTAACGGCTTGTAAAATCAAAGAAGGTATTTCCCGTCCCTGTTTCTGTCTGCGGATATTCAACGCTGAAATCAATTTTCTTTTCCGAGTTAGGCGCAACTATATTAACATTTCTTTTTATGCATTTAACGCCCCGCTGTGCAGGCTCTGAATAAATTCCCCCTATAAACTCCGCCGCTATTTGCGGATTGCGCACTGTCGCGGACAGGCTTATGCGCTGAAATTCGCCTGCGATTGAGGCGAGTCTGTCTATCTGGCATGAAAGAAACGCGCCTCTCTTGTTCCCTAGAATCGCGTGAATCTCGTCTATTATTACGCATTTAATGCTGGATAACGCCTGTCTGCCTTTCGGGTTTAAAAGGAGAATGGAAAGGCTTTCAGGGGTAAGGGCCAGTATGGACGGAGGTTTAATATAGAAACGGCGCCTTGCCGACTGCGGCGTATCGCCGGATCGCGTTTCAACCCGCACAGGCGGAAATACAAGCCCCTCGTTTTCAAAACGCGTTTTAATTGCAGCTAACGGAAGGAGAAGATTCCGTTTAATGTCTTCATTCAGCGCCTTAAGCGGCGATACATAAAGCACCGATAGTTTTTCAGCATCATACTTTTGCTGCCCGTCAGAACAAAAACGCGAGATTGCGGATAAAAAAGCAGTCAAGGTCTTTCCGCTTCCGGTCGGCGCGAGAGCTAGAACATGCTCGCCCTTTTCAATAAGCGGCCACGCCTGCGCCTGCACTAAAGTGGGACTTGTGAAATTTTCAGTAAACCAGCTTTTTATTATCGGATGGAATGTTTGCGGTAGCATGATTAATGATAACAGCGGACAGGGGACAGAGGATAGGGGTTAAGAATTAGAAATTAAGAAGGTCTGTTTTTTATTTCTTTTATTTTTTCAATAATGCCGTATACCGAATATATAATAACAAAAACTCCTAATATGGCAAGAAAAATATTCATTATAGCACTCCTCGTATACATTGATATATTGTTCCAATTGCAAGAATAATCGTTGCTATTTTTGCAAAGAGCTCAATCACATCTTTTATTCTGATTTTATCCCGCATATTTCATTATCGTAAGAAAGTGTTGCATAGTCAAGCAGTAAACGAGCGCTCTACTGGATAAAAACCTTGAATAATGTTAGACTGTTCCCATGCTGGAAAAATTTTTTAAGGCGCTGTTTGGCTCACAGAATGAGCGGGATGTAAAAGCGCTTATACCAATATTAAATTCTGTTAACGCAAAAAATGAATGGGCCGCTTCTCTTGGCACTGATGTATTTCCGCGGCAGACCATGCGGTTCCGCGAACGTTATAAAAACGGCGAAAGTCTCGATTTTATTCTGCCTGAAGCGTTCGCGCTTGCAAGAGAAGCCGCGCGGCGAGCAATCGGCGAGCGTCCTTATGATGTGCAGGTGATGGGTTCCATCGTTTTACATCAGGGAAAAATTGTCGAAATGAAAACAGGCGAAGGAAAAACTTTAATGTCTGTAGCTGCTTCTTATCTGAACGCGATTCCTGGAAACGGCATACATGTTGTTACTGTAAACGATTATCTTGCGAGCCGCGACGCTGATTGGATGAGGCCTATCTTCAGTTATCTCGGGCTGACTGTCGGAACAATTTTATCCAATATGGATAACGCGCAGAGAAAACAGAATTATTTGTGTGACATTACATACGGTACAAATAACGAATTTGGTTTTGATTACCTGCGCGATAACATGCACCGCGATTTGGAAAGCCGCGTTCAGCGCGGGCATAATTTTTGCATTGTTGACGAGATCGATTCAATTTTAATTGATGAAGCGCGCACTCCATTAATTATATCAGGAGCGGCGGAAGACGACACCTTTAAATTCGCGGAAGTTAACAGGCTTCTTGGGGGACTTAGTGAGGTGCAAAAAAAGGAAAACGGCGATTATCCCGATGAAACAAGAGGCGAGGAAGTAACCGGCGATTATAAAATTAACGAAAAAAATAAAAGCATTTCTTTCAGCAATCAGGGGCTTGCTTCAATTGAGGAAGCTCTTAAAAAGCGGAATCTTATTCAGGGCGCGATTGTAGATGAGGAAAATTTTGAATATATTCATTATTTCACCCAGGCGCTGAGGGCTCACAAACTTTTTCATATTGATGTTGATTATGTTGTGGAAGAAGGACAGGTTCAGATTGTCGATGAGTTTACAGGCCGTATTCTGCACGGAAGACGCTATTCCGACGGGCTGCATCAGGCGATTGAAGCTAAGGAGAGAATAAAAATCGCGCAGAGGAACAGGACGCTTGCGACAATCACCTTTCAGAATTATTTCAGACTGTACCAAAAAATTTCCGGCATGACCGGAACCGCGGACACCGAAGCTGTCGAGTTCGATAAAATTTACAAGCTTAACGTTGTTGTTATCCCGACCAATATGCCTGTCGCCCGCAATGATGAGGACGATTTGGTATACCTTAATGAAGAGGATAAATACAAAGCGTTATGCGATGAAATCGCCGGGGCGAATAAAAAAGGCCAGCCGATGCTTGTCGGAACTGTTTCTATAGAAAAATCAGAAAAAATTTCGTCTCTGCTTTCCAGAAGGGGAGTCCGCCACGAAGTATTAAACGCGAAAAACCACGCCCGCGAAGCATTGATTATCTCAGAGGCAGGAGCGAAAGGTTCAGTAACAATTGCAACTAACATGGCGGGCCGCGGCACGGATATCAAACTTGGCGGAAATCCAGAACACCGCGCGCGCCGCCGGGCGGGAACAAACGCGTCGGAAGATCAATATCAGATGATTCTTAAGGAAGAGCAGGAAAAATGGAGGAAAGATTACGAGGAAGTAAAAAGCCTTGGCGGTCTTTATGTAATCGGGACTGAGCGCCATGAAAGCCGCCGTATTGACAATCAGCTGCGCGGCCGTTCCGGCCGTCAGGGCGATCCGGGGAAAAGCAAGTTTTTCATCTCCATGGATGACGAGCTGATGCGCCTTTTCGGCGGAGAGCGGATGAAAAACATCATGGCAAGAATTGGAATGTCAGGAGGAGAACCTATTTATCATCCTATGCTGAACAAGAGCATAGAAAACGCCCAGAAAAAAGTTGAAGAGCGCAACTTTGAAATCCGTAAACATCTTTTGGAATATGACGATGTTTTAAACCAGCAGAGGAAATTTATTTATGAACAGCGTGACGCGATACTTGCGGATAAAAATCTGGCGCAGAGGGTAAATGACGCGACAAGCGATATTGTCGGCGATTACATTGATGATTATAACGAAGCTAATAAAAACGACAGCGCCGCCGCAGTAAAGGATCTTATAGAAAATCTCCGCACGAAATTCGGCTATTCCCTTCCTGCGGACACGGACAGCAAGGAATTTAAAAATTCCGAACTTCTGGAAAAACACATCATAGCGGATCTTGAAAAAGATTTAGCCGACAAGGAAGCTCTTATTACTCACGATTATCTTAATTTATTCATCCGTGATAATTATTTGAACGCGGTGGATCGAAAATGGCTTGATCATCTTGAAAACATGGAAGCCCTGCGCGAAGCTGTGCATCTCCGTCATTACGCGCAAAAAAATCCGCTGACAGAATACAAGGTTGAAGGCTTCCAGATATTTGAAAAAATGATAGAGGAAATCAGACAGGAAATCGCGTCCCGTCTTCACCTTATCCGCATTCAAATGGCGGAAAAGCGCCCTCAAAACCGTTCAATCGGCGCAAACGCGAACGCAAGCCACAACAGCATGAACTCTTTCGGAGCGTCAGCTTCCTCACCGCAAAGAGCTAACCGATCTCCTAACGAAAGCAGCCCCGAAGGAGCCACAGTAGTCCGCAGCCAGCCCAAAGTAGGCCGCAACGACCCCTGCCCCTGCGGCAGCGGAAAAAAATACAAGCATTGTCATGGGCGCAATTAAAGCATCCGAAGGATGCAGATAGAAAAATCCAAACGCGCCGGCGCAGGATCAGTCTTTCATGACGTCAAAGGCAGGACAGCTTCAGCTGTCCGCCCGCGCCGCGGACGCAATTAAAGCATCCGAAGGATGCAGATAGAAAAATCTAAACGCGTAAAAAAACAACACTTTAATTATAAAATGTGTTAAAATATCTTGATTTGGTTTAATTATACATGAAGAAAAATTTAATCATTATAGCCTTCTTTGCCTTATTTTCGCTTTCCTGTTCAGAAGACGGATCCGGCGGCGGTTCAGGGAAAAAGCATTTCTGGTCGGTTAATTTCAGTACAAACACTCCTTATATACTTGAAGCGAAGCTGCTTGCTCAAAATAACAGATGCGAGGTCTGGGCTGAGACCGGCTCCGGAGTAAGCGCGTCAACCGCTCAGAATATCGCGAATCATTACAGAGATTATATTTATAAAAGCATGATGAGTGTTTTCGGGTGGAAAGATAATCATGAAGGGTACAATGTCATGCAGTGGGCGGATATATTTGGCGACGGTAACGGAAAATTAACAATTTTACTTTTAGATATAAAAGACGGTTATATTAAAAATGATGAAAGCGGGTATGTCGCGGGTTACTTTTCTCCGCATGACTTGCTTTTAGAACCGGAATCTAATAGATGCGACATTATTTATATGGATATAAATCCGGCGAAAGCTGATTCAACGGAATTTTATGAGACTCTTGCCCATGAAATGCAGCACCTTATGAATTTTATCACTACTTTATTATTCAGAAGCAAAATAGTAAATAAAAAAATAACAGAATTTTATATAATGGATACATGGATCGATGAAGGTCTTTCAGAATCGGCGGCATGGGTGTATTCGCAAAGGCATAATAACGGCAGGTTGGAATGGTATAATGAATCTAAATTGATAAGCGAAGGTAATAATTTTTTTGTATGGGGAAACCGCGAGGGAAATGGAGCCGGAAAGCATCCGGGCGCTGTATTGGATGATTATGCGACAGTTTATCTTTTTTTTCAGTGGTTAAGAATTCAAAAAGGAGATACCAGTATATATTATGATATTCATGTTTCACATAAATCTGGTTATGAAGCTGTATTAGACGCTGTTCATAATATGGGATATACAAACTGGGATTCACTGCTTGGAACATGGCTTGCCGCTAATTATATCAGAAGCGGCACCGGTGAATACGGATACGGAAATGACAAAACACTGAATGATATTGCGCGCCATTATGCTCCTGAAAATAGAAACAATATAGAGCTGTTTCCGGGAGAGGGAGTTTACAGTATAACCAATACTGCTCCTGATACAAATATTGCAAATCACGGCAGTAATGTTGATTATAAATTTATTTTAAACAATGCGGTATCAGGCAGTTATGGGCAGGGCAGTACATTGCTTACATATAATAAAAATGTAAGTATAAAAGACTCCGCCGAAAAGGGATATATAACAGGAATCGCTCCCGCTGCGCCTTCAGCAAATGTTTCTTCAAGGTCTTTGCAATCTTCTTCAGGTCCGTATAAAATCAGCGGGGGAGATTTACTCAGGCAAAGGGGAATTGAACAGAATATTAACCCAAGTTTTCTTTCTGCGCCTGATAATAATTCTGAAAGGCCGCGCGCACTAACTGAAAAAGTTTTACCGTTTACAAAAGACGAAATAACACGGTATACGGGAGACTAATATGATCAGCCTTAGCGGGAAATATTTCTTAATAGGTATAATGATGATTAGCGTAACTTCCGCTCATGCCAGCGGTATCTTTAATAAAAAAGCAGCTTCCGGCGGGGAGGAGTTAACAAAACAGGACGCTGTCCAAACCGCTGAAATTTCCGCTGCCGAATATAAGACTGTAAGAATTACAGGAATTGTGCGGCTTGTAGGAAGCGAGCCTTTTTCAGAACTGGTTATTACAGGTAATTTAATAACGGAACAGAGCGAAGATTCCGCCTTAGCGGCTACATGGTATATAGCAAGTAATGAAAGAAACAAACTTAATAATTTACAGTACAGCACGGTAACAGTAGAAGGAGATGAATCAATAAGAGAGCTTACTTTCGCAAGCGGCATTCCGGCGGGAATCAGGCGCGAGTTGCGGAATATCAGGATAATTTCAATTGAGTGATCGCTTCCTGCGTCATTGAATCACATAGTTCATTGTATTTATTTCCGGCATGGCCTTTTATCCATTCCCATTTTAACCAAAAGTCGCTTGAAAGCGAATCAAGTTCTATCCACAAATCTTTGTTTTTTACAGGTGTTTTATCGCTTGTTCTCCATGATTTGCGTTTCCATATATGTATCCATTCAGTCATTCCTTTTTGCACATACTGAGAATCCGTAAAAACCGTAACCTGCCTTGGAGCTTCAGGCATTGAATTAAGTTCGCGTAACGCCATAATGACCGCGGTTAATTCCATTTTATTGTTTGTCGTGTCTTCCTGCGCGCCGTTTTTTTTTGAGATTATTTGCTCTCCCTGATATGTCTGTGTAACCATTACATATGCCCAGCCGCCGGGCCCTGGGTTTCCGGAACATCCGCCGTCAGTAAATATTTTAAATGAAGGTTCCATTAACGTCCTCGCTTTTGGCGCCATTTCTCAATGCGATCCCATGCGGCGTTTATCATTGCGGATTTTTCTGTCGCTTTTTTATAATTACCCTCATGGCTGACATGGCGATCGGGGTGATGAATTTTTAGCAGCTTTTTATACGCGGTCTTGCATGTTTCATCATCCGCGCCGAAAGAAACTCCCAAAAGATCAAAATCCGCACGTAATTCTTCGGGCGGAACATTCGGCCCTGTGGCTCTTCTGTTCAATTCAGAATCCGTATCTTTCCATGAATTCTGATTTGCTGCGCGCCCGCCGCCTTTCAAGTAGTCGTCTAATTCATCATAAGCCGCGTCAAAATCCGGATCGCCGCTTCTAGAATTGCTGTATTTGAATTTGCGGCTTGTCTCGCCGCCGAAATCATTGAGATAGCTGCTGATAACGGAGCCTAACCGATCAAATATTCCCATCTGTTAATTTATTTCCGTAATTAATTAATTTTCGTTAAAGTGGCGAGCATTATGGCTTTAATCGTGTGTTTGCGGTTTTCCGCTTCGTCCCACGCTCTGCTCTGCGGACCGTCAATTACATCCGCTGTTACTTCTTCTCCCTTTACAGCGGGAAGACAGTGCAGAAAAATGGTTCCGCTTTTTTCTGTCATGCTCATCAGCCTTTGATTCACCTGATACGGGCTTAAAAGTCTTACGCGTTCTTTCTTTTTATCTTCTTCGCCCATTGATGTCCATACGTCGGTGTAAAGAGCGTCCGCGCCTTTTACCGCGTTAATGTCCTGAGTTATTGTGATAACAGCGCCGGAGGCTTTAGAAAGCGTATCGCATTTTTGCATCAGTTCATGATCCGGAATTAAATCGCTTGGAGTTATCACTGTAAAGTTTGTTCCCATTTTTGAGCAGATTATCATAAGAGACCTTGCTACATTGTTGCGTCCGTCTCCGACATAACATAAAATTTTTCCTTTCACGTCGCCGAAATTTTCTTCCAGCGTCATGATATCCGCCAGAGCCTGCGTAGGGTGATAAAGATCGGTCAGTCCGTTATAAACCGGAACCTGCGAATACTTTGCAAGAATCTCCGCGGTTTCCTGTTTGAAACCTCTGAACTGTATCGCGCTGAACATTCTTCCTAAAACGCGCGCTGTATCTTCAAGCGATTCTTTTTCGCCCAGATGAATATCCGCGGTTGACAAAAAAACGGGATGTCCGCCTTCTTCGCCGAAAGCGGTTTCAAACGCGCATCTTGTGCGGGTGGAATGTTTTTCAAAAAGCAGCGCGAGCGTTTTCCCCTCAAACCGTTTGAAAATTTTTCCGTCCTTTGACTCATTTTTCACTTTTTTTGATAAATCCAGCAAATAACGGATTTCTTCACAGGAATAATCAAGTAGTGTAAGCAAAGAACGTCCAAAAAATGATAAAGGCACAACAAACCTCCGAAACCGCTGAATTATTTTTTAAAAATATATTATATAATATAGTATACTATTATTTGAAATAAAAATAGGGAGTTAAAAAGCATATTAATGAAAATATTACCAAAACGGCTTTTATATATACAATTAATTTTTACAGTTCTTGCGTTTATGGCAATGGTTTTTTTAAGTTATTCCTTTATGCGCGCAATTGTGCATAGAAATTTAGTGCGCAACGCCGAGAGCGTATTCAGTTTCGCGCAGACTCAGCTGGAAGCCGATCTCCTTGAACCCAGGATGATGTTAAGCGGTTTTTCCCAATCAATCAGAAGCATGATTCTTCGCGGCAGCACTATTGATGATATCAGCAGTTATATTAATGATCTTTGCAATTATTATCAATCCGGCGGATTCAGATTGATGGGCTCTGTAGTGCTGTTCGGTTATTTTGAAGTTTTCGGCGATGAGCCTGTTTTTCTTATTAGTAACGATATGTTACCTGACGATTACATTCCTTCCGACAGGCCGTGGTTTAAATTAGCGGTTGAAAACTGCGGCAGTGTAATGGAAACTCGTCCTTATTACAGCCTTTTATCCAATAACAAGGTGATTACATATTCGCGCTGCATTCATGATGATAATGATGACCGTATAGCGATTCTGGGACTGGAATTCAATATCGCAAATATCGGTTCGCAGATTATCGACATCGCTCAGGATCAGGACGGCTACGGAATGCTTATAAGCCAGGATTTGGAAATTATAGCGCATTCAAATTCTTCATTTGTAGGAATCAGCGCTTCTGATCCGGATTTCCCTCTTTCCGCTTTTGTTGATGAAATGAAAGCCGGAACTGATATTGTGGAAAAACCGCTTATAAACTGGAAGGGAGAGAAGACAGTCGCCTTTGTGCGTAAAAATTCCAACGGATGGTATCTTGGTTTTTTAACCCGTGAAGGGCCGTTTTATCAGAGCATAACAAACATTGCCTATATTCTGATTATCTTCGGCTCAATATTCGCTTCCGCTTTAGTTATCATTTTAATAAGCATTGACAGGGCAAGAACAAAATCCGATTTAGAGAGCAAACATAAAAGCGCGTTTCTCGCCAACATGAGCCACGAGATACGCACTCCGATGAACGCGATTATAGGAATGACCGCAATTGGGAGATCTTCCGATGAAATTACGCGAAAAGATCAGTGCTTCGCAAAAATCAAAGACGCTTCAAACCACCTGTTAGGTGTAATTAATGACATTCTTGACATGTCCAAGATTGAAGCGAATAAATTTGATTTTTCTCCTTCGGAGTTTAATTTTGAAAAAATGTTTCAGCGCGCTGTAAATGTTGTAAATTTCAGAATTGACGAAAAGCGCCAGAAGTTCACAGTTTATATCGACCGCAATATTCCAAAAACAGTTATTGGCGACGATCAGAGGATTGCGCAGGTTATTACCAATCTGCTTGGCAACGCGATTAAATTTACACCGGAAGAAGGATCGATTAATCTTGAAGCGCTTTTTCTGGAAGATATAGACAATGTCTGCACCATACAGATTTCCATTTCCGACACAGGAATCGGCATGACGGCAGAGCAGCAAAACCGCGCTTTCCAGTCTTTTGAGCAGGCAGAAAACAGCACGACTCGCAAGTACGGCGGAACAGGGCTGGGACTTTCAATTTCCAAAAGCATTGTTGAGCTTATGGGCGGCCGGATTTGGATAGAATCGGAAATAAAAAAAGGCTCGACATTTTCATTCGTGCTTTATTTAAGGCGCGGCTCGCAATTTTATCAGGGGCGTCTTTCTCCTGATGTAAACATAAAAAATGTCCGTATTATGGCAGTGGATGATGATAAAGATATTCTCGATTATCTTTGTGAAATCTTCAGCGAATTTAATATTCATTGCGATGTCGCTTCGAGCGGAGAAGAGGCGATTGCTCTTGTTGAAAAATACGGCCATTATCATATTTATTTCGTTGACTGGAAAATGCCGGGCATGGACGGAATCCAGCTTGCCTCCGAATTAAAGGCGCATAATGAACCGGTTAAATCGGTAGTTATTATGATAACCGCCGCCGAATGGAGTGAAGTTGAAACAGAAGCGAGAAAAGCCGGAGTCGACAAATTTCTTTCCAAACCTTTATTCCCGTCGAATATCGCGGATGCAATTAATGAAGCGCTTGGCATTAACAAAAAACAAATTGAAGAGATCGAAATTAATATTAACGGTCTTTTCGCGGGATACAGGATACTTCTGGCGGAAGATGTCGAGATAAACCGCGAGATTGTAAAGACATTGCTTGAACCGACTGAAATTGAAATTGACTGCGCGGAAAACGGAAAAGAAGCGTTGCGGAAATTCAGCGAACATCCATATAAATATGATATAATTTTTATGGATGTACAGATGCCCGAAATGGACGGCTATGAAGCGACGCGCCGGATTAGAGCTTTAAATGTCCCGCAGGCCGGAACAATCCGCATTGTGGCAATGACAGCTAATGTATTCCGCGAGGATATCGAAAGATGCCTTGATTCCGGAATGGACAACCATATCGGAAAACCTTTGAACTTCGATGAGATTATTGAAAAACTGCGTATTTATTTACCGAAGAGAAAACAAGTATAAAAATGGAAGGAGAACTATAATGAATTCAAAAATTTTACAAAAAGCAAAGGATTACATCGCAAAAGAGAAAGACGCTGATTTCAGAGCGGAGGTTGAAAAACTTCTTGCGCAGGGAGAAGAGAAGGAGCTTGAAGACCGCTTTTACCAGAATCTAGAGTTTGGCACAGGCGGCCTTCGCGGAGTAATCGGCGGCGGTTATAACCGCATGAATACACTTGTGGTAAAAAGCGCGACTCAGGGGCTTGCTTCCTATATCATTAAAACCTTTCCGCAAAAATCAAAAGAAGGCAAACTGTCCGCGGTTATAGCATTTGACAGCCGCCGTTATTCCGCGGAATTCGCGCAGGCCTGCGCGCTGATATTTGCAGCTAACGGAATAAAAACATATCTTTTTTCTTCGATGCGTCCCACGCCTGAATTATCTTTCGCAATCCGCCATTTCGGCTGTGATACAGGCATCGTTGTAACCGCTAGCCACAATCCGCCGCAATATAACGGCTACAAGGCATACTGGAATGACGGCTCACAGGTAATTCCCCCTCATGATGAAGGCATAATAAAAGAGGTTAATTCCGTAACCGGTATAAAAGAGATGTCGCGGGACGAAGCGCTGGAAAAGGGACTGCTTCAGATCATCGACAAAGAAGTTGATGATCTGTATCACGCGATGATAAAGACGCGCCTTTTCAGGCCCGATCTGATAAAAGAAAAAGCGAAAGAGGTAAAAATTGTTTACACTCCTTTACACGGAACAGGCGCTCAGCATGTTGAAAAAGTTCTTGGAGACCTCGGTTTAAAAGTGATTACAGTTCCGCAGCAGCGCGAAGGCGACGGAAATTTTCCGACTGTGTCGTTTCCGAATCCGGAAGAAGCCGCCGCTCTTGACATGGCGATTAAACTCGGAACAAAGGAAAAAGCCGATGTTGTAATGGCGACAGATCCCGACGCGGATCGTTTTGGAATAGCGGTGCCAAACAAGGAAGGCGGTTTTACCCTTGTAACCGGTAATCAGATGGGCGTACTTCTTGCGGATTATATTTTCCTTTCTCTTAAAGAGCAGAATAAACTCCCCGCCAAACCTGCGATGGTAAATTCTATCGTTACTACTGGAATGCAGAAAAGGGTGGCAGAATACTACGGCGGAACATGCACAGAGTGCCTTACCGGATTCAAATGGATAGCGGACGTTATGCGCAAATGGGAAACCGGGGAAGCGGGAGCGAAGAATTTCGTATTCGGTACAGAAGAAAGTTACGGTTATCTTGTAGAAACGGAAGTTCGCGACAAGGACGGCGTTTCCGCCGCGGCTCTGACAGCGGAGATGACTCTCTACTGGAGAAGCAAAGGAAAAAGTCTTTTAGACCGCCTTGATGATCTTTACGCTGTCTGCGGTTATTGGCAGGAACTTGGAATTTCAAAATATTTTAAGGGTCCGCAAGGACCTGCGATTATGAACGGAATCATGGAAGAATACAGAAAGAATCCTCCAAAAACGCTTGGCGGCGTTGAAATTATTAAAATGCGCGATATTAAAAACGGCGCCGGTGATCTGCCTCCAAGCGATGTTCTTCAGTTCTTCCTTAAAGACGGAACTGTTGTAAGCGCCCGTCCAAGCGGAACAGAACCTAAAATTAAATTTTACGCGTCCTGCTGCGCTGAAGCCGGCTCGCTTGCCGCCGCAAAAGCGGAAGCCGCGCGCAAACTGGAAGCGATTAAAAAGGACATCCGCGCTGTTATCGGCGAATAGCGTTATTTATAAGTAAGTTGTTAAATAACTGAAATTATCGAACAACTTATTATAGTTTCCCTGTCATATACACAATAGACGATGCGATACCCCGCGCGTCTTTCGCTTCTTCGTTCTGCTCTCTTGCTTTAAGCGGCTGAAGAAGGCTGTCCAGCAGTTCATTATTCGCTTCGCTCCAGCATGTGATCATCATACCTGCAAGCTCGCCTTTATAACTTTTTTCTTTGGCGGATTTTTCGTATTTCAGCGCTTCATCAAGAAGGAACCGCGCTTGTTTTAGCTCACGCCAGCCTGCGGGTATTACGGTAAAACCCTTTTCGAGTAACGCTTCTATTCCGGGAAAACCCTGTTCATTTATCTCATAATGCCAGTCAGTCAGGATTATGTCTTTGGGAATCATGTCAATTGCTTTCCATGTTCCCCATATATCTCCTTCCCACGCGTGATAACCGAAGGCCTCGGCGTTGTTGAGGCGGTCAGCCCACATCATCATCCTGCGGCCTTTTTTCTTTACGATATGATCATAAAGTATATTGACAGTGCGGGCGAAAAGCTCCGCTCTCGATTTTCCTTTACATCTGGGACAGTTATCGTCAGCCAAAGAAAAAACTTCGTCCATTCCCACATGAACAGTATCCGCGTCCAAATCATCCGCTATTTCATCAATCATTGGTAAAACATATTTGTATACATCGTCGTTTGAAGCGCACCAGCTGTGACAGTAAAACTCAAGGTCAGGGGTGTTTTCCGCGTCTCCGTCTTCGGGCACGTCCGGCGTCTCATCAAATTCCGGGTGTTGTTTTAATAGCTTGTTTTTTTCAAACCGCCAGCCTTGATGGCCTAAGCACATAAAAAGCGGGACAATTTTTATCCCTGCTTTTTGCGCCGCCGATGCGACTTTTTGCGCCTGCTCTTTTCCAAAGCTGCCGTCGGCAAGTTCCGGATAACTGCGGTAATTATATCCCGGGTTAAATTCTATGCATAAATGATTCACTCCAAGCGGAGCGAGCCCTTCCTCAATATATTGAATTAATTTTTCTGTAACAGATGCGTCTTTTACCCGCAAATGAACCGCTTTAATCCTGTGCGGCATACATCCCCCTTTTTGTTAATGAACTGCGGTTTTTTAAAACTTTCGAACCGAAGGTTCGCGTTTTTAAAAAATCTCAATTATATGTTATAATTATATACGCAGATTATTATTCCGCAAGGAGGCGCTATGAAGAAAGTAAGATTCGGAAAAACTGGATTAATGGTGAGCAAAATCGCTTTCGGCGGCATTCCTATAATGCGGCTGACAAAAAATGACGCGGCGGCCATTGTGCGGGAATCGATTGATCTTGGAATTAATTTTATTGATACTGCTCATGTCTATACCGACTCCGAAGAAAAAATCGGGCAGGCGGTAAAGGGAATCAGGCGTGATGATATTGTCATCGCTTCAAAATCACCTGCCAATGATAAAAAAACATTTTTGGAACATGTTGACCTGAGCCTTAAAAGGCTTGGCACGGACTATATTGATATTTATCAGTTTCACGGAATAAGCGGCCGGCAAAAAAAAGACGCTGTATTTGCAGCTAACGGCGCGATGGAAGGAATGGAAGAAGCGGTTAAAGCCGGTAAAATACGCTTCCCCGCGTTTTCCAGCCACAGCATTCCAACCGCGGTTGAATTAATGAAAACTAATAAGTTTTTCTGTGTTCAGCTTCCATTTAACTATATTGACAGCGCGGCCGCAGATATCGCAATTCCTCTTGCCAAAGAGCTTGATATCGGATTTATCGCTATGAAGCCGATGGGCGGAGGGCTTCTTGATAACGCGCGTCTGGCTATCCGCTACCTTTTATCTTTTGACAGCATTGTCCCTGATCCAGGTTTTGAAAAAATAGAGGAGATAAAAGAAATTATCGGTATTGCTGAAAAAGAAGAACCGCTTACATCTAAGGACAGCGATGAAATTGAAAAACAACGAAAGGATTTCGGCTCTTCATGGTGCCATCGCTGCGATTACTGCCAGCCGTGTCCTCAGGGTATCGGAATCAGTTCCGCTCTGTGCGTGAAAAGCGCGTTTAAAAGAATGACAAAAGAGCGGGCTCATTCATTTGTAGGGCCTTCGATAGAAAAAGCGAAAACCTGCACCGGGTGCAGAACATGCGCGGGAAGGTGTCCCTACAATTTGGATATTCCATCTCTCCTTAAAGAGCAGATCAAAGTTTATGAGGCAATGCCGAAATAAACCGGGCGCCTTGTTATTTTAATTTCTCTTTAAAAAATTCCGCGATGATATCCCACATGGGCTTTTGAAAAAATTGCGCGTCTGCGTGTCCTGCGTCTTTCAATGTTAAAAAACGGGCGTCAATATTATTTTTAACTAACGCATCGCAGAACATCAGTCCCTGTTGTATTGGAACTGTTGTGTCCTGATCTCCGTGCAGTATCAAAAAAGGCGGAGAATCTTTGCTGATGTGATTTATCGGATTTATGTAACTTGTATACTCTTTGTCATTAATGTCACCGGCGAAAAATGGAATTTTTAAAGAGTTTTCTCTTGACATTTGCGCAAGATCGCAGGGCATATACCATGGACAGGCTGCCTGCACGGCGCTTGAATAATTCAAGTTTTCTCCTGCTTCAAGTTCGCTGCCGCGGGTAAGCGCGATCATCGCTGTCAGATATCCGCCGGCGGATTCGCCTGATACGCCGAATTTTTCCGTATTGATGGAATAACGCTTCGCGTGAGCGCGAAGGTAGCGGATTGCCGCTTTTATGTCGGATAACGCTCCGGGGAACGGAGCTTCATGCCCAAGGCGGTAATCGATGCTTGCGGTGACAAAGCCTCTTCGCGCGAGATCCGCAAGATAGGGAATATGCGCGCCTTTGTTCATCTGCATCCACGCGCCGCCGCAGATCCAGATAATGCACGGATACTGCTTTTCTTCGGTTTGGGGATAGATTATATCCATTCTTAAATCGCGCGTTACGTGGCCAAACCACGCGTCCGCCTGCGCGTATGTTACATCCTCATCAAGATAGTAAACCGGATCTGTTACATCAAATTTAATTGTTTCTTTTGTTAATGTCTTTCCCATGTAATTCCTCCTTACGCATGGAAATTCATTATAATAATTTTTCCAGTTCCTCCACCAGTTTTCCGAAAGCGCCGCAGGCCGCGTTTACAGGTTCGGGGGAACTCATGTCCACGCCCGCGGTTTTCAGCGCGTCTATCGGGAAACGCGAACCGCCGGATTTTAAAAAGGTGAAATAATCTTCTCTTTCTTTTTCGCCTCCTGTAAGTACCCGCTCTGCCAGAGCGAGAGCCGCGGAAACGCCTGTAGAATATTTGTATACATAGAACGCGTGGTAGAAGTGCGGAATTCTAAGACCTTCCAGGTCGCTTGTTTCCTCTAAAATCATCTGAGGTCCGAAATATTTCTGCAACAATTTGCGGTATTCATCCCGTAAATTGTCCGCCGTAAGGGGAGTTCCGCTTTCCTCAAGTTCGTGGGTTATTTTCTCATACTCGGCGAACATTGTCTGACGGTAAAGAGTTCCAAGAAGCTCATCCGCGCGTTTGTTTACAAGATAAAGGCGCATTTCCCTGCCGCTTGTATTTTTTAGCAGATAACGGAAAAGCAGCTCTTCGTTGAATGTGCTCGCGACTTCCGCTTCGAAGATCGTATAATGATATTGCATAAAAGGATTGCATCTTGACGAATACCATGAATGCATGGAATGGCCGCCTTCATGCGCAAGAGTAAAAACATCGCGGATTGAATCGTTTTTGTAGTTCATAAGTATGTAAGGATCGCCTGTAAAGCTGCCGGCTGAAAACGCCCCCGATCTTTTCCCTTTGTTCTCGTAACGGTCGGCCCATCTGCCTAAAAGTCCGCTTCTCAGCGCTGAAACATACTCGTCACCTAACGGAGAAAGCGCGCTGCTTATTAAATCGACGGCTTCGTTCCACTCTGTCGTTTTTTTTACGTTGGGGACAAGCGCTGTGTATACATCGTAATGGCGTAGTTCCTGAAGTTTAAGCGCGCGTTTACGAAGAGCGTAATAACGGTGCAGAAGATCGAGGTTTCCGTTAATAGATGAGATTAAGTTATCGTAAACTGTTTCATCGACATTATCGGGGTAGAGAGCGGCGGCGCGCGCTGAAGGATAATTCCTAATTCGCGCGTTTATCACGTCCTGTTTTACAGAACCTGAATACAGACTCGCTATTGTCGTTTTATGCGCGTCAAAGCATCCGTAAAACATATTGTAAGCCTTTTTGCGGATTTCGCGATCTTCATTTTCCAGAAAAACCGTAAAAGTCGATTGTGAAAGAGGGAGAATTCCTTCTTTTGTTTCGATGGAACCGAAGTTAAAATCGACATTTGTAAGCACGGAAAAAGCGTCGCTTGCGGCTCCCTCGTTCTCGGAATACAAGGAAATTATTTTTTCTTCCTTGTCGCTTAAAATATGAGGCCTGTACCTGATGATTTTCTGAAGGTATATCCGGTAATCTTTAAGCCTGTTATGTGCAATAAAGGAGTCCATGTCTTTTTCCGGTATAGAGAGTATTTCAGGCTTTTCCCATGCGGCGGCGGCTCCGGCTTTTGCTTCGGCCATTGTGATTTTCCCCATCATAGTGCGCGCCGCGCTGCCGCCTTCATCTTCTGTCTGCCTTAAATGCGCGTAATATCCGAGTCTTTCTCCCAGAATATTAAGATCGCGGTAGAAATCAAGAAAATCCGCAAGATGATCCGCCGATTTTCCAAGCGTTCCGCGATACGTAATAATTTTTTCCGAGTTTTTTTCGAATTCCTCAAGAGCTTTGTTCCATTCGCCGTCTTCTTTAAAAAGTTTCGACAAATCCCATGTGTCATTAGCCGCAACCTCGCTTCGCAGCGGTATGTTCTGTTCCTTATTCGGCATTTTTTCTCTCCTTAATTTTGTTTGCGGATTATTTCCTGCTTAATGCCGCAACCGCGGCGCCGAAAAGACTTGCCTGTTCAACGGGTGAAATAACATAGGGGCGCGGTTTATCCGAGTAAAGCATTTGATGCAGATGCGATTCAAGCGCGCGGCGCATGCCTTTGTAAATCATATATGTTGTTCCTTCTACTGCGATGCGGACAGGCGAATAAGGCTCATAACCTGAGTTTATGCGCATAACAGTCGCGGCGACAACCGCGGCTGAAAAAAGCGCGCCGCGTTCTGTCACTATTGATGTAATGTATTGCACCGCCGCGAGCGCGCCGCTTTCTTTCGCTGTGAACAGAGAGCCAAGCGGACCCTGCGATGACAGCGGAGCGTGTGTAAACTCGTTTAAATATCTTGTTTCAAGGTGGCCCATAGCCAGAAGCTCGTCTGATTTATTAAATTGAATTATTTTATCTTTTACAGCCTGTTTGAGTATGTGCAAAGTCAGCGGTCCAAGATACGCGCCTGCTGCGGCTTTTTCCAAAAAATAACCGCCGGGGTTTTTTGTCGTGTTATCGTATTCAATGTCAAGCTGCCCGCGGTAGCGGACGTTGAAGTTGCCTGTCTCACAGACTACAATCTGAGGAGACGAACTGGAATTAAAATTAATTTTTTTAATGATTGTTTCCGGGTATGCGGTATTAAATCCTGTTCCAAGAATAAAACCAATTACTGGGCCGCCGTCAGCGCCGAAATCATTTCTTGTGCGCGTCTGCTCGCCGTCAGGTGAAATCGCGGCATGACCGGAGAGCAGGGTAGCGACAGTGTCGTTTAACATAACAACCGGACCGTCGTATTTGAATCCCTTGCCCGCGAGAGCTTCGCGAAGGCCTTTACCGATTGATTTACCGATTATATCGGGAGCGTCAACTTCCTTGCTGAACGCAAGTAAGATTCCGTCTGCGTCTGATGTAATTTCCATTGGGTAGGAGAAAGTAAAACCTATTCCTTCGATTTTTGTTTCTTTTAAAAGCGGAATTGCCTCATCAGCGATTATATTAAAAAATTGATCGGAGTTTACATGGCCGGCTGTTCCTGGCATCGCCGTTTTTCTTGTTCCATGCGCGACCGCTTCGCCGTTCTCGTTAAAATAAACAAGGCTCGCTCTTAGATTTGTGCCGCCGGCGTCAAGAGCAAGCACTGTTTTTCCAGGAGGGATACGGGTAACAGGCGTTATGTAAGACGGAATCATGGCAAGGCTGGAGTTTTTTCCTTCCAGACCTCTGCCTATTTCTACAAGAATTTCTTTTACAAGAGCGTGAGGATTAATACCGGCGTAATGAAATCCGTAATACCGCGCAAAGTCAGTCAATTCATCAGCGTTGAATTTATTCATAAATTTCTCCTTGTTTATTATAGCATTACATGCTTTATTAGTCATTAATTAACTAGACATTGTTAAATGCTTTTTGTTTAAGGTTAAAGGCGCAGACTTTTTCTGTCATTTCCACTGCGTGGCCTGTTCGCAGATAATAAAGCCAGACACGGCATTTTTTTCTTAACGGAACTGCGAATAAAGTTGATATTGCGTTGTGATAACATGATATCTGCGCTATATGTTCAGCCGGTTTTTCGCTTGAATCGGTTTTAAAGTCCACAACATGAATTGCGTTAGTATCTTCAAAAAAAAGGTCTACAGTGCCGTTAATAAATACTTCTCTGCCTTCCTCATTTTTTATATAACTTCTGAATGAAAACTCGTTTTCTCTCAGGTTTGTGATTTTTGCGATTTCTCCAAGAGGAGACAGCACAAAACGTTTTGCCAGTTCCGTCCCGGCTTCTAAAAGAGATTTCATCTGCGAAGGAGACAGAAAGCCAGATATGCTTGGCGGCAGCACAGGCGCTTCTCCGTTCAGACTGGCTTCTACGCAGATATGCGCGATTGTTCCGAAACTTCCCGAATTAAATCTTTCTGAACTGTCATCGTTTTTTTTAAGCAGGCGCATAAGAATTGCATCTACTTTTTTAAAGACATCATCTGATTCCATGCCTGAGTATTTCCTGTTAATAAAGTAACCTCTGCCGAGAGCGTCATTGTCCGTATGCGGCTTCTCTCCGCTGAAATCATCTTCTTTATTCCGCAGGCTCACAGGCGTTATGTGATTATCCATTACTGCCGTAGTTGTGATGATTTGCGCCGATTCATAAAAATTTTTTGTCTTTTTAATAAATTCATTAATGTTTTTCCGGTAATTTCCGCCGCTTTTAGTCTCCGCTTTTTTTATATAATCCTGCGGCAGCCATTTTATTTCCTCAAGATTAAAAAAACCAGCTCCTTGTTTTAAGCCGTCAGGCGGAATATGACAGACCATTGCCGGAAGCAGGAGACCGAATAATGTGTCATTATTAATAATTAAATCGTTTTCTATATAATTTTCTGTTGTTTCGTATTTCTCTTCTATATAATTTTTTAATAAAATGGAAAAATCTTCTGTATTGTCTTCGCTTTTTATATCCAGCGAGCCTGTTATGTAAAGCTCTTTTTCAGCTCTTGTCATTCCCACATAAAGAAGCCGTCTGAGTTCCGCGGTTCTTTTTCTTTTTATTTCTTCGCTTGCCTGTTCCCAAAAAAAATTACTTCGCTTTACGGAAATTGAACGGCATTCCAGCGGAGGAGGAGGGCTGAACACAACTCCGGTTTTTTCTGAATGGTAAACAGATTCGATTCTATCCATTATGCCTTTGGTTCCGCAGGAACAAAGGAATACGACAGGAAATTCCAGCCCTTTGCTTTTATGTATTGTCATTAGATGCACCGCGTTAGTCTGTTCAAGCGGGATTTCAATATCAGTAAGCTTTCCTCCTTCATTTCTGAATGAAATCATGTAATCCGTAAAAGATGAAAGGCTTTGATTTTCCGCGTCAGCGTTAGCTGCAAGGTGAAAGAGATAATCGGCGAACTGGCGGTACGCGCCAAGATTCGGATTCCATTCTGTTTCGTAACGGTAACCTTCATTATGCCACAGTTCGCTTACCAAAGAGCTTATATTCCCGCTTTCCGCTTTTTTGCGGATAACAGAATAAATTTTACGTCCGCAAAGATATTTTGTTTTGTCAATTTTTTCAAGATGAGGAAGCGGTTTATCGTCAAAAGGTTCGCTTTTCTCCTTTCCGTCGCAAAAAACAGAAAGGCATACGGCGGTTCCTGAAAGCGTAAGTCCCGCGAAAGGAGATCGAAGCATTTCCGCGTAAGAAGCTCTGTCCATCGGATGGGAGACAAGCCGAAGGACAGACATAATGTCGTTTACCAGCCCTCCGTAAAACAGATCGTTTATATCTTCACATGAATATGGAATTCCCAAAGCCCTTAAATGTTTTTCGTATAAATACTGATGAGTGCGCGAACGGAAAAGAACGGCGATATCATTCGGCTTATAATTTTCATTTAACAAATGTTTTATTTTTTCTGCTACAAAACGGGCTTCACTCTCATCAGGCGGAATGAGAGAATCTTTATCAACATCTTCGCCTATATTTTTTTTATTAAGAATACAAAGTGAAAAATTTCCTTGCGGACCGGTATTTTTTCCAGCTTCTAAAGGAATATAACCTGCTTCATAAAGAGGCAGCCGCTGTGATGACGAATCACCGGGAGACGGCGCAAAAACTGAAGGATGTATAATGTTTTCTGATTCTTTTTTCGAATTAAAATTTCCTCCGCCAAAGATTATATTAAATGCGTTTATCAGATGCGCACTTGAGCGGTAGTTTGTTCTTAACGGAAGCTCTCCGCTTTTTAATTCCTCTTTAAGCTTTTGAAAAACTGAAACATCAGCGCCTCTGAATAAATAAATAGACTGTTTTTCATCGCCTACAAAAAAAAGTTTATCAGGGCATAAATCCTCAGCGGCAGGAACGCCCTTGTTGCTTATATTCAGTTTCTCCGCGAGAATGAATAAAATATCCTTTTGTAGCTCGTTATTATCCTGAAATTCATCGATCATTATCGCTTTAAATGATTCTTTTTCACTCTGCCTGATGTCCCTTTGCTCCGCAAGAATGGTTCGGGACAGATTCGCAACATCTTTAAATGTCAGGACTCCCTCGCTTCTTTTTTTTGCAAGATAATTTTTTTGTAATTCCGAAAGAAGCGACATTATTGAAATAATAAAACCCGCCTGCATAAATGAAATCGCAAGAGAGAAAACCGGATTTATTATTTCGCGAATTTTTTTTATATTATTTTTAACCGGATTATCTGATCTTTTTCCGCTTCTTAGATTTAAATTGTTTAATGAATCAAGAAAAAATAATAATTTTATCAAGGATGCGGTAAGAGGATGATTTTCCGCTTTTTCTATCACAGAATCTACAGGAGCGTTAAAAATAATATTTATATATTCCCGCGCTTCGGTGGTGTCCGGAACAAAGATTTTATTTTTTTTATATTTTTTTAAAACAGGAACAAGAACAGGCAGAAGCGCTTCGTTTTCTCCGATGTCACGATCAAGTTCATCAATTATTTTATTAATTTCAGCGAAGTAGTTTTTCCATTCATTAATCAGAGAATTATACTGTTTTCTTACATCAGCTAAAAAATTCACCGGTTTATCAATATGACAATAGTTATACAAAACATCCGCGAAAATATTATGAACAATATCGCCCGGCCGGTTGTCGCAGTATAGTTTTTCAATAGCAGGATGATGCCTGTTCGCGATCAGGAAAGGATACGATATCTCAAGGGCAAGATTATAACAGCGATCCTGATCAAGACGGAAATCGGGGCTTATCCCGTAACGCGGGGCGCACTGCTTTACAATTGACGCGCAGTAAGAGTCCAGCGTTTGAATTCTGGCGCGGACAAAATCATCAAGCGCGGTTTTCGCTCTTTGCGCCTCAATACCTGTTTCCTGCTGCGTAATATCGGAAACAAGAGAATAAATCCGGCTGTACATTTGTGCCGCGGCTTTTTTTGTAAATGTTAGTGTAAGTATTTCATCTACTTTATAACCTTTCTTTGTGAGAAGCCGCACAAAACGATTTGCAAGGACTAATGTTTTACCGGATCCTGCGCCAGCGGCGACAACCGCGTTGTTATCGCAGGATACAGCTTTCATTTGCTCATCATTAAGCTGCGCAGCGCGCGCTTTTTTTATTTTCATTAATCCATCTCCGAATGAATAGTTTCACGGTTTATATTATAAACTGTTCTGCATATGCGCTGATAATTGCATTTATTACAATCATTATTATTTTGCGGGAAAACAGTAAAATTGCCGGTGGAAATTTCCTGTACGAATTTTTCTGTTTTATTTTTAAATTCACCAAAAATTATTTTATATTGTTCACTGTCCCGTATAATTCTTTCGCCCTCATTCTCCGGTAATATTTTTTCCGCAATAATGTCATTTACAGTTCCAATAATAACTTCCGGACGGCAGTCTATAATACTGAAAAAAAGAGCCGTGTAAACCTTAAGATTTTCTTTTTCTTCAGCTAACATTATGTACATCGGAAGCTGGAAATCTGAAAGTGATTTTCCGTCTTCTGCTATACAATCGGCGCGATTCGGAGTATGCTTTAATTTGAAATCTATTATTATATATTTGTTCATTTTTTCCGAATTATCTTTTAATATGCAATCAACAAAACCTTTCATTAAGTATTTTTCACATTCAAAACTATAAGAACATTCGCTTCCAATAATAACGCATCCTGAGAAAAAGGAAAGAAATTGTCCAAGACATTTTTTTATTTGGAAAAAAAAATCATTCTTCCCGGCGCATAAAAGTTTTCCTGTAAGCGCGCTCATTTGCGCGTAACCGTCAGGTTTAAATGACGGGAAAGAATTAAAAACATTGTCAGAGCTTTCTTGCAGAAGTCTAAGATATTTCTCAGGAAGAACCGGGCCGGTATCGGTTAAAACAGGTTCCGGAAGAACAGTGTCTTTTAAACCTGTAAAAAAATTATGCAGGATCGCGTGATATACAAGGCCTGATATATTTTCCGCCATAAGACTTGTTTCAATTTGTAAATTTTCAAGCTGTAAAACGCTTTCAAACAGCCAGCTTAGTGAACATTTATAATATTTATTTAAAGATGTTGCCGATACGCTGTATTTACCCGATCTTGCGAAATTTGCGCTTATGGTTTTTAATATTTCATTATTATTTAATTTGTCCGCGGTATTATTCTGCTGTGAAGAAGCGCGTCGGTTCAACCATTCTGTAAAACCTTTTATCTGATTTTCATGGAGCCTGTGATCATTATTATTATAAATTTCACAAAGCGAAGCGCAGAATTCATTTTCTTTTTTATATAAATCCTGCGAGAATTTATTCTCATGTTCCGGAAATGAAGCGTAACTATCCCTTGGTTCTGAAGGCGAGTTTAATTTAGAATGGGGAACGGAAAAGCCTGAAAATGTTTTTTCGCAGCAGAAGAAAGCGGAAATTTTAACAGAATTATATTTATGCATATTTATAAACGCAAGCGAGGCGTCTTCGTCTGCAATGCCAAGTCCTTCTCGTTTTTTCTTCGGAAGGAAATTGAGTTTTGAATTTATCACTGATAAATTGTCCTGTCCGGCGCCAAGCACAATATGACAGTCAAAAGGAGCGGCCGCCGCTGTTTTATACGGAAGAATTGCCACTCCCGACAGTTTTGATTGCGGAAGATACGCTTTTTCACTTAGCTGTTCTGTCAGGAAAAGAAATGGATCAATAGCAGGAACACTAGGGAAACTTTTTTCAAGCTCCGCAAGTTCAATTAACTCTGAAATACAGCGCGACAGGATGAGATCGGAATCTCCGCCGCATTTTTCCATGTCAAAAAAACGATCGCGGAATAAAAAATATTGTTTTAAAATTTCCGAGAATGATCCTGAGTATCGCAGTGATGTTACGCGCTTTTCAAGATCATTAAAAAACAGTCTGGTATTAATATCGAAATGATCAAACGGACTATCAAACGCCTCTTTCCATACATTTATCTGCTTTTCTTTATTGTTTTTTTCCTCAACCCATGAATAAAGGCAATTATTGTTCATTCCGAAATACACGAGTTCCTCTATTAAATCATCATCTTTCCACGGAAGAGTTTTGTTTTTAATCAATGAGACGACAGACGCGAATGAAAAATTCTGTGAAATACAGTCAAGCACGGAGCGAAAGAAAGCGCCGGCTGGATAATCGGAGAGAGGTTTGCTTTTCCGCTTTGCAAAAGGAATGTTTCTGTTTGTAAACTCGCGGAGCAAATACGGTTCGTAATTTTCAAAATCTGGAACGCAGACAGCGATGGAATCCCATGCAATGTTTTTATTTTCATGAAGGGCTCTAATAAAAAGAGCTGCCTCTGTTATCTCGCTTCTTGAATTTGTGTAATAAAAAGTATCGCTTGTAAGATTCTCAGTTCCTGCGGCGCTTATTATTTTTACATGACTGCTTGCAGATAACAGCTCCCTGTATTCGCTGTAATCGGATAACGATTCCGGAAAAAAGATATAAACATGTTTTCCTACATCATTGAACGGAGGAGTTTCCCATGCCGGTTCAAAAAGAGAGCAGGATTCAAGAAATTGCGCGTAACGCAGTACCAGAGTATACATATCTTTGTCGTCGTCTTTAAAACTCTCAGCAGCTTTTTGCGCCGCTTGTGAAGGCTGCGCTACATTAAAAAGTTTTAGTTCCTTATCAAGAATATTATCAACAGGAATTCCTGCGGATTTTTTAAACCATGCGCCAAGCTGAGGCAGGATTCCTGTCAGCCATGATGTAAATTGGACTGCCTGCTGCGCCCAATCTGCTTTTATAATTGATGTAAAAACTTCTGCTGTCTTTGCGTTTTCATTAATTAAGCGGCTGACAAATATTTTTCTGAGCGCAGAAGGAATGCTTTTTTTGTTTTGTACTTTTGATCTAATCGAATTTGCTTTAAAATCGTCCCATGCGGCGAATTTATTCATCGCAATTGAACCGCCTTTCAGGCGAAGAACATGATCAGCCCAGCGGGATACCGCTATATCGGTGGGGAAAACAAAAAGGGAATCAGGTTTATCCGCATTTTCCAGTAAGATAGTCTCGACAAAATTCATGTTTACGACATTTTAAACGATAATTATCTGTTTGTCTTCTAAAAATTAGCGTAATTTACCTGATAATGTACTTATTTGACAACCGTGAATCTTTGATTCGAGTTGGTTGTCTCACAAGTCTTCAAATTTTTCATGCTAAACTTTGTTAAAATGCAATTTAATATAGAGAAGAATATTTAAATATTCTAGTGTGAAGTCTATTTATCTCAAACATCTTGTGATTGGAATCAGTGCAAGAAGCAAAACAATCCCCGCAATACCAATAACTATGCCAACTATAAAATAACTCCATACCATAGTAAGGCTCATGCCAAAACCAAGAAGAAGCACGCCTGCAATTCCAAGAAGCACAGTTAAAAATATCTTTTTATTAAAACGAATTGGCGGTTTACCTTCCAGTTTACGCCATATAATTATTGTAATAATTAATATAAAAAGGCCAATGCTTCCTGCTACAATGCCTAGCGTAAATGTGTTCCATTCAGGGAGCAGAACCATACACATACCAAGAGAAAAAAGAATGCCTACAATTGTTCCCATAATCATTGTAATGTAACTGGTTTTTTTCATAATAAATCCTCCATAAAATTAATTTATATTATTTTAGAGTATGCCTCTAAAAATAATCGGGTTAGCGCGTCTTGCAGGATATTCTCTTATTTCTAATGTCCTGCCGTCAAAGGTAATTCTTACATTTATACTTTCAGATGTGCCGCGGGAAGCTGCGCTGGCAGTGCCGGAAATAAATGTCTGTAGACAATGCTCAAAAATATCCCGTTCTACTGCATTATTAGCGCTATTGTTAATATATAGCTTACAATCAAATTGTAATCTTCTTTCTTGCGGGGATAGTCCTCTTCTGGAATAAATTGCTTTCGCGCTGTTATGTGATTCCAAAAAAATTGAAAAATTACTGCTGTTTCCAATTGCAAAAAACCAGCCGGAAACATTTTTATCTGACTGCGGAGCAGTAAGGGTTAAGCTTGCCGTAATCTGTACTGCTTGCGGAGCATAGAATATTCCTTCTATTGTATTTGGAAGACCTGCGATATTCCAGTAATCTGTAATGTTATCAGAATACCATACAGGAATAGTTAATTCATTTATTTCTGTGAAATTGCCGGATGATACAACCTTTAATAAATCATTATAACATAGTATCCTTGTCTCCAGCATTTCAATTATTTTTTCATATACATTAATTCGTGAATTTGTTGTAGTATATGTGTATGCGCTGTTTGCCAATACTAATTTTTCACCAAAAGCTGTAACTGTGCGGATTGGATTATTAAAAAACCTTAACGGCGTAATATTGGCAATGTAATGCGCCGGAATATAACCTGCGTTAAATTTAAACGCAGTCAACTGTGACCATTTTAACATGCGAATTTGGTATTTAAGTTCATTTAAAAATTGTTTATTAACAGTTATTTTTTCTGTTAATAAATCAAAAGTTAAAACTGTGTTATCATCTATCATCATCTCCGGCGAATAGTATCTTTGAACCTCGCCGAAATTTTCTATATAAGAGCCGGCATGGAGCTGTGAATAATGAGCTGATATTGTTCCGTCAGTTAAAAATATGAGGCAGTTATTATCATTAAATTCCCTGAAGATAATATAACTATTTGAAGCTGCTATAATATAATGAAAAAGCTTATGATGATACATACCGAATTTTGCCACAAGAATATTTTTAAATTCGTCACTTATTGATTCAAAAGCATTATCGGGAATTTCCAGAGTAACAAGGAATATTTTAGGAGAGCCAGTTCTCCCTGGAAGATAGTCGCGTTTATGATATGTCCACATTTCCAGCGGGTGTAATTTTAAAGTACAGCTTTCATTCTGCCGTGTTATTATAAGATAACAATCACCTTCCAATATGTTAAAATTCGGTATTTGATACTCCAATTCAATTTCTTTATCATTACCGTTCCACCAGAAACCTGAATAACTTTTATCTAAAGACTGGCCGCGCTCACTTTTTGAATCAGCTTCAAAATTATTTGCATTAATCAAAATATCGTCTTCATTAAAAAATAACGGTACTTTAATAAATTCCCAAGCCTTATCAAATATTTGTTTGCGCCAATAACCTGTTTCTCCTTCTTCATTCAATCCTGCTACGCGCAATTCCCGCGCGCTGTTTCCATGTCCGTTTTGTAAAATGGTAATAAATCTTGTAATAGCCGCTTTTCCCATAAGCGGTATACGCGGCTGGTATTTCCAGTCTTCGCCGGGTAATCCCCATTCATTAAAGACTGAAGAAAAACTATCACCTGTTAAATCAGATGTAAATGGAGTGTAAGTATATTGAAAAATCATCGGGTTATAGCCTGCTGTATCAAAATCGGCAAGACGAGTATACATTTCACCCGCTTCATTAATTACAAACATTGTTGAAGCGCTTGCGGAAAGCGAAACAGCTCTAAACGCGCATCTCTCAGGTCCTATAAAATTACGGGAAAAATCACTAGGCAATCCTGAATCGCCGTAACAAATTTCCTGTCCGTCGTCCAATAACACATAAATGGTAGAAATGCCAAAACCGCCCCAATTGTGCTGGTTGCCGAATATATCATTATAATGCTGAACATGCGAATTACGTCTTCCAACAGCCCATGAGAGATTTTTTGATGTACGGCTGTCAAAAAATAATTGTTCGGCTGCAGGCCAGCCGTGTTTATCAATCCATGAATTAGCTTTTAGCGTTATTGTCATATCAAAACGATAAGTATAAATCCTTCCTTCTTCGGATACTGCCATTAACTCGTCAGCGTCAGCCGATATTTCTACAATTGATCTGACATTGCCAGGCAGTCCAGTGTCAGCGAAAAGAGTCCAGTTCACAGGCTCTGCCAGCGGATTGATATTTTTATACCAGATGCGGTTTTCGTGTATTATATAATAATGATAAGTATTAAAAGTTTGTGTTCTTGTTTTTATATAAACCGCTTCAGGAAAAATACCATTGATATTTTCAGCATCATATCTTTCACTTGAAAACGGTATACTAATATTTTGCATATAACCTGAGCCAAGATAAATAGCTTTTGAAAGAGCGCATGAATTAAAAGAAATTAAAATAAAAATGAGTAATAAATATTTATTCATCGAATAATTCCCTGATTAATGATTTTAAAAACAACTTAATGCCGATTCCAAACTGAAAACCGGGGTTTATATATTTCTGAACATCGTAATAATTATGCGTGTTATAAATAATAAACTTATATCCTATAGATACGTCTATAATTAAATAATTTAATACGTGAAACTTCCAGCCAATTTGCGGAGTAACATGTATTAAAGTATCCTGTTTAGTAGTCGGCAGTTCTCCGTCTCCGAAATAATTCATAAAATCACAGCCGCTGCCTGCGCTAAAATAAAATTTATCAAAAATATTATTAAATGGAAAATAGTTAATAAAAAGCGAAACACCAACCGAAGTATTGTAAACTTCATCAATACCTGTCATGACTGTCATGTGACCCAAGCCGCCTTTTACAGATAAGCATTCAAGCAAATCTATTTCATAAATTAAGCCGATTCCCCATCCATGATTTACTAAAGCGGTAAGCGAATAAGATAAATCAACAGAAAACCTATTCTCAATATTTTCCTGCGCCTGAAGTAAAAAAGAGAAATAAAATATTGCCGGTATTATTAGAATTATGCGTTTCATTTTAATAATTTTTTTAAAATAATTCCTTTTAACTGATTTAAATGAAAACGCCCGCCCACCGGAGGAGGCAGTATAACAGGCGCTTTCATGGATTTTAAAACCTCTTAATCTATTCGTACAACTTTTCCTGTAGCGGAAACTTCAGTGCTATCATGACCTACTGATCTGCCAGTTACCCAAACAATATCCCGAATATCAATATTGCCGTCAAATTTTTCATTTGCTTCTTCCAGTAAATGAATATAAGCCTGTGTGTTTACATTATCCTTTACGCTTTTTAAAGAAAAGAAAGATGAGCGAACCAGAAAAACCGCCTGAGCGTTTCCTATTACTGTCTCATTGTTTGACAATGCCATATACTTTCCTGATGTCACACAGGAAGATGCAAGCGCGGTAATTAATAATACCGCAAGAACCAAAACTGTTTTCTTTACTGCCTTCATAAAAACCTCAATTATTATTTTCAATCTCTATACAAAGAATTGTTTACATTAGAACCTGTACCCGATGGCAATTCTGAAATCACCGCCGTGTTCAAGCATCCATTCAACGTCATTACGAGTATCTTTTAGATATTTCTCCATGTTGTTTGGCAGCCTTATTCCGTAAAGTAATTGGGTGCGAAGAAATAAATTATTGTTAAAGAAAGTATCTAATCCGATTCCTGTTTTAAACCAAACAGTATTTAGTGCGTCCCGGACATCAGCGTTTTGATTCCCCGCGCTGATTGGAAACTTTGCGTCACGGCCGTCTGATTTATGAGCATGGATATAAAAATCATATTCCGCTCCCAATAATGGAAACAGACTGAACATTGGGGAAATGGAAAACGGAATTTTAAGATAAGCGCTTCCGTGTAATCCAAGTGTTTGCGCCGGAAAATTTGGGTCATTCGACATTGTTATATCGGCGTTTAATTGACCAAGCGATAACCCAATGCTTATTTCCAAATATTTAAGATCAAAAAACACATAAGGTCCTGCACTTAGCTGGGTTTCATTATAACGGTTAAGATCTCCTGGTATTGATTCATCAACAACCCATGATGAAAAATTTCCCGCAACAAAACCGCCGCCTCCAATGCTTACCCTGAATGACGAATCCTGGGAAGGCGGGCTTACCTGGGCGTATGTTGCTGCCGCGCACAATCCGATGATCATTAAGAAACTTATTAATTTCTTCATTTAATCCTCCAATTCAAATTTAATTTTTTCTCATAAAAGATACTTTTAATTTGGCTTACTGATATTAAGAGATATTTAAAAGTTGTTAAGAAGTTATTAAATCGTGTTTTTCAGATAAACTGTAAACATAGAACCTTGTCCCGGCATACTGTCAACCGTGATAGTTCCGCCCAATAGATCAATTGTTTTTTTTACTAAAGCAAGTCCAAGACCGTTTCCGTCTTTTGAATGAGATGTATCACCTTGATAAAACTTGTCGAAAATGCGTTTTTTAGTATCTTCACTCATACCGCATCCGGTATCAGATATTGATATTTTAACTGAATTTTGGTTCATATCCGGTTGTAATTTCAAGTGTAAATAAATACTTCCGCCTGTATACGTAAATTTAACAGCGTTTGAAAGCAGATTATTCCAGACAATTTCCAGCATATCCTTATCATAACAAACGCTTACTTCGTCCAGTTCTTCTTCAAAATTGATGTTTTTTGTTTCCATTAATTCGATAAAAGATAAAACACATTGGCGAAGCTGTTCAGTAAGATTAAACGGCTTTGATTCACTTAATATTTTTTGATTTTCCAGTTTATTAAGCTTTAATATATTTGTAACTAATATTGATAATTTTTGCGTGGCTTCGAGTATTATTTGTATATATTCGATCCGCTCTTTTTCCTGTAAGGATTTGTTTTGCAAAGCGTTTGTATAGGATTGAATTACCGATAAAGGCGTTTTCAATTCATGTGAGACATTCGCGATAAAATCATTTTTAAGAGTTTCAATACTGCCAAGTTCTTTTACCATTGTATTGAAATCCTCAAACATTACATCGACAAAATCTTTTTTTCCGTCCTTACGCAGAGGATCTATACGGACATTAAAATCACCCTTTGAAATATCCCTTGCCGCTTCGCTCAATTTTATCATTGGGAGCATTAAAGAGCGATCTCTTAAAAGACCTATTATAACAGTTGCCAATACTGCCATTAACATTACATACGACATTAATATGACAATACCTAAACGTACATTGGTTTCAAAAATATTATTTTTTTCCATTTCCTGATAAATCCACATATGGAAACCGTTAAAAGCGGCTAATACAAGAAGGAAAACAGCGTATTCCCTGATTGAAATATAACTTGCGTTAATCCGGCTGTCTTTTTCTTTTTTCTTCATATAAAAAACCTTATAGGTTCTATATTTAAAAATAAATCTGTTAATGTTGGGTCAAAGTGCGTGCCTTTTCCGTCTGTAATGATTTTTACCGCTTCTTCGTGTGTCATCGCTTTTTTATACGGTCTGTCAGAAATTAGGGCGTCGTAAACATCAGCAACAGCCATTATTCTTCCCTGTAAAGGAATCTTTTCTCCGCATAAACCATTAGGATAACCGGAACCGTCCCATTTCTCATGGTGAGTCAAAGCAAATATTTTCGCGTATTTTAACAAATCGCTTTCTCCCGATTCTGTTTCAATATGTTCTATTATTCTTAACCCGTATAATACATGTTTTTTCATTTCATCAAATTCTTCGGTTGTTAAAGGACCTGGTTTTTTTAATATGCTGTCGTTAATCGCTATTTTACCTACATCATGTAATTGTGTTGACTGTAATATTAATGAAATATCCCATTTATCAATTGTATCCGAATAAAGTTCCTGCTTTTTTATTTCATCTAACAGAAGTTTAACAGTATGCTGAGTTCTGCCAATATGCCCGCCTGTCAGATTGTCCCTGTATTCAACCATGCCAGCCATTGTTTTTAATATTGATTCCTGTAGTTTAGTGACTTTCTCTGTTTTTTCACTGACAAGTTTCTGTAAATTATTGTTTATAAAAGCAAGCTCGCCTGCCATAATGTTAAAGTCATCAAACAGAACTTCAACAAAATCTTTTTTACCGTCGGTGCGAAGCGGAGTTATACGGATAGATAAATCCCCTTTGGTAATGTTCCGCGCCGCTTCGCTTAGTTTTTCTATCGGCAATATCCATGTACGATAACGGATTTTATTAGTGATGACTGTTGCAACGAAAGCCATGAACATAACATTAACCATAAGAATGATAATAGACAGAATGGTATTTGTTTCAAAATGGTTTATTTTATTCAATTCCTGATAAATCCACATATTAAATCCTGAAAGCGCTGCGCATGTTACAAACATTAACATATATTCTTTTACAGAATTTTTACGTTTTAAGTCAATTCTTTTGTCTTTTTCTTTTTTCATATTTACTCCTTTTTTTTAAGGTAACAAAACCGCTTTATACCCCAAACGGTAAACAGTAACAATTTCAAATTCTTTACACTGCGAGAATTTTTCCCGCAATAATGTAATATATACATCCACAGAACGCGGAGCCGCTCCTGTTTCAAGCCCCCAGATATCGTCCATAAGCTGATTACGTGTAAAGGCGATTTTTGGGTTTGATAAGAGTTTATATAGAACCTGAAATTCTTTTACTGTCAAAGATATTTCTTTTTCACCGAGATATGCTGTCATTTCATCAGCGTTCATCGTAAGCCTGCCTATTGTCAGTTTTTTTTCGTTTTGAATATTCGCGCGCCGAAGAAGAGCGCCTGCCCGAAGAATCAATTCTTCCATGTCAAAAGGTTTTACTATATAATCATCTATACCTATATTATAGCCTTTCTGCTTAGCTGAAATATCATCACGGGCGGACATAAGCAGAATTGGTATATTTTTATTTTGTTCTCTGACAAGCGACGCCAGTTTAAACCCGTCAATTTCGCTCATCATTATATCCGATATAATAAGATCGAATTTTACATCAATCATTCTGTCAAATGCTTCATTGCTATTGAGACATCCAATACAGCGATACCCTTGAACATTATTAAGAGACGAACAGACAATTTTATTTTGTTTTTCGTCATCTTCAACAACAAGAATATTTATCATATTTTGCTCTCTGAAACACTTGACATATATGTAACAAATGATACATTATTAAATATACAAAGAGCAAGCTATTTAATTAAAAATAGACAGATTGCAGGAAATGTAAAAGTTGTTACAAAAGGGGGAAAGTGTTGCAAAAATCATCTTCGCATAACAAACAGGTTCAGCGGACAAAGTCATGGATTTTTGATTCCTTAATGCTTTTGATGGATGAGAAACCTTATGACGGTATCACCGTTTCTGATATTGCCGATAAAGCAGGCGTAGCGCGTCCGACATTCTACCGAAATTTTGACGATAAGGACGAAGTAGTTCTTCAATACCTAAATAATTCCTTTGGCACAGATAATGACGAAAAGCAAAATAATATCGTTTTGTTATTCGATCATAAATATTTAATCAAACACCAGAAAAATTTAAAAAAAATACTTTCAACCGCAAGCATAGAAAACCGTATTTACCGTGAACTGCAAAAATATACAGTGTCATTGACAGAACGTTATAAAAAGCAGCTTTCGGCTGAAGATTATTTAATATGCCGTTATAAAATATGTTATCAGATTACAGGCAGTCTTAGAATAATATTCGACTGGTTTATAAACAATATGCCGATGCCTGTTAATAATGTAGTAACAATGCTTAATGCCATGAATATTCCCAAGATCGTGCAATACCGCAATATTCCTGGTGTGGTTGTGAGATTGAAAAATTAAAAAGAGATGAATGATTAAAATCTTTAAAATTGTTTAGTTTTGAAAAAGAAAAATTACTATGTCTGTTACAAATTTAATATTCTTTTTTTATACGCATTTCCAATTCGTTTCAGACTGTCAATAACACTCTCTCCGTTAAGAGCTTGTTTTTTCAGATCAAATGTAAACTGGTTCATGGAAAAATGGCGGAAGATAAAAAGCTGCGCTAATAATTTTTTTTTATCTTTATATAAACTTTTTAATTCCTCTGTATATGTTTCAAAAATTCCGCCTATTCTCATTTCCGAATAGCCGGTTATCCAGACAGGACAATTTAGCGCATTATGAAATTCCAGAAGAAGCGATGCCATCTCTTTTTGGGAATTAATCAGAGCGGTTTCTGTGGAATTGCTTTTTTTTTCAAGGCGGCAGAGCTTTCGAAGTTCAACTGTACGCGGAGAATGAATGGGAGTTTTATTTAAAATGATTACATTCTTTTTAAAGTCAATGCCAAGCTCAGGATTATCATTAAAAAATTTACCGGCTATCTTTCCGGAAGGACCTGCAAGGTAGCGTTTAATCTCCTGTTCTCTGCGTCCGGGGTTATCTGCGACTAATATAAGTTTTATTTCGTCATTAACTGTAATATCGTCAAGCGCGCAGTTGTAAACAACCGGCGTTTGTACAATGTAAGCTGTATTTTTTCCGTCACTGCGGTTATTCGCAAATTCCTGCTGGATTTTTTTTAAATTCGGAAGCGAATTTGATAAATCTTCTGTAAATTTATTAAAACGTTTTTTTATTTTTAAAAAGTTGTTCCATTTAACTGTTTCCATTATATTTTACCCGTGTGATAAAAATATTATTTGCATACACTAAGCGAATCAGCCTCTGGAGTGGACTTCTTTAATAAGCTCTACTTCAGCTCTGCTGAGTCCAAGCGCGTTTGCGATTTCATCTACTGACCAGCCTTGATCGACTAATCTTAGAACGTCGTCGCGGAGCTGGGGAGCGGGAGCTCCTTTACCGGCTGGAGCAGCTTTCTTTCCTTCTTTGTCAATCAACGCTTTTGATATTCTAAGATGCGCTCTTGCGTCTTTGTCCAGAGCTTTAAGTTCTGTTTCTGTGCGCGCGAGCCATTCACGAGCTACATTCATATCGGCGATGCGTTTTTCAATCTGTGTTAATGTCTCCTCAAGAATGGTGATTTTTTCTTCCGCGAAAAGCGCTTTTTCGCTTTGAGCTGCGAGAACTTCAATTGATGTGCGAAGATTGTCAAATTGATCTGAAAGTGTTGTCAGAACATTTTCCGTGTTTTTAACTGCGGATTCTGTTTTCTGCATTAATTTAAAGTTGCGGTCAATGCCTTCATTGGTTTGTTCAAGGACTTCGTTCTTGCGCTCTATCCGCAGATATTTTTCTTCGGTTTCTTTCATGGAATCGCCTAAATTTCTGATCTGAACCTCAAGACTTTGAATGAGATCTTCAGATGATGTTACCTGCGCGAGTTTCTCTTTTACAGACTGGGAGATTTTAATTACATTGTTAAAGTTGGTTTCCATCTGTTCTATTCTGCGCTGTTCGTTAAGGAATCTTGTCATCTTATTGTTTATTTCATCTTCAAGATGTTTAACGTTTGTCAGCCTTGCTTCAAGCTGAGTAATTTCATTTTTGCGCTGATCCAACCGGTTAAGATCTTCGTTGATTTCTCCGATTTTATTTTCAAGGTCTTTCTTTATACGGCCCGTCTGATCAAAGATTTTTTTCTGAATGCCGAATTCTTTTCGTATATCGTCAAGGTTCAGTCTGAATTGAGCGAAGCGCTCGTCGTTTTCGGAAGTCATTTCCCGTGAATGGTGCCGTAAATCCTCAAATGATGCGTCAGTCTCGCGTATCCTTGAATTGTACTGGCTCTGCCATTCATCAAAAGCCTGTTTGGAATTCTGGAGAGCCTCATCAAGAGAATCGCGGGCGCTCTGGTTGTGAGCTGACATTTCTTCAAACTCTTTTTCAAGTTCGCGCTGTTTCTGGCGCAGGGTTTCCTGCAATGACAGCTGATACTGTCCGATTTGTATTTTTATCTCTTCTTCAGCGGAATGGCGCATATATGAAAGATCATTTTTCACCTGTTCCACAAAAGATGTGCGCATAACATCGGCGTTGTTGATATCATCTCTGATGCCGCCTTCAAAAACAGACGCTTCCTGTTTAAGCGTTTCAAAATCGGATGTAAGGCGTTCTCCCAAAGCTGTAATGTTACTCTTCTGTTCGCCAATGAAACGCTCTTCTGCGGATTGCCATTCATCCGCGATTTTATCGTTTGAGGAAGCTAAGCGCTCTTCAAGGCCGGTCTGCCAGTCCGCAATATGTTTACTTAGGTCTGATGAGCGTTTCCCAAGATCAGTTATAATTTCATTTTCAAAGGATGTCAGTTTTTCGGAAACATTATCGTATGCCTGCTGCCTCATTTTATTTAGCTCTTTGTTCATCTCTTCAAGTTCTTTGCGCAGGATTTGCGCCTGATTGTTAAACGCAGTAGCAGTTGATTCCATTGAAACCGCGGATTCTTTTTCGAATGAGGTGAAATCTTTTCTGACTCTTGTTACAACTTCCTGCATCGATTTCCTGAGTTCGCTGTCAAGCCTGTTTGCGTCATCCGCCAGGCTGTTAAGCTGGTTTATCGCGTCTGTGTGCAGCCTAGTGTAGTCATTTATGCGTTTCTCGTTAGCTGTAATAATTTCCAGTTCTTTGTCGCCAGACAGCTGTCTCCACGCTTCCATTTGTTTTTCCAGAGCTTGAGCCAGGTCAGCGTGTTGATCTGTAACCGAGGCTTCCAGTTTTTCCCTTAGATCCTTCAGCGTAAAACTGAGATCGTCCTGATGTTTTTTCACAGCGGCGCTTGTGTTTGTTTCAAGTTCATTCATAGTAAAGTTGATTTTATCATACTGCTGTTTAACGGCGTCCTGCTGCTGTTTTACTGAAGAGTCAGATTTCTCCTTAAGATCCTTAAGAGCGAATGCGATTCCTTTCTGCAGCGTGGTTACGGCTGTACTTGTTTTTTCTTTCAGATCGGTAACAGCAGCGTTAATTTCATCTCTCTGCTGCTTAATAACAGAGTCTGATTTTTCTTTCAGCTCAAAAATAGCTTTGTTAAAATCGTCTCTATGCTGTTTAACTGCGGAATCAGAGTTTATTCTAAGATCATTAATAGCGGCGTTTATTTCACCTGTATGCAGCTTAACTGCGGAATCGGAGTTTGCTCTAAGAACAGAAATTGCTGTGTTTATTTCGCTTGTATGCAATTTGACAGCCGAATCGGAGTTTTCTCTTAATTCTGAAATAGCGGCGTATATTTCGCTAGTATGCAGTTTAACAGCTGAGTCGGAATTATCCCTCAGTTCTGTAATTGCTGTGTTTATTTCGCTTGTATGCAGTTTGACAGCCGAATCGGAGTTTTCTCTTAATTCTGAAATAGCGGCGTTTATTTCACTCTTATGCTGTTTTGCTTCCGCCTCTGTTTTATCCTTTAAACTGCTTAGAGTTGCACCTAACTCTTCGTATTGCTGTTTTACAGCTGCCTTTGAATTCTCTTTTAAATCGCTTAGAGCTGAGTTCAGCTGATCGTAATTTTGTTTAACGGCTGTATCGGAATTTTGTTTAAGTTCCGCTAATAGGAAATTTAACTTATCCTGTTGTAATTTAACGGCGTTATCGGAACTTTCTTTAAGTTCTATTAAAACAGCGTCAAGTTCATCCTGCTGCGATCTGATTGCGATGCCGGTGTTTTCTTTTAAATCGCTGAGAGCGGCGTTCAATTCGTCATGCTGTATTTTGACAGCGGTATTTGCTTTTAATTTTAAATCGGTAATTACTGCGTTAAGATCATCTTCTTGCTGTTTTACAGCTGTTTCAGTATTTTCTCTCAGTTCTGTAACAGCGGAATCGGAGTTCTCCCTCAGCTCAGAAATAGCCTCGTTAATTTCGTATGTGTGCCGCTTTACGGCGGAGTCGGAATTTTCTCTTAAATCGCTGATAGCAGAGCTTATTTCATTTGTATGCAGTTCAATTGCTTTTGCTGAATTTTCCCTGAGTTCGCTGAGCGCAGCGCCTAACTCTTTATACTGCTGTTTAACAGCGGTGTCTGTTTTTAAAATCAGCTCGTTAATGGCAGCGCCTATTTCTTCTCTTTGCGCTTTAACGGCAGCGCCTGATTTATCCCTGAGATCGGCGAGTGTCGCGTTAAGCTCATCGTACTGTCTGTCAGCGGCAGTTTCGGATGTTTCTTTTAAACAGGCAAGAGTTGCGTTTAACTCTTCATTATGCTGATTAACAGCGTTATCAGATTTTTTCTTCAGCTCACCCAAAGCCGCGCTCAGCTCCTCGTGCTGTTGTTTAATAGCTGTTTCAGAGTTTTCTTTAATTTCGCTTAATGCCGCGCTGAGCTCATCTTGCTGTAATTTTATAGCGGTATCGGAGTTTGCCTGTAATGAGTTCAATGCTGTAAACAGCCTTTCATTCTGCGATAGAATCGCGTTATCTGAATTTTCTTTCACCTCACTGAGAGATGAATCTATTTCATCCTGCTGCTGTTTTATGGAATTTCCTGATTTTTCCCTGAATTCGCTGAGAGTGGAAGATATCTCTTCCTGCTGCGTCCTGATTGCGGCGTTTGATTTGTCCACAAACCCGCTGATGACAGAATTTATTTCATCCTGCTGCCGTTTAATTGCGCTTGTTGAATTTTCACGAAGCTCGCCAAGCAGCGCTCCAAGTTCTTCCTGCTGCTGTTTCTGAAGCGCTTTCGATTGAGTCTGTAATTCAAAAATAGAAGCGTTCAGATTTGACACGTATTCGTTTATGTCAATCTGCTGCTGTTTGACCGCGGCGCCGGAGTTCTCTTTTATTTCGATTATAGCGTCGCTGATTTCTTTTTGGTGCAGTTTGATTGCAGTATCAAGCTCATCATGCTGCTGTTTTAAGGCAGTCTGTGATTTTGTTTTTAATTCCGTGATAGCCTGATTCAATTCAGTTTTGGAAGTATTTAAATTTGCGTCAAGATCCTTGCGTTGTTTTTCCGCGGAATTTTTTAACTCAAGGAAATTGTTATTCCAGTCGTTTTGCTGCTGTAATAATGACGAATTAATTGTATCCCGTTCTTTTGTAATCGCTGTTGTAACTTCTTCCTGCTGATGCGCAAGAGAAGAAGTGATTTCCTCTCTTTGTTTTTTAACGAGACTCTCGATTTCCGCGCTTCCTTTAAGCCACTCCTGATGAAAATTTTTCTGTCTTGCGCTGATGTCAGTGATTTCTGTATTGCATTTTTCCTGAACGGTTTTCAATTTTTCATTAATTGTGCCGTGTTCATTTTTCATTGAGTCCTGAATTGACTTTAACTTTTCATCAAAAAATAATTTAACCTGATTAACTCTCTCGTCCGCCTGATCTCGTAATGTCGCAAGCGCAGTCTCTTCCATTTTATCCGCGCGTTTTCCCGCGTTTTCAAGCACCTCATTAAGGAACTTTTTCATCTGTTCCATGTCGCGCGCGATATTCACCTCACGTTCTCGTTCTACCTTAACAACTGCTTCACGGTGTTCTTCAATCCTCTGCTCAATTACCTGCGCAGTAGCTTCAAAATCAGCCACCTTGGAATTTGTCGATTCAATTACATCGCGGGCAGCGTCTTCCAGAAAAGAAGCGTTCTTTTTCTCAAGCCGATCTTCTGTTTCTGTAAGGTTTTTCCGCGCTTCGTCAAGAGCCTTCTCGACCTGTTCGAATTTTTCTTTCGCTTCAATGACACGCTTGCCGGTATTTTCAACAAACGCGGATTCATCTCTTATACGGCTCAGGTTTTCCTGCACCCTGCCTGTCATTCCGTTCAGCTCTTCAAGAGACGATTCAAAAGCTTTTATATGATCTTCAATCCGCGCTATCGACTCGGATTTTTTGGCAAGGTCTTCTTCTGTAAGCTTTTGAATATTTTTTATTAACTGGGACGCCGCTTTTCTTTCTACATCCAGATCAATTCCGAAATTTTTAACCGCCATGCTTTTTTCGTCAGCGTAAGCGGCGATTTCTTCCTTGCATTTTTCAGCGTATTTTTTTACCTTTTCCAAAGGACGGTTGTTTTTATCAGCCAGCCTGTAAAGGATAAGAGCGCACGCGACAATGCCAAGCGTAATAATATTTCCAAGTGTAAAAATCATCAGTATTAAACCCCCTCCAGAATAATACTTAACTCTTTAATGAACATTTCATATAACTCCAACGTAATTTACCGCGGTACACTCACTTTATCATAAAATTATATAATTGACGATAATTGTGGAAAGCAAAATCTGGTTTAGGCTCTTTTGTTCCTCTTCCGGGGAAAAACGGACTTTTTATCCATGCGGTTTTCATTCCTAAAGCGGCGGCTCCGGCGACATCGTATGGGCGGCTGTTTCCCACATAAAGAATTTTTTCATAAGGCAGCGACATACTCCCGGCAAGTTTCTCAAATGAAAGAGGATGAGGTTTTATTGCGCCGCAGATTTCTGAACAAAGAACAACATCCCAAATATCATCAATGCCTAAATGATTTATTTTTATTTCGGGAGGAAAATCCGATAAAAGCCCCATTTTAAAACCTGCGCTTTTAAGAGAAACAAGCGTTTCCTTTACATTTTTAAAAAGTTTGATTTTTTTAAACAGCGGCTCCCATCCCTTGTAAATAAGTGAGTTTACTATATCTTTCAGATAGACCGGTTCAAAAGGCAGAATCTTCGACAGTTCCTCCGCCTGATAATCATAAAAATCACCTTCAGCGAGTTTGCCTTCGTTTTGCTTTTCGCGGATAATTTTCCGTACTTTGCCGAAAGCAGAAAGAAGCCGCCATTCTTTTATTAAAAACGAGAAGAGCCTTATATTCAGACGGTAATTCGGGTAAAGAGTTCCGTCAAGATCGAACGCTATTCCTTCAATATTATTGCGCATTGATTCATTATAGCGTGATTTAAAAGTTAGGGGAATGGGGACTAACGTTTTGATTGTTTAATAAAAAAAGCCTCGATTTAGAACAGCATAAATTAAATCGCGCCTTTAAACTGCCGATAATGAATCATGGTAAGAGGCATATATACCGGCGCCAGCGGAATGAGGGCGCAGCAATGGCGGCTGGACGCGGTCGCGAATAATCTTGCGAATGTGGCAACAGACGGTTATAAACGCGATGTAGCGTCTTTTAAGGCGTTTCCGGAACTTTTGATGCGGCGGCAGGATGATGACGGGGTTTATCTGCACCCATTCGGCTCCGCGGATGCCGCTCCGATTATGGGCAGGCTTGGCACCGGCGTTGAACTTAATGAGCTATATACCAATTTTACGCAGGGCACTCCGAGAGAAACATCAAGCGATTTTGACATGATGCTGGAAGGCAGCGGGTTTTTCGCGGTAGCCACCCCGTACGGAGAGCGTTATACAAGAAACGGGTCTTTTATGCTGGGCAAGGAAGGCTATCTGGTTACCAAAGAAGGCTACCCGGTGCTGGGCGAAAACGGCTTTATCAATATAAAAGCTAATAATTTTAAAGTTGATGATGAAGGTAGAGTATGGGTTAATGCCGCGTATCAGGATATACCAGAGTTAATGGTGGGAAGAGAAACCAATCAATGGGAAGAGCCTGTCCTGCTTGATATTTTAAAAATAGTTGAGTTTGAACTTGACCGCTATCTGGAAAAACAAGGCTCAAGCCTTTACCGCGAAAGCCAGACATCCGGTCCTGCGTATATCGCTTCGGGAGATGCCCGGCCAAAAGTGATACAGGGTTTTATAGAAGCTTCTAATGTCGATCCTGTGGTGGAAATGGTTCAGATGATCGAAGTAAACCGCGCGTATGAAGCGAATCAGAAAATTATTCAAACAGAAGAAACAATGCTTGGCACTTTAATAAATCAAGTCGCGAAGTTTGGTTAATAAATAGGGGTAAGTTATTATGGTAAGAAGTTTATGGACAGGCGCTTCCGGCATGATCGGTCAGCAGGCGAATATTGACGTTATTTCGAACAACCTCGCTAATGTTAATACTCACGGTTATAAAAAACAGCGCGCTGATTTTGAGGACCTTTTATATCAGACAATCAGAACAGCGGGGACTCCGGCGACAGAAGACACTGTTATTCCTGTCGGCATTCAGATGGGGCACGGCGTAAAACTCGCGGATACCCAGAGGGTTTTCGCGCAGGGCAGTTTACAGGAGACAGGCGTTCCTACCGATATCGCGATTGCCAACGAAGGTTTTTTCAGGATACAGATGCATGACGGCTCCTACGCGTATACGCGTAACGGCAATTTTAAAGTTGACAATAACGGCCGCATGGTTACAAGCAATGGTTACTGGCTTATTCCTGATATTATTATGCCTGATCAGTTTCTTCCCAATACCATAAATATTACCAAAGACGGAAGAGTCAGCGTACAGATTCCTCAGGACGGAGAATTAGTCGAAGTTGATGTAGGCAGAATAGAACTGTACCGCTTCCCGAATCCTGTAGGTCTTTCTACAATCGGCGAAAATTTATTTAAAACAACTCAGGCATCAGGGGACGCGATTCCCGGAACCCCCGGTTACGAGGGCATGGGCACTTTAGAGCATAAATTTCTTGAAATGTCCAATGTCGCGGTTGTGCAGGAAATGGTTAATTTAATAATAGCGCAGCGCGCGTATGAGTTTAATTCAAGAACAATTCAAACGAGCGACAATATGCTTGGAACCGCGACCACATTAAAGAGGTAGTAATATATGGATATATCCGGTCTTAATATTCAGAACCCCGCGTCTCTTTATATGGATAATTTTCAGATAACATCTTCTTCCCCTGTCCACAGTCCTGAAAATTTCGCGGAAATTTTAAAAAGAGCTTCCACCTCCTCAACTTTCGCAGAAACCCGTTCCAAACAGGAACCGATTGACAAAGAAGACAAACTCTACCAGCTCTGCCTTGAACTTGAGACTTTTTTAGTTAAAAACCTTTTAACCAGTATGAGAAATACAGTGCAGAAATCAGGATTTATCGACGAAGGCTTCGCAGGAAAAATGTACGAAGATATGTTATACGACGAATACGCCAAAGATTTTACAAAGAACGCCGGTTTTGGCCTTGCTGAACAGGCGTACAGGCAGTTAAGCCTGTTATGATTTTAGTCCGCAGTTAATGAAGCAAAGGACAATTATTAAATTATGAGCGAAGAGAAAAATCAGCGTAAAATTGAAAAAATCAAATTTTCGATAGGCGCTAAATTAATAATAATTATCTCATTAATTATTATTATATCTTTGTGTTCTGTAATTATTATTGGCTTTCAGCATATTTACGCTGACGCGCGCGTGAACGGCGAAGCTGTCAATATCGAGATAAACCGCGTTTCTTCATTGGAAACAGAAGCGGTTCTTGCAAGGTTTAAATCAAATACAAGACTTTTCATTCAGACCGCCTTGCCGCTGGGAGCGGCGGTTCAGGAATTAAATGATTTTTTCTTTTCTGAAAATCCTCAAATCATCGCTGTTTTCTTAAAATCGCGGGGCAGAGAACCGCAATTGTTTGTTAACAGGCAGCTGCTCTCTTTGCGGAATATTGATGAAAGCGTGATTGAATTGTATTTTACCAATCAGGCGGGCGCGTTTACGCGCGCAGAGCGCGGAGAGACACTGCTTCGCAACGCTTCCCTGCAGTTCGCAAGGCCTGTATTATCTTTATTTTTTCCGTGTCTGACAGGCGCAGAGGCGGGAATTTTAATTTCATCTGAGAATATCAACAGTAATTTCAGCTACGGTAAAAATAAATCTTTTATGATTAATACTGACGGCGATCTTCTTGCGTACGCGGATTTTTCTTTTATCCGGGAAGGAACTAATGTCGCCGGTCTGGATTTTATCAGAACAATTCTTGACAGCCGGGATAACAGGGGGCAGCGGCTTTTTGAATCTGACTTTGGAATGTTTGAGCCTGTGTCATTACAGGAGAATAAAGATATTATTTTAAGATTTTGGGAATGGTTTTATCCCCGGATTAAACCGCTGGTCAGCAGGTTCTCAAAATTTCTTACGGATGCCGGTATAAATAATAATTTATCAGCGGAAGAAAAAACAAGGCAGTACGCGGCGTTCACAAAACTAAATGCGGCTAGTGTTGTTGTTATTACAAGCGTTGATTATAACAGGGTTTTTAACGGCGTAAACTCATCATTAAGATATAGTATCTGTCTTGCTGTTTTAATATTATTAATCTCAATTATCATTATAGCAATTTTTTCTAAGTCAATATCATCTCCTTTAAAATCATTGTCAGCGGCTTCGCGCCGGATTGAAGAAGGAAATTTTGATCCTGAATTGCGGTATAACAGTCATGATGAAATAGGAATTTTAACTTCTGATTTTAAAAAGATGTGCGGCGCTGTAAATAGCTTTGCCATGTTTACAAATAAAGAAATTGCCATAAAAGCATTGAGGGGCGAAATAGAACCCTGCGGCATGCCAAAACAATGTACAGTTTTATTTTCTGACATTCATGAATTCGCGGCCGCGTCCGGAAATTTTTCCAGATTATTCGGCAATGAAGGTTCCGGCAAAATGGTCAGCTGGCTGAACAATTACTTTACTGACATGATCGAATGTGTTGAGAAAACAAACGGAGTTGTGGATAAATTAATCGGAGACGCTTTAATGGCGCATTGGGGAGCCCTTCTTTCAGGGGGAAGTCCGCGCAATGACGCGTTTTCCTGCATAAAAGCCGCGCTAATGATGCGGAAAGCCGTTTTTTACATGAACAGGGAAAGAAAGTCAGGGGATCAGGCGAATCCTGTGATCCGCTTTGGATGCGGCATTAATTCGGGAATTGTGACAGCAGGCCGGCTTGGCAGTGAAAAACATATGGAGTACACCGTAATCGGAGAGCCTGTAAATCTTGCGGCTCAAATCGGCTCATTCTCGAATTCGTCAGGCGCGGATATTTTAATTTCTGAAGATACATGGAACCTTGTCGGAGATAAATTCCGTACCGAAGAAATGCCTTCTGTTACTGTCAAAGGCAGAGAAAAACCTGTCAGGGTATTCGCTGTTATAAATTTTCTGAGAGAGCCGAAAGGACCGCAGAACCTTGATGAAGTGCGCGCTCTCCTTGGCGCTTAACTAGTGTCCTGTAAAATTCGGTTTCCAATATAACAAATTAAGTTAATTCCTTACTGCGCAAGGAATTAACTTAACATTACATTCCGTCTTTTGTATTTTACAGGACACTAGATTAATTCGTTATAGCGTATAAAATATACGCGCAAATATTATAAAGACCGTGAGCGATCGCGATACCATGAATTGAATTATACTTTATAAATATAAAACAAAGAACAGCGCCGCTGATTGCCGCGTTTAAAAAGCTCCAGGGCCCTCCGTAAATATGACAGACAGAAAATAATGATACTGAAAGAATTATTATTCCCGGAATATTCAGATTCATCGCTTTTCTTTTTGACAGAAGGTAGAAGCGGAAGTAGCTTTCTTCCAGATACGCTGATAAAATACATGATATAAAAAGAATTATCCATTGCGCTGCTGTAGACGGTGTCTGTAGAGTTAATTGCGCGGTATTTCCGCAGGCAGCTGATATCCATGTAATTAAAAAACCTGTAGTTAAAAGACACGGCAGCGCAAGAAGAGCCGATATCAAATCATTTTTTCCCGGTTTTATGTTTAACAGTTCTGTCAGGCTGAAAAGTTTTTTTAATTCCCCGTTTGCGGCTAATTCCAGTTCCTTCGCTCTGTACATTAAATACCAGATCAATCCGATTGAAGGGATATAGTATATTAAGATTTTTACAAGTTCCGTTGTTACAGAAAACTGCGCTGACGCTGTATTTAAAAAAAACAGGAGAATATACAGTATCAGCGCTTCAATATATATACCCATAACGATATTTCTGTATTATAATTAATAATAAGAAATTATTCATGTAATTTGAGGTAATAATTGGTTCCGTTTCTTATAATTGCGGCTGTAATTCTCATTGGAGCGTATTTTCTGATTTTTTTTCAAAAAGAAAAATCCGGAAACTGGATTCAATTTTTTGCAAAAGGCAAAGAGGCGGGTTTTAACGCCAAGGATCTTGAGCAGATGCGCCGGATAACCGCAAATTGCAATATTAAGGATCCTCCCGGAATATTTAAATCTCAAACGCAATTTGAAACTGTCGTGCGATCTTTGGTAAAAACTCTGCAATTATCAGGTGAAAGCTACGATCCCGCAAACCAGTTTTTCCTTTCTAAACTTTTCGATTATTGTCATAAAATCGGGATGGAAGCAAGCGAAAACAAGACCCGGATTACAAGTTCACGTCAAATCAGCGAAGGGCAGGTTTTGCGGATATTGGTAGCCGGAACAGGCGTTTTTAAGTCCGAAGTTGTAAAAAATTTCGGAAATTATCTTACAATTTCGCGTCCTGTGAGCACCAAGGCCAACTCCGCGTTACAGTGGCAGGGAGTTAAAATCTCCGTTTATTTCTGGCGGGAAGATGACGCAGGCTATGTTTTTGACACCGATGTAATTGACGAAGTTTTTTCAAAAGGCATCTCTTCGCTTAAAGTAGAGCATCATGATTCGCTTTTCAGAACGCAGAAACGTAAATCGATGCGTATGAAAATCCACAAACCGGCTTTTATTTATCTTCTTAATGATGCTGATAATCCGCACAGTCTGGAAAAGACAGCCGGTTTAAGATGTATTCTTGATGATATTTCCGATACAGGCTGCGCTTTTAAAGTTCACGGGCAGGCAGGCGTTGGAATGCGTTTAAAAGTGCAGTTTTCGTTAAACAAAATTCCAATTTGTATTCCCGCTACAATTCGCTCGGTTGAATACAGGGAAGATACAAATACTTCTCTCGTTCATACAGAGGCGGACCCTCTTCCAATCGCGACGCGTAACCATATCCTTTGTGAAGTATTTAATATGTTACCGGATGAAGACGAAGATGAGCTTCCGTTCCGGGTGCTGGAAGAAGAAGCTGATTCCGCCGCTCCTCATCCGTTAGCTCATGAGATACAAAAGAATTTTAACGAGGTGATGAATGGCTAAAAAAATATTCATTGTTATCCTGTTTAGTCTTTTAACCGTTCATCTTTACAGCGATGCGGATGCTGTCGATATTCTGGCTGATTCCGCCGCTTCTTATTCAGGCGCGGAAGATTTATGGAGAATTTTTCAGGAATACCCCGATTCCGAATCTTCCGCCGATATTCTGATAACGCTTGGCATAATCGGAAAGGGGAACCGCAGTATTATTGAGAACCTTAATAATTATTTAATAGGAAGGAATCTTTTATACAAATCAGGTTTTAATACTGATTACACGCTTGTATCAGCCTGCATTCTTGCAATCATGGAGTTAGGTGACAGTTCTTCCTATCACGCTCTTTTCTCCGCTTATTGCACAGGTTATCCTGAAATAATTACATCCGAAGCGTACGGCGCACTGGAAGTTATTCCAGGGAATTTGCATCAATTTCTTTTAAACGCGCTCTGGAATAATCCGCCTGAAGAAAAACTTGCCGCTTTCAGGGCCGGAATCAACAGTGTTCGATTAAATGTTTCCGAGCGCGGGCAGCTTGCGGAACTCGCTCTTGAACAGGCGCTTGCCTCAACTGAAGATAATATCAATTTAAATGTTATGCGATATTCAGCGGTTTTAACGCTTACTCAGCTGCGCTGGACAAGAGCTAACGCGCTTGCGATACGGCACTACTACCGGGTTCAGTCAGATTTTTTAAATAACGCTGTTTCCAAAGACCGGTTTATCGAAGCGGTTGCCTGTCTTGGCGCAGTCGGAAATTCTCAAGCCGCTCTTGTGCTTGGTTTACAGCTTGGCCTTATAAACGCAAGAACAGAAAGCGCCGGTTCTTTTGACCCTGAAATAACTCTCGCTATTGTCCGGTCTCTGGGCCAAATCGGAGACAATGCCGCTTTTGATCATTTACTCAATGTCAGCAATTTATCGTACCCCGATTATATTAAGGCCGCGGCCAGGGAGGCGATTGAAAACCTTAAATGGGTTCGATAAATCGTTTGCGTCTAACGCCTGTTCTCTGCGCCTCGCTCGGCGCCGCGGCGGGCTTCTACATTTTATTCCATTCGCCGCCTGCCGCGGTTGTCTCAGTTCTGATTGTTTTTCTTGCGGCGCATTCCTTTCTTTTTGTTCTGGCTTCGCTAGATTCGTCCGCTGAAATGAGGCATTTGCTGTTTTTAAAAGACGAGCCTCTTTCAGACGTTAAGCCCGCCGCGAAAGACGCGGGAAGCTCATTAAAATCGCGGCATTTGCAGCTAACATCAGTATGCGCTGCCGCTTTTACAGTCGGACTCTTTCTCGGATTGAGCGCCGCCGGCGCGGGCAGAAGCGGTGTGTATTTCGGCATTAGCGAGAATAATATTACAGGCGTCGAAGGCGTGCTGCTTGATGATCCGAGGGTTTTAACAAGCGGCAGCGTAATGGCAGTCCTTTCACTTCGCAGATGCGCCGGAAACGGAGGAATGCGCGCAAGCGGTTCTGGAGAAATTACTGTTTTCTTTCCACAGGAAAACGCGGAAAAAATAAAACAATTCGGGCGCGGAACTGCAGTTTTTGCCGAAGGCGTGATGCGATCTTCATTATACGGCTGGTCATTCAGCGCGCAGTCTCTGCACATTTTAAAACCCGCTTCTTCAATTGAGCGTATGCGCACAGATATCAGGTTGAGTTTATCCGGGCGTTTTCAAAATGAAAACTGGGGCGGGCTCGCGCTTGCTCTGCTTTTGGGAATCAGGGACAATCTTGACTCAAACTTTACAGCGCAGTACAGGGACGCAGGACTTTCCTACATTTTAGCTCTTTCCGGAATGCACCTTGCGATTTTAACCGCGTTAATAGCTTTTCTTTTAAAAAGACCTCTGGGCCTTAAAGCCTCCGCAGTCACAAGCGCCGCACTTATCATACTTTATTGTCTTCTGGTCGGACCAATGCCAAGTCTGAACAGATCCGCTCTCATGTATATCCTTGGAATAACCGCGGTTCTTGGCGCTCTTCCGAAAAATTCAATGTCAATATTATCGCTTTCTTTTTTAATTCAAATCGTAATTACCCCGCAAGCCGGAAACACGCTTTCGTTTACTCTTTCGTATCTGGCGCTTTTAGGTATTCTGATAACAGGCCAGGCGTTTTCATTTTTACTTGCGGGAAAAGTTCCGGATTTTCTGTTACAGCCTCTGTCGCTTTCTGTCGGAGCGTTTCTCGCTACCGCCGGAATCTGCAGTTTTACATTTGGAATTATTTCTCCCATAGGAATTATCGCAGGCCTTTTAATTGTTCCGCTTACTACAATTTTTATGATAGGTTCGATTATTTGGCTTTTCCTTAGCATGTTCTCTCTTTCCTTTCTGTTAAGTTTTCCGTTATCGATACTTTACAATTTAATGGAATCAATCGCCGCTGTTACGGGCAAATTTCCGGGTGTTTGCGCAAATCCGTTTTTAATACTTATCTTTTCTTTTATTCTTTCAGTATTTATTATTATCCTTGAATACTCAAAAAGAAAATCTTTACAAAACATTAAACCATTCACATGACAATGAAGATGATTAATATGATTAATTATAATTCTCCTTCAGCGTTAAAAACCTTTCTGGAAAAGGAAGGTCTTGGAATGCGTAAAAAATTCGGGCAGAATTTTTTAATTAACCCTAAGATCAGGCAGTCTCTTGTGCAGTCGCTTGACGCGATAGATGAAGTGTGGGAGATTGGGCCGGGTCTTGGAGCGATGACAAAACTGCTTCTTGATAAAGGACTAATGGTAAAAGCGTTTGAAATTGATAATGGATTTATTCAGTTATTAAAAAAAATATTTTCGCATGAAAAAAATTTTTTTCTGATTGAAGGCGATGTAATGAAAACATGGAAGGATCAGCCGCTTTCGCAGCATATGCCCTTTCTTTTGGGAAATTTACCGTACAATATTGCGGCGGCTTTGATTGCAGACTTAATAGAAAACAAACGTATCTTTTCCAGGATAGTTGTAACAGTTCAAAAAGAAGTCGCTCTTCGCATGGCCGCTCCGGCAGGATCTTCTGATTATTCATCATTTTCGGTATTGTGCTCATGCGCTTACAGGGTAAAACCTTTGATGTTAATCGGACGGGAATCTTTTTACCCTCAGCCGAATGTAGACAGTATGGGAGTTCTGCTTGAGAGCAGGCTGACGGATTCGCCGCCTGAAATATTTTATCCTCTTGTACGCGCACTATTCGCTTCAAGGCGGAAAACTGTTAAAAATAATTTATCAGCGTTTCTTTCATCCTGTATCGGAGAGTTTCAGCAAGTAAATATTGGTAAACCCGCGGATATTCACCAAAAAACCAAAGTACAGGAACTATGCGCGGCTGTATTAAAAGAAAATGCAGTAAAAGAAAATGAACGGGCGGAAAAACTTGAGCTGGAAACCTTTTTATCTCTTGCAAAATCCATTGATAATATGCGAATATTAAAATAGGAATGTTAATTGCCGAAAACATAGCGAAAATTGAAGAGAGGATTCAAAAAGCCTGTAATTCCGCCGGAAGGAAACGCGGTGAAATTACTTTAATGGCTGTAACGAAGTTTGTACCGGTAGAGAAAATTGAAGAAGCTTACCGCTGCGGAATCCGCTGTTTTGGAGAAAGCAGAGTAAAGGAAGCCGGAGAAAAATTTGATGACTTTAAAAAAAAGTATTCCGCCGCGCAGCTTCATATGATTGGATCCCTTCAGCGTAATAAGGCAAAACAGGCTGCTTCTCTTTTTGACTGTATTCAATCAGTTGACAGAAACGAACTGATTGATGAGCTTGGAAAACATCCGCGCATTAGAGAAGACACTCAGGGTGCGCTTAACATTTTACTTGAGCTGCATACAGGAGAGAAGACAAAGAGCGGCTTCGCGGATTTTGACGCTCTTTTTAAAGCGGCTGAGCTTGCGTTGAACGCGGTTAATATTAAACCCGCGGGCCTTATGACAATGGCGCCGTTTACAGCGGACAAGGATTTAATCCGCTCTTCCTTCAGGTGGCTTATAAAAGCGGAGAGCGAGCTTAAAAAAAGGTTCCCGTCAAATGAAAAAGATTGCAGCTGGGATGTTTTAAGCATGGGAATGTCAAATGATTTTGAAATAGCAATAGAAGAAGGTTCGACATTGCTTAGGATAGGCAGCGCGATTTTTAAAGAATAGAGTTGTCCTGATACGGAAACTTCCATTGAATAAAAGGAATATATTAATTTATATGAAGAAAATTATTTTTAGCGCGGTTTTATTCATTTTTCTGTTAACTCCTGTTTTTAAAGCGCAGGCTCAGGGCTTAAGCACCACTGAGCCGACAGAGATTACGTTTGATTCAACAGGGCTTCCGGGATGGGTAAAGGATGTAAGACGATGGGAGATAATCGCGTTTGGAACATTTCCCTTTTCCCTTTTTGCCGTTACATTCATTACGGATATGTTCCGGTGGAATGACGCCAATGGCATGGATTTTTCTTCAACAGGAAGGCGTTATGCGCCATGGCCGCTTAAGTCGGCTGGCGGCGTTGATATGTCAAACGATGAATTTCAAAGAAGCATTTTATTAGCGGCAGGATTATCATTAACGCTTGCGTTTGTTGATTTAATTATAACAATCACCAAAAGAAACAATGAACTCAGGCGGCTTGAGAGCGCGCCTTCCGGTTCTGTAACAATAGAAAGAAGCCGGCCGGAAGACGATAATAATAATTCTCAGGAAGAAAGCCAGTTTCATGAAAGCGACTGATAATAATGCCTTTCTTATCCGGAATTATTAAAGAGGAGATACCTTCTCTTAGACTGGATCGTTATGTGTCAGAATATTTAAGGCTCCTTTCCCGTTCTCAGATAAAAGCAAGAAATTTAAAAGTTAAAATTAACGGAAAAGACGTTAAGCTTTCCCGTCTTATAAAACATGGAGATAATTTTGAACTTTTATGGGATGACTTTCCCCCTGAGAATATTATTCCGCAGGATATTCCGCTTGATATTGTTTATGAAGATGAGAACTGCGCGGTAATAAATAAAGTTCAGGGGATGGTGGTTCATCCTGGAGCAGGCAACAGACAGGGTACTCTTGCAAATGCTCTGTATTTCAGAAGGCTGAACATGAAAAGCGCGCCTATAACAGAAAGCGGTATTAATGCGCAGGATATCAGCGCAAACAGCGCGCGCGCGGGCATTGTTCACAGGCTTGATAAAGATACATCAGGAATCATTATTGCGGCTTATAATGATGATACTCACGCGTTCCTTTCGCGGCAGTTTAAAGAGCGTAAGGTTCGGAAAATTTACATTGCAATCGTTCAAGGAACGCCGAAGGAAAACAGCGGCCGTATCAGTACTTTTATAGCGAGGGATTTAAAGGATCGCAGGCGCTTTATGGTTTCAGCTAACGGAAAAAACGCGGTTACAATTTTTAAAGTGATAAAACGCTGGCTAAAACATTCGCTTGTTCTGTTAAGCCCTCGCACGGGGCGCACTCATCAGCTTCGCGTTCATATGCGCCATATAGGCCACCCAATCCTGGGAGATCCCGTTTACGGCAATGCCGATAATTATTTCCCTGAAGCCGGTCTTATGCTTCATTCAAAAAGTCTCGCGATTACTTTATTCGGTGAAACCGAAAGAAGAGTTTTTTCTTCCATGATTCCGCGGCGTTTTTACGCTGTTATGGAAAAACTGAACAGGATGAATGAGCATGGATAACCCGTATATTCTTGATGAAACAGATGATTTTGCTGTTGTTTTTAAACCGCCGAAGATGCATTGCGCTTTAAATCCTGATAAAAAAAACGGCGGCTCTTTGTATGAATGGTTTACGGAAAACACTACTTCTTTTTTTGATATTATGCACAGACTTGATTATGAAACTAACGGTCTTGTTTTATTCGCGAAGAACGAAAGAAGTTATAACTTTTTTAGATCAGCTCAGGATAACGGTGAGTTTATCAAGGAATATTCCGCTGCATGCTCATTTCCCGCTGATAAATCTGATGCATCAAATTTTTCATACAACACTATGCACTCTTTGTCCGGTTTTCCTCCATGTCCGCTGACAAATGAAGTAACGTTAACATTTTCATCTGTTAATAAAAAATTTGTTATCGAAAGCTATTTCCGCCCTTACGGCCCCGGCAGAAAACTTGTGCGCCCTGTATCGGATGATAATAAAAAACACAGAGAAACAGCGAAAGATAAAAATGGATTTTACATAACAGAAATTATTAATATTAAGGAAAATATCTTTACATTGCGGATAAAAAGAGGTTTCCGACATCAGATACGCTGTCATCTTCGCTGGATTGGATATCCGATAATAAACGATCCGCTGTATTCATATGAGCCTGTTAATCAGGAAAACATTCTGGCGCTGCGATCGCACGCGCTTCTTTTTCCCGATCCTTCGGGCGGCGAACAGCGGGAATACCGCGTTCCCGCGTTAGCTGAAGATTATCCGCGCCTTACCGCTTTGTAAAGCGCTTCTTTGCTGATCTCTGTCCAGATTGGCCGGCCGTGAGGACAGCGCGGCTGCTCAAGAGAGAGAGCTTCCCTGCCAAGAGCGAAAGCTGTTTCATCGTCAGGATAATCGCCGTCTTTTAAAGCGGCGCGGCAGCAGAGCGTTGTCGCCCAGCGCTGCGCCATGTTTTCTCCCGCTGTTCTGAGTTCAAGGATTTCTTTAACTGTCGCTGAATCGCTCATTCGCCAATCCGCGGGAAGCGCTTCAAGCCGCCATGAATAACCGTCTTTTTTTATTAAAATGCCAAGACGCGAAAGCTCTTCGCTCTTTGTTTCCAGAAATGAATCTTCTTCATCACATTCAGTACTGAACGGAACCGGCACAAGAAGTTCCTGTTTGGGAATATCATCTTTTAAAAATTTATTATAAAGAATGCGTTCATGAGCCGCGTGCTGATCGATAATATAGAGTTTATCTCCCCATTCGATTAATATAAATAAATTAAAGACTCTTCCTGCGTATCGCATAACTCCGTAAACCGGAGTATTCTCGTTTACGGAAGAATTTATTTCGCTGAATTTTTCTCTGATTGTTTTTAAATCCGGAGGCGGGAATGAGAAATGCGGAGGCGGACCGCCGGTTTGAAAGCGTGAGGAGCGAGTAATATTTTTTTCCTTAAAATTAAATTCCTCGTTATTAAATTTTTCTTCATTCTTTGTTTTTTGCGTTTCAATGCCTGTTTGTGTTTTCCGCAGATATAAATTATGGAAGAACGATTTTACACCGCCTGAGACAGCGCGGTGAATTGCGCCGGGATCACGGAAACGGACTTCGCGTTTTGCCGGATGAATGTTAAAATCAGCAAGAGAGGGATCAATCTCGACAAAGACCGCCGCTACAGGATGAGCGCCGTTTGGAAACCATCCCTGCGAGCCGTATTCCAGAGCCTGAATCAGAGAATAATCATTGACTCTCCTTCCGTTTGCGAAAATAAAAATCTGCCGCCTGTCGTTTCTGTATAATTCACTTCCGCCGATTACAATAGTTGCCGTAAAGCCGTCTCCTGCAGCGTATACTTCATGAAGGAAATTTTTTTCATTTCCGGATGCCGCCTGAAAGAGGGCCTCCGCGAACCTTTCTTTTTTTGAGGATACAGCGGGAAGGAAATCTTTTAATTTTCCGTCTTGCAGATAACGGAAGTTAATTGTGTTAAACGCAAGCGCTTTATCTATAAAAATTTGCCTGTTTAATGAGGCTTCGCTTCCTTCCCTTTTTAAAAAACGCTTACGCGCGGGAATATTCTCAAAGAGATTCAGGGCTTTCACTGTTGTGCCCTTTGTTCTTCGCGTCTGTTCAATTTTTGGCGGATGGTTTTCTCCCGGGCCTGTGATAAGATGATAAGCTTCCCTTCCGTCAACGCTGGTTATTATTTCAAGGCGCGCGACTGCGGAAGCCGCCGCTAATGCCTCTCCCCTGAAACCGAGAGTTCGTGATATATCCAAATCATTAAGGCCGCGTATTTTACTTGTCGCGTGGGTAAGATGACATAACTCTAAATCCTTTCGGTTCATTCCGCTGCCGTCGTCAGCGGCTTCAACTTTTTTACAGCCGCCTTCATCAGCGGATACTTCTATATTTAAAGCGCCTGAGTCTATCGCGTTATCAAGAAATTCCCTGACAAGCGCGCACGGGCGATCAATAACTTCGCCCGCGGCAATTCGCCTTGCCTCTTCAGGCGGGAGAACTCTTATACGTTGCGCGTTATTATCCATTTTTAACCGGCGTCAAATAATTCCAAATCAGGAGACTCGTCGGCGCAGTCGTCAGTTGAGTTCATTAATATTTCAATGCGGTTTTCTATTTTCTCAAGGTCTTTTTCCAAAGCCTGAGCAAGACGGATTCCTTCTTCAAAAGCCTTCAGCGCTTCATCAAGAGGAATGTCGGTTTTTCTGATCTTTTCACCTAATGTTTCAAGCCGCTCCAGGCGTTCCTCGAAACTATTCAAGCCGCTGGTTTTCATTGCCGCTGTTTTCTTTGCCATATTATCTCCATTATTTATATGATGATTTCTTCTGCTGCCGCTACGATTTCGCCTTTCAGCGGCCTTATATTCAGTTTCTCACCTTTTTTTACATTCGCCGCGCTGCGAACAAGCCTCCCTCGGCTGTCTGTCACTACGGAGAAACCTCTCTCCATTGCAGCTAACGGGCTGCCGGCTTCAATAGTCGCACAGGCAAGGTGAATCCTGTTTTTAAAATCAGCGCACTTTTGCGATATTGCGCCTATTAACTCTTCTTTCGCGTCATCAAGGCGGATAAGGCGCGGCTGCATAATCGCGCGGAAACGGTATTCCATATCCTGCGGATCGAAAGGTTTCAAAAGTAGCTTCGCCCTTTCAAGTCTTGTGCGCATAACAGCTGTTATATTTTGTCCTGCCAGCCTTACAAAGTCCGCGACAGCGGAAATATTTTCGCTTACAAGTTCCGCGGCCGCTGAAGGGGTCGGCGCTCTTAAGTCCGCGGCAAAATCGCATAACGCCCAGTCAATTTCATGGCCGACAGCGCTTACTATAGGAATCTGCGACTCAAAAACAGCGCGGACAACTTCTTCTTCGGAGAAGGGCAGAAGGTCTTCAAGAGAGCCGCCGCCTCTTCCGACTATAAGAACATCAGTTAGCTGCCATTGATTAGCCTGCCTGATTCGCGAGGCGATAAGAGAAGCAGCCTCGTCACCCTGAACAGGAGCCGGAAGAATTATTACTTTTATTCCTGAGGCGCGTCTTTCAAGAATATTAAGGATGTCGCGCACCGCGGCACCTGTCGGAGAACTTATTACTCCGACAACCGAAGGAAATCTTGGAAGAGGTTTTTTATTTTCTGCGTCAAATAATCCTTGTGCGGCGAACCTTTGCTTTCTTTTTTCCAGCATCGCAAGAATTTCACCGGCTCCCGCGATTTCCATTTCCTCGCAAACGATTGAGTATGATCCTCTAGGAGCATATACAGAAAGACTTCCGCGCACGCGAAGCAGCATTCCGTCTTTTGGCTCAAAGTTCAATGTTCTCAATTTATTTTTAAACATTACAGCGTCTATTTTAGCGCCTGCGTCTTTTAAGCTGAAATATAAATGACCTGAGCTTGCGGGCCTGCAATTTGAAACCTCTCCTTCTACGCAGACAAGCGAAAAAGAATTTTCAAGATTTAAACGGATAAGGTCTGTAAGCTCGCTTACTGTAAGGTGTTTGCCGCTCATCAAATCTCCTTTTCAGGAGATTTTTTTTTCCAGTTATCTTCGGGGAATATTTTTTTTTCAAGATAATACATTAGTATTAATGTGATTAAAGCGAGGATTACAACCGTACCGGCCGCGATAAACATTCCCGCTCCTATTGTAAGTCCGATTGCGGCTGTAAGCCAAAGGGAAGCCGCTGTTGTAAGTCCTCTGATATTGTTGCCGAGTTTAATTATCGCGCCCGCTCCAAGAAAGCCCATTCCCGCTACAACCTGCGCCGCTATTCTTCCGGGATCGCCTCCTCCCATCTGCTGCGGAATCCAGATTGAAAGCAGCATAAGACAGGCGGCTCCAAGCGAAATAAGAATGTGAGTGCGAAGCCCCGCGACCTGACGGCGGCTGGATCTTTCAATGCCAATAATAAAACCTGCCGCGAAAGCGAGGCATAAGCGGGTAACTATATCAAGTTCGGTTAATGTTTCGGGCATTTCCTGATTATACAATACATAAATGAAAATTTGCAATTGGCGCTAAGGAGCGGTTATATTGATAAAAAAATTATATTGTTTATTATATATAAAAAGGAAACATTATGAAAAGATGCGAATGGTGCACAAGCTCGGAAATCTATATGAATTATCATGACACAGAATGGGGTGTTCCTGTTTTTAACGATCAGAAACATTTTGAGTTTTTGGTTCTTGAGTCCGCTCAGGCGGGCTTAAGCTGGATAACAATTTTAAACAAGAGAGAGAATTACAGAAAAGCTTATGATAATTTTGACCCTGAAAAAGTAGCCCGCTACACAGACGCTAAAAAAGCGAAACTGCTGGCTAACGCCGGAATAGTCCGCAACAGATTAAAAATAGAAGCGTCAATATCAAACGCGAAAAAATTTTTAGAAATTCAAAAAGAGTTTGGAAGTTTTTCAGATTATATCTGGGGTTTTATAAAAGGAAAACCTGTTGCAGGAAAATGGAAAAGCCTTGATGAAATACCGGCTAAAACTGATTTATCTGACATGATCTCAGCGGATCTTAAAAAAAGAGGATTTAAATTTCTTGGTAGCGTAATTATTTATTCGCACCTACAGGCTACAGGATTAATAAACGATCATACAATTGATTGCTTTCGTTACAAAGAAATAAAAAATTCCTATGGTAAGAGGAGTTTACGCAAATGAAATTATTCCCACTCAATTGTTGCGGGAGGTTTGCTGGAAATATCGTATGTAACGCGTCCTATTTCCTTTACCGAGTTTGTAATCCGCGTTGATATTTCAAGTAAATCGCGCGCTTCAAACGGGTAGACATCCGCGGTCATTCCGTCGCTGCTTATAATTGCGCGTAACGCACAGATAAATCCGTATTTGCGCTCGTCTCCGGCAACGCCGACAGAACGGATCGGAAGCAGTATCGCGAACGCCTGCCAGATGTCATCATATAAACTGATTTCACCGGAAATGCCGCAGCCGGCGGTGTTTTTACGCTTGCGGTTTTTTAACTCTTCTATAAAAATTGCGTCCGCTTCGCGCAGAATACCGCATTTTTCCTTTGTAACTTCTCCTAGTATGCGCGTCGCAAGGCCCGGTCCCGGAAATGGATGGCGGCGGATTATTTCTTCGTCTACGCCGAGAAAACGTCCCAGGCGGCGCACTTCGTCTTTGTAAAGGCGGTCAAGCGGTTCAATTATTTTTCCTGCTTTGCGTTTCGCGTCTACAAGAGGGCTTGCGACATTATGATGGCTTTTTATCACATGTGCTTTCTTGCCTACGCCTTTTCCGCTTTCTATTAAATCTGTGTAAAGCGTCCCCTGCGCGAGAAGGTAACTGTCAGGGAGTCCAAGACGTGCGACTTCGCGCTCCTGTATCGTAATAAATAAATCGCCGATTGTTTTGCGTTTTTCTTCAGGATCGGTTTTGCCTTTAAGAGCGGAAAGGAATTCTTCCCCGCACATAATTATGTGCAAATTTTTAGCGCCAAGTTTTTCAAGATTATCCCGGACAAACTCTGTTTCATTTTTGCGCATTAGGCCTGTATCAAAATACATTAAATGCACTTGATCAGGTTTAAGCGCTTTTAGCAAAGCCGCGCCTGCTACTGTTGAATCAACTCCGCCTGATATTAAAAGAAGCACAGGATTGCCCGCGGCTCGTTCTTTAAGTGTCTGATTCAGTTCATCTATATAGTGCTCCATGCTCCAGCTTTTTTCGCATCCGCAGACATTAAAGACAAATGCGCCGAGGATATTGTCTCCGTCTTCACAATGGGTAACTTCCGGATGGAACTGGAGCCCGAACCACGGCTTCTGTCCGTGAGCGGCGACAGCCGGAAAACCCGTGGCGCTTGTGCCGTATTCATAAAAACCGGGAGCAAGCCGCGTCAGAGTATCGCCGTGGCTCATCCACGCTGTAAAAGAAGATTTAAACCCGTTTAAAAATTTTTCTGTTAACCCGCCTGTATTTACTTGTCTGTCTGTGTTTTCTTTCCTGATCACTGATCCCTTATCCTCAATTTCTACTTTTATTCGTCCGTATTCAACATGCTGCAAGGATTCAACTTTACCTCCCAGGTCGAAAGTCATTCTTTGCAGTCCGTAACATATTCCTAAAAGCGGCATTACGCTGCCGTTAGCGCGGACACAGTCATAGATTTTCCGGTCAGGCACAGCGCCTTTGCCGTTTACAGATTCAGGTGAGCCTGAGAGAATTATTCCTTTTACATCAGAAGTAAGGATATTGTCAGCTAACGGAGTATCTCCGGGAATAATCTCTGTATATACTCCAAGGTCGCGTATTCTTCTTGCTATAAGCTGGGTGGTTTGGCTTCCGAAATCAAGAATCAGTATTTTATCCATATGAACAGTATACAGGAAATCAAAAGGTTATTTAAAGATGAGCTGGTCAAAATTATTTTAAATAGCGGCTTTGGTAGGAGGCTGTCCATTGGGAAAATTCGTTTCCGCGGATTTAAGTCCGGGCGGTACGGGGTATTATCCGTACTGCTCGTTTAAATCAATTTATGGGAATGATATGCTATTTTTGTCGGGGTTTACCGTGTATCCGGTTCTCATTCCCCCGTCGGTAGCTATTGCTCCAAATCCTGTCATATTGCCTCCAAGGGTTACAGTTGCTTTATCATTTAACATTTCGCTGTTGTATTCGACTTCAAAAGTTATAACGTTGTTACTGGTTTTGCTGTGGCTCGAAGGTATAACAGACGAAGACGAAAATTTCATCACCGCGGATAATGTAATGAAACTGTGTTCGCCTCCCCAGTTTATATT
>Ga0209755_10000550_pt1 | contig 67176 bp, 49 predicted proteins | sample TergutCo191P1_FD_187301 | JGI IMG/M metagenome (GOLD analysis project Ga0209755, IMG submission 187301) | Cornitermes sp. P1 segment gut microbial communities from Petit-Saut dam, French Guiana - Co191P1 (SPAdes) (version 2) | ecosystem: Host-associated > Arthropoda: Insects > Digestive system...
AAAGGCAGCTTTTTCGGGGGAAACTCGCGGGTGGAATTATGGCGCACTCCTGGCTTTGTTGGCTTTGCCGCGCACTGGACATGGATTCTCTGCGTATTTTGGAGCTCGCTTTATTACGATGAAGGCAGCGTAATCGTACCGGGTCTTGCAGATTATTTGCCTCTTGAACCACTTTGGTTTATTTCTTTGCTTGCCAACGTGCTTACCCTTGGTTGTTTGCTGATGCTTTCGCACTACTGTAATCCTTTTTCCAGTGTACGTTTTTTGCCTTGGCTGGGGGCAGGGTTAACTGCTGGCGGCACCCTACTTACTTCACATTTAACTTCACTGCTTTCTGGAGACATTGCCGTGATGCTCTATTTGTTGGGCTCAGTACTGACCGGTGTTGGCTCTGCTGTAATTGTGGTGTTATGGGGTGAACTTCTTACCTCTCTGGGTTCGCGCCAAGCTGTCAGCTATTGCGTGTGTGCTTTCATAATTGCTGCAGGTATGTTTATGATTACCTTGGCGATTGCGCCCGATATACGCCAGTTGGTTATTGCGATGTTGCCGATGGTGAGTGTGGGGCTTTTTGTCCGCTTTAAGCACGCAGTTCCTCATTTATCCCGCTTAAGGCGCAATGTGCATGTGAAGGTTAAACCCCCGGGTAAACTAATTGCAATATCATTGTTTTTCGGATTTTCATTTGGAATCATGAAGGGGCTGTTCATCCCTATTGATGCAACCCTTGTCGATTTGCGCAACCTGCTAAACATTGCTGCAATTGTAGGAGCATCGTTGGCGGTTTTTCTCACTACAAACGTATATAAGATGGATTTCGACCACATGACTTACCAAGTAGCTTTGCCGCTTATGGCTGCTGGTTTCCTGTTTATCCCTTTGTACGAACCGTGGAATATTATTGGCACCGGCGTTCATCAATTTGGCTATCAGTATTTCTACATTATCCTTTGGGCTCTGTGGCCCGTACTTGCTTTTCGGGCTAACGTGGTTTCGGGCTGGATTGTGGCATGGGGTCTTTTTTCGGTTCAGCTAGGGCAATTTTCTGGTTCGGTGGTTAGTGCGTACCTCGTCGAACTCCTTATTGGTGGCTTTGCGCTGGCGCTTCTTGCCGCAGGAGCCATCTTCCTCATTTTGCTTATTGCATTATTTGCTTTAGGAAAGGGTTCGCCGAATACGGGCTGGGGTTACGTAAAACCAATTGAGGAGGATGGCATGACCTCAGATTTTGAGCGAGTTTGTTCACGTATTGCGCGCCAATATCGTCTGTCTCCCCGCGAAATTGAAGTCTTTTTCCTCTTGGCAAAGGGCCGCAACCGAGCGCACATTAAGGATGAACTTTTTGTTTCTGATGAAACGGTTAAAAGCCATGTCAAGAATATTTATCGCAAAATCGATCTTCATTCTCAACAGGCTCTTATCGACATGATAGAAGAAGAAAACTCTCCCTCATTTCCAAAATAAGTGGGTCTTAAGGCTATTTCTATTATTCTGAAACTTGCTTGTCATCCTGAAACCCTCTTGTCATCCTGAATGAAATGAAGGATCCACGTGGTTGGGTTATGGATCCTTCGGCTACGCCTCAGGATGACAGGGTGGGTCAGGATGACATGCACCTCAGGATGACAACCAGCTTGGTTTGGAGAGGGTGCGTTGGCAACCGACAGTCTTTTTAGAGGCGTTTGGCATGAGTAAAGGCAGGCTTACTCAAACCCAATTCCTTAGTGATATCTTGAAGGAGTTGCGGGATTTGCAGCTCTTGCGGACAGAGCTCAAGACAGTCTCCGCAGTCCGTGCACTTATCGGCTCCTGAACCATGATTCACAAACCCTTGGGTGTAATTCATCTTGTCTGTCACCATTTTCCCTGTAGCCGCATATTTATTGAATATGCGAAAAACCTCGGGAATATCAACTCCGCTTTTGCAGGGCATGCAGTACCCACATTCAGTACAGGCAATTGTTTTTACCGAAAGAAACTCTTCACGAATTCGCGCAATAAAAGCTTCGTCTTCTGAAGTTAAAACCGAAGGAGCGGAATTCTTGAAAATCTCAAGATTTGCCTTCAGATGCGCAAGGTCTGCAACGCCGCTGAGTATTCCATCTATTTCTGATTTATCGTAGAGCCACCTAAAACACCATTCCGCAAGAGTTCTTTTTTGAGGGTTCTCAGAAACAAGCTTTTGTACCGATTCAGGGCAATGATTGAGAATAGTCCCTCCACGCAGCGGCTCCATAATTATCACGCCTAACCCTTGTTCCTTTGCGTATTGCACACCTTTGAGTCCTATAGGCTTTTCTGCGTCAAGGATATTTACCTGAAGCAAAACTGCGTCCCACTTATCCCAAACATCAACGCATTTCACCAGGTCATTATAGGTACCATGAAGGGAAAACCCGTTATGGCGAATCTTTCCCTTTTTCTTCATATTTTCAAGGAAAGTAAACGGGTCATGCTTCATGACGCGATTAAAATTTGCCTCAAAGAGGTTGTGAAGAAGATAAATGTCAATATAGTCGGTTTTAAGAAGTCTGAGTTCTTCATCAAGGTATTTTTCAAAATCTTGGTGCGATTCAATAAACCAAGAGGGACTCTTAGAGGATAAAATTATTTTATCTCGGTTCTTCTTCACCAAGGCTTTCCCAATGGTGCTTTGGCTGTTTTTATACATATAGGCAGTATCGAGATGGGTGACGCCATTATCGAGAGCGTAGTGGATTATGTCGATACCTTTTTGTTCTTCCTCGGGAAAACGCATACAACCCAAGCCAAATCGGGAGAGAGACAGCTCGGTTTTACCTAACTTCGTGTATTCCATTATGTTCATCCTCACGCTTTGAGATCAAAACAGATCAGCCAAACTTCACTTATCGAGCAGCCCCTATACTATCAGAAAGTATTTCGCTTAGGCTGGAATATGCCAACAACCTATTTGTCTTTTACCATGGTGAGGGAAATCTTTCCACGTTCTTCATCTTTGGAAAGAATCCACACTTTTACCGTATCGCCAACGGATGCAACTTCGCTCGGGTGCTTAATGAAGCGGTCTGCCATTTTCGATATATGAACCAGTCCGTCTTGCTTTACGCCAATGTCTACAAACGCCCCGAAATCTACCACGTTGCGAACCGTTCCTGTGAGTTCCATGCCCACCACAAGGTCATCAAAAGATTGAATACTTCGGCTGAAAACAACCTCTGGTGCATTGTCGCGCGGGTCGCGTCCTGGTTTTTCCAGTTCGGAAATTATGTCGCGCAGGGTAGGAAGCCCTGTGTTTAGTTCAGCTGCAAGAGTGGTTAAATTTCCTAAGCGGCTTGCTATATCGGGAATACCTCCCCGCGTTAGTTCTTCCGGTTTCACGCCGGCTCGTGTTAGCAATTCTGTTGCCACAGGATAGCTTTCGGGGTGAACGCTCGTGGAATCAAGAGGGTTCTTGCCACCAGTAATACGTAAAAAGCCAACGCAGTTTTCGAAAGATTTATTGCCAAGTTTAGGTACTTTTTTCAGCTGTTGACGGTCGGTGAATTTGCCAGTTTCTTCACGGTAAGCAACGATGTTTTTTGCCAGCGTTGCCCCAATACCCGAAACATAACCGAGCAAACTTGCGCTTGCCGTGTTGGGGTCTACGCCCACTCGATTCACCACATTTTCAACCACGCCGCCTAATGCATGGCTTAAAGCTGTTTGATTAAGGTCGTGTTGGTATTGCCCGACACCAATAGATTGCGGTGGAATCTTTACGAGTTCTGCTAAAGGGTCTTGTAGGCGTCGCCCCAGGCTCATAGCCCCACGGGTGCTAACGTCAAGGTTGGGGTATTCTTCGCTTGCCAGTTTTGATGCAGAATACACCGAAGCACCAGCTTCGTTCACAATGGTGTATTGAATGGCGGCACCGCTCTGGGCGATGAAATTAGACACCACTTCTTCAGTTTCGCGGCTACCTGTTCCATTGCCGATTGCGATGATATTGGTTTGATGCGCTTTCGCATATTCCGCCAGCTTCGTAAACGTTCCCGCGACATCAGACTTTGGTGGAGTGGGGTAAAGAGTTGTGTAATCGAGCAACTTGCCATACTCATCGAGTACAGCAACCTTGCAACCAGTGCGGTATCCAGGATCGATAGCAATAACGCGCGCATTGCGTACGGGGCGTTGCTGCAGCAAGTTTTCTGTATTCTTAGCAAAAACTTTTATGGCATCTATTTCGGCACGCTCAGTTAAATCGGAACGCATTTCCCGCTCGAGGGAAGGGGAAATCAGTCGCTTGTAGCTATCTGCAAGAGTCGCTTTCAATGCATCCGTAAAAATTCCTGGCTGCGTAAGTACTTCATTTTCCAATAGGCCGATTGCGAAATCGACATCCGTTTGAACCTTTACTTTCAGCTTCTCTTCTTTTTCACCGCGGTTGATGGCAAGAATTCGATGGTTGGGAATTTTCGGAATCAATTCAGAAAATTCGTAATACATTTCGTAGACGGTCTTTTCATCTTTGTCAGCTGCTTCACTTACAATAGCAGCATGCTTTTGAGTATAGTCGCGCAAGAGTGCGGTGTAATCTGCATCGTCGGCAATCATTTCCGCAATAATATCGAGTGCGCCTTGCAAAGCAGTTTCAGGGGTGTCGAATCCGTGAGCTTCATTGAGGTAATCGGTAGCGATTGTTAGGGGGTCGCCAACGGTTAGTTCTTGTGCGAGAATGAGCAGTGCGAGGGGTTCAAGCCCTGCATCGCGTGCTTTTGAAGCGCGAGTGACCCGCTTTTTCTTGTAGGGTTTATACAAATCTTCAACGCGCTGCATTACGGTAGCGGCTTCGATTTCTGCCTGCAATTCCGGTGTTAATTTTTCTTGCTCGTCGATAAGACGCAGCACTTCTGCTTTGCGTGCCTCAAGGTTTTTGAGGTAGAGCAACCGTTCATCAAGTTCACGAAGGATAACATCATCAATGCCACCAGTGGCTTCTTTACGATAACGAGCAATGAAGGGTATCGTATTGCCCTCGTCGATTAGCTTGATGGTGGCTGCAATTTGGGCAGCACTCAGATTAAATTCTTTGGCAAGCAGTACCTGAATATCTAACACGCGCTATTCCTTTCTCTGAACAGAACTTTTATCAATAACGAATTGTAATGCTTCTTAAAAGGTGTACGCACAAAAATATCTCACCCTGAAACCCGTATGTCATCCTGAGGTAGCCGAAGGATCTATGGACCCTTCGCTTTGCTCAGGGTGACAGGGGGGCATCTCAGGATGACAGAAAGTCTATGTCATCCTGAACGAAGTGAAGGATCTATAACGGAGTGAGCGCTAGCGAACGCAGTATATTTAGAGAGGGTGCGAAGCGCCCGATAGATAGTTCAGAATAACTGTTTCATCAATATAATCACTTCCTGCTTTTGCCAGCCAAAGATTAAAAGGCCCAGCTTTTTGCTGGGAACTGATTGAACAAGGCGTAGAATTTGCTCGGTATCCATTACGTCAGTTTTATAGTTTTCCCATCAGACGAGCACATTTTCAGTTGACTACAAGCTGTAGTCAACTGACTGCCCTCTTTCTTCAAACGTGTTTTTAATACGCTCCAATACTTTCGAGCAAGATCATGTGTTGGTTGATCCGAAAGAACTGCAACCACATCAACAACTGAAAACCACCATTTTTCAGCTTCTTCATCCCATATGGTACGTACTTGCTTTTCCTGGAAAAGTTTTACTTCGTCTTTTGGCATTTTTGTATAACAACTCCTTGATGAAACAAACAATAAATTTTAGATATAGAGTTCTACACTCTATGACTCGGTCTGCTAATAATTTTGATTTGAAAAATGGTAGGAGGATTATTGCCTTCAACGAGTTCTGCTCTTCTAATGAGCTTACACATAAATCGTGCAGCTTGAACTCTGGGTGCCATATTTTTTCTATCGAAAAGTTCTTGAATCCTTTATTGACATCAATAATGGTCGGGACGACAGGATTTGAACCTGCGACATCCTGCTCCCAAAGCAGGCGCGCTACCAAGCTGCGCTACGTCCCGACAAAATGCAACCAGAGCATTATATCAAAACTTACGAAGAGTGCGAAGAGATATTCCTTTTTAATATGCGCAACGCATTTCCTCTGTGTGAAATGGCATTTTTTTCTTTCTGCTCCACTTCGGCAAGCGTTTTTTCACCATTATATTCACAAGGCAAGAACAAGGGGTCGTACCCGAAACCCTGGTTTCCCTGCAATTCGTAACCAATATGCCCCTCAATAGTACCCTGAGCAGTTGTTTCCGTACCATCTTCATCGATAAAAACAAGCGAACAAACGAAACGCGCAGTTCTTTTCTGCGGGGGAACTTCTTCCATTTCCCTTAACAGCTTTGCATTGTTGTCGGCATCATCACCATGCACACCACCATAACGGGCAGAAAGCACTCCAGGAGCGCCATCAAGCGCATCAACCACGATCCCAGAATCGTCTGCAAGCGCAGCACAGCCGCAAGCTTCATGCGCCGCCTGCGCCTTGATGCGTGCGTTGCCTTCAAAGGTATCAGCATTTTCCTCAGGCTCAGAATCGATTCCCAATTCCCGCAAGGTAAAAAATTCCCAGCCCTCAAAATCAAGGGCGGTTCGTATTTCTTCAACTTTGTGGGCATTATTGCTCGCTATTACTACTTTTTTCATTTAAGTCCTCCAAAGACCCCTGGATTGTCACGTCGCTTTCTACGAAAGCTCCTCACAATGACAAGGGGTAAGTTCTTCCAAAAGCTCCTCACAATGACACTTGCTCTCTATGTCATCCTGAGCGAAGGGTGCGAAGCACCCGGAGTCGAAGGATCCATGGACTGTCGTGTAGATCCTTCATTTCATTCAGGATGACATTTCTACGAAAGCTCCTCACAATGACATAAGTTAACATTTAAGATAAATCGACATGAGAAACTTTTTCGATAGAAGTCTGCAAAACCCTACTACCAAACTTACGGAATTCTTCAAGATCTTCGCCAGTCGTAAAAAACTGGTATTCGGGAACTTGTGTGCTGGGTGCCACGCATTCATGCTGCTCTAAAATGTCTTTGATTTCAGTTGCGACTTCTGTAGCCGAAGAAATCAACGTCACGTTGCGACCAATAACCCCCCCGATGAGAGCTTTCAACAAGGGAAAATGAGTGCAGCCCATAACAAGCGTATCAACCCCACAGCGACGCAAAGGCTCTAGGTATTCGCGGGCAATTTCTTGGAATGCGGGACGAATATAGACCTTTGATGCCAATGAAGTGTAATCCTCAATGGGACCTGCAGCAATCCGGATTCCCTGTTCAGCAATTTCTACAAAACGCGGCGTTGGGGTAGAAAACACCGTTATTTCATTATCGAGAGAACGAATTGCCTGGCTATATACGTCAGATTCAATCGTTGCTTTCGTTCCTATGACTCCTACTCGTTTGTTTTTTGTAGCTTCTACCGCCGCCCGAGCACCGGGTTCAATAACGCCAATCACGGGAACGTCAAAAGATTTTTGTGCATGAAGCAACCCTGCAGCAGTTGCGGTATTACACGCAATAACTATGAGCTTTACGCCGCGACTCACCATCCAAGAACCTATTTCTTGCACAAAGCCGTCAACTTCTTCTAAGCTGCGAGGTCCATAGGGGCATCGCGCTGTATCTCCAAAATATACAATGTTTTCTTGGGGTAATAGCTGCATAACTTTACGCGTTACCGTGAGCCCGCCATAACCAGAATCAAAAATGCCAATGGGATTAGTCATGCGAAATGACAACGTCACCAACCTCAACTAGGTAATACAAAGACTCCGCCTTGCCATAAGACAAATTCACACACCCGTGAGACCCGTAGCCATTACGGTAACGCTCGCCGCCAAAAGCTGCTTGCCAGGTGGCATCATGCAACCCAATTGAGTTGCCCACAAAAGGCATCCAGAATTTCACCCAAGTACGATATTCAGGTTCCTTTTCCCCAGGAAGCGGAGCCCCAATCAGCTGACTTGGACTTTGCTTGGTATTTATCATCCAGACACCACGAGGAGTTGAATTTCCCCCATAAGGTTTGCCCGTTACAACGTCGGCTTCCCAAATAATAGATCCATCATGGTCATAAAAACGCGCATATTGCTCTGAAATATCAATATCAATGTAGCGATTCCCCCAGTCTCGCCCACCTAATTCACCAAAACCTGTACCTTCTTGCAAAGCAGGAATTGCGAAGGTTTGTGCTTGCCCGCTTCTGATGTTTGCAAGGATGAGATCGCGCAAGGCATCCCCATCAATTTCCCAACCATAGCTGCCACCAGAAACAGTAACCTCTTTTCCGTCAGGCCGCGTATAAGTACGCTCAGCGCCAATAGTGTCGCATTGGTCTGCAAAGTCTTCTACCCATAAAGAAATTAATTCTTCATTGAGATCAATCGAATAATCATCCTTGAGAACTACCCAAGGTGCAATGTCATCAGGCACAAGTTCTTTTACCGTCGTTTCTGCCAGAGTAAGGTTAAGGCGAGATTTCAAGATTTGATTTGCGGAACTACAAGCATTCTTTACAACTTCGCTATCTGCGCCAACAAGCGGATAAACCAGTTCAGTTTCACTTAACACAAGCTCTTCTTGCAAGAGGTGAATCGAGTTATCTATGGCAGTTATAACCGAATTAGAATCGATAGCCGTTCCAAATGCTTCATCAACGATTTGGAAAGCGTCGTTTTCATCCGAATACGCGATAGTTGCATTAATGGGCAGAGTTGCAGTTTCATTATGGGTGGCAACAGCTTCTGTGACAGTCTTGCTGAGCTTATCTTGGGCGTACTCTACTTCCAAAGTATCACTCACATCATGCTCTCTAAAGATGTCGATTACCCATTTCCAAGGCCTCTTTTTATGGAGGGCATTTTCCACAATATCTTGTTTGTCCCAATTCAAGGAAATGTCTTCAACCGAGTAGGAAAAGTCAAGCCCTAAGCCGCTCGCCTTAAGGGTATACTGGGAAATTTTTTCATCAATAATTTGTTCTGCTTCAGCTCGCGATTTCATAGACAAGTCTAAATCGCCCATAGTAGTGTTTGGACAGAAGCGCTCAAGAAAAACGACAAAACCAATGCCGTAGAGCACTAAAACTAGTCCAAAAATGGAAGCAAAGACAATTCCTAAAATTTTAAAAGTCTTTTTTCTTTTCTTTTTTTTATCCGCTATTTCTGCGTCAGAGTGTTTTGGTGGAATGAGCGTCTCTAGATCAAATGAATCGCTGTCAGATTCTTCAGATTCTTCGGCGGCTTCATCATCTTCTTGCTCTTCATTATCATCTTCATCAAAGGACTCTTCAGACTCTTCTTCTTTATCTTCGTCGGAAACTTTAGCTTCATCAGCCTTTTTATCCTTTTTAGATTTCTTCGTCTTTTTAGCCTTTTTTTCCTTTTTAGGCTTATCCTCTTCAAGCAAATCGTCAATTGCTAACACATCAACATCTTCAATATCAGCATCTTCCTCTAAATCATCTGTTTTATTGTTTGCCTGTTTTATGTCTTCAGTCTCATTGACAGCTTGTTTCTTCGTCTTTTTGGGTTTCGTCTGATCATCAGAAGTATCTGCTTTTTTCTTTTCAGCAGCTTTCTTGACAGTTTTTGAAACCTCTGGAAGTTCAAGGGATACGGAAACGTCTTGTTCAACCTCAGGTAAACCTTTGAGGTTTTTCTTGGAATCACCAGTGTTGTCATCGAGAGGAGACGGCAACGTTGTTGCGTGTTTGCCCCTCGAAACTTCATTTTTTTTGTTTGCCATACCTGTTCCCAAACTTCAAGCTATTCTTGCGTATTGTATCAGCTTGTACAGGGTTTTCTCGCAAAATTCCGACTTCTTCGGAAAAGTGCACATATTGTTACGAAGCGGCCGAATAATGATCGTTTTCTTGCCTCTCAAAACGTTCAAGTATTCAGCCGCTTTTAGTCAAACAAAAAGAATTATTTCCAAGATTCCGTGCTTGTCGCTTCTAAGCGTGCTTTCTGATCCATGTTTGCAAGTTCAACAACTTTTTCTCGGGTCAATCCAAGCGCTTCGGCAATGCAATTTCCATATTCTTCGTCTGCCAAATAGCAATGCGCTGCATGACGATATTTTATGTTATCGCTAACTGGTGCAATATTTGCGGCGGTGTTTTCAATAAGCAAACTCCGCTTTTCTTTAGTCATAAGGCGGTAAAGATCGCCAGGCTGATAAAAACAATCGTCGTTCAAGTAAGCATCATGGTGGTCGATAGTTCCATCAATCTGCAACGGCGGCTCAGCCTGTTCGGGCTGGTCAGCCCATTCCCCAAAACTGTTGGGGTGATACCCCGGCGTCGCTCCGTAATTGCCGTCAACGCGCATCAAACCATCGCGGTGGTAAGAATGCACGGGGCATTTAGGGGCGTTTACAGGAATCGAAATATTATTGACGCCCAGGCGGTAACGCTGCGCATCGCCGTAAGAAAACAGACGACCCTGCAACAACTTATCGGGTGACAGCCCCAATCCAGGAACGATGTTCGCGGGATTAAAGGCGGCTTGTTCGACATCGGCAAAATAGTTTTCTGGATTGCGATTCAGTTCGAGCATACCTGCCTCAATCAGCGGATATTCCTTATGACTCCACACCTTGGTGATATCGAAGGGGTTATCGCGATGAACTTTCGCCTGCGCTTCAGTCATCACCTGAATATACACTTTCCACCTCGGGAAATCTCCCCGCTCTATGGCGTTGAACAGGTCGCTTTGGCTACTTTCACGGTCTTTTGCAACCAATGCTTCAGCTTCCGCATCCGTCAGGTTTTCAATCCCCTGTTCTGTTTTCAGGTGGTATTTGACCCATACGCGTTCGTTCTTTTCATTAAGCATACTGAAAGTGTGGCTACCAAAACCGTGCATTTGGCGATATCCCGCAGGGATACCGCGGTCAGACATGACAATCGTAATTTGATGCAACGCTTCGGGTAGCATGGTCCAGAAATCCCAGTTATTTTGCGCAGAACGCATATTGGTTTTCGGGTCGCGCTTCACTGCGTGGTTAAGGTCAGAAAAATGAATAGGATCGCGAATGAAAAACACGGGCGTGTTGTTGCCCACTAAATCCCAATTGCCTTCTTCGGTATAGAATTTGATAGCAAATCCGCGAATGTCACGTTCGGCATCAGCCGCGCCACGTTCCCCAGCAACTGTTGAAAAGCGTACGAAAACTTCCGTTTCTTTACCGATTTCTGCAAAAAGTTTTGCCCGCGTATATTTTGTTATATCGCCTGCGACCGTGAAAGTGCCGAACGCGCCGCTGCCTTTTGCGTGCATACGACGTTCTGGAATCACTTCGCGATCGAAGTGCGCCATCTTTTCCAGGAACCAAATGTCTTGCATCACCATTGGGCCTCGCGCACCAGCAGTCATCACGTCTTGATGATTAGCTACAGGGGCTCCGTTTTCCCGTGTTAGTTTTTTTGAATTTTCGTTCATGATTCGTCTCCCTTACATTTGATTCGGCTTACACCGCATACCACCGTTTTTGAACCCGTCAGAAGTACTGAGTTTAATCTAAGAGTAGTGACATTTAAGAGCTACTGGTCATTCTGTTGAGAAACTGATAAGCATTTGAAGTCCATCTCTGATGTGAGTTTCATTTATAGCAGATATTGAGAATAGTTATCGATAAGAATCGGGCAGCGGTTGAAATGCTTTCCCCAGACGCGGGCGCCCATTTGATTTGGTATCCAAATGGGGTTTTTCAATATTGAATATTTATTTTCGAGTACAATAGAAGCGATAAATATGATGGAAGGAAAAAGCATGTTAATCAGTTCAAACCAAGCCGAAAAATCGGCAATTTTGAACCTTGCACAAAGCGTTTGTGCGGCGGTTCGCACTGCACCAAAAGCATGTGGCACAGATCATCTGGATTCAGCAATTTTGACGGGCGAAGACAAAGATCGACTATCCGCTGAAATGCGGGCACTCGGGGAAAACGCTCAATTCTTTCTTCGCGATGCAGACAATGTTGACGCAAGCACAGCAGTAGTTTTAATTGGTGCAAAATATAAAACGCGTGGATTGAATGGTATCTGCCAGCTCTGCGGGTTTGAAAACTGCGGGTTCTGCGAAAAAGCAGGGGCCACTTGCGTATATACTGCCATGGATTTAGGGATTGCCTTGGGTTCTGCCGCATCCTTAATTGCAGACAATCGCGTAGACAACCGCATTATGTTTTCTATCGGGCAAGCGGCGGTAAATCTTGGATTGCTGGGTGAATACAAGTTGATAATGGGCATTCCCCTTTCAGCTTCGGGCAAGTCAAAATTCTTCGACAGACCACCTATGAAATAAGGCTTGTTTACTTCTTAGAAAACAAACGAAAATCGCTCCTGTGAAAAAACCACAGGAGCGACGCAGGAGGGGGAAAAGAATTTACTCTCTAGTCAGCCAAAGCAGTTTTTGCCGCATGGTAACCGCTCGTCCAGGTCAGAGCAAGACCTCCAAGAATCGAAGTGTTCACCAGTCCAGTACCGTAAGTAGATTCCCCACAGATACCGCCTGCTGTAGTGAAGTTAGCATAGAGGCCAGAGATAGCCTTACCCTGATTATCAAGCACCCGAAGATCCTCATCAACACGTAAACCGGCAAGCGTTTTTCCAATGATAACGCCCATCTTTGCACCGTAAAAAGGAGGCTCCAGAATTGGGTTGAGAAAGACTTCGGTAAGCGGATAAACCGTACCGCTGTCTACACCTTTGGCGCAGTTCTCGTTCCACTGATCTACGGCTTCCTTTACAACCTGAGGATCGAGTTCAAGCAGTTCGGCTAGTTCCTCAAGAGTGTCTGCTTTCTTCATGCGGCCATTTTCCAAAGCCTTCTCAAACTCAACGCGCCAATCTGGATCGAACAGGTCTTGTTGAACAACAGGATCTTCTTTGGCAATGGGGCGTCTCTCAGCCAGAGGGGGATTCGAAATCTTCCACATGTACTCTTCAAAATTGCCATCAAAGATTGCATAGGAACGATGCCCTATTCGTGATGCCTGAATCTGCGCACGGGCACGATCTTGACCAGCCTGCGCAAAAGGAAGTTTGTCCTGATAAGATTTATCGCCTGCGCCCCACTCATAAAAATTGCACCGTTTACCCCGAATATCAATGTTGAGCCAAGGAAGTTGGGTTATTTGACGAGCGCTCCAGAAATAAACCCAGTTACCCGTACCATTGTCCATCTCAGATTCCCATCCACACCAAGAATCAATACCTGCCATATCGGCGCCAACACCTAATGCCATACGGGTACACTCGCCCGTATGATAGGGCATGGGGCCACCAGAAACAGCCACTTTGTATGCGGTAGGAATGTACTTCTTGAGCATATCTGGGTTCATGCCAATGCCGCCCGAACAGAGAATAACACCTTTATTAGCTTTGAAATACAGGTCTCCATCGTCACTTGTCGCCTTAATGCCTATAACTCTCTCATTCTCAACAATTAGAGCCGAACAGGGTGAACTATAGTAGAAACTTGCACCTGCTTTTTCTCCAAGAGCTGCGAATTGGTCGGTTACCACCCTAAACGACATGCATTTATGCTGTTCGTTCTTAGCAACGGGAGTTGGTTGATAAAACATGCCACCGCGCCCACCGGTAAGATCAGCACCCTTTTCCAGCATCCAGTCAATGCACTCGCCGGCAGTCTCAGCCATGTTTCCCAGCAGATCATTATCAATGCTAAATTGATAATCCTTCTCAAAAAACCTGATAAACTTGTCCCTTTCGTAAGGAAATTCAGGTTGACTGAATTTCATCTCTTGCTGCCAAGTACCCGTACCGGCAAGATTAACCCAGCCATTGGCGTGTTGAGATGCACCACCGGGAGCGGCTTGCTTCTCTACGACGATTACGGAGGCACCTTTATCGCGTGCTAAAAGTGCTGCGGCAAGACCGCCACCTCCTGTTCCAACAACTACAACATCAACTTCTTCGGTCCATGCTGATGGCGGATCCTCCGGAGCAATGGGTTCTGCATTTTCAAGTGTTGCAGTAGCACGCCTTCCTTCAGGAATATGCTCATCGATGCTTCCGTTACCAGTTGCTCCATCCGAGCTTGATGCACGTCCGCCTGAATTGTTCGGCTGGCATCCAGCGAGCGTGACACCACCAAGTGCCGCCACTGCCCCAACAGCACCAACTGCTGCACCGCCCTTTAAAAAAGATCTGCGTGATAATTGTGTGTCGTCTTTCATGTCTTCTCCCCTTCTTTCATGACTACTCTTTAACGGTTCAATTTACTGAAAACAAATTCAACTTCAGTAAAAGGTGAATTTCGATACTATATTTTTTTAGCGAAAGGCATTTGTCGTACGAAATTGGTATGGGGCATTTTTTTGTCGTATAAAACATACATTTCTTAAGATAAAGATGATTTCAGCGGCGTTTTGCGCGCAAATCGCTGTTTTAGCTTGCCTTCTGGATTGACTAAGCATTCACGCACCCGTAACATGTTGCTAGGGAGTAACTACAAGTTCACATTCTTGATTATTGGGAGCCTTTTGGATAAAAAGACAAAGACCAATACGCTCGTATCGAGCAAGAAAACTGCGGCTCGCTTCATCGCCGCGAATACCCTGAGTACCTTATTTGTAGCAGCAGCTTTTGCGGCATCAATTATCATTAGAAGCGAACTCGGTGGAGAAAATAGTGACTTTGCTGCCGTGATTGTTTATTCAGTCTTTTCAATAGTCATAATATTCTTTTCTTTTATTGCTTATCGCCACAACGTTGGAATACCCTTACTTTTTTTCTTGCTTTCTCTCGTTGTTTTGGTGATGTGCTTTGTTGTGCCAGAAATTTCTACAACCATGCCAGCGCTTTCAAATGCCGTTTTAGGAGGGGCTCGGGGTTTCAGCATTCTCCTCATGGGCTTAGTTCTCGCCTTTTCTGCCCCGAGAACCATTCGTTCTATCGTCATCCTCGGAGCAGCTGTTGCAGTACTTGCTTTTCCCTTTTTCAATATGCTCACAGAATTCAACATTGGAACCATTCAGCAACTCTTGTTTGTGGTTGCCCTTGTTGCGCTTATGCTTTTCATGATTTTAGAAAGAAAAAATTTGCGCCCTTCTTTTTCTGTTAACCACTCCCACAAGGCTCATGGCGAGGGAAAGATAAGGTGGCAGAAAATCTTCTTTTCGCAGAGTAAGACTGTTCAAATAACTCTCTTTGGAACCATCCCCTTTTTCTTTTGCAGTGGGTTTTTCAGTAGCTTTACGCTCGATCATGGGTACAGCCTGGTGTATTCAAATCATGTCATGTTTGCACTTGCTGCTGTGCTGATTGCTGTTTTTATTACCGATCGGGTTTTTCGTCGTAAGGCGTGGTTTAATTCACTTTGTTTTGTTATCGAAGCAATAATCATGGTTGCGATATTTTTCTTGTTGGTTTTTGAAGACTACCCTCTTGAACTGTTTGGCATTATGCGAGCGGGAGTAATTCTCTTAATTGTGTGGCTCATTATCTTTCTCTCTGAAATAGCAGAAAAGCAATCGCTTTCCCCCGTCTTTATTTACGGGCTTTTTGCCCTCATTTGCCTTATTCCTCATATTGTAGGAGATGTTACCGCCTACTTCCTGCTACCAATTTCAGCCAATTCGGGATCAGTATTAGTAGGGGGAACATTGCTGACGGTAGTTGTTACCGCAGGGGTCATCATTATTTTGCTTATTAACACCAAAATTCTTGATACCGAGTTCAACTCTTTCAGACAAGAAAAGTCTCAAGACAACGAAATGATCGATCTCGGTAATTCAGAAACAAGCGTAGCAAATTTACGTTTCAAAAAAATGTGCACTCAATATGGTATTTCAGAAAAAGAAAGCGAAGTCATCTATCTATACTCACAGGGACGCAGCGTGCGCAATATTAGTTCCAAACTTTACGTTTCTGAATCCACCGTGAGAACCTATATTCAGCGAGTATACACAAAACTTGACATCCACAACAGGCAATCTCTTCTCGATATTCTTGACGGAATTGTATAGTTTTTTAAGAAGTTCGTATGAGAACTTAGTGGTGGAGGCGCGGAGAATCGAACTCCGGTCCATACTGGATTATTCATGCGGCACTACAAGCTTGTTCATTGAATAAGTTTCGGAAATGCTGCGCCCAATGACAGGCTCTCGCACCACCTAGCTGGTTCAGTCTTAGCTTTGGTCATACCAACTACGTACCAAAGAGCATTCCCCTAAAATGATGTCGCACCTAGGTCGGGGAATCCCTAAGATTGACAGCTCAAGGCTTAATTAAGCAGCAAGAGCGAGTTTGTTGTTTTTGCCAATTAAATTTGACGGTACCCCTGTTTAGCGTGGCGAGGAGACCACGGCTTGCTCCGTATTGCAAACCCACCATGTCGAAACCAGTCGCCCCCAAATATTGATTCAGCAAGTGCGCCTTCGTTTGCGAAAGCCAGCTTGCCTGAAATACCCATTGTGTCGGGAAAACGGCTCCACCTTTTCAAAGTGCGAGAAACATCAAACTTACGTTCGACGCTCCGTTCGGATTATTCATTCTAACCTCATATTTTCACTTGTCAAGAATAGGTTTTGCGAAATGAAGAATCTTTAAGTCATGGATCCTTCGGCTTCGCCTCAGGATGACAGAGGGGTCAAGATACCGCATGTCGTCCTGAGGCGAAGTCCCTTGTCATCCTGAGGCGAAGTCCCTTGTCATCCTGAGGCGCAGCCGAAGGATCTAGCGTAGCGAAAAACCCACAACAAAATATAGCGGAGTAATACTTTGCTATAATCAAACGCTAATAAATGGTCTTCGTTTTCACGAACAAAATTTGAAAGGGGTGGAAAACGTGATTACCCCATACAATCGCCTTGGCATTGCTGCCGCCATAACAAGTTTTGTCATTCTTGTTCTCATGTTTCTGCCCTGGGTAGGAGCACCTCTTTTGCACCAACCACAGGTTCTTGTTGAAGCACTCAATGTCGCAGGAGAATTCGCTAACGGTTACACTCTGAGCCTCGACAGTCTCAACGACCTCCTTGTTTTCCTGCAAAACTCGGGCGTATTAAGCGAAGAAACTCTTCGAATGATTCCGATTGTTATTGTAATTTACGTCGGCTTCTTGGCAATAAGGCTCATACTTGCGCTTATCCTTCTTGTTGGAATCATCCGCCTTCTGGCAACAAAAGGGAACAAAGGAAAAATCATTATTGGCACCTTGATAGCTACCCTTATTGTGGTAGCCGCCTGGACAGCCCTCGTTTTCCTTGCCAATGGAACGCTTCAATCAACAATCGGAACAACGATTGTTTTCATCAGAATCACTTTCATTCCTATAGCTGTTTGCGTGTTGGCTTTTGCCACCATAATTCTCCTGGCAATAAAGCGAAAGTCAAACAATAAGGCTCTATAGACGGGGAAAGCTACCAAAGTTTGAAGGCAGATTTTATGTCGTCGAAAGCATCCTTGAATTCTTTTGCGACAGCAGCACCTTCTTTATAAATGGCGTTAAAATCGTTGGTGGCACCTGCGACCGTTTCTTTGTTGATGCCTATATCTATTACATCATCGTCATCGGAAAGCTCTTCGTATTCCGCGTCGTCGTCCTCATCGTCATCGAACGCTTCTTCTTCATCGTCGACAGCTTCTTCTTCAGCTTCCTCTGCATCCTCGAGTTCTTCGCCCTCTTCTAGTTCGGCGACTTCGTCAACCTCAAGTTGCTCTGTTTTCGTCAGCTTATCCATTATTTCCTCCTAACGATAACGTTCTTTCATAGCGCGATCGATGTCGCGCTTTGTGTCGCGCTCTGCCATATCCGCACGCTTGTCATATAGTTTCTTGCCGCGCGCCAACGCAATCTCAATCTTTACCCGAGAGTTCTTATCAAAATACATCTTCAAGGGCACAATAGCCATACCCTTTTCCTGAACTGCCTGACCAAGTATGCGAATTTCCTTTTTATGCAGCAGCAACTTTCGTTTGCGGTCAGGATCTGGGTTATTGATATTCCCGTGAGCAAACGGCGGTATATGCACGTTGCTCAACCACGCTTCCCCATTGCGCACCAAAACAAAACTGTCGGTCATCTGGCAATTATTTTCACGCAAAGACCGCGCTTCGGTGCCCGTAAGCACCAGACCCGCTTCATAACGGTCTAGCACCTCGTATTCATGAAAGGCGCGCTTGTTCTTTGCGATAAGTTTTTCGTCTTGCTTCATTGCTAATTTCTTTTCGTCGTTCATTCCGCTTTTCGCGGTAGACCATTATAGCGCAATAGCACTTCTCTATTTACTTATAGTTAGAGAATAGAATCCATGAACTGCAAAGAGGGTGAGCGCAATCTTTATGTCATCCTGAGCCTTGGCGAAGGCTCCATGGATTCTTCGACTTCGCGCTACGCGCTTCGCTCAGAATGACAAGAAGGATGACATTGTCCCCTCTGTCATCCTGAATGAAATGAAGGATCTACGTGGTTGAGTTATGGATCCTTCGCTACGCTCAGGATGACATGGGGCTTCGCCTCGGGATGGCAGGAAGGATTAGGAAGAGGAATACGGGGGTAGGTTGAAATCGAGATGCCCCAAGCGGGGGTCGGCAGCTTCAAGCACGACCATAATTCTTTGCCCCAACCGATAGCACTTCCCAGAATCTTCACCCGTAAGTGTATGACGCTTAGGGTCATGGGCAAAATATTCATGCCCTAAGTTTTTCAAATGAACCAAACCTTCTGCCGTATTGTCGAGCCGCGCAAAAAACCCGTATCCCGTAACACCCGAAATAACTGCTTCGAAAGTTTCCCCTATGTGCTCTTGCAAGCTTTCTATAATCTTGAGTTCTTGCGATTCGCGGGCAGCAGCTTCTGCTGTTCGTTCCGCTTCAGAAGAATGCTTCGCCAAGGTTTCCAGGCGATTCTTTTCTTGCTCGAAGGTACCCGATTTTCCCAGTAGTTGCGCTTTCAGCATTCGATGAACTACTAAATCGGGGTATCGCCTGATAGGGCTTGTGAAGTGGCAGTAGGCGTCCATCGCTAAAGCATAGTGCGCCTCGCAATCTTTTTGGTAAATCGCGCGGCTCATAGCCCGCAGCACCAGCGAAGAAATCAATTCTTCTTCCGTCCTACCCTTGCAAGCTGCAAGTACTTTCTGAATAGAAAAAGGATCACCCACAACAAAGTCTGCGACAGGAATACTTTTGAGGTAATCAAACTCTTTCAAGATAGCGACTGTTTCAGCTAAATCGTCTGCGGAAGGCTTTTCATGCACCCGATAAATGCTCGGGAACCCTCGCTCGAAAAGATGTTTTGCCACTGTTTCGTTTGCGAGTAGCATGGCTTCTTCAATCAAAGAAGTCGCATTAGTCTTTTTCCGCAAAAGGATTTCTTGCAACTTGCCTTGCGCATCAAGCATAACTTTTGCTTCAGTGGTAACAAAATCGATGCCACCTTGGATAGTTCTCTTTTTGTAGCGCGCTTGCCCTATGCGGTGTAACTCTGCAATATCAGCTTTAATGGCAGCAGTGAGCGTGGTGTCTACCCCAAGAGTCACCTTTTCGCCATCAAGCACTTCTTGAACTAAGTCGTAATTAAGACGTGCACTCGAACGAATTACTGCTGGATACATTTCTGCTCGCCTGACCTCGCAAGCATCATCAAGATATAAATCAACTGTCATACTCAAGCGGTCGGTATCGGGTTTCAGCGAGCAGATATCTGCCGAAAGCTCTTCGGGTAACATAGGTAAAACTCGGTCAGCCAGATACACGCTGGTCGCACGTTTTTGCGCTTCCAAATCTATTGGGCTTGCCCAAGGCACATAATGCGATACATCGGCAATATGCACGCCTAAACGAACCAAGCCATCCACTGCTTCAACTGAAAGCGCATCATCAAAATCGCGTGCGTCTATAGGGTCAATCGTGAACACACGACGGTCGCGTAGATCGCGATATCCTTCCAACAGTGCCCCCGAAATATCAAGTTTTGTACGAGATGCCTGTGCGGCTGCTTCTGCGGAAAAGCGTGTCTCTAATTTATAGCGGGCAATAATCATTTCAACGCCCAAGGCTGCATCACTTTCATGCCCTAACACTTCTTCAATAATTCCCGTCGCTGCCGTGCGAGGTGTCGGATAATCGGTTATTCGCACCCGCACAACATCGCCCTCTTGTAGATGGGGGTTGTCGGTGCGCATAGTAAAAATGTCGTAATTTATCCGTTTGTCTTGAGGAACAACAACCCCGAAAGGTTCAGCAATTTCGTAGCGGCCTACCACCGTATCGTGCGCACGATCAATTACGCGTAAAACGCGCGCTGTGGGTTTTTCGCCTGTTTTCGTATGCAGTTTGCTAGGCTGATGATGATTTCTGTTTACCGAAACGGGAGCAAGTTCAACCAAATCTCCATCGAAAGCACCGCGCATTTTCGATTCAGGAATGAAGTATTCACCTTCGGCTGTATGCACAAAGGCAAAACCTTGCGGCATAACCCGCAAAACTCCTCGCGGATTACTTCGTGGATTGCGGCGAGTTTTTGAACGTGAACGAGGCAAGGTCTTAGCTTATTCAGACACGAGCGACTGAGCAGTTTCGATTGCTTGATTCTTTTGAGAGTCAACAGTTGAACTTGCAGAATTGGCAACCGCGAGATTGGGGGTTACTCCCATCCCATTGATGCTTTGGCCGTTGGGGCTTTTATAAAACGCCGCAGTGTAGCGAAGGGCGCCCCCAAAGCTTAAAGGCCTTACCACCTGAACGGAACCTTTTCCTATAGTGGTAGAACCAACCACCGTTGCGCGACCGCTATCTTTAAGGGATGCTGCAATAACTTCAGCCGCAGCGGCGGTATTGCCATTAACCAAAACAACAAGAGGCTTATCGGTTACGACACTACCCGTTGCAGTCTTGGTAGAATCATGGTCGCTTTTTGTTTCAATAACAACAATAATCCCACTGCGAACAAAAAGAGATGCCACATCAACCGCCTGCGTCAAATAGCCACCAGGGTTGTCTCGGATATCAAGGACAAAAGACTTGGCCCCCTGAGACGTGAGAGTCGTAATTGCTTCTTTAACTAAATCTGCAGAGTTTTGAGTAAGCTGTTTTAGCGTAATGTAGCCGACATTGTCCACTAATTCATGGCTAACATTTTGCTCGGTAATTTTTGAGAACACCAGGGATGTGACGAATTCATCTCCTCCAGCAGCTTCTAAACTTGTGGGTCTTCGCCAAGTAACTTTTACTGTTTCACCTTCATCATTTGAAAGCGCATTGACAGCTTCGGTCAAAGTCCATTTCTGGGTGCGATCATCGTTAATCGCAACCACAAAATCTCCTTGGCGAACACCTGCTACAGCAGCTGCAGATTCGGGAAAAACATCTACTGCATAAGCAGAACCTTTATACTCAGAAAAAAGCACGCCTACACCATTTTGCTTGCCAGAGCTTTCGAAGACATAAACGGCATACCGAGCTTGGTCGTAATAGCGTAGATATTCATCTTTTGTCACGTCAGTGTAGGCCGCCAAAACCAAATCAGTCGCTTCGTCGACATCATATTCATAGAGGCTCTCACTTTGAAGTAAGGCTTCAATTTCTGCAACCCGTAAAGAAAGTTCCCCATCCTTTGGAACAAGTGAACCTGTTTGCTGTGTTGTTTCTTCGCCAGAGGTATTAAGGAATCCCAACCCGAGATTATTGAGAAGATTATGCTCACCTCGAATAAGAAAGCCGCCTACAAAAGCAAGGCACACGCAAATGCCGATTACCATTATTTTGATAACACGTGCATTGCGTGCGCTTTCTTGCTGACGTTTATGTAAGCCGCGCATAACCACCTTGCATCAAACCTTCTGAGCTATCTATACCTTAAGGTAGCGACGCATTGCCAGCATCGATCCGATCAAGCCAATGATAAGACCAGCAACGAGCAGAGCACCATAGATAAGGAAGTATGCTTGAGGTCCTAAGTCTATAGGAAGCCAAGTGAGTGCCGATGAAACCATAGGGAGCGCAACACGACGCAAAATTTCGATAACCAAAATGGCAAGCAAGGCTCCAATAGTTGCATGGAGGAAACCTTCCATTAAAAATGGTCCGCGAATAAAGCCGTTTGATGCACCTACGAGTCGCATAATCGCAATTTCCTTACGACGTGCAAGAATTGCCAAACGAATCGTATTATTAATAAATACAAGCGCAATAAATACAAGCAGAGCAATAAGAGCCACACCAATATAGCGAATATAGTTCGTCAGTGAAAACAGTTTATCCACCGTTTCACTGCCCCACTTGATCGAGTCTTCAGGTTTGTCTGGTTTTTCGCAAATTGACAAGAAGACATCGTTACTTTCTATTGCTGCAGCTACCGTACCGATTTGCTGCGGATCAGTCAATTCAACGGTGAGCGACGCTGGAAGCGGGTTCATGCCATCAAGCTGATCAATAATTTCTGGGTTAGATGTCATTGAATTGGTAAAGTTTTCTAAGGCTTGATCTTTGGAAATAAAAGAAACCGTATTTACTGATTCAAGACCCTGAATAAAGCTCTGGAGCTTTTGAACTTGTTCATCTTCAGCATCATCTGAAAGCCATACTGAAATAGATACTTTATCTTCTATTTCAGCCACAACGTTATTAACAATAACACCACCAACAGCAAAAACACCAATGATGAGCAACGACAAAAAGATGGTAATAATCGAACCTAAAGTGGTAGAGACATTGCGGGTAAATCCAATAATGGATTCTTTAAAAAAGTATACAAGACTAGACATCGAAACCGTACACCCCCCTATCCTGGTCGCGGGTAAGGTGGCCGCGGTCAAGCGCAATAACGCGGCGACGCATATTGTCAACCATTTCACGGTCATGGGTTGCGACTAAAACCGTGGTTCCTGTTCTGTTAATGCGTTCCAGCAAATCCATAATGCCGCGAGAAGTTTGCGGATCGAGGTTGCCGGTTGGTTCGTCGCAGATAAGCAACGGAGGGCGGTTGACGATCGCGCGCGCAATAGAAACACGCTGCTGCTCGCCACCAGACAACTGATCAGGGCGCTTGCTGAGCTTGTCTTGCAAGCCAACAAGGCGCAAAACTTCCGGAACTTGCGTCTTGATAACATGGCGGCTTTTTCCAATTACTTCAAGGGCAAAAGCAACGTTTTCAAATACCGTTTTGTTCGGAAGTAGCTTAAAGTCCTGAAAAACACATCCGATATTTCGGCGTAAATAGGGAACACGCCAGCTACGCATGGTGGTCAGGTCTTCATCAGCCACATAAACACGGCCGTCTGTTGGCTTTACTTCGCGAATAAGCGTGCGAATAAAAGTGGATTTACCTGAGCCAGAATGTCCTACCAAAAAGACAAATTCACCCGCATAGATTTGCAGGGTGATGTCGTATAAAGCTGGCTTGTTTGCTTGTGCAGGATACACCTTTGACACGTGATCAAAAGTAATAACCGGTGTTCCAAGTGATTGACGAGATTCATCAATGTCAAGAGCTGGCAGCGATTCTGACAGCTGGTTGGCAGCTTGATGGCTTCTAGCGGCACGGCCGCCACCTCGCAAACTTGCCCTTCGCCCGCCTCCGCGCGCGAGTCCCTCCTGAAAATTTTCATTTGTCACAGAATACTCCGATCAAGTTTTAGATGACTGAGACAGAGATGCATTCTACCAGATATGTTTTCGTGTCACAGCTTTCTTCACAGCTTCAACAATGGCTTGAGCATCAAGCTTAAAGTAGCTCATAAGTTCTTCAAAAGTCCCTGACTTGCCGAAACGATCATCTACGGCTACAAACTCGCAAGGAATCGGGTTGCTTTTTGAAAGCACTTGAGCAACCTTTGCGCACAACCCGCCTTGGATACTATGCTCTTCAGCCGCCACCACACAACCGGTCTTAGTTGCCGAAGCAATAAGTGTTTCTTCATCAAAGGGCTTCAATGAAAACGCATCAATAACTTCAGCTGAAATACCCTCTTGCTCTAAAATATCTGCTGCTTTCAAAGCCTGTTCTACCTCGACGCCGCAGGCAATTATGGTCACATCGGTTCCATTTTTTAACACATATGAATGTCCAATTTCCAGATCAACATCGTCTGCATATATATGCGGAACCGCTGCTCTACCCATTCTTATGTATGCCGGACTTGGTATATGAGCAGCAAGTCTAATCGCGCTTACCGCAGAAGCATAGTCCGCCGGAACCAACACGGTCATGTGAGGAAGCGCCTGCATAAGACAGAGGTCTTCAAGCATTTGATGACTGCCGCCATCAGGTCCAACTGATACGCCCGCATGAGTTGGAGTAATTTTCACATTCAAGTTGGAATAAGCCACCGTATTGCGAATTTGTTCGTAAACGCGCCCCGTACCAAAAACTGCAAAAGACCCCGTAAAAGCAATATTGCCAACTAAAGAAAGTCCGGCCGCAACGCCAATCATATTTTGTTCTGCAATACCGCAGTTGAAAAATCGCTTCTTTCCCTCAGGTGCTTCATTGGCAAATTTTTGCATGGTGGTTGAACAGGCTAAGTCTGCATCAACAGCAACTATAGGCATCCCTTCGCTTGCAAGCGCAGCTAAAGTAGCCCCCAAAGCTTCACGAGTGGCAGTTTTTTTCTGGGCTTGTTCAGGACTGGCAAACTTAACCATTAGATTGCCTCCTTTGCAACAAGCTCCTCTAGGGCAGCAGCGAGCTGCTTTTCATCCGGAGCCTTTCCATGCCAAGAGGCTTGGTTTTCCATAAAAGATACGCCCTTTCCTTTGACTGTGTGCGCCAAAACCACGTGAGGAACACCTTTTTTTGTTTGCTTAAGGCGAGAAAATAATTTAATCATTGCCGCAATGTCGTGCCCGTCAACCGTAGAAACATCCCACCCGAAAGAAGTAAACTTTGAGGCAAAATCGCCAGAATCGCACACTTCAGAACAGGGTCCATCAATTTGTAACCCGTTAACATCAATTATGGCAATAAGGTTTTCCAGCTTTTGGTGGGCTGCAAAGGTTGCCGCTTCCCACACTTGACCTTCTCCGCATTCCCCATCACCCAACAAAGCAAACACCGCATTGTCCTTGCCTGCAATCCGCAAGCCGCAAGCAGTACCACAAGCTATGGATAAACCCTGCCCCAAAGAACCGGTGCAGACTTCCACGCCTTCAAGCAAGTTGGAATCAGGATGCCCCTGAAGGCGGCTTCCCATCTGGCGAAGGGTCAACAATTCTTCTTGCGGAAAAAACCCCGCATGGGCAAGAGTGGCATAAAAAGCAGGTGCTGCATGGCCTTTGGCTAGAAAGAAATAATCCCGCCCATCAAATTTCGGGTTCTTGGGATCATGAACAAGCACGTTGCCGAAATAAAGCGCGCTCAGAATATCTGTACACGAAAGTGACCCGCCTGGATGACCACTCCCAGCTTTTTCAATCATCCGCAAAATGTCTTTACGTATTTCGTTTGCCTCGTGCTTAATCTCAGGTAAATCCATTATTTTCCTTCCACAATCTTTAAGTGAGAAACTAAGCGCCTACCGACACGCGCCAACGATGATACCCAATAACGAACTCTTCTATTTCACCATCAAGAACTGCATCCACGTTTCCCGTTTCTATATTACTACGGAGATCTTTCACCATTTGATAAGGATACAAAACATAATTGCGAATTTGGCTGCCGAAAGAATTATCCATTCGCTCACCACGAAGGTCAGACAGTTCCCGCTCGCGCTTTTGTTCTTCCAGTTCGTAAAGCTTCGATTTCAAAACTTTGAAAGCGGCTTCTTTGTTTTGGAGTTGGGATTTTTCATTCTGGCAGGTTACTACTATACCCGACGGCATATGGGTTAATCGTACTGCAGAATCGGTGGTGTTGACGCTTTGCCCGCCTGGCCCACTTGAACGATACACATCAACGCGAACATCAGCTAAATTTAATTCAACTTCAATATCATCAGGCAATACCGGAGAAACCTCTACTCCTGCAAAGGTGGTGTGGCGACGCTTTTTATCGTCAGTTGGCGAAATGCGAACCAACCGATGAACACCGGATTCACTCCGCAACATCCCGTAAGCATTATGTCCCTCAATCTGGATCATCGCCTTATCAAGCCCTATGCCGGCTCCCGGCACCAAATCAAGAACCCGAATCTTCCAGCCACGCTTTTCAGCATATCGCGTAAACATTCGGTACAACATTTCAGTCCAATCCTGAGCTTCGAGCCCGCCGCTTCCCGGGTTAACCGTCAAAATGGCGTCTCGAGAATCGAAAGGACCAGAAAACCAAGATTCAATTTCAAGTTTATCAAGAAGTGCTTCCAACTTTTTTAGGGTTTGATGAGCCTCTTCAGAAAAAGCTTCGTCTTCGGAAGCCAAATCAAAAGCCACCCGAACATCTTCGAGCAACACTTTTGCCCGCTGGTATTCTTCTAGCGCATCGCGAAAAACACTTGCCCGTTTGGAAACTTCCTGAGCTGAAAGAGGATCGTCCCAGAAGTTTGGTTTGGCTATTTGCTCATCCAATAAAGCAAGGTCTTTGCTTTTTTGCTCAATGCGCAAATACTGAGCAGCCTGACTAACCCGCTTGGCCACTCGCCCTACTTCTGGTAACTCTTTTTCAGCCATACTTTTAGTTTTTCTCCATTTTCGCTTTACGTTTATACGTTTTCTCCGTGGCACTTCTTATATTTTTTACCAGAACCACAGGGACAAGGATCGTTTCTCCCTACGTTTGCATAAGGATCGTCTTTATCCTTTTCGAAAGTCTTTGGTTTTCCCGGAGAAGCCTGAGGTGGCTGACCCATAGCAGGTGCTGCAGCCGCTGCTGCAGCTGCGCCCATACTTGAGGCAGAAAGAGCTTCTTCTGGAGAAGAATAGGTCAACTTAGCATTAAGCGGGCTTGATGTTTCTTCTTCAGCTGGCGCAACTGCCACCTGAAGGCGCAGAAGTGTTTTTAGGCAATCTTCATACATGGAAGAAGTAAGCGTTTGAAACGCTTCGTAAGCTTCATTTTTGTATTCAACCAGCGGGTCGCGCTGACCAAAAGCGCGCAAAGAAATACCCGTTTTCAAATAATCCATCTCTTGAAGATGCGCCATCCAACGCAAGTCAATGATCTTGAGCATTATTTGCGCTTGGAGCTTTTTGATAGCATCTTCACCAAGAATTTCTACCTTATTGTTATATACCGAAACCAGATACTCACAAATTGCATCTATTATCTCGCCCGGATCTTCGCCATGATCAACTTCTGCAGCAGAAAAATCGCTTAGACCGCAAATGTTATGCACCCACAAATCAAGGGTTTCAAAATCCCAATCGTCACTAGGGGTTTTGGCAGGACAGTTTTCATTTACGGCAGCCTCGGCAGACTCTAAAACAATAGTGGGAATCTGTTCGGCTAAATCTTTACCATCGAGAATTGCGTTGCGTTCGCCATAAATAGCAGTTCTCTGGAGATTCATGACATCGTCGTATTCAAGAACATTTTTTCTCATAGAAAAGTTCATGCTTTCAACTTGGCGTTGTGCACCCTCAATTGCTTTAGAGACCATTGAAGCCTGTATGGGTGTATCGTCATCGATATCAGTTCTTGCCATCATGTTAGAAATGGTTTCCATCCGATTTCCGCCAAAAAGACGCATTAAATCATCTTCCAGCGAAAGGTAGAATTGGGAAAGCCCCGGGTCGCCTTGGCGCCCAGCACGACCGCGCAACTGATTATCGATACGGCGACTTTCATGGCGTTCCGTACCAATTACCGCTAACCCACCTGCGGCAATAACATGATCATGTTCAGAAACGGTAATCTCCTTGGCTTTAGAGAGCGCTTTTTCCCGCTCTTTTTCCGTGGCTTCTTCAAGCTCTATGCCTTCAGAGAGAATAAAGTCGTCCATCATGATATCTGGGTTGCCGCCCAGCAAAATGTCTGTACCACGACCAGCCATGTTGGTGGCAATAGTCACCGCGCCAACACGTCCTGCTTGCGCAATAATGCTCGCTTCTCGTTCGTGATGCTTTGCGTTTAGCACTTCATGTTTAATGCCACGTTTGTCTAATAAACGGGAAAGACGCTCAGAACTTTCAATAGAAACCGTACCGACAAGACAAGGCTGCCCTGCATGGTGGCGTTCAGCGATGTCGTTTGCTACTGCATTAAACTTCGCATTAATATCGCGATAAATGAGGTCGTTTTCGTCTTTACGTGCTACCGGCCTATTCGGCGGAATTGCCATTACCGGCAGCTTATAAATCTGCCTGAATTCGGCATCTTCTGTCATCGCCGTACCAGTCATACCAGAAAGCTTTGTGTACAGACGGAAATAGTTTTGCAAGGTGATGGTTGCGAGAGTTTGATTCTCTTCACGAATGGTAACGCGCTCTTTTGCCTCAAGTGCTTGGTGAAGACCTTCTGAATAACGACGCCCTTCCATAATGCGTCCCGTGAATTCGTCGACAATTTTTACTTCCCCATCAATCACCACGTAATCAACGTCGCGATGCCACAGGAACTGCGCTTTAAGCGACTGTTGCAAATGGTTTGCAAGTTGACCTGAAGGATCGTCGTATAAATCATCAATACCGAGCAAGCGTTCAACTTTTTCAAGACCACCTTCGGTGGTGTGGATTGTTCGCTTCGCTTCATCCATCTTGAAATCAATGTGTTCAACTAATAAGGGAATCACTTTTGCAAATTTTTGATAGGTTTCAGCTGCTTTGGTGCCCATACCCGAAATGATAAGGGGCGTTCTTGCCTCATCAATCAGAATCGAGTCGACTTCGTCTACAATAGCAAAATGGTGCCCTCGTTGTACGCGGGAATCTGCTTTAGTAACCATATTATCGCGCAGGTAATCAAACCCGAATTCCGCGTTGGTGCCATAAGTTACATCGGCTAGATAAGCAGGCACTTTCTTTTCGGGAAGCATTCCGTTTTGGATAAGCCCCACATCCATCCCTAAAAACTTATAGATTTGGCCCATCCATTCGCTGTCGCGCTTTGCCAGATAATCGTTAACGGTAACAATATGCACGTTATTGCCAGAAAGGGCGTTCAAATAACCAGCCAGAGTAGAAACCAGCGTCTTACCTTCACCGGTTTTCATTTCCGCAATTTGCCCGTCGTTTAGTGTCATGCCACCAATTAATTGCACATCAAAGTGGCGCATGCCTAGAGTGCGAACACTCGACTCGCGAACTGCAGCAAAAGCACGGACTAAAAGCGCGTCAAGTTTCGCTCCGTTGCCGAACTCTTCTTTGAGCTCTGCGGTAAGAGCACGTAACTCTTCGTCGCTCTTTGCTTTCATGGCTTCTTCCAAGCCATTTATCTTTTCAACTAAGCCCTGATATGCTTTAAGCTGTCTTCCTTCGCCCAGCGTAAGTACCTTGGATAAAAACCCTGCCATATACTGCCGTCTTTCTCTTAGAAATTTCGCAGTTCACTCTATCACACCCTGCATTCCATCAAAGGAAATCCATAGAGCTTATAGCCCAATATTGGTCGCCAACAATAAGGGTTCTTTCGATTTCAAGGCTGGATCTTCAGTGATAATGTCGGTATAGAGTGTCATGGTTTTTTCTGAAGGGTCAATTCCCATCTCTTCAACTAAGTATTTACGACAACGGAAATATGTTTCCAAGGCTGCCGCTCTTTGCCCCAAGGCCACTTGTGTTTGCATCAGTAGGACATACATATCTTCTCGAGCGGAATCTCGCATAATTGCTGCTCGCGCAAACCAAAGCGTGGCCTGATACTCTGATTTTTCAAACAAGCGATAAGCTGCAGAAGCAAGGGAGTCAACCAGGCGGGTTCGGTATTCAAAGCGCATTTGGGAAATGTAGCGATTTTCTGTTTCGCAGGGCAAAAGATCATCCGGATAAATGTCGCTAATTTCTATATAAGCCTGTGCCCAAGATTCGAGGTCAGAAGCGCTCAAAATAAGTTTACGGCAAAGCGAATCGAACTGGGTGACGTCGCTTGAAACGTTCTTCCCGTCCATTTTATAACTAAATTGAGTATGAACGAGATAAGGGCAATTGCCCGAAGGAAGCGCCAGTGCCTTTTTGAGCATCGACCACATGGAGTAGAGGTTTCTTTGCGCGTGGATTAAATCGCTACCTTCCCACAAAACTTCGCAGAGACGTTTGCGGGGAAATTCTTTACCTTGATTAATCGCAAGCAACGCAAGGAGTATTTTTATTTTTTGTCTGCTCAGTAAACGGGGGTCTAATACTTTGTCACCAATACGAACTTCAAGTCCCCCAAAAAGCTTCACGTGAAGCGGAGGTACACGGTCTTCAACTTTATCAATATAGAGGCTATTTTTACGATATTCGTTGTCTTGAATACGCTTTGGCTTTAAATCTCCAGCAGGCTTTTCGAGAGACATGCGAAGATAATAGTTCTTCTGTTCAAGCACGAATACTTCCATTTTGCGTGTTGGTGAAAGCATTCTTTGAGGAATACAGGCAATCTCTGCAAAGGCAGGAATGCTTTTTAAGGTTTCTAGCTGCCAAAACAAATAATGGTCAAGAAAGCTTATCTGTTTATCATGGCTCCTATTTTCCAGATAAGTGCTTGCATAATGCACCGCCGAAGTAGTATTCCACTTTTTTTCATCCTGCATGTCCCCTTTTGCTGAAGCAGAGACTTCTTCAATCAGCCAAATCACCAGCAAAGTGAGAGTGTCATGAGGGGCGCCAGCTAATCGAGACGATTCTACAAAGCCAATAGCTTCATCTTTTTTATAACGCAAGCATAGTTGTCCCTGAATGAGAATTTTCCATGGCTGCCTTTCTGCAACCAATGATGCAGCGAAACTTTCACTATCCCAGTTTTTGTTTTTAATAACCTGATAATGACATAAGCCTTTCATCACTACCAAGCTCTTTTGTTGTTGGGTTTTGTTGCCGAAACGGGCAAGAAGCAAAGCCACAAACGCGCGCACCTCAAGAGTGGTGTCGCTGAACTGAGAAAGCCGCATGGCAACTCGCACTGCTCTTTCTTCATCGCCGAGAAAAACAAGGCGCCAGGCTTCTTCTATAGTGAGATATTTGTTTTCTCGTTCGCGAGTTTTCTTAATGCTTTCATAAAGTTGATGAACAGGAAGCAAAGACCCCTTTTCAAAAAGATCATGGGAACGCTGCTCCAGCCAAATTAATCGTTGAGCGGGCGGAGATATTTTGGCTATTACCTGACAAGCCCGCTCTGTGCTACCAGACACAATAAGATAATCTGCCAGACGAAATATGAGTTCTCCTTTTCCTGCATAGTTTGAATGTGCAACCATTCCATTGAGGGATGGTGCAAAAGCCTTGGTGATGGACTTTAAGGAAAAAGGATATGTTTCGAACTCTTGGCGATAAGCATCAATTCCCAAATAAGGATAGTCTGCCAACAGCCTCTCGAGCAAACCAGCATTCCAGCCCCTAACAAACATACCCAGGTTTTCAAGCTCGCCCTTTTCAAGGATGAGCATCACAAATATCATAAGCCTTTCGTCGACTGCAAGCTCTTCTTTTATGATGGCTTTGAGGAAGTTCTCTTCCGCATTTTCTTCTGTCCAAAATAAGCCGGGAATTCTTTCTGATGGCAAATAATCCGTAGCACGACGCTCGGTCTTTTCAAGGCTAGAGCGCCTTGCATCCACTTCGATATCTGAAAGCAGCAAGTCCTCTACGCAGATACACAGTGCGTCTGGCTGTCTTTCTGCAAAGACGTTACAGCGCGGCGTCATGGTTACTACGACTTCCCAGCCGTGCTTAAGCAATTCATCAAAAACATCCGAAAGAATGTCAGCACGCTTTTCATCCAAATAGGGCAAATCTTGGAAAACAGCCAAACAAGGCTTCATGTGCTTCTTGATCATAAAGGGCAAAAATGCCTTTTGATCAAGATCGCGTAAGAAGCAATGACTATTTGCGGGGAACCAAAAAACGTTTTCGAAAGAAAAAACTGATTCAGCATATTCTGCTGCCACGGAACTTTTCCCAAAAAGAGGAGGCGCAATAATAAAGCGTGCGGTATTTCTTTGACGAATCATTTTTGCAAGAAGGTCACTTCGAAGAAATTTTTTCGATCCTCCTAAAAAATGTGGGATCCTACCTCGACAAATACTGTTGGTTAGATAATCAGACATATCTCCTCCTCTCATAAATATAAGGGAACAGCCTTGTTCTTCAATTGCGTTATGTTTCCTGCTACCCCAGTTCCCGCCCGACCAGTTTTACGGGTATTTAGTTTGACGAAAAACTCAAACGCTTTATCACGCTCTGGTTTTGAGACACAAGAAATATCCACACTCTGAACAAATATTGAGAGAGGGAATGCTTTGGGGAAATAATTGAGGGGCAGAATTTTGAGACAAATTGCAGTGACAGTAAAGCGTTAAAAAACGTCGCCAATCCAACGGAAGTTGCCTGTTGCAAGAGATACCGCCAACCCAAAGCCCAGGATTACAATAGCAACAAGGATGCAAACTAAATCGGGAATGCCCACTTTGGAAGGTCGTGCCCACGTACGGGCGCCCCGACCGAAACCGCGGGCTTCCATAGCAGTAGCAAGCGTTGAACCGCGGCGAATGGCGCTCACCAACAAAGCAAATGCAGCAGTGGCATACCTTTTGACAGCCCCGCTATCACCAAGACCTCTGGCGCGTCTGGCAAGTTGCATGGTTTTCCAATCGTCGCCCAAACGTGCAAGAAGGCGAATTCCCGCTAAAGTACCCAATACAAACCGCGCTGGCAACCGCCACACTTGCGCCAAGCCATCGGCCATATCGGTCGGGTCAACGTCGATGAGAGTAACCAGACACGCCATTCCGAGAGCAATTACACGCGCCGCTACCGCTGCGGCAAAACTGAGAGATTGTTCGGAAACCACAATGAGCCCCCAAGTAAAAAATACTTCGCCTCCAGGTTTGCCGTATAAGCCCATAGAAAGAGCTGCAAGGGGTGCCGCAAAAAGAAAAGGAATGCTTCGAAGCGTAATGGTTCGCAAACGGCTTGTAATGTTTCGCGGGCTGAGTGCCAACCAAATAACAAGTTCTAAAACTACTACAACAACAGCACTTACCCAATCAAGGGTAATGAGCAGCGGAAACGTTAATATTATGGCTGCACCCAGGCGGGTCACCGGGTTTACTCGATTAAGCAGCGTTTCTTTCAGCTTCATGGTTGCCCCAAATCGATTCGGTAATCTCCGAGGGCTTTGATATAGGCTTCATCATGAGTTACGGAAATAACGGTGGTGCCGCCATCGCGCAAGGTGCGTACAATTTCCACCAAACTTGCCCAGGTGCAGCGGTCTTGCCCAAAAGTTGGTTCGTCCAAAATGATTACTTGGGGGTTACAGGCAAGCACTGTCGCCACAGAAAGCCTGCGTTTTTCGCCACCCGATAGAGTGAAGGGGTTTGCTTTTGCAAGATGCGCGAGACGAAGCTCTTCTAAAAGTTGATTCACGCGTTCTTCGATTGAGCCAGAGCTTTGAAATGCTGTATCGTGTGCTTTGCTTTGCGCCCGCAAACCTATAGCAACTTCATCAAACACCGTGTTAGATACAAACTGGTGGTCGGGCGATTGGAACACCGTGCCAATTCTGCTTAAGAGTTCTTTAGATTTCCAGGCATGGGGGTTAGGGCGGCCGGGTGGCGCAAGCGTGGATGATGCTTCAACGGTACCCGCTAACGGAGGCAGCAAACCCGCCAAAGTGAGTGCGAGCGTCGTTTTGCCTGAACCATTTGGTCCAGTGATAACCGTTGAAAGCCCTTCAGGGATTTCAAGAGAAAACCCGCTGCGAACGGGTGTTGAACCGTGCCCGATTGAGAGATTGTGGGTGGAAAGAACTGCGGGTTTGCTTACTTCGCAAGGTGTAGCGACCTGACTGTCAACCCCGTGGATCCTTCGGCTGCGCTCAGGATGACAGGCTAGCTCAAGATGACATGGCTGTGGGTTGTGTGTCATCCTGAATGGAGCGAACGGAGTGAGTGGAGTGAAGGATCCACGTGGTTGAGTTGTGGATCCTTCGCTGCGCTCAGGATGACAGGCTAGCTCAGGATGACAGGCTAGCTCAGGATGACAGGCTAGCTCAGGATGACAGGCTAGCTCAGGATGACAAGAAGGGATAGGATGACATGGGGAGTCAGGATGATAAGGAGGGGTGGTGTTTTCTTCAGGGACCCAGACACCCATTTGGGCTAGTTCGTTTCCTCTGGTTGAAAAAACTTCATGAGGAGAACCATCGGCAATAATGCCCTCTGCTGTGAGAATCATAACCCTATCAACAAGCGATGCCCAGGTAGAACAGTGGTGCTCGACCACAATAAGAGTTCGCGAGCGATTTGCCACCGCATCGGCAACCGCATCGCGAACCTGAATTAACCCAACAGCATCAAGGTTTGCCGTCGGCTCATCTAACACCAACAACTCTGCCCCCATAGCAAGGGCGCCCGCCAACACCAGTCGCTGTTGCTGTCCACCAGAAAGGTGGGCAGTTTCGTGGCTCCTTGGCAGATTAAGCCCAACTGAAGCCAAGGCTGCATCGACTTTCCCCCAAATTTCTGCAGGAGGTACACACATATTTTCGCAACCAAAAGCGACATCATCGCCAACGCGCGTTAAAACGATTTGCGAATCGGGGTCTTGCATCATCAACGCCGCGTGCCCCTTAAGGTCGCGCGGGTGTATGCCACCAATAGTAAGGCTACCCTCTTCCTCGCCCTCATTCGCATCCCCTAAAACTCCCGAAAGAGCAGCAAGCAGAGTTGACTTCCCCGCACCCGAAGGTCCTAGAAGAAGCACCCTTTCCCCCGCTTTGATGGTGAAGGAAAGGTTGCGAATAGCCCATGCTCGCCTACCAGCGTGACGCCATCCCCAACCTTTAGCCTGAATATCGAGTGACATATGTGCTAACCTAAGATTTTTGGGCAACTACACCAGCTGTTCCGATTCTCGCCCAGACTCAAATCGATTAAGCGCGTCTGTTTTCGCCAAACCTTTTTGGAGTAACCATCCGAGCAACCCAGCCAATATCGCTCCAGAAACGGCAAAGCAACCAATATAGGCGGCTTGAAAAAGAGGTTCCCACCCGGCATACCAAACGAAGAGTTCGTATACCCCACCGAAAACCGCAGCCAAAGCCCCTGCTATCATCGCTATAGGAAGATTCCATTTCTTGTATAAGAAAATCAAGAATATGAGTTCAGCACCGGCACCCTGCAAAAGCCCGCTGAATATTACGGTAAGCCCCCACGCATTGCCAATAAGAGCCGAAACTATAGCGGCAATGAGTTCAACAAAAATTGCAGCACCTGGTTTGCGGATAATCAGCCCGCCCAAAACGCCGCCTAACAGCCATACTCCGCCTAACAGTCCTTTTAAGGGAGGGAGAATAGCTTTCAGAAAATCGCCAGCCGCGTCGCCTGCGAAATTCCACGCTACAAAGATGAAGCCTAATGCCACGCCAAGCACGGCTGCGACAACAATGTCTACAACGCGCCAACGATAGCGTGAGGTACTGGTAGTGCTCGAATTACTGTTTGAATTTGACATAATGTGCCCTTTCTTTCAAGTTTTCATGGGCACGGGTGGCGGATAAGCCAGAGAACTTCCCTTGCGCTGGTATTACCCAGATCAGGTTCATGCGGTCGAAGGCTGCGCCTTCCTCTCAGCCCTTTTGGGCTCCCGTGTTGCGTGGACTAGTATATAGTGCGCGCCGATTTCCCTTTTGGTTTTCACGAAATCTGCCTCATTCTTACCGCGAGTGGCTCATTCGATGGACTGGCATGATATAGTTTTTCGCATCATGATGAACGAAAAGGAAACAATTACCCTACCTGCGTGCGCTTTGGGCGCGTTATCTTTGCTGGAAAAAGCTGGATACGAAGCTTGGTGCGTTGGTGGTTTTGTGCGCGATTCAATAATGGGTCGCCCTGTTTCAGACATCGATATTGCAACGTCTGCCTTATGGCAAGAAGTGCAAACGGTGTTTGAATCTGCGGGATTGCGAACGCATGAAACGGGCATTAGTCACGGAACCATTACGGTAATGGTTGAAGGCGAACCAATAGAAATTACCACTTATCGAAACGATGGTGAATACAGCGATTGCCGACGCCCCGATGAAGTTTCTTTCGTGAAAACTATCGAAGAAGATCTAGCTCGGCGCGATTTCACCATTAATGCGATTGCCTATCACCCCGAAAGAGGGTTTTGCGACCCCTATGGAGGGCGGAGCGACATTGCTGCCCAAATAATTCGCGCCGTCGGAAAACCTCAGATGCGCTTCGGCGAAGATGCCCTGCGCATATTGCGTGCGGTTCGTTTTTCTGCCCAACTAGGATTTTCAATTGAAGAGGTTACCTTTGAAGCAATGCGCACGCAGAAAACCTTGCTTGCGCGTATCGCGAAAGAGCGGGTATTTCACGAATTGGATGCTTTTGTTTGCGGCAAGGCTGTTGAAGCAGCACTTATAGAATCGATTGAGGTTATCGAAGAGGTGATTCCAGAACTTTCGCCCTTAAAAGGCTTCGATCAAAAAACGCCTTACCACATTTATGACGTGCTCAAACATACTGCGGTATGTATGCAGAATACGCCGCCCGTGCCCCTGGTGCGCTGGGCTGCTCTTTTTCACGATATCGGAAAACCTGCCAGCTTTTCCGTTGATGAAGCTGGGGTCGGGCATTTTTATGGGCACGCAAAAGTCAGCACGAAAATTGCGAAAGAAATAATGAGTCGGCTTCGCTTCCCTCTTGCACTGAAAGCAGAAATTGCGACGCTCGTTACTTACCATGATTACGTTTTTGCCTCTACCCCAAAAGCAGTCAAGCGAATGTTGCAAAAGCTTGGCGGACGTGTTGATTTACTCGAAGCATTGCTCGACCTTAAGCGCGGCGACTGTGCAGCACAAGCACCTCAGTTCCTTGAACGCGTTGAACTCACGAAAGAAATCGGGGAAACTCTTGCCAGCATCCTTGAAGCGCAGGAAGCTTTCGCGCTCCATAATCTTGCCATTAAAGGCAGCGATGTTATTGCCTTAGGAATAGAAGCAGGGCCGCACGTTGGCGTATTGCTGCAAGCTGCACTCGATGCGGTCATTGACGAAAAGGTCGCGAACGAAAAGCCTGCCATCCTCGTGTATTTGCAGGAAGAAGAACTGCCCCGCAAGACTGCCTTATCTTGAAAAGGGCATACAGAAACGGGTTGAACGAATATGTAACATCCGCACATACCTATAAAGCAAGATGGACGACAGATGAACAAGCAACACTGGATTGGGTGATTGAAAAACTATAAACATAGTAAAACTACCAGGATGCTTGTCAGCTTAATATGGAATATCTCCAAGCTAATCAATATTTGTATTTATATTAGTATTATTAACCCTTAGTTATTAATTGCTCGTAAACTCGGAGGTGTTTTCTATGATTTGTGATGTATGCAAAGCTGAAATGGTCGATTCTACAACGGAAAAAGAGGTTTCAGGCGACGGCAAAACATTCAAAGTTACTAATGTTCCTGCTTTGATTTGCCCAAGCTGCGGCAAGGTTGTAGTAGAAGATATTGTGGAAAAAATGATAAGCAAATTCGCCAAACGCAGCAAAGACGGGGATACTCTCGATTTTAACGATGTCAAATCTCTTGGCATAGGTTTCGGCGAAGGATTAAAATAACCTCTAAAGCAAGTGCGAAGTGTACCACGGTGCTAATCTATGCATATTTGCGTAGATTAGCACTTTTGTTTTAAGTTGCTTTATGCTTCTACTGCCATTGCTCGAAAAAATCGTAGCCAAATGAATAAGAACAGATCAGGGCATGGAAAACGTATCACTTTATTCGCCACATAATGCAGTGTGTCGATTATGATAAGTCTACGCAAAGATATTGCTTTTGATATATTTACGTAGACAATATTGCCAGAAACCTGAGAAGAGGGGAAATTACCCTCGAAAGTCTTGAAAGCAGATTCCGTATAGAAATTGCGAAAGGCTATACGAGTTAACCTAAAACTCTACGAAGCATTTGTTGCATAATAGTATTGCGTTGTTTATGCTCGATTGCGGAGGTAGAAATAATGGACTGTGGCAAAGCTGGAAAACTCATAGCGCGTTTACGTAAAGAAAAAAATATGACGCAGAAAGATCTTGCCAACATTTTAAGCCTGAGCGACCGCACAATTTCAAAATGGGAACGTGGCTTAGGTTACCCAGACATTTCTTTTCTGAACGAACTATCACAAATATTTGGGGTAAATATAGAAAAAATCCTAAGCGGTGACTTAGGTCAAAATGATAAGGATGAAGGCAATATGAAAAAAATCAAATTCTACCTATGCTCTACTTGCGGAAACATATTGTTTAGCACTAGTGAAACGGATATTTCTTGCTGTGGAAGAAAACTGCATATGCTCGAAGCGGCAACCAGAAGCGCAAACCACTCGATGAATGTTGAGAAGATAGAGAACGACTATTTCATAACGATAGACCACGAAATGACCAAAGCGCACTATATTTCATTTGTTGCATTTGTTGGCTATGACCGAGTATTGCTGGTGAAGCTGTACCCTGAACAAAATGCAGAATTACGCATTCCGCAGATGCCAGGCAACAGGCTTTTTGCGTATTGCAATGAACATGGATTGTGGGAACAAAAAATGTGCAAGCAATAGAAACTTACGAGTTCGCTACGTGGATTTTTCGACTTCACTCACTTCGTTCGTTTCGCTCAAAATGACACTATAGGACGGGGTTGCCATTTCGTTTGTTTCGTTCATTTTGCTATACTTCGCAATTGGTTAATGAAAAATACGCGAAAAGGGAGTGGGCGACATTGGGGAAATCCGCTAAGGCGAATAGTAAAACGCTATCCAACTATGCGTGGTTATCCCTGATTCGCGCTTTCGGTGTTGTACTCGTTTTAATCTATCACCTGAATTCTTCCTGGTTACCTGGAGGATTCATTGGCGTAGATGTCTTCTTTGTCTTTTCTGGATATCTGATAACTTCACTTTTTATTAAGGAATATAACTCTACGGGCACGGTAAAGCTCAAGGCATTCGTTGTGCGACGTTTCAGGCGGCTGTTTCCCGCCCTACTTTGCATGCTACTTGTCATTCTACCTTTAGCTCTCTTGATTTCACCAGACTTCCGCGTTGGTTCCGCCAGCCAAAGCCTTGCAGCCCTAGCTTGGGTAACCAACTATTTCGAAATATTCACTGGCCAGTCTTATGCGAACAATTTGCTCCCCCATCTGTTTGTCCACACCTGGACTTTAAGCATCGAAATGCAGTATTACTTAGTTTGGGGTATTGTGGTGTTTTTCATCGTTCGCTCCTTTACGAAAAAGACTCCCGACGGCAAATCAAACGCCAAATCTATCATCCCCGTGTTATTAATAATCTCTCTCGCAGTTATTATTGTTTCCTACGTACTTATGCAGGTTTACCTTGTCGGGCAAGAAGACCCTACGCGAGCATACTTTGACACCACCTCGCACCTTTTCCCTCTGTTTATTGGGTCGCTTCTCGGGCTTTTGGCCGGTTTTGAAAGCACAAAATTGGTAAAACGCTTGGAAAAGATCGGTAAGTTTCCGGCACTTTTTCTCACCATTTTCGCCGTATTAGGCATCATCGCTCTCGCACTAACACTTCCTTTTGAAAACTTGCTCGTTTATCGTTTCGGGATACTTGCAACCTCCCTTCTTTCGGGGCTCATAATACTTATGGGTCGCGGAAAACAAAAACAACTGCAAAACCACCGCGAGCAACCTATTTTGAAGTATTTAGCCGATCGTTCTTACAGTCTTTATCTTTTCCACTGGCCTGTTTTTGTAATAATTGGAAACCTTAATCGTACTGCCCCCTTTTCTCTTTTTTCCTCAGAAGTCACTTGGGCACTTCTCGCACTTCTTTCGCTGGCTTTAACCTTCGCCCTTTCTCATCTCTGTTATCGCTTTGTGGAAGTTCCCTTTAGGCGCAAGGGTGCTCTTGATCTACAGTTCGCCAAGAAAAGAATCTTGCCCTACGGTGCAGCTGCGCTCTGCCTTTTTGCGGTTTCTGCAGTTTCTTTGGCTACGGCACCAAAAATAACCTCTATAGAAGAGTCCTTCCAAAAGGGACTACAAGCCCAAAAAGAACAAAGCGTCCGTGAAATATTCGGGCCGTTTATCAATCCCGACCAAAAAAACGCCAGCGGCTCTGGTGCACAATTAGAATACGTGCCAGCTGAAGGGGTTGTACCAGGAACCAGTTTCCATCATGGAGCTGTTACCATAATTGGTGATTCGGTGACTTTAGGGGCGGTAGTCGAACTTCAAGAAGCAACTGGCGCGCAGGTAGATGCTGCTGTAAGCCGGAGCATGTACGCAGGCGAAGACATGATTGCTAATCTTGATGCTGCCAACGAACTTTCAGAATATGTTGTTGTTGCTCTCGCAACCAACACGCATGTCGATTCCTTTGATGCCGCTGAAAGGATTGTGCAAAACATAAGCCCTGGCCATCGCTTGATCTTCGTGACAGCTTATGGCGGTGGAGGCAACCCGGAGTTCAATTTTGCCCTCAGAGAACTTGCCGGAAACCACCCTTTTATTACGATCGCTGACTGGGAACCTATTGCAGACCAAAATATCGAAACCCTCGCGGCAGACAATATTCACCTTTCAACGCAAGAGGCCTGCGATTTTTATACTCAGACCATCGTCACTGCCCTTTTAAAAGCCAGCCTGAAAGAAACCAGTTAGACCCACGGACACGGTTTGTTCCAAATGTGTCAATTTGTCTGTCACCCGTGAATCGCTCTTGACTTGCGTGTGCACTTGATGTGTACTGTTATACGTTGAACAAAGGCGTTCATTAGATGATGAGAGGAACTTCTTCCCCGCGACATCATCCAATGAGTGCTTTTTTTATTGATCGGAGGAAGACTATGCAGCGAGAGGGACAGGTACGAATTCCGTCCGGCTGCGCTATTTCAGGGATTATCGACAAATCCGGTAAGCTCATGAACGGTGAAGCAATTATCAAATCCATAGCTATCATGCATGACCGATCCAACGGGCTTGGTGGCGGATTCGCGGCTTACGGCATTTATCCAGAGTACAAGGATTATTATGCTTTCCACTTGTTCTATGATTCCCCTGCAGCGAAAAGCGCCTGTGAAGATTTTCTTGAACGTCACTTTGACATAATCAACCTTTCGAAAATACCCACTCGTAAGGTAAAAGAAATTACCGACGAACCGCTGATCTGGCGCTACTTCGTAACCCCTTTGCCAACAAAGCTGGCAGATAGCCAGCTTGATGAAAGAGAATTTACGGCAAAGTGTGTTTTTCGCATCAATACAACCATTGAAGGAGCTTACGTTTTTTCTTGCGGGAAGAATATGGGTGCCTTCAAAGCAGTGGGCTTTCCTGAAGATGTAGGGCGTTTTTATCGCTTAGAAGATTATGAGGGCTGGTGCTTTACGGCTCATGGCCGCTACCCCACCAACACTCCAGGCTGGTGGGGCGGAGCACATCCTTTTGCCTTGCTCGATTATTCTGTCGTGCACAATGGCGAAATTTCTTCATATGACGCAAACCGGCGTGCTATCGAAATGCATGGCTATAAGTGTTCTCTTCAAACCGATACCGAAGTTATTACCTATATCATCGACTATCTTCATCGTAAAATGGAGCTTACTTTTGAAGAAATCGCTTCTGTCATAGCTGCTCCTTTCTGGCAAACTATTGCTCGCATGGAACCAGAGAAGCGAGAAATTCACGAATACTTAAGGGTAATGTTTTCTGCCCAACTTATTACAGGGCCTTTTTCCATTCTCGTTGGACACGAAGGCGGACTTATGGCATTAAACGACCGCCTGAAACTGCGCAGCATGGTCGTGGGCGAAAAAGGCGATAAGGTTTATATTGCCAGCGAAGAAGCGGCGATCCGCATAATTGAACCGGAGCTAGAAAAAGTTTGGTCTCCAAAAGGTGGTCAACCGGTAATTGTTAACCTCGATTCCCCGGAAGCGAGGTAAGACAATGGCTCTAGACTATATTTATCCTGATCATGAAATCCATCGCAATGTTGAGCGTTGCACGAACTGCCGCATTTGCGAACACCAATGTGCCAATGAAGCTCACGGTTATCTTGAAGAAATAAATAGAATGGTCTGCGATGACGCGAAATGCGTTAATTGCCAGCGCTGCGTGGTGCTTTGCCCAACTCGGGCTCTAAAAATTGTAAAAAGCAATAACACCTATAAAGCGAATAGCAACTGGCCAGGAAAAACCATTATCGAAATCTATCGCCAGGCCGACACCGGAGGCGTGCTCCTTTCCAGCATGGGCAACCCCGAAGTGTTTCCCAGCTATTGGGACAAAATGCTTATTAATGCATCCCAAGTTACCAACCCTTCCATCGATCCTTTGCGCGAACCTATGGAAACAAAGGTTTCGCTGGGTGCCAAACCTCAAGGGCTCAAGCGTGACGATCAAGGGCATCTTATTAACAACTTGCCGCCGCAACTTTCTCTATCTATGCCCATGATGTTTTCCGCTATGAGCTACGGCTCTATCAGCTATAACGCCCATGAAAGCTTAGCGCGCGCCGCTGAAGAATTGGGGATTTTATACAACACCGGCGAAGGTGGCTTACATGAAGACTTCTATCGGTATGGAGCAAATACCATAGTTCAAGTGGCTTCAGGACGCTTTGGGGTACACCCTCAATACCTCAACAGCGGTGCAGCCATCGAAATTAAGATGGGGCAAGGCGCCAAACCAGGCATTGGTGGACATCTGCCCGGCACAAAAGTTGGTGACGATATTTCACGCACCCGTATGATTCCCAAGGGAAGTGATGCTATATCCCCTGCTCCTCATCATGACATTTACTCTATCGAGGATTTGCGCCAACTGGTGTTTTCCCTGAAAGAAGCAACCAACTACCAGGTACCCATTATTGTAAAGATCGCTGCAGTTCATAATGTTGCCGTTATCGCCAGCGGTATTGCCCGCAGTGGTGCCGACATCATTGCGATTGACGGCTTCCGCGGTGGTACTGGTGCGGCACCTACCCGCATCCGCAACAATGTGGGGATTCCTATCGAACTCGCCCTTGCTAGTGTTGATAAGCGTTTGCGGGAAGAAGGTATTCGCGACAGTGTCTCATTGGTGGTAGGAGGCTCAATTCGCTCCAGCGCTGATGTGGTAAAAGCGATTGCTTTAGGGGCTGACAGTGTTTATGTGGCAACCGCCGCACTGCTTGCTTTAGGGTGTCACCTATGCCGTAGCTGCCAAGGGGGCAAGTGCAATTGGGGCATCGCTACTCAAGTCCCCGAATTGGTAAAGCGCCTTAATCCTGAAGTGGGCTACAAGCGTCTGGTAAACCTAATGGATGCCTGGCAGCATGAAATCAAGGAAATGATGGGTGGCATGGGCATCAATTCCATTGAAAGCTTAAAAGGCAACCGCTTAATGCTTCGCGGCGTGGGGCTCAATGAAAAAGAGCTTGACATTTTAGGGATAAAACACGCAGGCGAATAAAAGTATCCGCTGCTTGAGCGTTCTACCAAAGAAACGCGCAACGAAAACAAACATACGGCGGAAAACCGAGTTTTGAAGATTGAAGCGATTTGAGAAAGAGGCGAAGGGGCATGATAATATCTGCCGATAAACTAGACTTTAAGGAACTCAACGACCAACTGCGTGAAGTAGAAGGATCAGTTCAGATAGATAATTGCTATGGGCAGCGTTTTATCGGTGCTGGCATGAGCAATATAGATATCACCATAAATGGCACCCCTGGCAATGCCTTAGGCGCCTATCTTGACGGGGGCTCTATCGAAGTAAAGGGCAACGCTCAAGATGCCGTTGGCGACACCATGAACGATGGAACTATTATCATTCATGGTAATGCGGGAGACGCTCTTGGTTATGCCATGCGTGGCGGCATTATCTTTGTGGAAGGCAGCACGGGATATCGAACGGGTATCCACATGAAAGAATACCAAGAGAAAAAACCGGCGATTGTCATTGGTAAAGCCGCAGGAAGTTTCTTGGGTGAATACTTGGCCGGTGGCCTGATTGTGGTTCTCGGAATTGAAGAGGATAGTGTTCCTGTAGGGAATTTCACGGGAACCGGCATGCACGGTGGGCGTATTTTCATCCGCACCAACCACGATCTGGTTGGATTACCAGATCAAGTTACAGCAAAAACTGCTACCCCGAAAGACCTTAAAGAAATAGAACCTCTGTTATCCGCGTATTCTAGGCACTTTAATATTGACACGAAGGCACTTTTGAACGATAAATTCTATATGCTGGTACCTAACGCAAAAAACCCGTATAAGCAGCTTTATACTAAACACTAGAAAGTGCTTAAAGATTGAAGTTAATTAATGCGCTAAGACGATCCTTGGCCATAGCAGTTTGCAAACTGCTTATTTTTGCAGGCAAACTTTTCGGCAAACACGGTTCATCAGCACCAGGAATGTGGGCACTGCGTATCGCGCCCGACCTTTTAGCTCACCTGGCACCTCAGGTACGCAAAAGCACCATTGCGGTCTGTGGCACCAACGGAAAAACAACAACGAACAACTTCATCTACACCCTTCTTCGAGCTCAAGGCAGCGAACCCGTATGTAATCGTGTCGGCGCCAATATGCTCTATGGAGTAGTAACAGCCTATGCAAAAGCGGCAAAGATCAGCAGTAAGCTGGATGCAGATTATGCCTGCATCGAAATTGATGAACTGTCTGCCGTTAAAGTGTTTCAGCATTTCAAGCCCGATTTTATTATTATGACCAATCTTTTCCGCGATCAGCTTGACCGCTATGGCGAAATCGATCTTACGTATGATAGCTTGCGCGACGCTATTGCGCTTGCCAAAGGAGCGACGCTGATCCTTAATGCCGATGACCCCCTTTTGGCGGCACTCGGGAAACAAAGCGACTCAAAAAGCGTCTATTTTGGGGTTGCAGACATTCCCGCAGAAATTGCCGCAGGTGCTGAAAATAGCCTGGAAACAAAAGAAGGGCGCTTCTGCCGTTTTTGCGGCAAAGAACTAGTTTATGAAACCTACTACTATAGTCAGTTAGGGCGCTACACCTGTACAAGCTGCGATTTTTCCCGCCCTGCTCTTAACTATGGAGCAGACAATATCAACCTTTCTGAAGGGATAACTTTTGACATAGGAAGTGAAACCCTTACGGCAAATTATCGTGGCTTTTACAATATCTACAACATGCTTGCCGCCTTTGCCGTCTTGAAACAATGTGGCATTAGTACAACAAACATCAACGAAGCGCTGGCAGGCTTCCGCCCACAAATTGGTAGGATGGAAACGTTTACCGTATCCGGAAAACCAATAGTACTCAATCTTTCGAAAAACCCTGCGGGGTTTAATCTGGCTCTCACTACCGTCATAACCGACCCCCGCGAAAAAGCCGTCGTAATTGTTATTAACGACAACGATCAAGACGGTTGTGATGTTTCGTGGTTATGGGATGTTGATTTTGAGCGACTTTGCGGTGTTTCAGAGATTGTTGTCAGCGGTTTGCGCGCAAACGACATGCTGGTTCGCATGAAATACGCAGGTAAAGAGGGTGTTCATCTTGAACCCAAGGTTAAAGATGCCATTTCTTTAGCCCTCAATACCGAAAGCGAAATTGTTTATGCTTTGGTAAACTATACTGCCCTCTTCAGCACACAAGAGCTGCTGAGAAAAATGGAACAAGCATGAAAATAACGATTGGACATTTATATCCTGACCTGCTGAATCTTTATGGTGATGTGGGCAATATTAGAACATTGTCTTGCCGTTTGCAGTGGCGCGGAATTGATGTTGAAGTACGCGAGTATCGTTTGCACGATGAAATCGACTTTTCCAGCTTGGACATTGTGTTTTTGGGGGGCGGCAGCGACCGCGAACAAAAGCTCGTACATAACCGCCTCAGCGAAATTCGTGAAGATTTCGCAGCCTACGTTGAAAATGGCGGAGTAACTATAGCAATTTGCGGAGGTTACCAACTATTAGGAAAGTATTATCGCATTGGTGAAGAAAAGATTGACGGTTTGAACATTGTCGACTTGCATACCGATAATGAACCTGGTCGCCTCATTGGCAATGTGGTGATCGAATCTGAGTTATGCGAAATGCCGGTGGTTGGCTTTGAGAACCATGGAGGACGCACCTATTTGGGTGAACACACTCCTTTTGGGAGGGTTTTGGTAGGCAAGGGCAACAACGGCAAGGATGGCTATGAAGGAATCGTTTACAAGAACCTGATAGGCACGTATCTTCACGGACCCTTACTGCCAAAAAACCCGCAATTGTGCGATTGGTTGCTACAAGCAGCGATTTCCAGGAAAAACCTGGGTATAACCTTGACAGCGCTTGATGACAGCGCTGAAACGTTGGCAAACGAATACATTGTAAAGCGTTTTGCGAAAAGCGAAATAAATTAGCGGAGGTAAAGATTTATGTGCGGAATTATCGGATATATTGGTCAGGAAAATGCGGTGCCTATTATCGTAGAAGGCTTGAAAAAGCTGGAATACCGTGGGTATGATTCTGCAGGCATCGCAGTATACAACCAAGGCAGTTTTTTCGACGTGGTAAAACAAAAAGGGCGACTGAAAGCGCTTGAATCCCGTCTTGCCGAATTCCCCATTGAAGGAAAAATGGGCATTGGCCACACCCGCTGGGCAACCCACGGTGAACCTTCCGATCAAAATTCCCACCCCCATACAGGAAGCCAGAATAAAATCACGGTGGTACATAATGGCATCATTGAAAACTATAAGCAACTGAAAGAATTCCTTGAATCAAAAGGAGTAGTTTTCGCTTCTCAGACAGACAGCGAAGTCATTGCACAGCTGGCGGAATACTATTATAACGGTGACCTTATGGACACCGTTGTCAAGGTTTCCAACAGACTTGAAGGTTCTTATGCCTTAGGCATCATGTGTGTCGATGAACCCGATTATCTTATTGCTTTAAAGAAAGATAACCCTTTGATTATCGGCGTTTCTGAGACGGGACAGTTTATTGCGTCTGACGTACCTGCATTACTAAAACATACTAAAGATGTGTACTATTTAAACGATAAAGAGATTGCAAAGCTGACAAAAGACAGCGTGCAGTTTTTCAATATGGATAAAGACCCCCTAGAAAAAACAGTAGAAACTATCAGCTGGAATATGGATAGTGCTGAAAAGGGTGGCTATCCTCACTTCATGCTGAAAGAAATTATGGAACAACCAAAAGTTATCCGCGACACGGCGCAGTCTTTTAGCCTTGCAGGCGATAACCAAGCAGCTCTTGATAGCATTGATATTAAGAAATACAACAAGTTGGTTATTACTGCTTGTGGGTCGGCCTACAATGCAGGTGTTGTCGGAAAATATGTTATTGAGCAACTGTGTAGGCTCACTGTTGAAGTTGAACTTGCCAGCGAATTGCGCTACAAAGATGCCATTATCGATGAACAAACGTTGGTGGTTTTAATTAGCCAATCAGGGGAAACTGCTGATACTATTGCTGCTATGCGTGAAGCAAAAACTAAAGGTGCAACCACCCTGGCAATCGTAAATGTTGTAGGAAGCACCATTGCAAAAGAAGCAGACGTTTGCCTGTTGACCGCAGCTGGTCCTGAAATCGCCGTTGCTACAACGAAAGCATTTTCAGCACAGTTGGTTGTGCTCTACATTCTGGCCATTCGGTTCGCTACTTTACTTGAGAAGATTACACCTGCAATCCAAAATGAACTCCTGGCAGAAGTTGCGAAATTGCCCGAAATGGTGACGGTCGTGCTTGAGCACACTGACGCAATTCAGAAGTATGCAGCAACCTGCGTGAATTCAAAAAGCATCTTCTTCATTGGAAGAAATATCGATTACGCTATCGCCCTTGAAGGCTCCTTGAAGCTGAAAGAAATATCCTACATTCACTCAGAAGCATATGCGGGAGGCGAACTAAAACATGGCACCATTTCCCTTATCGAAGATGGCACCTTAGTCGTTGCTATGGTGAACTGCGAAAGGCTCCAGCCAAAAATTATGAGTAATGTGGAACAGGTAGTGAGTCGTGGCGCAAAGGTTTTACTCATTGGTTCTTGCCTAGCAGATGAATCTCTTGAAAGAACTGAATCAATTAACCTGCCAAAAGGATCAGAGCTCTTCTCTCCCTCATTGTCCGTTATTATTCTTCAACTCTTTAGTTACTATGTAGCCGCCAACAAAGGCCTCGATATAGATAAGCCACGAAATCTGGCAAAAAGCGTTACGGTTGAATAGGAGCACACTCGTGAACACCACTGCCAGTGAGGTTTTAGAATTTGTAAAAGAAAACGATGTAACCTTTATCAGGCTTACGTTTTGCGATTTGTTCGGATGTCAGAAAAACGTATCCATTATGGCACGCGAACTTGAATCGGCTTTCGAAAATGGTGTTTCTATTGATGCTCATGCGGTGGATGGATTCAGCGATGTTACCGCGTCTGACTTGTTTCTCTTCCCCGACCCGGCGACCCTTTCCATTCTTCCTTGGCGGCCAGGACCAGGTAGGGTAATTAGGTTCTATTGCGACATCAAGACTCCTGAAGGAAACCCTTTCTTGCATGACGGTCGGTATCTTTTGCGGCAAGTAGTTAAACGCTACGAAGACAAAGGCTTTACCTGCAAAATAGGTGCGGAATGCGAGTTCTATTTATTCAAAACAGATGAGAATGGTGAACCCACAGAAGCAACTCTTGACCGCGGTGGTTATCTTGATATTTCCCCGCTTGATAAAGGTGAGGATATCCGTCGTGAAATCTGTTTGACCCTTGAAGAGATTGGCATTAAGCCCGAAGCATCTCATCATGAAAGGGGTCCTGGACAAAATGAAATTGACTTCAAATTTTCCGATGTACTCACCTGTGCTGATAGTTTTTTGACCTTCAAATCGGTGGTGAAAGCTATTGCTGCCCGCAACGGTCTTTTTGCCTCCTTTTCACCGAAACCTATCTCCTCCACAGCAGGAAATGGCCTGCATATAAATCTTTCTCTTTCCCAAAATGGTGAAAACATTTTTAAAAATGCCTTCGCAGGTGAACACTCGAAAGCTGCTGAAAGTTTTATCGCTGGAATAATCTTCCGCGCTAACGAAATGACTCTTTTTCTCAATCCTCTCGCAAATTCATATGAACGGTTTGGCTCTCACGAAGCTCCAAAATACGTTTCGTGGTCGCACCAAAATCGTTCTCAATTAGTTCGAATACCTGCAGCTTCAGGGGAAAATATTAGAATGGAATTGCGTTCACCTGACCCTGCCATAAACCCCTATCTCGCCTTTACCTTAATACTGGCAGCTGGTCTTGAGGGTATCGAAAAAGAAATGAAACTACCACCCGCTATTGACGAAGATTTATATAAAGCAAGCGAGGCGATAGTAAAAAACCTAACCATGCTCCCCAGCAATTTGGATGAAGCTATTTCCCTTGCAGAAGAAAGTGCATTCGTTAAGGAAGTCTTAGGAATTGATCTTCTTGGTAAGTATCTTTCGATTAAGAAAACGGAAGCAATTGATTTCAATACTGCCACTGATAAAGCTCAGTTTTACAAGGATCGTTACTTTTACAGTTTATAGACAAGTGAGGGCGAGGAAGAAGAGACAACGAAAAAATGGACAGTGCTCTCATAATATCGTGTTCCAAAAACGGCACGAGCGCGCTTTCTGAAATGCTTAATGCAGCTGGCTTTCAGCAAACCGTCGTGGCAGGCTCATGCGGAGAAGCGCGGAGGATATTGTTAGAGCGAGATTTTGAACTGATCATTGTTGATGCACCGCTATCAGATGAATCAGGAGAAAGTTTTAGTCGTCATGTTGCATCAAAAGGTTTATCGCAGGTCATGATTTTAGTTAAGAGCGAATACTTTGAAGCCATGTCTGCAATATGCGAAGATGATGGTGTTTTAACGGTAGCGAAACCGATTGAGAAAACGGTGTTTTGGTCGGCCATTAAGCTAGCGAGGGCAGCCCAGAATCGCTTAAGGCGAGTGCAGGTTGAAAACGCAAAGCTAAAGCAGCGAATTGAAGACATTCGCATTGTGGATAGAGCGAAATGTCTTTTAATTTCATATATGAATTTGTCTGAAAAAGAAGCGCATCGGTTCATCGAAAAGCAGTCAATGGACATGCGTTCAACGAAAAGAGAAGTCGCAGAGGTGATCTTAAAAACGTATGAAACTTAAACTAGGCAAGCTGCACTTTCTACAAAAACTAATACCCCACAGGCACCTATAAAATTGGGAGGAGGGAGCACAATGAATGCGTATTTGATCTTAGAAGATGGGACTATATTTGAAGGAAAATCCTTCGGCGCACAAGGCGATATTACTGGAGAGTTGGTATTTACCACAGGTATGACAGGTTATTTAGAAACTTTGACCGACCAAAGCTATTATGGGCAAATCGTTCTTCAAACTTTTCCTCTTATTGGTAATTACGGAGTAATTCCTGAAGACTTTGAAAGTTCCACCATTGGGCCTCGAGGCTATATTGTTAAATATCCTTGCCAAAACCCTTCAAACTTTAGAAGCTCTGGCACTCTTGATGCCCTTTTAAAAGAACGAGGCATTGTCGGTATTTGCGATATTGACACCCGTGCTTTAACCAAAATTATCCGCAAAAAGGGTGTTATGAATGGAAAAATTACGGCTTCCACCCCAACCGCAATTGATATGGCAGAAGCGCGTTCATATAGCATAAGTGGTGCCGTTGCTGCGGTCTCTTCGAAAGCTTTGGTGAAATCTGGAAACGGCAGCCGCCGCGTCGCCCTCATGGATTTTGGAGCAAAAAGTGGCATTGTTGAAGCTTTAGAATCTCGCGAGTGCGTGGTCTGGTCATTCCCCCACGATAGCAGCGCAGAAGATATTTTGAACTGTAAACCCGATGGAATTATGCTCAGCAACGGTCCTGGAGACCCCGCAGATCCTGCTAACGAAGGAATTGTTGCCGTTATTCAAAAGCTCCTGGCAAGCGGGGTTCCCGTCTTTGGAATTTGTCTTGGGCATCAGTTGTTGGCTCTAGCCAAGGGCTACAAAACCCAAAAGCTGAAGTTTGGACACCGTGGTGGCAATCAACCGGTTAAAGAGGTGGCAACGGGGCGCGTTTTCATAAGCAGTCAAAACCATGGTTATGCAGTAATTTCTGAAAACAGCGCATACACTAACGTTAACGATAATACCTGTGAAGGCCTGGAATTCGACAATGCTTTTTCCGTTCAATTCCACCCAGAAGCGAATGCGGGGCCACGCGATACCGCCTTCCTATTCGACAAATTCATAGAGAGGATGGACGCAAATGCCTCTTGATACCAACATTAAAAAAACCCTTGTTATTGGGTCTGGCCCTATTGTTATAGGGCAAGCCGCGGAATTCGATTACGCGGGCACACAAGCTTGCAGAATGTTGCGAGAAAACAATATCGAAATTGTTTTGGTGAACTCAAACCCTGCAACTATCATGACCGATAAAAGCATCGCCGATCGTATCTATATTGAACCGCTGACGCTAACAACCATAAAGCGCATTATCGAAAATGAACGTCCCGATTCTATTTTGTCTGGCCTTGGTGGACAAACAGGATTGACCCTCTGCATGCAACTTGCACGCGAAGGGTTTCTGGAAGAACAAGGGATTCGTTTGCTGGGTTCATCACCCGAAGCAATTGATAAAGCTGAAGACAGGTTGATGTTTAAAGAAACCATGGAAGAAATTGGACAACCAGTAATTCCTTCAGTTATTGCAACCACTCTTGAACCCGCAATAACCTTTGCAAACGAAGTAGGTTACCCCGTAATTGTGCGCCCCGCTTTTACCTTGGGCGGAAGCGGTGGCGGCATAGCGCACAACCTTGAAGAGCTAACAAAGATTGCCACAAATGGGCTTTCTCTTTCTCCTATCAACCAGATTCTAGTTGAACGCTCTGTTGCCGGATGGAAAGAAATAGAATTTGAAGTAATGCGAGATTGTGCTGGTAATGTAATTACCGTTTGCTCAATGGAAAATTTCGATCCTGTTGGAATCCATACGGGCGATAGTATTGTTATTGCTCCTGCTGTTACCTTAGCAGACCGGGAATATCAAATGCTGCGTTCTGCAGCGCTGAATATTATTAAAGCCTTAGGGGTTGAAGGTGGTTGCAATTGCCAATTTGCTTTGCACCCGCATAGTTTTGAGTACGCTGTTATTGAAGTTAACCCCCGTGTATCACGCTCTTCAGCTCTTGCCAGTAAAGCCACCGGATACCCTATTGCCAAAGTTGCAACTCAGATTGCAATTGGGTATACACTGGACGAAATCACTAATGCAGTAACCGGCAATACCTATGCCGCTTTTGAACCAACGCTGGATTATGTCGCGGTGAAGTTCCCCAAATGGCCCTTCGATAAATTCGTATATGCGCAAAAAGATTTGGGTACCCAAATGAAGGCTACTGGTGAAGTTATGGCTATCGCAGATACCTTTGAAGAAGCTCTTCTTAAGGCTGTTCGCGGAGCTGAAATTGGTCTCTCAACTCTTGACCTTCCCCGTTTAGAAAAGCTTTCGACCCAAGAAATTCGCGAGCTTTTACTTACAGTAACTGATGAACGGCTTTTTGTTTTATATGAAGCAATTAAGCGAGGAATCAGCATTGATGCCCTTCATCTCACCACCAAAGTTGACCGCTGGTTTTTGAATGGATTAAAAAATATTGCAGAAGGTAACCTGATATCAAAACCTTTAGTCTACAAAATGGTTGACACGTGTGGTGGAGAATTTGAAGCAAAGACCCCTTACTTTTATTCTATTCAAAATGCCTATGAAAATGAAGCACTGCCTTTTATTGAAGAGAGCAAAAAAGAACGGGTTGTGGTGCTCGGTAGTGGACCTATTCGTATTGGCCAAGGCATCGAATTTGACTATGCTTGCGTTCACTGTGTGTGGGCATTGAAGAAAATGGGCTATGAAGTTATTGTCATAAACAACAACCCAGAAACAGTGTCAACCGACTTCGACACGGCGGACAGATTGTACTTTGAACCTCTTTGTATCGATGACGTAATGAGCATCATCGAAATTGAAAAACCAATTGGAGTAATTGTTGCTTTCGGTGGCGGAACTGCCATAAAACTAACCCAAAAATTGCATGAACGAGGGGTGAAAATTTTAGGTACGTCAGCTGATAGCATAGACATTAGCGAAGACCGCGAACGCTTCGATAGCTTACTGGAAGATCTAGCTATTAATCGCCCGAAAGGCTTTGGAGTATTCACTGAAGAAGAAGCCTTGAACGCAGCAGAAAAGCTCGGTTATCCTGTTTTAATGCGTCCCTCATATGTTCTTGGTGGGCAAAATATGATTATCGCATTTTGCGCTGAGGACATCTGCGAATATATGGAAATTATCAATCGCACAAAACAGGAAAACCCTGTCTTGATTGATAAGTACTTAAGTGGTATCGAGATCGAAGTTGATGCTATTTGCGATGGCACTGATACTTTCATACCCGGCATTATGGAACACATTGAACGCACGGGCGTTCATTCTGGCGATAGTATTGCGGTATATCCGTCTATTAATATTGACGATGTATTTGCGCAGAAGATTTTTGAAGTTACCGAAAAACTTTGCACAGCTTTGAAGGTGAAAGGCTTAGTAAACATCCAGTACGTCATTTTCCAAGGAGATCTTTATGTCATAGAAGTGAACCCTCGCGCTTCTCGAACTGTCCCTTATTTGAGTAAAGTTACCGGTGTATTGCTTTGCGAGCTTGCTACAAAAGTAAGCATGGGACAAACCCTTTCTTCCCTTGGTTTTGGCTCTGGTTATGCCAAAATTCCGCCCTATGTTGCCGTTAAAGTTCCGGTGTTTTCTTTCGAAAAACTAACGGGTGTTGACACTCATCTGGGACCTGAAATGAAATCTACCGGAGAAGTTTTGGGGCTTGGTAAAACGCTCGAAGAGGCTCTTTATAAAGGCATTATTGCTGCCGGCTATAAAATGAAAAAAGAAGGCGGCGTGCTCATAACGGTACGCGATAGCGACAAGTCTGAAATTGCCAACATCGTGAAAAAACTTTCAAAGTTCGGCTTTTCCCTTTATGCAACAGAAGGTACTGCAAAATTCTTAGAAGCAAAAGGTTTCAAGGTTGAAACGGTGCAAAAAATTATGGATTGTGCCGAAAATAATACGGCAACCTTATTAGAAAGTGGCAAAATCAGCTACATCATTTCTACCTCACAAAAAAGCCGTACCCCTGTTTTCGATGACGTCAAAATTCGCAGAAGAGCTTGCAAACTTGGCATACCCTGCCTTACTTCAATAGACACGGCAAATGCTTTAGCAGATAGTCTGCTTTCAGGATACAACGAAAGCAATACTGAACTTGTTGATATTAACCATTTGCGCGAATCTCGTTTGCAACTCCCCTTCACTAAGATGCATGGTTGCGGCAATGATTATATTTACATCAACTGCTTTGACCGAGAAATCACCTCTCCTGAATCTCTGGCGATTCTCCTGTCTGACCGCCATACGGGCATCGGTGGCGACGGTATTGTATTGATTATGCCTTCTGAAGTAGCAGACGCACGCATGAGAATGTTTAACCTTGATGGGAGCGAAGGCGCCATGTGTGGCAACGCTATTCGTTGCGTTGCCAAGTATGTCTTTGACAATGACATGGTGAAAAAAGATGTTATAACTATCGAAACGAAAAGCGGCATAAAGAAACTCGCTCTCTCTATCAGAAACGGAAAAGTATCTTCCGTAAAAGTTGATATGGGAGCCGCTGAATTGATACCCGAAAAAATTCCTGTTACCCTTCCGGGAGAAACTGCTATCGCTCACCCTCTAGAAATTGGTGGCAAAGATTATCAGATTACCTGTGTTTCCATGGGCAACCCCCATGCAGTGGTATTCTGTAACGATGTAGACAATCTTGATGTAGCAGCAATCGGACCTCTTTTCGAATACAACCCTCTTTTCCCTGACAGAATCAATGCGGAATTTGTTGAAGTGGTTAACAGCACCCATCTGAAAATGCGTGTTTGGGAACGCGGTAGTGGAGAAACCCTTGCCTGCGGAACAGGTGCCTGTGCTAGTGCTGTTGCCGCTGTTTTGAATGGCTTTTGCGAAAAAGGTACCGATATAAAAGTTCAGCTTATTGGTGGCGATTTAATTATTAATTACACTGATGAAACGGTCTTTATGACAGGACCGTGCACGAAAGTATTTGATGGGATGGTCGAAGTATGAGTCAGCTTGTATTAGTTCTTGATTTCGGAGGACAGTATAAGGAATTAATTGCGGGTGCTGTTAGGGCGCAGTCAGTTTATTCTGAAATTAAACCAGGCAATCTTTCGCTTGAAACAATAAAAGAACTTGCGCCTATCGGCATCATATTAACGGGCGGGCCTAACAGTGTGTATCTGCCTGATTCACCGCAGTGTGATCCAAAAATATTTGAGCTTGGCATTCCTATTTTGGGTATTTGTTATGGCATGCAAATGATGGCTCACCTTCTGGGTGGCGAAGTAGCATCTGCCAATAATGGTGAATATGGACGTGTCTTGGTTACTCCAAAAAACCCTTCTGAAACCCCCTTCCAAGCCTTAATGAGCCACCGCGATTCGCTGGTGCGTTTGCCCGAAGGGTTTGTTGCCACGGCTACAACCAGTAATTGCATTGCCGCTTGCGAAGATGTTCAGAGGAAGCTTTATGGATTACAATACCACCCTGAAAGCAAGCATACCGATGGCGGAGCAAACATTATGCGCCATTTCCTTTTTGATGTTTGCAAGGCCAAGGGTGATTACAAACTGGACGATTATATTGATCTCAAAATTACAGAAGTCCGCAAACAAGTTGGCAACCAGAAGGTGCTTTTGGGTCTTTCTGGAGGAGTCGATTCTTCTGTATGCGCAAGCCTGCTGAGCAAGGCTATCCCGGGACAACTAACCTGCATTTTTGTTGACCATGGGCTTATGCGCCTTAACGAAGGTGATGAAATTGAAGAGATATTTTCAAAGCGTGACTTACATTTCATTCGCGTAAATGCTGAAGATCGCTTCCTTAGCAAACTGGCGGGAGTGCGAGAACCAGAGCAAAAAAGAAAGATTATCGGAGAAGAATTTGTTCGCGTTTTTGAAGAAGAATCTGTCAAATTGGGTGACATTCCTTTCCTTGCACAAGGAACAATTTATCCTGATGTGGTTGAATCAGGCGGCACTCATGGTTCTACCATCAAAAGCCACCATAATGTTGGAGGATTACCTGAAGATTTGTCTTTTACGGGGTTAGTTGAACCTCTTTCAGGGCTTTTCAAAGACGAGGTTCGTGCGTTGGGGGTAAAGCTTGATTTACCCTTGTACCTTGTCAATCGCCAGCCCTTCCCGGGCCCCGGTTTGGGCATTCGGGTGATTGGTGAAATCACCAAAGACAAGCTGGATGATTTGCGTTTAGCGGATGCCATTTATCGCGAAGAATTAGATTCTCTGGAAGAAAAACCTGACCAATATTTTGCGGTTATGACCGACACCTATTCGGTGGGCGTTAAGGGCGACGATAGAATGTATGACCCTGTTATTGCCCTTCGAGCAGTATCAACGAGCGACTTTATGACAGCCGAATACTCGCCTATCCCCCATGAAGTTTTAGGACGTGTGGCATCTCGCATCACAAGCGAAATACCAACCGTAAGCCGCGTGGTTTACGATATAACTTCCAAGCCGCCCTCAACGGTGGAGTGGGAATAGAAAGCACTAACACCAAACGCCCATCTTGTCATCCTGAGGCGAAGCCGAAGGATCCACCTGCCCTATGGGTCCTTCGACTACACGCTTCGCGCTCCGCTCAGGACGACATGCTAGCTCGTAGTTATTATGTCATCCTGAGGCAACCCGTGTCATCCTGAGGCGAAGCCGAAGGATCCATGGATTATTGTGTGGGTCCTTCACTTCGTTCAGGATGACATGGTGGTTCAGGATGACATGAAAGTTCAGGATGGCAAATGGCTACGCCTCAGGATGACAGGGGGTCAGGATGACATTTACTTACTTAATAAAGTAACGACGATCGATGCAGGGTTACACGGCATGCTCTCTAATGTAGTCTAGGAGGGCTTGGCGAGAATGTATCCCCGTCTTTATGTATATCCGCTTTATGTGGGTATGGACGGTGCTTTGTGAAACATGAAGTTCTTGGGCAACTTTTTTTTGCGTATAGCCGAGAGCGTAAAGCGATAGCACCTCTACTTCCCGTCTTGAAAGAAGGAACTGCCTACCAACTATTTCTGCACTATGGGTCATAGATGTTTTCCTTAGGTCAGTAGAACTCATATTTCCGTCAAGCCCCATGAGCTTTTCTAGTGCCGACTTTCGAGCGGTGGTTTTCTCCAAATCGTTTTTTGCTTCATGAGCAGCAATGCTGATATATTGGGTGTAGACGACTTGCGCCGACAGCAGAAGAAAGACTCCAATGAGCACGCTTACCAGTAAGGAATTTTCGTTAAGAGCTGGGGAGTTTGAAAGAGTGATGCGTGAAAACGCCCGACCACCAATCCAAATAATATAGCACGAAATTGCATAGTAATAAGGGTCTTTCCAGCCATAGCTACTGAAGGCAACAATGATATACCAGGCAAAAGCAACCATCATTGCATTCATAGTAGTGGTAAACACTGCGCCAATATGAAGATCTGCGGGGAACGCAGCGTAACAAAGAAGCGCCAGGCACGCCAGCACTTGCATTATCACCCAAGCGCCCAAGCTCATCACATTTTTGTATCCTTTTATAGCAAGTGCAACTATGAGTATGCTGAGCGCTATGGTCAAAAATACATATCCTGTTCTGGTGTTGCCAGTAAAAGCAATCGGATCCCCACTGGGATAACCTCGAAGAAGTCCTATTACTATTGCAGTAAGTCCGATGCCAAAAGCAGAAACAATGAGAAACCGCTTGCTTGACAAGAAAGATTTCGCATATCCGAAATAGTCATTGCAATGAACTGTTGTGGAATCAAGAAGTTGTCTACTACGAAAAAATGACTTGCGCAAGAAAGCAAGCTGAGACAGCACGATAAGGGCGGCAACAAAATAAGAAAAATTTTGCGGCAAAGACACGTAAAGACTGATTACGAGTTCGCTTACGATCAAAGCGGCAAAGACAGTAAGTGTGACATTGAGCGGCCCCATGCCCTTGATGCGCCGAAGCCAGTAAAATAACGAGAGGCGTCCAAAAAATACTGCACTGGTGCTACAGAAAAACATAGCAAGGTCATAAGGAAAACTGAAGAAATGAAGAGCCAATAAACCCAAAAGCGAGCAACCCATAAGGATGATTGTCGCTATTGCCAGAAGGTAAACAAACTTTCGGTTAAGGCTGCCATCCTTCATGAAAAGAATAGGGAGCGCCAACGCAGATACAAAAAGAGCGACCAGAGCCGAAGCTTCGGTTAAAGTTCCTGCGTCAGTTTGAGCGTAGTTCCCATAGCTACCAGCAATAGCCCCTGAACGAGAAAAAGCGATTCCTAATACGAAGGGCCACAGCAGAGAGAGCCTACTAACAAGGGCTGATGGAGAGTTAATACTATGTGTGGTATCCAATTTGCTTATACCCCCTTTTCGACAGATATTGTCTTGCACGTTCCCCGAAAAGCATCGCAAACAAAGTACCCATCCTCAGAGACGTACTCTTGAAATCCTTCCCTCTGTAGATATAATGCTACCTTTTTCTTTCTGGGAATCCCCTAAATGTGGGGATACTGTTTTTCTTTCTTGTGAAATGATTTGTTGCCTACTAGGAAGGATCCCTATGAGTCTTAATCGAAACATTTATCTTGAACCAGAAGTTCGGGCAGTCCTGCGTACGGCAGACGTTTATCAGATTGAAAATGAAGTAGGAACAGTTGGGTATTCAGAAAAACTTCTTTCAATAGTAGCTTCGTTTTCTAATAGCGGAAAACCAGATGGCTATAATGCGCGGTGTATGGTTGGGAAATCGAAAAGAGGAGAAGTCGCCATGGGTCTATACGCAAGAGTGGATCCCGCATCAGAGCGCTTTGAAAAGGTCGGGTTCCAGTCGCGAGGGTGTTTGGCAATGACTGCTTGTGCCAGTGTGATTGCTCAGATGTTGGAGGGAAAATCCTTTGAAGAAGCCCTGGCTATATCTGGTGATGATATAAAAAATGCCGTGGATGGTGTTCCCTGGAACAATGTCCACACTGTCTATTTTGCCCTTGAGGGCGTAAAAGCGCTTATTGGTGATTATCTTATAAGGAGCGGGGCTTCTCTAACAGAGCTCGATAAGCAACTTTATTGTGACCAGAAATCCGTTGGATGCATTATGACAGAACACTGCTCAATGCGGGATGCCCGTGTCGAGCTACGCTTAGGATTGTTATGAGAAAGGCGTATGACATGAGCAAGGCTGAAAATGTTGAAGAATCTCCCGACCAAGATGGCCAAGGCAACCAAGATGACAGAGACGAAAGGTTGCTTTTTCAAAGCGAGTTTAAGGCTTTGGAATCCGTTTTTGAGGATGTGCGTGGACAGTCAAAGAAAAAGCTTTTGGTTCATCCTGAAAGATGGCAAGAACTCGAGTTAATCCCCGACCATCTTTCCTTTGAAGACTTCGAGATGCTTGTCTATGATTTTCTCAAAAAAGACTTGGGGGAAGAAAAAGATGCTGAAAGCAATAACGTAACACCCTCTTTCGAATACGATGATATTGGGGTAATCGTCGGGGGGCGAAGCTACTATCTTTACGATCAAACGGTCTTCACTAAGGCTTACGCACGTTGGCTTTTCCTTGCGACCGAAAACGATGCGGTAGCTACCTTAGTCGAGTGCGCGCGCGAAGAATCTCGAATTTATCCTCGACCACTATCTGCTAAAAGCCTGATGAATGCACCATTTCTTCTAACAGAAACAGCAATCGAGGCGGCCTGGTTGACCGTTTCGCAGACAGAAGAGTGTCAAGATATTGAAAGAACCCTTGCTTCAAATGGGGATGTGTATTATTACTCTACTGAACATCTCAGTCCAACATACGCAGCTTCTTTGGCTGAATGGCAAGCAGTTGAGCGGGATCTGAACCGTTAAACTGTTGCACAGCCTGCCTCTCCAGAGAAGGTAGCAGACTATGCAACAAAATGTCGTTCTTAAGGTAGCAGTTTGAGAGATGCTAATCTTTCCTTAACATCAGGCATATCGTAAGCATCAAGACAGCCTACGGTCGGACAACCAAGATTCTCGTCCCAGCCAAACTTTCCGTAGAGCATGCTCAAGGCAAGCTGATAGTCATCTCGGTCGAGTTTGATAGTTCCTTTTGAGAAAGGTTTAAGGTCAGGATCCATGTCAAACACCCATTGCGTAATTTGATCATGGTCTTCCCTGAAGTTGTTGTTGCCTATAGAGCCATCTGCTTTTGTCATGCCACAGGCAGTGCTTGCACGCTGTAGTGTCATGATTTTCCCACCAATGGTGTAGAGATCATCAGTACTAAGGTCAACGCCAGTAACCGCTTTGAAAAACTTCGATTCTAGATCAAGATCGCCGCGATAGTTGCGCGCCTTCGTTGGGCTCATGGTCATGGGCCACACCCAGTTGCAAAGAGTGAGCGAATCATGCAAAACGTCGGTAACAATTGACCACCAGGCAAAATTCGCCTTACTTTCGTTCATAGGTGACCAGTGTTTTGCAGGATCGAGAGCATCTTTACCGCCCCAAACTTCTTCGGCAATTTCTTGTAGCAATTCAAAAGGCAAACCACATCCTTGAAAATTAACCGTGGAATGACCCATTGCATCTCGATTAAACATCACATTAGCCAAGGCTCCAACCTGCCCATAGGTTTCGTTGGCATGATGGAGGGGCCAGCCGCGACGACTTATCATTTTCGACGCATAGTTGTCATACCAATCCATATCGTTCCAGCGCTCAGTCCAGGCAAAGGTGCCGTGTCCAACCATGGCAATTTCCGAATCATTTTGAGCAATCTTAGTGAACAATTCGACAATAATTCTTGGGTCATCTTCATAGATTCGATTCCAGTCAAACAGCGCTTTTTCTTCTTCAGGCAGTACGCGATCGAAAATCCCACCTTTTATGCATCGCCCAATATCGCGATACAGTTGGCCATAGTTGCACCACAACCCCAAATCATCAATGGTTGTTCCCATGACTACGTTCCAAAGAAGGAAGGATTCTGGTTTTTTTGAGATATCAGTTTTAAGAATTGCATCAAGAAATTTGAACGACATGTTTGCTACGCAAGTGTTTCCCCCTGATGCGAAGCCGCCCAGTTCGCTACTGTGTTCCACGCGAATATCTGCGTGGCAGTGAATGGGACAACCATGGCAACCATTCATCTTAACCGTGTATTTTTCAGCAATTTCCCCGATATCAAAAGTGGATTTCATGCAGCGATAGCCTACGCTATTAAGATCGCCTGGCACTGAAATGCCAGTTTCTATGGGTCCGTTTTCTGCGCTACCCCAAGTAAGCCCAGGTCTTGCGGTCCATCGAGAACCTTCATCGTAGAATTCCGCCCACTCTTGTTGCGTGGAGGGCACCACATGGTTGTTATTTGATCCAATAATCTCACGCAACATATAGTCGGAAAGTTCAGCAACTGCCTGGGGGTCAGCAACGTAGACCGACCCCGTTCCACGAACTACCAGGGCCTTACAATTCTTCGACCCCATAACGGCTCCAATCCCAGCTCCAGCAGAATGGTTGCGGGAATTAATAATGCAGGAATAGGGCAAAAGGTTTTCTCCAGCAGGACCAATGGTTGCAACACACGCACGCGTGCCTTCTACACGCGCGAGAGCTTCGCTTACTTCGCGTGTGCCCATCCCCCAGTAAGCGGTGGCATCTTTTATCTCAACCAAGTCATTAACGATATTAATATATACTGGCGCAGCTGCCTTTCCTTCAAGAATGATGGCATCGTAGCCAGCAAGCTTAATTTGAGCACCTATCATGCCACCACAGTGAGCATCCACCAAAAGTTTGTCTTTGGTAAAGGTGGATAGGGAACAAATCGTGGTTCTGCCTGCCAACGGCACCCCTGATGCAGTAAGGGGCCCGACTGCAAAGACAACTTTGTTCTTTTCTGACAAGGGGTCTGTACCAGGTTCTACTTCATCAAACATAACCTTATTAGCAAGCCCCATGCCTCCAATGTATTGCTTGTATGGTTCGGTGGGATGAAGAGAGGTTTGCTTCGTGCTTAAATTTACACGAAGAATCTTTCCGGTCCAACCAAACGAAATCTCGTCTGTCATAGTTTTCTCCAAATCTCTCATGTCCTTTGTTGTATGGGCGCTCTGAATTTGGAAAAGTCCTGCGAGGACTAGGGTACCTAGTATCTCTGTTGCAAGAAAAGCTGTATCCCTATTTTTCGGGGATTTAATCCATGATTGCAATCTTCACCAATAAATGGGGACAGGCCCTGGTTACCTTTCAGTCATAGTTTTCTTGTTGTATGAGAAAGCTTTGGTTAGGTTAATAAGTATCGAGGACAGTCAATGACCACATATATCCATCGGGAAACCGAGAGGAGGAGTAATTGATATGCCTGAATTAAACGAGAATAAAAATTCTCCAGAAGAACAAGAGTCATCGCTATCCCCGGAAGAAAAATCCGAGGGAGACGAAGGAAAATCCGCAAAGCGCATAACCCGTCGGCAGGCGCTGGCGGTACTTGGAGTTGGGGCTGGAGGCATGGCTTTAGGAAGCCTGCTCGCCACCTGGGGAGTAACGTCACAATCTATTGCAGAAGGTAGAATTGCCATACGTATGACCCCCACAAAGATGATTGTCACTGACAGGGCTCGCTGCTCAGGGTGCCAGCGTTGCGAAATGATGTGCACGCTGAAAAACGACGGCCGCGCCTGTCAGCATATTGCACGGGTACAGGTATCCCGAAACTACAACTTCGGCCATGGAGTTGACACCTTAGACGGCACCTTCGAGAATTTTCAGTTTAGTGTTGAAAGCTGCAAACAATGCAATGACGCTGCCTGTATGAATTATTGTCCCGTGCACGCTATTTATTCCAGCGAGAAAACAGGTACACGCCTTGTTGACGAAGAGCGCTGTATTGCATGTGGCATGTGCAGCGCGGCATGTCCTTGGAACATGCCTGTAGTTGATACGGTAACTCACGTGTCCAAAAAATGCGTCTCCTGCGGGCGTTGTGCCCAGCAGTGCCCCAATGGGGCAATCAAGTTTATTGACTGGCAAGACATTGCTGAAGTAGCTCTTGCGCAGGGCACTGTTTCGACATTTGGCCTTGTTGGCAATGCAGTCTAAAGAAGATACGCGAGGAAGGACATAATTATGTCAGAAAACGCTTTAACAAGGCGAGGCTTTCTGGCTGGAAGTGCAGGAGCCATTGCTGCCACTGCATATTCTTACCATGCAGGCTTTGATAAGAGGGCTCTCGCTTATGCCGCTTCGCCAGATAATCCTGAAAGCGATTCAAGGGTTGCTTACTGCCTGTGCGACGGATGCGAAGCCAAGTGTGGGTTTAATGCTTACACAAAAAACGGAGAGCTCACTCGTGTCATTGGAGATGGAAATCATCCTATTTCGGCAGGCAAGCTGTGTGCTCGCGGGTATGGATACGCACACATTGCATATTCACCAAATCGACTAACTGAACCGCTGAAAAAAAATGATAAAGGTAAATTCCAAGCAATTTCTTGGGAACAAGCTTATGCAGAAATTGCCGAAAAGCTCGCAAGTGTCATAGGCGAAAAAGGTGCCGATTCCGTTGCTCTGGTGCAGGATGCAGATTTGCTGGGTTCGTTTTATTCGAATCGACTCATGGAAGCCCTTGGTGCAACAAAAGTCTATACGCCAGCACGGGAGAGATATCACTCGATTGCCAGCGGGTTTACCCAAGTAATCGGTGTGAGTCACTATGAGCCCGACATAGAAAACGCTGGTGCGGTAATGCTGATAGGTTGCTTGAGTGCGACCGCATCACCTCACATGGTTGCCTCATTGAAAAATGCCTATGATCAGGGAGCATACATCATGGTGGCAGATCCTGTTGGTGGAAACGACTTGAAACTAGCCAACGAATGGCTGCCCGTAAACCCTGGATCAGAACTTGCATTGGTATTAGCCATGGCACATACTATCGTCTTTGAAGGACTCTACGATAAGGATTATGTAAGTACTCAAACGGTGGGGTTTGATGCATGGATAGCAAGTCTTGCAACCTATACACCGCAATGGGCGGAAGCGCAAACAGGAATTGCTGCCAGCACGATTATGCAAGCCGCTCGCAAACTTGCCCGCAGTGCCCCTGCTGCATCTCTCATATTTGGTTGGGGAGGAAACTCAAACCACTCTTATGCCAACACGGGAGAAACCGCTCGTGCGGTTGCTGCCTTCAATACCTTACTGGGATGCTGGAATAAAAAAGGAGGAGCTTTTATTGCCCCTTCCCCCACTGCCGTCCAGCCAGACTACAAAAAGACACCCGATAGTTCCCTTAATGATTTCATAGGCACTTTTGGGAAACTTCCCGCCACAAATACAGGTAGCCAAGAAAGGGTTTCTTCCTTCCTTGAAATGCTTTCTCAAGGTTCATGGAAAGTAGTATTTTTGTGCCACTCTAACTTTGCAGCAGAATATCCTTTAGGAGAAAAAGAAAAAAAGGCCATAACCGACCTTGATCTTTGCGTTGCTGTGGATATCGTAATGTCAGAAACTGCTCAGCTTGCAGATTACGTCTTGCCCGATACCAGCTTCATTGAACGCAAAGAGCTGCCCACAGTGCATCGAGGGATTTCGACCTTTGGTTCTTCCGGTGATGCGCTTGTTGAAAAGGTTCACTCCAACACCAAGCCTGTTCACGAAATCTTTCCTGAGCTCGCTCACGCCTGTGGTGCAGGAGAATTCTTCTCTTTTTCAGTTGAGGAATTGGCCGAAGCCTTTTTGACCTCCTATGGAATGAGTTTATCGAGTCTTCAAAAGGCAGGTGTCGCAACCTTAGATTCAGGCAGTGCAGATGAAGCGGCTCATCCAACGTGGCTTACTCCAACAGGAAAGATCCAATTTTCAAGCGAAGAAGCTTTTTCTGCTGGCCTATCTACAGAACCAGCATGGGTTGACTGCAAAGTAGAACCCTCTTCAAGCAGCTTTCGATTGATTGGTGGGGCACAGCCAATCCACACCCGAACAAAGACGGCAGGCTGTTTGGAATTGGCACAAATCAGCAAGGACTATCACTTAGGAAGAGTCTGGATCAATGCCGATACTGCCTCTCAATTAAACATAAAAGACGACGATGAGGTAGAGCTAGCAAATAACCATGCAACAGGTCGCTGTCGTGCAAAAGTAACACAGCGTATTAACCCTTCAGCTCTATGGTTGCCAGATTACTACGAATTCAGCTCTGACGGAAAGACCCCAGAACAAGGGCTTAATCGATTTCCCTTTATTCCCTTAGATTTTGAACCAGGGTATGAATCAGTTCTGTTTCAAGAAACCTTAGTAACCGTGAGAAAGGTGGGTGCATAATGGCTCGTTATGGAATGCTTATTAATACCCAGAAATGCATCGGCTGCTATACCTGTCGCGTGGCTTGCCAACGGCAAAACGACCTCCACCCAGATGAATCTTTTATTCGCTACCGCGAATATGAATCTGGGACATACCCCAATATAGGGATCGAAACTGTTCCACTGCAGTGCATGCATTGCGAAGATGCACCTTGTGTTTCGGTGTGCCCAACGGGGGCATCGTATTTTGGCCCTCATGGAATTGTAGGAGTTGACCACGGTCGCTGTATTGGATGCAAGTACTGCATGGTAGCCTGCCCCTACCAGGTTCGGGCCATAAACCATCAGGCAGGCACCGTTGACAAATGTCGGTTTTGCACTATTTCAACTACCACAGGAACCAAGATGAGTTCTTGCGTCGAAGCCTGTTTGACCGATGCCCGTATTTTTGGGGATTTAGACGATCCCAACAGTCAGGTATCAAAAGCAATTATCGCAACGAATGCTCAGCCCATCGCATCTGATTTAACCGCAGCCAAGATTTTTTACGTGAGGTGATAGACATGATCCACGAACCCGTTTGGGGAATTATTATTGCAGGATATCTCTTTCTTGCTGGCCTAGGATCTGGTGCTTTTATCACATCTGCCTTTCTTGGTTGGCGATATCCCGAAGCCGTCAACATGCGCCGCGTAGGATATTTCATAGCCCCTATCGCCATCATGATAGGTTTAGTTTTGTTGATGGTAGATGCAGAAGGCGGGCTTTACAACCCGCTTCGATTCTCATTGCTACTCACTAACTTTGCGTCAGTAATGACCTGGGGAGTTGTCTTTCTTGCCATTTTCGTCGTCATCGCACTTCTTGTTGCAGTGTTGGTCTTGCGCAAGAAAAAAGTTCCTTCTTGGCTTGATGGCGCAGGCGTTCTTTTTGCACTTTGCGTGGCCATATATACCGGAGTACTTCTGGGTGTATGTAAGACCTATCCTTTGTGGAACAATGCTTTACTGCCAATCCTGTTTCTTGTTTCAGCTATTTCAGCGGGAGCAGCAGCAGTTCTACTTTTCTCGAAGATAAAATACCCTCATGAGTTTAATCAGGTAACCCTACTCAAGAAAAGTCATTTCTGGCTCCCCCTGGTGGAAATAGTGTTCCTGGCTTCCTTGATGTTTATAACTTTTTTCAATTCAACAGCAGGGTCAGGTTCAGTTATGAACCTTCTTGCAGGAGAACACGTCCTTCTTTTCTGGATAGGATTGATTGCTGTTGGGCTAGTTGCTCCTACCGTACTGGAAGCAGCACTCCTGTTTTTTGTACCAAGAGAATTTGAGGAAAGCAGAAAAGCGCACTTTATCAGCATGTGCTCTGATGTCGGAGTTCTTTGTGGAGGCTTTCTCTTGCGCTACCTCATTGTAATTGCAGTAGTTCCCATCTTTTAGTTTTGGTGGTCGAACAACCGCCAAAACCTTAACAATAACGTATAGGTTTTAGCAACAGAAACGCCCGAGGCAGGCAAACTAGCATCCTTCGGGCGTTTCACTTTGTCATCCTGAGGCGAAGCCCTTTGTCATCCTGAGCGAAGCGAAGGATCCACCTGCCTTATGGGTCCTTCGACTACGCGCTTCGCGCTCCGCTCAGGACGACATGCTAGCTCGTAGTTATTATGTC